>SMVB01265126.1_pt1 | contig 32140 bp, 24 predicted proteins | sample 2456461 | NCBI WGS metagenome assembly SMVB01 (sample SAMN11095934, study PRJNA526329) | marine sediment metagenome | biome: Marine sediment; feature: Surficial sediment; material: Deep marine sediment; isolation source: Hadal surficial sediment | place: Pacific Ocean | collected 2014-05 | depth... | reverse complement strand
TTTTCAAGTCCCACTGTAAGCGATGCGTTGATTGCATGAAATAAGTGGTGCCTAATGGCGTTAGCTCAGCGTACCGTGGTTGTGGGCCAGATCCGCGTTGGTATTCAGCAACAATCGACAAGTCCGCACTATGCCCAGGTACTGAAGAAATTCGACCGAACCAGCATAAGCTGCTGTTTTTCTTGTATGGACAGCGGTTTGGCAACCAAAGGTTGTAGGCGGACCCACATACAATAGAATCTGGGTCGCGGTAAGAAGGGCTGATTGATGGAAGAGTTCTAAGTGAATAACCAGAAACCGATCGATAAATTTACCGGCTTTGATATCAACGACGATTTCTTCCGACTCGGCCAGCGAAATGAGATCTACTGCCGGTCCGAGTGAGATCCCGAGATCAAGAACAAGAATGCCACCGATTTCTTCAGCGGCCACTATATGCCGAACGCCCGGGCGAGAAAGGCGGATGGCTTCGGGCAGAAAGACTACGCGTTGAGAAACGCCACCTGGCACGTGACCAACGTGCTGCGGGACATGCGCCGCAAGCAGGACGATCGCAAGGAAGGCTTCTTCGACACTTTCACCGCTCACGAGGAAAGCTGGCCGGAACCGTACCCGTTTGAATCGGCCGAAGCGGCAACCGAGAACCTCAGAAGGGCAGCAGACGTAATGGGCGTCGGGCTCCTCGGCGTCTGCGAGTACGATGAACGTTGGGTCTACAGCGCCCGCTACAGCGAGCAGACCCACGAAAGCAAGCCGGTCGACATACCGGACGACCTGCCTTATGTCATCGTCATCGGCGAACCGATGGATCTCGACCTGACGGCGACCGTGCCCTCGGCACTGTCCAGCTCTGCTACCGGCATGGGATATACGCACGACACCGTCGTGCTATTGACCCTGACGCAATACATCCGCAACCTCGGCTACCGCGCGGTCGCTTCCATGAACGACTCGACGCTGGCGATACCGCTGGCGGTCCAGGCCGGCCTCGAAGATGTAGGTCGACACAGTCTCCTGATCACCGAGGAGTACGGCCCAAGACTCCGGCTCGGCAAGATCTTCACGAACATCCCACTCGTCCTGAACGAGCCGAAACGATTCGGCGTCAAGGAGTTCTGTGATATTTGCCTACGGTGCAGCAGCGCATGCCCACCGAAAGCGATCCCGGACGGAGCACCGTCGAGAAAGGCTTACAGCGTCTCGAACCTGCAAGGCGTACTAAAGTAGACAACCTGGGCCGAGAAATGCTTCAGGTTCTGCGCCGGCCAGAACTCCGACTGCTCAATCTGTATCCGAATCTGTCCGTACAACCGCGACTACAGCAAATTGTACAACCGCCTCTGGCGAAAGCTCGCAGGTACACGGCTGCGGAAGCTTATGTTGCAGCTCGATGTCTCACTCATAAATCGAGAGCGACAATCTTCGTCCCGATGGTGGTCACGCAGTTGATATCACACAATCCACGTGAGATCACACAGAACGTTGGCGCAGTTCGAAATATTCGATCTTCTAACCAATTGGTTACTAACCAGATAATTGATCGATCGAATCACCGAGACGCGGATTTTGAATTCTGGTTCAGACCCTTTTTTGAACTAATTGAAAGGACTGTCCTGATCGGAGAACAATTCAGTCAGCCGATCAGGATCGAATCATCGAACTCAAAGACGTCGCCATGCTTCGTCATCAGTACAGGCGAATTGCAGCCTGTCCTGTTCAGATCGTTTGTTCAGGAGGGACAGCGCCACCATATTCGTTCATCGCATCCACAAGACATGACCACATATATCTGCTAGTTGAGCTATCTCCCAGCAGGTGATAGCACGGCGTGTAACCACTATCGTGACGAATAATAATCGCACTGGTCCTCGCAACGGATGTTTGCGCAATTGAGTGGTTTGGGAAACTGGTGCCAGATAAATCTACGCCACAAAGTTTGGCGAACATGTCAGCGCAAAGCGCACCAGCCAATGAAAACCAATAATGACTGTCCTGTCGCCGCACCGAATAGCACCGGTAGTCGTCCTCAAGCGAAAATGCCATCATCTCGTCCGACGGATCAGAAGGATCAGCAAGCAACATCAATTCACCCGGCGACAGACGGGCGACCAGCGTTCTATCGCTCTGCGGGTAGGCACGGTTGGGCTCTTCACCAATCTCATAGCCGGTCGTCTGGATCCACGGCGAGAGATCCTTGCCCTTGATGCCAGTACGCGGAATACACGTCAAATCGACTATCGAGATACCTGTTTTTGGTGACAAAATAGCCATGCGCCTCCTAGAAGTCTTGTCTCAAATTGCTGGGATCGTAGAAAGGTGTTGCCACGGTTTGCGCCTTGATCAACTGATTCGCAGCAACCTTGATATCAAACTCGGAACCAATCTCAGCCTGCTCCGGTGTGACGTACGCCAGACCGATGACTTCGTCAAGTTGCCTTGAACGCGCGACTGAGGTGACCCGCCCCGCAATGTCGCCGTCGCGTATAACAAGGTGACATTCCTCGGGTATCGGGCCGCATGAGTTCAATAACCGAAAGCCAACAAGGCATCGTGACCTGGGGCGTGTCCCGGAATATGCGAGCGCTGACTTGCCGACAAAATACGGCTTATCGGACTTGACCGCCCAATCCAGAGCCGCGTCCCGCGGCATTGTGAGACCGTCGGTGTCCTGCCCAACGATAAGATGTCCTTTCTCAAGCCGCAGAACTCTTTGCGCTTCAACTCCCACAGGTCGAATTCCGAAACTCTCTCCAGCAACGAACAATGTTTCCCACAATGCGAGCGCTTGTGACCACGGCACATGAAGCTCGTATCCAAGTTCGCCAATGAAACCAACACGGATCGCCGTGACGGAATGTCCATCGATACTCCCCTGCCGAACGGCCAAATAGGGAAAGGTGTCTCTTGAAAAATCAATATCAGACTTTAGCTTTTCAAGGACCTGGCGAGAGTGAGGGCCGGCAATATTTATGCCAGCGTAGGTCGAGGTAACGTTCAGAACGTCAATCTGCAATCGCCACTCTGCGTTGTGGCGAAGCATGCTGCGATAGACGGCATCCGATCCCGTCGTTGTCGTGGTTACGTAAAAATGTTCATCACCAAGACGACAGGCCACACCATCATCAACAATGCATCCCGATTCGTCAGTCATCAGCAAGTAACGGGAACGACCGACCGGCTGCTTTTCATAGGTAAACGTATATAGGCAGTTCAGAAACTCTGCGGCATCCGGACCGCGAATTTCGATACCGCCCAGTGTTGACACATCGATGGCGCCAACGTTGGTTCGGATTGCAGCGACTTCCTCGGAAATTTGCTCATCGATTTGTGCCTTACTGCCCGCGTTACCGGCGTAATGCGCAGGCCGTTGCCACATGCCAGCCGGCATGAACGCTGCCCCATTATCTGCATGCCAATCGTGCATCGGCGTTCGTCTCTCCGGCTTAAACGAGCGGCCTGCAAGCACGCCAAACGACAATGGCCTGAATGGCGGACGTTGTGTTGTTACCGATGTCCCGGCCATAATTTTGCCATTGTGCCTACGCACAATACGCAGCGCATTCAATGACGAAAGCCGCCCCTGACTGGGCCCCATTCCTACCGTGCTATAGCGCTTTGCGAGCTCCGGATGCTCAAAGCCATCCGCAACGGCATTTTGTAAATCGGCAACCATTTGATCTTCGTCGAAATCTACAAAGTCCTTGCCTTTGCGATGCGGAAAAATCGGATACGGATGATTAATTCTGGCCGATTCTGGGTCTGGAACTGTTTCTGTTAGCGCACTGGGATTCAGGCCAAGGGCATGTGCCGCATCCAACCCTGCTGAACGACCATCTGCGAGGACCGCCTCGAGTGAGTAGCGGTGGTTGACAGAGCCGGCGAGACCTGAGCGTTGTGGCAGATTGCGCACAACAAACGAATGAACGTCGTCGTCATAAACCAGCTGACCCCCCGAGTGGCAGGCGAGTTGTCCCAGCGGAGCGTAGCCGACACTCGTTACCAGGAGATCACATTCAATTTTCAATCCGTCACCCGTAGTCTCGCCCGATGCAGATAACTTATTGATTACGACGCCGGTAATTGATCGCATGCCCTTCCCGGGAATCGCTTCACCAATCGTATAAGCCTGATGCACAGCAATGCCCCTGCCCGACAGCTGTTCGACAGGTTCTGAAATTGCTGTCGACTGGTTAATGTCGACTACAGCCTCAACGGTTATACCTGCATCCAGAAGATCCATCGCAACGTCATAGCCCTCAATATTTGCGGTAGCGACAACCGCCTTACTACCAGGACGAACACCGTAAAGTCGTAGCAATCGCTGTACACCGGACGCCGGCAGCACACCGGGCAGGTCGTTGTTTCGAAACACCATCGGTTGTTCAACGCTACCGGTGCACGCTATAACGAATTTTGCACGCAATTTGAACAGCCGTTGTGGGGTGCTGATTGCGAGCCAGTTATCAGTGAACCAACCGCTGCATGTCGCTCCACTTAAAATTCGTATTTGGTCGCTGAGTCTCACCTGCTCGATGAGATCCTCGCGCAGCGACGCTACATCGCTGCGATCGCGCTGAAAGCGGGCGTAGTTCAGCGAACCGCCAAGGTTTTCCGTTTCGTCGATCAGCAATACCGTCGCGCCTTCGCTTGCAGCGGCTAATGCTGCGCTCAGACCAGCGGGGCCACCGCCGATGACTGCTACATCGGTAAACAGGTATTGCTTGTCGAAATAGCGCTGATCAGGATCGCGGCCCAGGCGTCCAAGCCCTGCCGCACGACGGAAAAATCGTTCCCACCATTGCCAAATTCCCTTTGGCCGAAAAAATGCCCGGTAATAGAAACCAACCGGCAAGAAGCGAGATAAGCGTCCACCGACTACAGCATAGTCATTGCGCAATGAATGGATGTAATTCTGACCTGCAGCGCTGAGGCCATCGGATATCGCCAGCATGTCGGCAAGGACATTGGGTTCATCACCGACTTGCACATAACTGTTAGCGTCGTGACCAGCGAACGAATACGCACCGCGTGGCCGGTGGTACTTGAAGGATCGGGACAGCAGTAGTTCACCGTTGGCTGCCAAGGCACTGGCAAGTGTATCGCCTTCGAAGCCCTCGTAATTTTTGCCCTCGAAGAAAAAGGAAACCGTACGGTCGCGATTGATAAGCGTTCCCCACGGCTCCGGCAGACGCGCAATCGGTGAATTACCCACGCTCACTCGCTTGCCCGGCAAAAAATTCGTCCGGCGAAGATGTCGCCAGAATTTCCTCCGAGGCTGTATCGCGTGTCACGATGAACCAGTAACTGCTCGCGACATGGCACCACCATTCGTGCACGACACCCTTTTTATTGTTTTCGAGAAAAACATAATCTGCCCAAGCTTTGATTTCGGCATCCTGTGATGGTTCTTTTTTCACCTCGCCAGCACAAACGAACTCCAGAGCATTTCTTGGGCCATTCAAGGGGCAGTTGATAATCTTCATTATACTAATGGCCGACAGATGCCGCGCCGCGTTCACCAACCTGTTCAAATCGATCGAAACGATCCAGCGCGAATGGCCTGATTATCTCCGGCACCGAATCGGTTGCCACCAGTTCAGCCATACAACTTCCACTGACCGGCGTCGCCTTAAAACCCCAGGTACCCCACCCGGCGTCGATGAAGTAGTTGCTCACTGGTGTCATTCCCATAACCGGACTGAAATCTGGTGTCATATCTGCGATGCCAGCCCATTGCCGCAGAACCTTGGCGTTTTTGAATGCAGGAAACAATTCGAGCATGTCCGCCATTAACCCTTCGGTGAAATTCAGGGTTGATCGTGTCGAATACAATGGATACGCGTCTACAGCGCCGCCCATCACGAGTTCGCCGCGTGCGGATTGCGACACGTATAAATGCAGTGATCCGGAAACGACGATCGGATCGAGTACCGGTTTCACCGGTTCAGAAACACACGCCTGCAACGGAACAGACTGAATAGGGAGCTTGACCTCCACCAGTCGGGCAACTTCCGAACTCATTCCTGCAACGGCTTGCACGACCTTACCTGCCGAAATTGAGCCTCGGTTGGTCTCGACCTCGAGAGACTGATCTCCACGACTGCGAATTCCCGTTACTTCAGTCTGTTGATGAATCTCTACGCCGCTTTGCATCGCTCCGCGGGCGTATCCCCAGGCGACGGCGTCATGGCGAGCGATTGCGCCAGGTGGGTGGTAGAGCGCGCCCAGCACAGGATACCGAACATCCTTCGAAAGATTGAGTTCCGGACACAGTTTTGCAAGATCATCAGGTCCGACAAGTTCCGAATCGATGCCAAGATGCTTGTTCACTTCGGCGCGCCACCGAGACGTGCGTATTGCGGCGTCGTTGTGGGCCAGAGTCAGGTGCCCCCGCTCTGAGTACATCAGGTTGATGCCCAGTTCACCTGCCAGCGAACGATACAATCGCATGGACTCTTCGTAAAAGAGCGCTCCTTCGGGCGTCAGGTAATTCGAACGAATAATTGCCGTGTTGCGAGCGGTATTACCGGATGCTAGCCAGTCTTTCTCAAGTACCGCAACATTAGTGATGCCCCAGTTTTTCGCCAGGTAGTAGGCGCAGGCCAGGCCGTGACCGCCGCCGCCAATAACGACAACGTCATAGCCTTTTTGCAGTGGCCGCTCAGCAGGAAAATACCGACCACCGCTGTATTTTCGCTGGATTCCATATTTCAGTAGCCCGAACGGCATTTGATGACCGGTTTAGTTTGTCGCCAACGCGATATCAGCAATCAAGCGTATGACTACGCTCCCATGGAGTAACTTCTCGCATGAAGCGTTGCCATTCCTCATGCTTGAGTTTCACGTAGCTGTCGATGAATTCGTCACCGAACGCTGATCTTGCGACCTTGCTTGCATCAAGAAGCCGAATCGCATCCAGCAAATTCGCCGGCAGTTTGCGGACATTCTTGAGTTTGTGTTGCTCGGTATACATGTTGAGGTCTACTCGCTTGCCGGGGTCGCGATTATTTGCGACGCCATCCAGTCCTGCAGCTACAACCGCTGCCTGTAAAAGATAGGGATTTGTCGCACCGTCCATGAGGCGAATTTCGAAGCGGCCCGGATCGGGAATACGCACCATATGCGTGCGATTGTTGCCGGAATAGGTGATTGCGTTTGGCGACCAGGTGGCCCCCGACGAGGTCACTGCGGCATCGATTCGTTTGTAGCTATTGACAGTCGGTATGTACATCGCAGCCATTGCATCAGCGCTATGCAGAACACCGGCCAGGAACTGATACGCGAGCTTCGATAAACCCATATCATCGCGCTGGTTCATAAACAGGTTCTTCTTACCGGCTTTGTCCCACACCGATACGTGCGCATGGCAGCCACTACCGGTCAGATTCGCGAATGGCTTGGGCATGAAAGTCGCGCGGTAGCCATGCTTTTCTGCAATCGACTTGGCCATGAATTTGAAAAACGTATGGCGATCCGCGGTCTTCAGGCAATCCGCGTAATCCCAGTTCATTTCGAACTGGCCATTGGCGTCTTCATGGTCATTTTGATACGGATTCCAGCCAAGACTCAGCATCCCATCACAGATTTCACTGATCACATCGTAACGACGCATCAATGCGGACTGGTCATAACAGGGCTTTTCTTCCTGATCCATTTCGTCGGACAGTCGATCGCCCGAAGGACTCGTGAGGAAGAACTCGCACTCAACTCCCGTCTTGACCCGATAACCCTTCTTCACCGCTGCTTCGATCTGACGTTTCAATGCGACTCGCGGCGACGCTTCTACAGCTTTTCCGTCCATCCACAGATCGGCGGCAAGCCAACCAACCTCGGGTTTCCACGGCAACTGGATCAGACTGTCGGGATCAGGGATAGCGAACATGTCCGGATGCGCCGGCGTCATGTCCAGCCAGGTGGCAAAGCCGGCGAAACCCGCCCCGTCTTTTTGCATGCCGCGAATGGCGCGCGCGGGGACAAGTTTGGCACGCAACTGTCCCAGCAGATCGACGAAGCTGATCAGGAAGTATTCGATGTTGTTGGCCTTTGCAGCAGCCGCAAGATCTTTGGCCATGGGGGCTTCTCCTTATTGCACTATTTGCGGTTTATTATTTGTTATTGCCCGGGATCCAGTCAGTCCCAGCTAACGGTATCTTTGCCATGGCCGCTGCTTCAATAGTCAATGCGGTCAGGTCTTCGGGTTCCAGGTTCAATACATGGGTCTTTCCACAGGCGCGAGCCAGTGTCTGTATCTCGAGTACCATGGTACTAAGGTAATTTCTGAGCCATCGTGCGCCCTGTTCGGGTTGCAGCCGAGCTTCCAGCACAGGATCCTGGGTGGTAATGCCTACAGGACATCGACCTGTATGACAGTGATGACAAAACCCGGGTGCCGTTCCCAGTGCGTCGTAGTCCTCAGTAAATATATTGCGATTGCAGCCCATAGCAACCAGGGCAGAAGTACCGATTGATACTGCGTCTGCACCCAGCGCCAGCGCCTTGGCCGCATCAGCGCCACTGCGAATGCCACCGGAGACGATGAGTTGCACCTTGCGATGCATGCCGAGTTCCTGCAGTGCTTCGACAGCCATGCGCACGGCTGGCAGCGTTGGAATTCCGACGTGTTCGATGAACACATCCTGTGTTGCCGCGGTCCCACCCTGCATCCCGTCGACAACAATGACGTCCGCGCCTGATTTGACCGCTAACGCGACATCATAGCTGACCCGCGTCGCCCCAACCTTGACGTAGATCGGGATCCGCCAGTCGGTGATCTCACGCAACTCCTGAATCTTGATTGCCAAATCATCGGGCCCGGTCCAGTCCGGGTGCCGGCACGCACTCCGCTGATCGATGTCCTCTGGCAGGTCCCGCATAATCGCCACGCGCTTGGTGATCTTATTCCCCAGTAGCATGCCGCCACCGCCGGGCTTAGCACCTTGCCCTACAACGACTTCGAGCGCGTCTGCTCTTCTAACATCGTCGGGATTGAGTCCATATCGGGATGGCAAAACCTGGTAGACCAGAGTCTTTGACGACTGGCGTTCTTCTTCTGTCATGCCACCGTCGCCGGTCGTCGTACTCGTGCCCATCGCCGTAGCAGCAATACCGAGAGATTCCTTGGCGTTCGCGCCCAAGGCACCGAAGCTCATTCCAGCAATCGTAATTGGAATCTTTAGTTCGATCGGATTCTTGGCGAAGCGAGTACCCAGGACAACGTCGGTGGCGCACTTTTCCCGGTACCCCTCCAACGGGTAACGCGACATCGACGCGCCAAGAAAGACCAGGTCATCGAAGGTCGGCAGGCTGCGCTTGGCGCCGAAACCCCGAATTTCGTAGATACCCTGGTCCGCAGCACGATGAATTTCATCAAGCACGTGCTGTGGAAAGGTAGCCGACGGACGCAGCGTTTTGTCGTTAGTAGTCATCGGCATGATCAATGTCGAAATTGTAGAGTTTTCGCGCGGAACCATAGCGTCGAAATTCTTCGGCGTTGGCATCGACGCCGGTCGAATCCAACAATTTTGCGAGTTTCTTTACATGTTCAGCGGTCATCTCTTTTTCGATGCAATCTGCACCGAGTTCGCCCACCTTACCGCGCACGTATATTTGGGCCTCGTAGATCGAATCGCCGAGAAAGTCACCAGCATCGCCGCAGATAACAAGGCGGCCCTTCTGTGCCATGAATGCACTCATGTGACCGACGTTGCCGGCAACGACGATATCGACACCTTTCATTGAAATGCCACAGCGCGCACTGGCGTCGCCTTCAATGATCAGTCTGCCCCCGCGTCCCGTCGCACCAGCGTTTTGTGAGGCATTGCCCTTCACGCGAACCGTGCCCGACATGATGTTCTCGGCAACACCTGGGCCCGCGTTCCCGGTAATCGTTATACCTGCCGTTTTGTTCATGCCAGCGCAGTAGTAACCGACATGACCGTCAATCGACACCTCCAGCGCAGCGTCAATGCCACATGCGATGCAATGCCGGCCACCAGGATTCGTCACCGTCGACTTGCCTGACGACGCGTCGTGCAGGAACTGATTGAGTTCCCGGACCGAGTCGGAATTCAAATCAAACGTGGTCATCAATGGCCCCAAGTATAAACGGTCGACGGTGAAGGTTCCCAGATCGCGGCGTTTTCGACGCCGGGCAATTGTGCGATAGCGCGAAACTCGGAAGCCATCGCCACCCAGTCATCGGTCTCGGCCATGACGGCTGGCTTGCAGGCGATAGGATCCCGAAGAACTGCAAAGCCGTCCTTCGTGCCGATCGCGAATGTGTAGAAACCATCCAGGTCCTCTAACGCCCGGTGCAACGCTTCTTCGAGCGAGTCCCCTTCACGCAGTCGCCACATGAGAAAACCGGCAGCAACCTCACTGTCATTGTCCGTCTGGATGTGCACCCCCTCATCGCGCAATTTGCGCCGCAGCCAGTTGTGATTCGAAAGCGAGCCATTGTGCACGAGACAAAGATCCATGCCGGTCGAAAATGGATGCGAGTGTTCGGTGGTGACGGCACTTTCGGTTGCCATCCGCGTATGCCCCAGCGCATGTGAGCCATTGAGCTCATGCAGTTTGAATTGCTCGACAAATTTCCGCGGCAAACCCTTCTCTTTGTATATTTCTATCGCCAATCCTGCGCTCATGACGCGAAGCTCAGGATGCTGCGCTTCGAGCCAACTCTGTACAGTCGCGACGTCGGCTGATGCGATGACGACCGCGTGGCTGGCATGAATTTCCAGTTTGACGTCGACTTTGAGCTGCGCCGCCATTTCTGTCTGCAATAAACCCCAGTCGTAGGCGTCGGCACTATGCAGAGTCAGCTTGCTACTCGTCTCTGCGACGGGATCACGATAAAGAGCGATACCGGCACTGTCCGGACCACGGTCGCTCATCTCAACCAGCATCGCGGCCAACAGCCTGCCCAACTCCGGGTATAGCCGCTCGTCCTTCAGATAGATGCCAACAATTCCGCACATAAGTCTGTCCAGCGTCGCGCTACATGTCGGGGCATTGCAGTGTACACCGGCATAAACTGGTGGTAAAGTAATTTTCCTGTAATGAATAATTCACTGCGGAGGCCTGCCGGTGGCAAGGTCAACAGAGGCAATCGATGCAGACGACCCTGCACATATTCATGTTGCTGCGTACGCTTTGGAAAAAGCCATTGGCCGCCAGGTGCGGCGATACCGGAAACAGCTTGGACTGACGATTACAGACATGTGTACGCGGTCCGGGCTGTCAGCCGGCATGATGTCAAAAATCGAGAACGGCAATACATCGCCATCGCTTGCGACGCTGCGCTCGCTCTCTACTGCGCTCAACGTTCCTGTTACAGCACTTTTTCGTGAATTTGAGGAGCAAAGGGACGCAACCTTCGTGAAGGCTGGTCACGGTCTGGCGATTGAGAGGCGAGGCACCAGAGCGGGCCATCAGTACCAGTTACTTGGCCATAGCGTGCATAGTGACGTGTCTGTCGAACCTTACCTGATTACACTCGATTCAAAAGCTGATGTGTTCCCGATCTTTCAACATTCCGGCGTTGAATTCATTTATATTTTACAGGGACACATGGTCTATCGACATGTCAATGCGACCTACGCCATGGCGCCAGGAGACTCGTTGTTTTTCGACTCGGATGCACCCCATGGGCCTGAGGAACTCGTTGAATTGCCAGTGCGATTCCTTTCTGTTATGTCGCAGTCGGGTGACTCACTCAATTGAGAAGTGAATTATCTGAATTGATGGTTTCAAGACGGTGCGATTGTCGCCGACAATGCGGTCGAGCATTATCTCCACCGCCCTCACAAATTTATATTTTTCAGTAAGGAAACGCAGGCGATTTATTCGTCGACCTGTTAGAACCGTCGTATATAAAGGAAATACTAATCGATCTCCTCGGGAATGATCGGCAAAATAATATGAGAAGGATATTCAGGTGAGTGGTGGATTGTGTTGCTCGCTATGATCCACTCTGTTTCATCATAATTATTGCCGCCAGTATTCAGATTCCGTTCAAAATTTGGAAAGTTGCTGCTGGATATTTGCAGGCGAATCTTGTGTCCCTGTCTAAAATATCTGCTCGTAATAGACATATCTACCTGGATTTCGTACACCTGCCCTTCTTCCATCCACACTTGCTTAGTGAAGCCTTCCCGGTATCGGGCACGCAGAATGCCATCTTGAATATTGTAAGCTTTGCCATTGGGGTAAACATCGACCAATTTTGCGGTGAAATCGGTATCCTTCGCTGTTGACGATACATAGAGTATCAGCGTTATCGGACCCGTTAACTCAATACCTTTCTTCAGGGTCGGCGTTGTGTAAACCAATACATCATCACGAATCTCGACCGTAGCCTGGTCTCTCGCGCCGGATAAGACGCGCGCCCCTCCTTTGGAAGGAACCGGGTTTCCTGGATCGTACGTAAATGAATCAGACGAATCGTCTTTTGGAGCATTTGTGGATAGCGCGCCATCTCCGAAACGGCCGTTCGCGTTTCCATTGCTGTGCAGGTAAAATTTTTGATACTCAGTGTTCGCCAGAGGCCAGACGTCCGATGAACGCCACTCATTCAACCCCATCACATAGTACTGAACTTTCGGCATATCGGTAATACCGTTGTCTATTCCTTTTAGCCAATAGTCGTACCACTTGAGATAAAGCTCATACCAATCTTTTCTTGCATCTCCCATGTCAACTTCACCAATTATGGTGTGCTCAGTTGAACTCTCCCAGCTGCAATGATCTGTTGGTGCAAGAATAAGAAACTGATTGTTAGCGGAAGTCTCTGAGACAGACTTTTCCCGGAAATAATTGAATGCAAAAGCAGTATCATCGACGCTCAAATCGTAGAAAGAGCTCATATGTATTGCCGGCACGTCAAATTTTTCTGTGCCATTATAAAATCCCATCTCTTCATGCCACCATGGATCACCAAAATCGGTCGTAACGAGCTTGATCCAATTATTTGGCGGGGCACCGGCTTCGTTCATGACGTCGATTAGTGGTAAGTGCCACGCGAGTTCGTCCCAATCCATTTCCGGAACGTACATCTCATTCGGCTCGAAAAATTTACGAATCTTACGCACCTCTTCATCCACCAGGCCGGGCGGTGGCTTAAATGAATATGTTGTGCCGGCAGTGGCGTACCATGACATACCGCTAAGATGGTCAAGGACCCCCCCCTTAAAACCAGCCCAATAATTATATTTGCCGTTCGCCGCACCAATTACTCCACCGGCACCTTGCGGTATCATGGCCGTTAGACTGGGATGCATGAGAGGAGCCTGAAGCATTTGCGTTTCCCCCGGATAAGAACAGCCTGACGCACCCACTTTTCCATTGCTCCAGGCTTGTTTCGAAATCCAGTCCACCGTGTCATAACCATCCTTAGCTTCATGCCCATGGGGGGCCAAATAAATACCCTCTGATTCATATTTTCCACGGCTATCCTGTTTTGCAACAACAAAACCGTGCGAAGCAAACAGGTATGTTTTTTGTGTCGGCGTTTTTTCTCTACCCGTGTTCTTATTGTATGGATCTCGAAAGAGAATAGTCGGCAGGTCGTCGCCAGCTCCTACCGGAAAATATAGGTCAGTGGATAATCGCGTCCCATCTCTCATGGGAACCATTACGCTTTTTTCCAATCGTACTTCGTATGGTCCCTTTGTCGGCGTCACCTCCAGAGAACTATCGCTCTGAGCCAACACCACTCCTGCCGTTGCAGGAATAAAAAAGAACAAATGTGACAGCAAACGTATGCTTTTGCGCATATAATTTCTCTTACCAAATAGTTGTGGGAAATGTTGTGGAATCGATTTTACCTCAAATTAATTGTCGTCATTTCTTGAAAAGTACCACGATGTCTTGAGGTAGGCATGAAATTATTTAATTGGGGATTCGGAGCCGGGTTTTCTCGTCGAGGGTTCTGGCCCGAAAGGAGTGTATGCGTCGCTCTAAATTGTCGCAGCAGGCTCAGCGCTTCCTAAGTGTTCACGCGGCCGTGTACAATTAACCAAGAAATGCCTCAAGACCGCCAGGATACTGCAACCCCTGGACGAGCAGCATGAAATCGTTTGCAAGAAAATTTTATGTTTTGAGTTTAACCGCGACTTACGCGGCATGCGGCAATGGATCCGGTGGTGAGGGAACAAGTGCGGTGTCGGTTGATGATCCGCGAATTGCCAGTGATTACACCGTGTTTCAGCTCGATCCGCTTCCCGGGCACTTTCGTTCGACGGCACATGATATCAATGACAACGGTCAAATCGTCGGCTGGAGTGGCGACTTGAGCCAGAAGGCCGTTCTGTGGACCATCGACGAGGTGGGCGCGATCACGTTAATGGACCTGGGGATGCTGCCTGGCGGAACCTTCAGTATTGCTTATGGAATTAACAATCTTGGGCAAATCGTTGGCTTGACGAATGGCGCTTCGGGTCGCTGGCGTCCTTTTATCTGGACGGCAGATAACGGCATGCGCGACCTCGGCGTACCGGAAGGCGTGGTAGGCGGATCGGCGCACAGCATAAACGATACAGGACAGGTAGTCGGGGCATTCGTAACCACTGGCGCAAATATTTCTCTGGCCGATCGGGGCACGTTCGCACTTTGGACCGTCGATGCATCCGGAGCAACCATCGGCGTGCGGGATTTTGGCAATCTGGGCGGCAAAGCAGCCGTCGCCTGGAACAACAACAATCATGGCAACGTGGTGGGTGACATCTGGTTCGCGGGCGGAAACGACCAAACCGGCTTTTTCTGGTCTGAGGAAGACGGCGTCATTGAGATAAACAACACGAACGAGGCGCTTGGTATCAATGATCACGATGAGGTCGTGGGGCTTCAATTGTCAAATGGAACGGGCGGCTATGTATGGACTGCAGCAGGCGGATTAATCAAAATCCCGGATGGAGTATCCATGAGAATCAATAACTCAGGCCAGGCAACAGGACGGGCAAATGTCGGACTTGACGGTCAGCCTCAGGCATATGTCTGGGAAGATGGCCAACTAAAACTTCTCCCGATGCACCAAAACGCGGTTTCCAGCTGGGCATTGTCGATAAATGAAGCCGGGTCGATCGTTGGATGGAGTACCGTCGACGGCATCGCGTACGCAAGTTACTGGATGTTCAATCCACCCTAGTATCTGTCCGGACGGGATATAGTGTAGAGCCAATATTAAAGTAAAGGGCTCAATGGAAATCAAAATTCGCCGAATCAAAATTGCAATCTCCTTAGCATTTCTGTTCCTGCCACCGTTATCCAGTCAGGGTGGAGATCTGCATCCCTTTGACCTGGGTAAGGCGGCTATTCAGGCAGATGGTCCTGTTGTGGCGGGGTCATTCACGACTGTTACTTTTACTTATACGGCCGGACATCCGATCGATGAATCCGACTTCATAAGAGTTGCCTTCAGGAGCATAGGCGATTTTGGGGTACCGCAGTTCGATCAGCCGGCCCTACCTAATTATTGTACTGTCTACTCCAGCGGAGATATTCGAATTGAGCCGCGCTGGGAAAGGAGCGGGTATCCGCCATCGCCCTTCGGACAATCGCTCATCTTGAAGATCAAGGAAGGGTTTCTGGACAAGGGAGAAAATGTCGTCGTTGTTTTTGGCGATACGTCCGGCGGGTCTCCCGGCTGGCAGATGCAGACTTTCGTCGAAAAGACTTTTGAATTCAAGACATCCAGAGTCAGCATTCCTGTTGATCCTCTGGCTGCATATGAAGTCAATGAGCTTCCCGATTCGCCAACACTACGCATTGTCCCCGGCAAACCTGCTCGAGTAGCTGCCATCGCTCCATCTCGGGTCCTGGTCAACGAAGAATTTCCATATCACTTGAGGTTGGAGGACGAATGGGGCAATCCCACCGAGTTGCCGACCAGGTTGACGCATCCCGGTTATTCCGAAGCAGGCGTGCAAACCATAATGGTAACGGACAAAAATACCGGGCTCTCGGCACGAAGTAATCCAATAGAAGTCTCGGCGGAGCCTGCGGTATTGAATATATACTGGGCGGACTTTCATGGCCAGTCTGAGGAAAATGACATCAGCAACCTGCAAGACTACTACGCCTTCGCTCGAGACTATGGGTTGTTGGATATTTCGGCGCATCAATCTAACGATAAATTTCTGACGTATCCATACTGGCAGGCAATCAAGCATGTTGCGGAGGAATATTATGAGCCCGATAAATTTCTGACTTTTCCGGGCTATGAGTGGAGCGCGTATGAGTCCGTGGGTGGTCATCGGAATGTCTTTTACGCATCTGCGAATGGAGAGATATACCATAGTCGCACCGATTTCCCCGTGCCCCCTGATGAAGACTCTCCTTATAAAATGGCGCCTACCGTTCCGGAATTGTACGCAAACCTGAAGAACATGAAGGAACAGAAGGTATTTGTATTCGAACATAGCCACAGTACCAATCCATCAATCCACGAACCCAGTCTGGAGCTAGCGGTAGAAATACACTCCGGGTGGGGAACATTCGAGTGGATAATTCAGGATGCCTTGCGATTAGGATATCGAGTTGGTGTCGTTGCCAACAGTGATGGACATAGAGGGCGTCCCGGCGCTGAGTATCCGAGTTCGGTGATTGATGGCGGGGCAATGGGTGGCCTTACTGCTGTATTGGCAGAGAAACTGGATCGCGACACTGTTTTTGAGGCACTGAAGGCTCGTCATTTTTATGCGACCACGGGAATACGAGCATTGGTCGATGTCAAAGTCGTAACTGATGATGGAAGAAGCGCGATGATGGGAGACGTAATTTCTGATGCTTCAGGCACACCACATTTATATGTCAGTGTTGTTGGCACCAATCCTATCGAAAGCGTTGATGTTTGGAACGGATTGGAATTAGTCAAGACAGTTCGTCCGTTTGGCAACAAGGACCTCGGGAGCCGCGTGAAGGTCATATGGGGTGGGATCGAAGATCGTGGTGATGGTCGCCAGGGTCGTGCGGTTGACTGGGATGGATTTCTTCGTCTACGGAATAATTTGATTAAGGATGTCACGCCCGTTAACTTCTGGAATCCCTTCAAGCCGCTCGAAAAGGTCTCTGAAAAGCACGTCGCATGGACGTCGACAACCATGGGTAATGAATCCGGCATCATATTGACACTGGATGATCCTGATTCAGGCAGTATCGAAGTAGAGACGCTTCAGGGTTCGGTGACGAGTGAGATCAGTGCCATCGGTCTGGAGCCTTTGGTATGGGACTACGGTGGACTGCAGAAAAGAATAGAAGTCTATCGCCTTCCCGAGGAGCCGGGTTCACGCGAGTTCGAGTTTTCCTTGCCGCTAACGGACTTGCGGAAAGGGGACAATCCTATCTACATTCGCATGACACAGGAAGACGGACAAATGGCCTGGTCCAGTCCTGTCTACCTGGTCAGACGTCCACCCGAATGATTTTTTGACAAGTCGCGTAGTCTCGCACTATGAGTAAAATCAGTGATCCCATGCAGTCATTGCGCCGTACAGCAGCTACGATAAACCGAACAGCCTGGGAAGAAACAGCGAGATTTGCGGCACAAACGTAATCACCATCAATGATATAACCAATATCAAAAGGAACGGCAACAACGGACGGACGACGCGCTCAATGCGAGTATCGGCGATACCGCAAGCAACGAACAAGCATATTCCTACTGGCGGAGAAACCATGCCAAGCCCCACGTTGGCAGCGACAATGATGCCGAAATGAACGGGATCTATTCCCATCGCCGTAGCAACGGGTACCAGCATCGGCATCAGAATAAGTATGGGCGGCAAGCAATCCATCACCATTCCGAGCACGAAGAACAATATGTGGACGAACAAAATAAACATTATCCAGTTGAAGGCATATGCTGTGATCATGTCAGCCATTGCAAGCGGTAGGCCTTCGAAGGTCAAAACGAAGGAGAACATATTGGCAGTCGCCAGCACCAGAAGCACCACGCCTGTTAATGAACAAGTCTTCAACAGCACCTCGGGAAGATCTTTTAATTTCAGTTCTTTGTAGATAAAAAAGGCGACACAGAATCCATATACCACTGCTACCGCAGCTGCTTCGGTGGGCGTAAACACGCCACCGTAAATCCCGCCAAGAATGATGAATACCATCAGGACCGGCAGCAGGCCATCCCGCAGCGTTTTGAGTTTTTCCTCCCGCGACATGGGTTCGATGAGGGGAAGAGCCATCTTTCGCGCTTTGTAATTAGCCAGCACCATGATGGCCACTCCACAGAGCACTGCTGGTAAAATTCCGGCCGCGAAAAGGGCGCCGATCGAGATATTGGCTATTACTCCGATAATAATCAGGTCTATGGCGGGTGGTACCAAGGTGGATACACCTCCAGCCGCAGCAAGAATCGCCGTGGCGAATCCTACGGGGTATTTCCGTTTTACCATGGCAGGCACGGCGATGGAGCCGATGGCAGCAGTATTGGCAGCGGGAGAACCCGATATCCCTGACATAAGCATCGTCGAAAAAATCACCACTAAACCGAGTCCGCCACGAATGTGACCTACGAAAACCAGAGACATATCCACAATCCGCCTGGCCAATCCACCATGCGACATCAGTTGGCCTGCAAGGACAAACAGGGGAATGGCCAGCAGCGGAAAGGAATCCAATCCTGATATAAATTTTTGCGGCATCATGATTAGGACATCGGGTGAGATGAGCAAAAGTCCGGCCATCGCAGCGATGGCCAGGCACATGCCCACCGGAACCCCCATAAGCATGGTCAAAATCAAGGTGGCCGTGAGAAGGAGGCCCATTTATCCGTGACTCCTGTAGCCAGAGGTGTGTTCACGATAGATACGCACTTCGTCTATCCAGTTACGCACCATGTAAAACAACATTAGGAGACCGCCCACTACAGCCGATGATACCGGTACAGCCTTCGATAAACCCGTGCCGGGCCCTATCTGGCCGGCGACACTTTCGGTATAGAGAATCGCTTGCCAAATAAATGTAACAAGGAAGATTGTCATCAGTGCGACGACCAGTGTTGAAACGACCATTTGTAATTTCACACTGAATTTATCCACCACAAACCGCAATAAGAAATGGGACCTGGTCTTAAATGCGTAGGCTGCCCCGAGAGACGCCAACCACATGAATAGATACCGTGCAAGTTCCTCGCTCCACGCCAGTGACGCCTGAAGAACGTATCGAGACAACACTTGCGCAAAGGTGACTGCCACAATACCGACGAGCAAGATGCACAAGGACCATTCGAGTACGCCCATGTCGTAATCGGGGTCGCTATTATTTTCAGTCATTGTCTGTCCCGATACCTTGGAGTGTTCGCTGCATTCATTGGTTTATAACCTGGTCAATCATCGCCTGACCGCCGACATGCTCGGCATTGCGTTGATAAACTTTTCCCTCTTTGATCTTCTCGCGAAATTTATCACCGTCAACTTCATTGAAAATTAATCCAAGCTCCCTCAATGCGACCAGGGACTGCTCATTTTTTACTTCCATCGATCGGCGTTGAACGTTGACGGAAGCTCGGCCTGCTTTGAGCACTGCCTCCTGAATCTCCGCTGGCAACTTCGCAAACACCTTTTTGCTGAAAATGAGGGGAGCGGCAAGATAGAGATGTTCCGTCATGGAAACGTACTTGGTCACCTCATAGAACTTTTCGACCAAGAGGTCCGTATGATCGGATTCGCCTCCGTCGAGAACACCCTGTTGAACAGCCGAGTAAATCTCCCCGAAAGACATGGTCGTTGCCTGAGCACCCAAGGTGTTAAATGCATCCAAGACAACCGAACTACCAATGACGCGAATTTTTAGCCCCTCAAGGTCGCTCGGCACTTGCACCGGCCTCTCTTCATTCCACACGTTCCTGATGCCGGAGAACCACCACCCAAGTACAATGCTATTGAGTTCCAGCTCAATTTCTCTACTAATTCGTTCGCCCGCCGGACCGTCCAGAACCTTATAGAAATGCTCGAGATCTCTGAATATGAATGGGAAGTTGAGTACATCAATTTCCGACACAAATGGTCCGAGACCGGCGGCGCTGGCTACAGTGGAACTGATTACTCCGAGCTTGACCATTTCGGTGGCCTCTTCTTCGCCACCGAGTTGGCTATTCGGAAATATTATGATCGTATAACGGCCATCGGTCTCGTCTTGCAGAACTTGAGAAAACTTTTCGTAGCCAATCTGAAAAGGATGTTGTTTATTAGCATTATGTGCAACTTTTAGAATGACCTTATCGCCAGTATCGTTGTAGTCGGTGCACGCAAGAAGCATCGCCGTGCAGAACAGAACTAAGTATCGGCCTGACATAAAAGGGTTTCCGCTAGTGAATAATAATAAGGTCTTTTTGCGGTGGAGATAAATACTCGACTCCATTTTCAGTGGCAATCGCCTGCTCATGATTCCAAAAGAGTAAATATTGGTCTTCACGTTCGTCGGACGTAGGCGACGGCATATAGAAAAAATACTCCATAACAAAGTGGTGATTAGGCGGGAGTGGTATGTCGTAAGTCCATTCCGGACCATAAGAACCGATTCTGGGACCATACAATTCCTGGTACTTACTCCGACGCGCTCCTTTTCCCATGCCATGAGCGTCGATACTGAGGTGCGTTTTTTCAGGATCAAACCCTGTGGCATAAACAGGGAAATTGTTCTTTGGCTGCACCATGTGCATTTGAGGGCCCCTGACAATAATCCCAGCATCATCAAATTTGCGCTCGTACATTTGAATTATTTCACGAGCGGTCAGCCCTGCCCTGATAGTATCTGCCAGAATCTTGTCGATCTTCAGATATTCTGCCCAGAGTTTTTTGATTTCCGGAGGCGGTTCAGTCTCTCCTTCGCGGAGCACATAGGCGAACAATCCCTGGCTTGGTGATGCAACGATGTCGCCCCTCTGAATGACCATATTTTCGTAACCTGGATTCCATCCCCTTTGTGATATTCCTGTGGTTCTCCGACTAAAAAGCGTTACTCCTACGTCGCGATTTTTAGTTACTCCCGGCACGATATCAGAAAAGGCTTTGTTTGCACGTTCAACTTCCTCCTTACGCATTCTCTTCAATAGTGCAATTTCACTCGGCACCGGATTTATAATGTAATCCATCATCACATATTCAGACGAGACCAGCCTGTCGGCATATTTATCACCGAGTTCTGCGGTCAATAGAAGGTAGTCTGTATACGAAATGCCGTCGTGTTCCCTGGCAGTTTCCCACGATGCCAGGTCATGCTTGAAATTTACAGCAATGCGTTTGGGGTCACGTGCTTCAACAAATTCTCTGAGGCCTTTAAATCGGTAATCATATTCCGTCATCGGACTTGTCAGCGGTTCCTGGATAAAAACAGGTTCGTGGATTATGTCGTAGGCTCCACTGTCTTCAACCAATGTGTCCCTCTCTTCTCTTTCACGCTGTGTAGCTCCCCAGCGACGTCCGAGAACCGCGCGTTCAATCCTGTCACCACCACGGTCCGTAAAGACAAAAACACCGGAGGTACTGCCCAACTCTTCTGCACCGAACGGATCAGGAATTGCTACTCTCATCACGTGAATCCACATGTCGATATTATTCTTTCTCATCGCCTGTGGCAGAACGAGGTCAAACCTTTCCTGGCGAATGAGATTATTCGTTTCCGCGTCCACAATAGCGCCTACTTGCTGGGCCTGGTTATTGGCAAAAGGTACTGCGATAATCACAGCAATTAAGAATCGAATTTTTCTAAATGTCATAACTTGTTTCTCTCTTGGTTAGATTGACACCGCCTGGGAACGAAAAGAAAAGATTTCGCTAGCGAATGATAAAGAGGTCCTTTTGCGGTGTAGACAAATACTCGACGCCACTCTCAGTGGCGATCGCCTGCTCATGATCCCACCAGAACAAGTATTGGTCCTCGCCTTCGCTGGCAGACGAAGGCATGTAAAAAAAATATTCCAAAACGAAGTGGTGATTAAGTGGGACAGGTAGATCTTTCGACCAGTCCGGGCCATAAGAACCGATCCTGGGCGCGTAATAAGTCTCGTCCGACCGTTCACGCGCCCCTTTCATCTGACCGTGGGAATCGATAGTCAGTTGGGTTTTTTCCGGATCAAAACCTGCGGCATAAGCCGGGAAGTCGTTTTTTGGCAAAACCATATGCAATTGGTCATCCCTGACGATTATCCCTGCATCCTCAAATTTCCGCGTGTAGCTTTGAATTATTTCACGAGGCGTTAGACCCGCCTTGATGGTTTCTGCCAGAATCCGATCGATTTTCAGATATTCTGCCCAGAGTTTCTGGATTTCTGGAGGGGGTTCAGCCTCCCCTGCACGGAGTACATAGGCATACATTCCAAGGTCCGGATCTGCGACGATGTCACCCCCCTGGATCACACTGTTTTCCCAGCCTCTGCTCCGTCCCCGTTGCGACAATCCTGTGCTCATCCGACGAAAGACAGTCACACCATCTCCGCGTGTTTTGCTTACGCCCGGCACGATCGCAGCGAATTCTTGCTCTATCCGTTTAATATCAGCTCTACGGATTATCTTAAGCAGTTCAATCTCGCTCGGCACCTTTCCTAAAATGTAATCCATCATCACATATTCAGACGAGACTAACCGGCCGGCATAATCGTTACCGAGTTCTTCAGCCAATAGGAGGTAGTCTGTATGAGAAATACCGTCTTTGATTTTTTGAAAAGTCGGCCACTGTCCAAGATCTTGTTTGAAATTTACAGCGATGCGTTGCGGATTTCGCGCGTCGATAAATTCCTTGAGGCCCTTAAATCGGAGCTCATATTCTGTCGTCGGGCCAGTCAATGGCTCCTGAACACGAACCGGGTCCCCAATGATATCGTAGGCGCCAAGTTCTGCGACTGGATCTTTATAATCCGAAACTTCCCTTTGCCGCTGTGCGGCTCCCCAGCGACGCCCAAGGATCGCCCGTTCGATCCGGTCGCCGCCACGGTCTGTGAAGACGAAAACTCCGGAAGAACTGCCCAGTTCTTGTGCACCAAAGGGATCGGGAATTGCCTCTCTCATCACGTGGATCCACATGTCGATACCATTTTTTCTCATGGCTTGGGGCAGAACGATGTCAAACTTATCCCGTCGAATCTGATTATTCCTTGCCACAAGATCGTCGATCGCCTGAGCCTGGCAATTGGTAAAAGGGACTGCGAGCATCGCAGCAACCAGGACCAGAATATTTCTATAATTCATGACCTGTTTCTCTCTTTGTTAATTCGACACTGCATTTGAGGCGCCGGATTGGAGCAGACTGAAAAGATAGCGTATGCATTCTATTTATTCAGTGCCATTGGCCGCGTGGGTGGCGATTAAGTCGAAAGATCGCTGAAAAGCACGCTACCAGGGCGACCACGAAGGCATGCCATCCCAAGCGGTGTTGTCGGTTAGCCGCACCGTGCCTGTCCCATCTGTGCTCACAACGTAGATTTCGCTATCCCCGTCCCTGTCTGAGTCGAAAGCGACTTTCGTTCCATCATGCGATACCGAAGGGTCGGTGTCCGCACCATCTGCCCGAGTTATTCTCCGATCACCGGAGCCATCCACATTGATCATGTAGATCTCATAGTTGCCCTCTTCAGCGCCGTCTTTGTTCGAAGAGTACACCAGTCGCGAACTGTCCGGATGCCAGGAAGCATCGCCGGAGTTGCCGGACAGATCCGTCACTTGAGCGACGGCACCGTCGGCGACCGAAATGATAAAAATTGCGAAATTCCCTGTCACGTCGTTGTCGTAGGTGCCGGCGTCGAATTCCTTGTAGCCACCGGCGTCGAATGTAATCCAGGCGCCGTCCGGAGACCAGGACGGGTATCCTAGGTTTTTGTCGTTATTGGTGAGATTGATCTGCTCAGAACCGTCGGCGTTCATGCGGTAAATGTCACTTCCAGAATCGAAGCTGATCATTGAGCCATCGGGCGACCACGTCGGATATCCAGCTCCGCCGGAATAGTTCGTGAGTTTCACGAGACCGGTGCCATCGGCGTTCATGACCCAGATGTTTCGATTGCCACCGTCTCTGTCTGAAGCGAATACGATCTTGCTACCGTCAGGCGACCACACTGGCGCAGCGTCCAACGCCGGATTGTTAGTGAGATTGACTTGATTCGAGCCGTCGGCATTCATCACGTAGATCTCATGATCCCCATCCCGATCCGTCTCGAAAACGATCTTCGACATGGCGGCCCCATCTGAGCTTTCTTCGCCCTGCCGGGCAACAGCATCAGGTACTGTGATCACGGCCGAAAGCAGCAATATCGTTACTCGAAATATCATGACTTCCTCCAGTAAGTGGGGTATTACGAAAAAGTAGAGGGCTCAGGGCGACGATCGGCAATTCGCTACTCACACGTCAAAGTAAGTGTGGCAAGTCCTCACCATGAATTTCCCCAAAAACCTGGCAATCCTTCACGATAATCTGTGCAATCACCGGGTTGCGGACCAAATCCAGCTAGGATATTAACAGTATATTGTATACAATAGTCGATCTTCAGAACACCCTTGCGCATGGGGGTTGTTGGGGCTGAGGCGGTGTAGCAGGAATCTGCACAAAACAACAATCGAGAACGCTATGAAATTTGAAGGCATCATCCCGCCCGTGATTACACCGTTCACCGACGAGCGCATGGTCGACGAAAAAGGCTACGCGACAGTCATTGAATACATGATTGACAGCGGCGTCCACGCGATCATTGCAGGCGGAACAACTGGTGAATTCTTTTCACTTTCAAAGGAAGAAAGAATTCGGCAGTTCACATATGCATATGAAGTTATAAATGGACGAATCCCGCTGATTTGCGGAGTCAACGATATTACAACCGAGGGCGCTTGTGACTACGCCTTGGCTGCAAGAGATGCAGGTGCTGACGGTTTGTTGGTCGCCGCACCCTACTATTCCGTGCCAACGAATGAGGAATTAGCAAGTCATTGTCTCGCGATCGACCGGGCTGCGAATTTACCGATAATTCTCTACAATTACCCGGGCCGAACCGGCGCCGAAATGGGCGAAGAATTTCTGCGGCGAGTATGCCAGCGCGCGAACTTCGCAGCGATCAAGGAAGCCAGCGGCGATATTAATCGAATTCACCTGATCGCCCGAGAATTTCCGCAGATTCAGTTAAGTTGCGGGACCGATGATCAGGCGCTTGAGTTTTTTGTCTGGGGTGCTAGTAGCTGGGTAACTGCCATCGGCAATTTCTTTGCCAAAGAAGTTGTTGCCTTTTATGACACTTGTGTTCACCAAAAGGATTTTGACAAGGCGCGGGCAATGATGTCGGCACTATTGCCGTTAACCACCCTACTTGAGCGCGGCGGGAAATTCGTGCAATGCACGAAGTACGGTAGCGAATACTACGGTCTGCCAGCAGGGCCGGTGCGCAATCCGCTGAAACCAATGAAAAAGGAGTTGCGCCGGCAAATGCGGGAAGTTCTCGATACGGCCCAGGCGACGCTGCACAACATCCTGTCAGATAGTGAGCAAACGAACGAAGAAGAGGTTCGGCATGTCCGGGTTGTTAACTGAAGCGGAATTTGAGTCGATAGCCGGCAGCATCGTTCTGCCGTCGAATGCGTTTATCAACGGAAAGTTTATGGCGGCAAAGTCGGGCAAGACGACTCCGACTATAAATCCAGCCACCGGTAAAGTGATTACCGAAATTGCCGCCTGTCAGAGCGAGGACGTGGATTTCGCAGTACGGAAAGCTCGCGAGGCGTTTGATAGCGGCGTCTGGTCGCGTATGCATCCTACTGACCGAAAGCACGTGATGATCAAGTTAGTCAAGCTCATGAAGCGTCATCGCCATGAACTCGCCGTACTCGAAAGCATCGACAGCGGTAAGCCCATTGTCGATTGCGTCGAAATCGATATTCCAGAAACCATGCATTGCCTGGCATGGCATGCAGAGGTTGCCGATAAACTTTACGATAAGGTATCACCCTCAGGAGATGACGCACTCGGCTTAATCGTGCGCGAACCAATCGGCGTCGTTGCCTGCGTGCTGCCCTGGAATTTCCCGCTGATGATGGTCGGGTGGAAATTAGGTCCCGCGCTTGCCGTAGGCAATAGCGTCATTATCAAACCGGCATCGCAAACGAACATGTCTGCGCTAAAGCTGGCAGAGCTATCGATCGAGGCTGGTATTCCACCGGGCGTGCTGACGGTTGTCACGGGCGATGGTTCGGTGGCGGGCAAAGCGCTGGGTATGCACCCCGATGTCAATGCAATCTCGTTTACCGGATCAACCGTAGTCGGTAAACGCTTTCTGGAATATTCAGCACAATCTAATTTAAAGCGGATCGTGCTTGAGCTCGGCGGCAAAAACCCCTGCGTGGTTCTGGACGACGCGGAGAATCTGGATTACGTCGCTGAGCATGTTGCGCGGGCAGTATTCTGGAACATGGGCCAGAATTGCTCTTCGAATTCGCGCCTGATTGTTCAAAAAGGCATCAAGGATACCTTGCTCGAAAAAGTTATCGAGAAAACCAAGGATTGGCGTACCGGCTATCCGCTGAACCCAGCTAATAAACTCGGGTCTATGGTCTCGAAAGAACATTTTGACAAAGTTATGCACTACATCGATATAGGCAAGAAGGAAGGTGCATCGCTGATTGTCGGTGGTGAGGCCATCGAAAACGGCAATGGTGTTTATATTGCGCCGACTATATTTGACGGTGTAAGTCGCGATATGACGATCGCGCGGGAAGAAATATTCGGACCCGTTCTTGCTGTCATCGAAGTTGAAAGCGCAGCTGAGGCGCTGTCTGTTGCGAATGACACCGAGTACGGCCTGCAGGCCTCATTGTTTACGTCAAACGTAAATCGAGCACATCGTATGGCGCGCGAATTGCAGGCGGGCACGGTAACGGTCAACTGCTATGGTGAAGGCGACATCACCACTCCGTTTGGCGGCTACAAGCAATCCGGCTTCGGTGGCCGCGACAATTCGCTATTGGCTCATGATCAATATTGCGAAACAAAAACTATTTGGTACGACCTTAGCGATAACTTTATCGATGCCGATCTCTCCTAGATTTTGACGAGTGTGAGTGAGCAGCAAGCACCGGAGTGGCGAAGCCCTACCGAGTCATCTTGCCAACTAAACAATAAAGAGGAGAACGGGCTGAAGGAAGTCAGCGACGACATAATCTTAGACTGGAGTGCCGAGCAAAGTAAGGAACGCCCGAGGTTGACGGTGGCGCATTTTCATAATCATGTCGATCATCTCTATGCCGATCCCCAGTTTCAGGCGGATGATAATGCTGTCGTCGCAGGTACCGGTGCGGAAGCCGTTGCGGATTTTTTTGGACTAACTGACTGGCCGAACACTACCGCGACATTCAATCTTGGAAACCGCGCATTAACAGTGATACCGATTCCGGGTCATAGCGAGGACAGCATCGCAATTTACGACCCGTGGACACAGTTTCTTCTGACTGGTGATTCGGTCTATCCCGGATATATATTCATTGCCGACTGGACCGAGTTGACAAAAAGTATCAACCGACTGGTGGACTTTACTGCTGGCCACTCAGTGTCCTACATACTCGGGACCCATATCGAAATGACGACTTCTCCCGGCGTTGGATACGGCGGTACCTATCAAGCGAACGAGCATGTATTACAACTAAAAACCGAACATTTACGTGAATTACGGGACTCACTGGTGGAGTTATTGGGCGCCCCTGCGGAAAGGATCCACGATGATTTCATTATTGTCCCGAGAGTATTTGGTCCTGAGGCCTTTGGTGACAACTGACTCTGTAATCAGGTTTTTGGTCTAGTCGACGCGAAGGCGAGAGAATACAATTTTTATAAATAAGTGGAGCGAGTTATGAGTATTCGAACAATGCTGATTTTGGTTTCTGTGATGGTCCCGGTAGCATGTGCCAACGCACAGTCACAGGTGCATTCGGCAAAGAGTGGTGGGGAAGTTCTTCGTCTGATCAGAAACGATAAACTTGACCTTATCCTGCCGGGAGCAATGCGCGACAATAACGTGGATATGTGGATTCATGTCACGCGCGCCGGGGACGTCGATCCTCTTTCTCAACAGTTTGGATCGACCTCTGGGTACTTGATATTCACTGATCTTGGTGACCGAATAGAACGAGCCGCGTTTGGCAGTAGCGGGGCTATTGAAAAGATCGATATTCGGGGTTCGACGGCACTGAACCGCGCTATAGCGGGCTATGATTTTGGCCAGGTAGATTTCTCGGTGTACGACGAAATCGCAGCGTTTGTTGCGGAACGTGATCCGACGACAATTGCAGTCAACACATCATCCCACCTCTCGGAAGCGGATGGGGTTTCATATTCTCAATATCTGAAACTGGAAAAAATACTGGGGCCAAAATATTCTTCAAGAATCATCTCTGCAGAAAATGTCATTACTGATTTCCTGGTAAGAAGAACGCTCAGAGAAGTAACCGCACAGACCAATGCATTAGAAATAGCCCGGCAGATTGTTTTGGATGCCCTGTCTCGTGTCACACCGGGTGAGACGACGTCGGGAGAGCTGGCATGGTGGGTGAGAGAGGAGTCCTACAGGCGCGGTTTGACAGGATACACAACTGACATAAGCGGATATCCACGGATTTATTATTCAGCCGTGAACACGCCTGATATGACAGTGGATGATGCGCCGCCAGATGTGCGCTTTTTTATCCGTTATCCCGACTATGTGCTTCAGCGTGGCGATTTTTTTGCTATGGGCGGCACCGGAATCGACTATATGGGTTTTGGAATAGATACGAAAATCCATGCTTATATTTTGCGAGAGGGCGAGACTCGCGTGCCCGAGAGCATACAAAAAACATTCGATCTGGCAATCGCAGGTCAATGGATTATGCGGGATCACATGAAAGTGGGCATGACCGCCAGGGAGTCGCTGAACGCTATGGTCAGAGCCATGGAAGCTGAAGGCTATATCTATACACCGTTCGTCGATTCGCGGGAATTGTCGCCCGACGGCAAATCTACCGCAGACTATGCGATGGTGCAGAGAGCGCTGGCACAAACGGACAAGCCGGGATTCTCAATCGATCATCACAGTTTTGGTAACAATCCCAGCGGCTTGGGTCCTGCCGGACCGTCGTTAGCGGCATTTCGCCAGGACATGCTTGACTTGACGATCCAGGAAAATCACTTGTTCGCTTATGAATATATGGTCCATATGAATATCCCTGAAAGGCCGGGATACCCGCTATGCATTAATATATCCAATCCTCAGATCGTGTCGAGCCGAGGTATTGAATTTATTCAGCCGCCCAATGAGAAAATCGTACTGATCAATTGAGACTTAAACACATTGAGTTGAATGGGTGGCCTGGAACAGACCGATTCGTAAGGAAGCCATAAAATGAATCTAAAAAAAATCACGCTGGTCCTGGTGAGTCTGATGATTTTGGCGCTGCCGATGGGCTGCGAGAAGAAAACGGCAAACCCGACCACTGACGAAGCCGGTCAGGCGAACACATCGCCTATTGATCGCGCAGCGCCTGCAATGGTGACGACAGGCAATGAGGAAGTGAATTTGGGGGAGCAATTACTGGAATTCTTCCACTACCGCGAGATCGGCCCGACGCGCCAGGGCGGACGCATCGTTGACTTCGCTGTGCCCGATCGCAGCAAGCAGCCCTACACTTTCTACGTCGCAGCAGCAAACGGTGGAATCTGGAAGACCACGAACAACGGACAGTCATTCGTACCGCTGTTCGACGATCAAAACGTATTCGCCATGGGCGACATTGCGGTAGCTCCATCAGAACCCGATATTGTCTGGGCAGGAACTGGCGAGCCGAACAACAGCACCACCGACCCATATGCCTCGTACTGGGGTGACGGTGTCTACAAATCAACGAATGGCGGCGAGAGCTGGACCAACATGGGGCTATCCGACACCCACCAGATCAGCCGCATCGCCATCCATCCAGATGACGCGGACGTGATTTACGTGGCAGCTCTGGGACACCTGTACTCAGACAACGCCGAGCGCGGCGTGTTCAAGACGATGGATGGAGGAGTCACCTGGACGCAGGTCCTGCAGCTCGCCTACAGCGATAGGCACGTCGGCGTGATCGACATGGTGATGAACCCAGAGAATCCAGATGTGCTGTACGCCGCTGCCTACGACCGGGCAGCTACCCCGTGGATGTTCCGCCAGGGCGGCCGGGCGAGCGGTATTTACAAGACCAGTGACGGTGGCGCGACCTGGACAAAGCTCGAAAGCGGCCTGCCGACAGGTGATATTGGCCGGATCGGCCTGACGATCTCCCCGCAGAATCCGAAAGTACTCTACGCCAGTGTACTGTTGCCGAGCGATTCGGATGACCTGCAAAGCCGTTACGAGACTTGGGTCTACCGCACGAATGATGCGGGACTGACGTGGCAACAAATGAATTCGGAACCGCTGGTTGGCGGCTCTTATTTCGGCCAGATCCGCGTCGACCCAAACGACACCGAACACGTCTATGTGCTTGCTTACGGCAATCAGCATTCCGTCGACGGCGGCCGAACATGGGGTCTCGCCTTCCGCTGGGGCGGCGACAACCATGCGCTGTGGATCGATCCTGGCGACTCCCGACACATGTTGCTCGGTTATGACTATGGCTTGGCTATTACTTACGACTCAGGTGAAAACTGGTACCACCCCGACGAAATGCCACTGGCGCAGTTATATGGCATCTGTGTTGACATGGCCTACCCTTACAACGTTTATGGCGGCACACAGGATTTCGGTACCTGGCAGGGCCCGAGCACCAAGAGAGGCCGCTTTCCAATCCGCTTCGAGGATTGGCAGCACATGCTCGGGGGAGACGGTTACTCTTGCCAGGTAGACCCGACGAACAATCGATGGCTTTATGCCGAATCTCAGAATGGCGCTCTATCGAAAATCGACATGCGCACCGGCAGGCGCAAGAATATCCAGTATCGAGGCTCGGACGTGCGTTTCAACTTCGACGCGCCATTGCTGATCTCACCCCACAACAGCGACGTGATCTACCATGGTGCCAATGTGCTGTTGCGATCTTCCTTCCGCGGCGAAAACTGGGAGGTTGTCAGCCCCGACCTGACAAGCAACGACGTGGAACGGAGAGAAGTCGGTCCGCTTGCCTACGGTACCCTCACGACGCTGGACGAGTCGCCGGTGCAACAGGGCGTGATCTGGGTGGGAAGCGATGACGGTAATGTGCAGCTGACCCGCGACGGCGGCGAAACCTGGACGCTGCTCAACGACAACATAGTCGGCAATCCCGGCTACTGGGTCTCGAGCGTTGAGGCATCCCACCACGACGCCGGCACGGCTTATGTGGCCTACTTCGGGAGACGCCGCGATGACTTCCGCCCGTTCCTTTACAAGACGACTGATTTTGGCGCCACGTGGATCGAAATCGTTAACGGTCTCGCGCCAGATGAGCCGATCAACGTCGTCGTCGAGGACCACAAGAACCCGAACCTGCTGTTCGCCGGCAGCGAAAAGGCGGTCTACGTAAGCATCGATGGTGGTGCTCACTGGGCGCGAATGCAGAACAATATGCCGACCATCGGTGTCCATGACCTCGTAATTCACCCGCGCGAAAACGATCTGGTCGTCGGTACCCATGGACGTGGTTTTTTCATCGCCGACATCTCGCCGTTGCAAGAGCTCACGCCCGAGGTGCAGGCGAAGGATGTTTATCTCTTCGCGATCGAGCCTGAAGTCCAGTGGATCATGCCATCGCAGCGCGCCGTCAGCGCGCAGAACTTCGCCGGTGAAAACGAGCCTTATGGTGTTGTTATCAATTACTACCTGAAGAATGCTGCCGCAGGTAACGTAACCGTTCGCATTTACGATCGTTCCCAGCTGATCAACGAGCTCGACGGTAGCGCAACGGCCGGGTTAAACCGCGTTATCTGGCCGATGACGCAGCGCCAGCCAAGATCCTCCGAAGGAATCGCCCGCTGGGATCGTCGACAGGAGATTGCCCCCGGAGATCCGCAATGGTTCGACTACTACGACACCGTAGATTTTTACGGCGATCCGGATGAGGAAGTAACGGCCGACGGCATGTCAATGCTCACTCGGGTGGACATTCCGGGGCCGATCGAGCGCGACTACCGCTACAATCGCGTGCAACCGGGCACGTATCGAGTCGTTCTTGAGGTC
>SMVB01388036.1_pt1 | contig 32166 bp, 33 predicted proteins | sample 2456461 | NCBI WGS metagenome assembly SMVB01 (sample SAMN11095934, study PRJNA526329) | marine sediment metagenome | biome: Marine sediment; feature: Surficial sediment; material: Deep marine sediment; isolation source: Hadal surficial sediment | place: Pacific Ocean | collected 2014-05 | depth... | reverse complement strand
GGAACTGGCGTTGCCTGGCTGAGCAGGGACCATCATTCTCCGCGCCGTCACGCCTTCTTGCTTGGGCTGGCGATTTTCCGGAGGCGCCCACGCCAACGACGACAGGGAAGAAAACCGACGAGGGCTTAGACCTTCAGTATGTCCGCTTTTGGCTAAAAGCAGACATTAGGTTAACAGCACAATCGGGGACGTCACGACAGGGCATTAGACATCAAGGTTGAATGGCCACCGGCCACCGATCAGCTCCCCTCATACGAATATGACTCAGGTAACGGCCCTCAGAGGCGTTCCACAGAGTCATGTCGGCTCTCGCCTATACCTCCCTACCCAATATGGTCTCGCGACTCTCAACGTGGCCCCCAGGGCCATTTGAAAAATCCAACGTAGGTTGGGGGGACAAAGGGAGCGTTCAACATGAACTCAAGTTCATGCAACTGGTACAGTAAACTGGTACAGTAACGCCATCGCATTGGAAGGCGGTGGGGCCTAAGCCCTTGAGATACAAGGCCCCAAAAACTGGGCATCTTCTCCGTCGGGGGAAGCCGCTTTGGGCGGGGGCTTTTCCGGCAGGGTGATGGTCACCGTGGTGCCGGCCTGGGGCTTGCTTTCGATGCGAAAAGCGCCGCCCAGGATTTCCGTGAAGCACCGGCTCAGGGGCAGGCCCAAGCCGGTTCCCTTATGGGTGCGGGTGAACACGTTCTGGACCTGGCCGAAGGCGGATTGGGCGATCGGGATGTCGTCCGCGCTCATGCCGATGCCGTTATCGATGACGCGAATCACCAGGTCGCGGGTTTCCGAATCCTGGTGGATTTCGATGCGCACCTCACCCCCCTCGGGGGTGAATTTCAGGCCGTTGTTGACGATGTTGATCAGAACCTGGCGGAGCTTGCCGGCGTCGGTCTCGATGACGCCGATCTCACCGATGGGCGCCACCGTCAGTGTATTGCCGAAACTAGCCGCCTCGGGCGCCAAGCTGCGGCTCACGCTGTTGGCGAGCGAGACCACGTCGGTCGGCTTGGCGTCGATGACCATGGTGCCGCTTTCGGCCTTCACCAGATCGAGCACCTCGTTGATGATGTTGAGCAGATGCCTGCCGGACTTTCCGATGTCGTCGATGTATTCCTTGTAGGAGGCATGCCCCAGCGGGCCCATGATCTCATTGCCGAGGATTTCGGCGAAGCCGATGATGGCGTTGAGAGGGGTCCGGAGCTCGTGGCTGATATTGGCGAGGAACTGGGTTTTTTCCCTGGCGGTGGCTTCCGCCTGGGCCATGGCGCGGGCCAGGGAAAGCTTGGCTTCGTGCTCCGCCTGGGTTTTGCGCTCGGCGCGCCAAACCATGGTCACAAGCAGGACGAACAGCAGCATGAAGGCGCCGGCGATGACCAAGGTGGTGTTCATGGATAGCCGTTCGATGGACGACCGGAGCAACGTCAGGTCGCGGTAGATTTTGATCACGCCGATCACCGCCCCGTGGTCATGCCCCGCCAGCATCGGCATGTGGCCCGACAACAACCAGATATTCTGCCGCGGACCGGACCACGCCGTGAACCGGCGCCGGTACTCTTGCTCGGTGGGTTCGCCGCCGGCGAGAGCCGCCTTGAAGCTGGGGTTGGCGCTGTAATCCTGCCCCAGTTCTTCCGGGTTGGTTGAATAGACGGTCCGCCCGGCGGTGTCGTAGATCTTGACCTTGAGGATGGGCGTGCCGGCAAGATAGGTATGCACCGCCGAATCCAGGTCCCGGTAGGCGGGGTGGGATTGGCGCGGCTCGTCGGCCATGACGCCCAGGTCGAAGACCCGCATGGCCTTGTCCAGAAGGCCGTTGGTCAGGGCCCGAATCACGTAGCGGTTGGTCTCGGCGGCGATGCGGTCGGTCTGGTCGGAGATTTCGCGCTGGTGGATATGCACCAGGAAGACGGCGGTCAGGATGATGATGATTCCCGCCCCCCCGGCGAACTTGCGGGTCAGGGAATCGGCCGGTTGCACCCCATTGGGAGAGCTGTGAGATTCGATCTTCGTCGGCATGGCCTTGGTCGTCAATCCTTGGACCAGGCCCCCCCGGCGCGTTTCGCCGCTTTCCCCTGGTCGAGGGGAAAAAGCAATAATAATAAACACCTATGCCGAGGATTCGTAAAAATTGACTTAATTTCGCCGCCGTATCCCGGCCGAAGGCTTATTCCGGTCCGGCGCTTCGAATGGGCCGGAAAATGCTCTAAGGCCAGATCGCCTGGGGCGGCAGGGACATCAGGATCGCTTCGGTATTGCCGCCGGTCTTGAGTCCGAATTGGGTGCCGCGGTCGTAAAGCAGATTGAATTCAACATAGCGGCCCCGGCGGATCAGTTGCTGACGGCGCTCGGCCTCGGTCCAGGCGGCGTTCATGCGCCCCGCCACCAGCGGCGGATAGCAGCCGAGAAAAGCCTCCCCCACCGCTTTGGTGAAGGCGAAGTCGGCATCCCAGTCGCCGCTGTCCAGGTCGTCATAGAAAATCCCGCCCAGCCCCCGGCGCTCATTGCGGTGCGGCAGATAGAAATAGCTATCGCACCAGGCCTTGTATTTTTCGTAATAGGCCGGATCGGCTCCGTCGCAGGCGGCTTCGAGGGCCGCGTGAAAGCGCGCCGCGTCGGCCCGCGCATGGTCGGATTCGGGAAACATCGGGGTGATGTCGGCGCCGCCGCCGAACCAGGATTTGGCGGTCACGATATGGCGCGTGTTCATATGAACCGCGGGCGCCAGCGGCGAATGCAGATGGGCCACCAGCGATATGCCCGAAGCCCAGAATCGGGGATCCTCCTGGGCGCCGGGAAACTGGGCGGCGAATTCCGGCGTGAACCGGCCTTCGACCGTGGACACGTTGACGCCGACCTTTTCGAACACGCGCCCGCGCATCACCGCCATCACGCCGCCGCCGCCTTCGCCGGCGCCGCCCGCGGCATCCCGGGTCCAAGGGGTGCGTTCGAACCGCCCCGCCGGCGCGTCCCCCACTGCCTTGAGCGCCGGGCCCGAGAGGTCGTCCTCCAATTGCTCGAAGGCGGCGCAGATGCGGTCGCGCAGGCTTTGGAACCATTGGCGCGCGGTGTCCTGTCTAAGTGCGGGGTCGGTGGCCAAGGCTCGATTTCTCCCGATCGGTGGTGAACCTGTTCAAGGGCGGCGCAAGCCCGGGCCTTCACGGCCTGTGCGCCGGAGTGTCGCCGGGAAAGCCGCCGGTCTGGCGCAGGGCCTCGCCCAGCACCATGGCCGCCGCCGTCGCCACATTAAGGCTGCGCATTCCCGCCGCCAAGGGGATAGTGAGCCGCAATTGGGCGGCCTCGTGGACGAAATCGGGGACGCCGGCGCTTTCCCGGCCCAGCACCAAGATATCGTCGGCGCGGTAGGCGGCGGCGCGGTAATCGGTATCGCCGCTGGTGGTCAGCAGCACAAGGCGGCCGTCGGGCGCCAAGGCGGCTGTGAAGGCCGCCCAGCCGTCGTGGGCGGTCAGCACCGCGTGGGCGGCGTAATCCAGGCCGGCGCGCCGGAGCTTGGCGTCGGTGAGCACGAAACCGGCGGGCCCGATGATGTCGAGCCCGACGCCGAGGCAGGCGCAGAGCCGCAGGATGGCGCCGGCATTTTGCGGGATATCCGGCTGGAAAAGCGCGACACGCATCACCAGGGCCTTTCGCCGTGAATTATTGAATTATTGAGTATTACCCGGCCAGAATAGGACTTTGCTTGCCGTGGATTTTATATTACACCCTCAGCCACCGACGCCACCCATGAGACGGTGGATGTGCCGTCCCCGCCTCCCCGGGTGGATCGTGAAAGGGAATTTGAGAGATGTCACAAACCGCAGAGGGCACCGCCCCCCAAGGCCCGGCCGGCGACGATTCCCAGACGCGCAGGGATTTCCTGACCTTGGCCACCGTCACGGTGGGGGCCGCCGGCGCCGGTCTCGCCGTGTGGCCGCTTATCGACACCTGGAATCCGGCCGCCGATACCCTGGCGCTGTCGTCTGTGGAGCTTGACATCAAGGCCATCGAGCCGGGCCAGCGGATCACCGTGAAATGGCGCGGCAAGCCGGTCTTTGTCGACCGCCGCACGCCCGAACGGATCAAACAGGCCCGGGCCGACGACGGCGCCAAGATGCCCGATCCCCAAGCCGACAAGGACCGCGTCAAGAAAGCCGAATGGCTGGTCTTGGTCGGCATCTGCACCCATCTCGGTTGCGTGCCGCTGGGCCAGAAAACCGGACAGCCCCGGGGAGACTACGGCGGCTGGTTCTGCCCCTGCCATGGCTCCCATTACGATGTTTCCGGGCGCATCCGGAAGGGGCCGGCGCCCAACAACCTCGAGGTGCCCGAGTATAGTTTTCTCAACGAGACCACCCTGCGCATAGGCTAACCTAAGGAACCGCCATGACCGCGCCCAGCGAGCCGCCCCCGGCATCGTCGACGAAGGGCAAACCCGGCATCATCGAACAGGCCAAGGACTGGATCGATTACCGGATGCCCATCTTCACTTTCATGGAGCATGAGCTCAATGAATACCCGACGCCGAAGAACCTGAATTACTGGTGGAATTTCGGTTCCCTGGCGGGAATCGTGCTGGTGATCATGATCGTCACGGGGATCGTGCTGGCCATGAACTACACGCCCCACGTCGATCATGCCTTCGATTCGGTGGAACGCATCATGCGCGACGTCAATTACGGTTGGCTGATCCGCTACGTGCATATGAACGGCGCCTCGATGTTCTTCCTGGTGGTCTATATCCATATCTTCCGGGGGCTCTATTTCGGCTCCTACAAGCCGCCCCGGGAATTGTTGTGGTGGCTCGGCATCGTCATCCTGCTGCTGATGATGATGACCTCGTTCATGGGTTACGTGTTGCCTTGGGGTCAGATGAGCTTCTGGGGCGCGACGGTCATCACCAACCTGTTCTCGGCCATTCCCTTGATCGGCGACGCCATCGTGACCTGGCTGTGGGGCGGTTTCTCGGTCGGCAATCCGACCTTGCAGCGTTTCTTCTCGCTGCATTACCTGCTGCCCTTCGTCATCATCGGCGTGGTCTTCCTGCACCTGTGGGCCCTCCATACCCACGGCTCCAACAACCCGCTGGGCATCGACCGCAAATCGGCCAAGGATTCGATCCCCTTCCACCCCTATTACACCATCAAGGATCTCTACGGGCTCGGCGTCTTCCTGATCTTTTACATGGGCATCGTGTTCTTCGCCCCCAACGCCTTGGGCGAGGCCGAGAACTACGTGCCCGCCAACCCGCTGCTGACCCCTTTGGAAATCGTGCCCGAATGGTATCTTCTGCCGTACTACGCGATCCTGCGATCGGTGCCCGATATCGCCATTCCGTTCACCGGGATCGTCCTGATGGAAGCGAAACTGGCCGGTGTGATCGCCATGTTCGGCTCCATCCTCATTCTCTTCGCCCTGCCGTGGCTGGACTGGTCGCCGGTGCGCTCGGCCAGGTTCCGGCCCATCACCAAGCAGTTGTTCTGGATCTTCGTGGTGGTCTGCGTGGTGCTGGGCTGGGTCGGCGCCAACAAGCCCGAAGGCTGGCCGCTGATCATCGGCCGGATCGGCACGGCGTATTATTTCGCCTATTTCCTGGTGCTGATGCCCTTGTTGGCCAAATTCGAAAAAACCAGGCCCCTGCCCGAAAGCATCTCCGAACCGGTGCTCAGGGACCGCGGCGAGAGTGGGGAGTGAGCCCATGACGATCGTCAAACCGGCCTGCCGCGCCGCTGTCCTTTCTCGATGGGCCCTTGCCTTCGGGGCCCTTGCCCTCGGGTTCGCCCTTGCCGGCCCCCTGTGGTCTGCCGAGGCGCCCAAGCCCAAGGCCCAGGACTGGTCCTTCAATGGGCTCTTCGGGACCTTCGACCGGGCCGCGCAGCAACGCGGCTTCCAGGTCTACAAGGAGGTCTGTTCGGTCTGCCATTCGCTCAACCAGGTGGCCTACCGAAACCTCTCCGCGCTGGGCTACAACGAAGACCAGGTCAAGGCCATCGCCGCTAGCGTGGAGATGCAGGGCGGCCCCAACGAAGCCGGCGAGATGTTCATCCGCAAGGGCAAGCCCTTTGATAAGTTCAAGAACCCGTTCCCCAACGAGAATGCCGCCCGGGCCGCCAATAACGGCGCCTTCCCGCCGGACCTTTCGGTGATGACCAAGGCGCGCCCCCATGGCGCCGACTACCTCTATGCGCTGTTGACGAACTACCAGGATGAGCCGCCCAAGGGCGTGAAGTTGGCCGAGGGCATGTTCTACAACAAGTACTTCCCCGGCGCCCAGATCGCCATGGTGCCGCCGCTTGCCGCCGATGCCGTCGAGTACCAGGACGGCACCAAGGCCACGGTGGCGCAGATGGCCAAGGACGTGACCACCTTCCTGGCCTGGGCGGCGGAGCCTGAACTGGAAGAGCGCAAGTCCATGGGGCGGTCCGTGATCCTCTTCCTGCTCGTGCTGACGGCGCTTTTGTATGCGCTCAAGCGCAAAATCTGGTCCGATCTTCACTAAGGGGCCGCATGAGGAAGGGAGGCCTCCCGTGGCGGCGATTAGGGACTCCGTTCTCGGCATCATCGGCGGGTCCGGCCTCTATGAGATCGAGGGCCTGATCGACACCAGCTGGCGGGCGGTGGAAAGCCCCTTCGGGACGCCTTCCGACGATTTCCTGTTTGGCCGGATCGGCGGCAAAAAGGTGGTGTTCTGCCCGCGCCACGGACGCGGCCACCGGCTCCCGCCCGGCGCCGTCGATTACCGCGCCAACATCGATGCGCTGAAGCGTGCCGGGGTCACCGAGATTCTATCGATCAGCGCCGTGGGCTCGCTCGACGAGGAATTGGCGCCTGGCACCTTCGTCATCGTCGATCAGTTTATCGATCGCACCGTGGCCCGGCCGGCGAGCTTCTTCGGCACCGGCATGGTGGCCCACGTTTCCATGGCGCACCCGGTCTGCGCCCGGCTGGGGGCGATGGTCGAGGCCGAGGCCCGGGCCCGGGGGATCCCGACCAAGCGCGGCGGCACCTACCTTGCCATGGAAGGGCCGCAATTCTCGACGCTGGCGGAATCGGAGCTTTACCGGTCCTGGGGGGCGCAGGTCATCGGCATGACCAATATGCCCGAGGCCCGGCTCGCCCGCGAGGCCGAGATGTGCTACGCCGCCATCGCCATGGTCACCGATTACGATTGCTGGCGTGAGGGCCACGAGGACGTGACCGTGGACGCCGTGGTGGCCATTATGGCGGCCAATGCCGATGCCGCCCGCGGGCTTATCGGCGCGCTGGCCCCGGCCTTGACCGACGCGCCGGATCCCTGTCCCGAGGGCTGCCACCGGGCCTTGGACCAGGCGCTGATCACGGCGCCCGAGGTCCGCGACCCGGCGGTGTGCGCGCGGCTCGACGCCGTCGCCGGGCGGGTGCTTGGGGGGTGATGGCGGGCGGCGGTCCAAAAATTACGGCCGGCAAGCCCACCGGGCCGCCGGCCGGGCCAAGCATGATGCAAAAAGACTAAGCGCTCACCGTCTCGGAGGCGATGTGCTCGGCCAGGAAGTCGAGGGTGCGCTGGCGCGCGGTCTTGGCCGCTTCCTCATGGAATGAGCCGCGTTGGTCGCAATTGAAACCGTGGCCCGCGCCTTGGTACAGGTAGACCGGCACTTCGGGCCGCGCCGATTTGATCTTTTCCACCTTCTCCGAACCGATGCCCCGGTCCTCGGTGCCGATATGGCAGATGATCGGGCATTTGGGCTTCTCGTCGGCGAAGTCTGCGGCATTGCCGCCGTAATACGATACCGCGGCGTCGAAATCGCCCCGGGTGGCCGCCAACCAGGCGATCGACCCGCCGAAGCAATAGCCGATGACGGCGACCTTGCCGGAATTCCGCACCGCCTCGGCGGCGGCTTGCGTGTCGGCGAGGGAGTCGTCCCAATTGAGTTGGCCCCGCGTGCTCTTGCCGGTTTCCTGGGATGCGGGATCGTAGCCCAACTCCATCCCCTTGCCGACCCGGTCGAACAGGGCCGGTGCGATGGCGACGTAACCGTCGGCGGCGTAGCCGTCGCAGACTTCCCTGATGTGGGAGTTGACGCCGAAGATTTCCTGAATGATGACCACCGCGCCCTTGGGCGTGCCCTCGGGGTCGGCGCGGTAGGCGTCGAGCTCAAATCCGTTGGCGGAGGTCAGTGTCACGTTTTGTCCCATGTTGGGTTCTCCCTGTTTTCGATCGATGGAACGATCACACGTTTGGCGTCCCGGGCCACGGCCGGGGCTTGAAATCGCCGGCGATTGTAGTGGTTCGCCGCGGCCCGCGCAATTGCCTGGCGGGACCGTCAGACGTTGAATTTGAACTCGATGACGTCGGCCTCGGCAAGCACGTAATCCTTGCCCTCGGTGCGCATCTTGCCCGCTGCCTTGGCCGCCTGTTCGCCGCCCAGGGCGACGTAATCGTCGAAGCCGATGGTGTCGGCGGCGATGAAGCCGCGTTCGAAATCGGTATGGATGCACCCCGCCGCCTGGGGCGCCCGGGTGCCCGCCGGCACGGTCCAGGCGCGGGTTTCGTTGGGTGCGGCGGTGAAAAAGGTGATCAGGCCTAGAAGGCGGTAGCCCTCGCGGATCAAGCGGTTGAGCCCGGGTTCCTCCAACCCCATCTCGGCCAGGAAGGCGGCGCGCTCCTTGGCGTCGCCAAGCTCGGCCACCTCCGCCTCGATGGCCGCCGATATGATGACCATCCCGGCACCTTGGGTCGCCGCCATGGCGGCGACGGCCTCGGTCATGGCATTGCCGCCCTTGGCCGCGCCCTCGTCGACGTTGCAGACATAGAGCACCGGTTTTGCGGTCAGCAGTTGCAGGGCGCGGAAGAGGGGCTTTTCCAGGGCCCCGAGGTCCAGCGCGCGGGCCGGGGTGCCGTCCCTCAAGACGGCGATCGCCCGCTCCGCGAGGGCCAGGGTCGCCGCCGCCTCCCGGTCCGCCCCCCGGGCCCGTTTGGTCAGCCCTTCGGCGCGCCGTTCCAGGCTTTCGAGGTCGGCCAGCATCAGTTCGGTGTCGACCACCTGGGCGTCGGCCACCGGGTCCACCAAGCCGGCGACATGGGTGACGTCGTCATCCTCGAAACACCGCAGCACATGAACGATGGCGTCGACCGCGCGGATATGGCCGAGGAACTGGTTGCCCAGGCCCTCGCCGCGGCTCGCGCCCGCCACCAGGCCGGCGATATCGACGAACTCCAGATGGGTGGGAACGATGCGGTCAGAGCCGGCCAGCGCGGCAAGTTTCTCCAGGCGCGGATCGGGTACCGTGACCTGGCCGGTATTGGGTTCGATGGTGCAGAACGGGTAATTCGCGGCGTCGGCCGCCGCCGTCGCGGTCAACGCGTTGAACAGCGTCGACTTGCCGACGTTGGGAAGCCCGACGATGCCGCAGTTGAAGCCCATCAGCCGGAGTCCCGGCCGCCGGGATGCTGGGCGGGCGGCTCGGCTTCCTTGGGCGCGAGGATCATGGCCAGGCGATTGGAGAACCCGGCGCCGTCCCCCGCGGCCAGGCGCGGGGCGGCCTCGGCAATGGCCGCCAGCAGCGGCGCCACCCATTGCAATTCCGCCTTGGAAAAATCGTCGAGCACGTGGCCCGTCACCCGGTCTTTCAAGCCGGGGTGGCCGACGCCGATCCTGACCCGCGCGAAATCGGCGCCGATATGGGCGGCGATGTCGCGGATTCCGTTATGGCCGGCATGGCCGCCGCCCAACTTGAAGCGCACCTTTTCCGGCGCCAGGTCGATCTCGTCGTGGATGACGGTGAGATCGCCGGGTTCGAGCTTGTAGAAACGCACCGCCGCCCCCACCGCGCGTCCCGATTCGTTCATGAAGGTATCGGGCTTGAGGGCCAGGATCTTTTCGCCGTCGAAATTCCCTTCGGCGCATCGGCCCTCGAAGCGCTTGCGCCAGGGGCCAAAGGAATGGCGGCGGACGATTTCGTCCACCGCCATGAAGCCGATGTTATGCCGGTTGCGGCTGTGCTTTGCGCCGGGGTTGCCCAGCCCCACCAGCAGATGCATGGCTCAAGATCCCTGGAACCGGGAGGCTCAGGCGCCCTTGCCGCCGCCCTTGCTGTCGCCCTTCTCTTCGCCTTCGGCGGCGGCGCCCTCTTCGCCTTCGGCCTTGGCACCTTCTTCGCCTTCGGCGGCGATGTCCTCTTCGCCCTCTTCGACTTCCTCGCCCTCGGCGGCGGCGGCCTCAAGGGCCTCGTCGCGCACCACCGTGGGCGCGGCGATGGTGGCCACGGTGAAGTCGCGGTCGGCGATGGTCGGCACCACCCCGTCGGGAAGCCCGATCATGGAGATATGGATGCTGTCGCCGATTTCGAGCTCGGCGAGGTTGGCCATGAGCGCATGGGGGATGGCGTCGGCGCGGCAGACGACCTCCACCTCGTGGCGCACGATGTTGAGCACGCCGCCCCGGCGCAGGCCCGGGCATTCCTCTTCGTTCTCGAACACCACCGGGACCGCCACGGTGATTTGCGTGCTTTCCGAAACCCGCAGGAAGTCCACATGCATCGGCTGGTCGGTGACCGGATGGTATTGCACGTCGCGGGCCAATACCCGGTGCGCCGTGCCGTCGAGGTCGATATCGGTGAGCGTGGTGAAGAACCCCGTTTGCGCCAACTGACGGTGGAGCCCCTTGGTGTCCAAAGAGATGATGATGGGGGATTCCTTGCCGCCGTAAATGACGGCGGGGATGGATCCTTCGCGGCGTATGGCCCGGGCGGCCCCCTTCCCGGCCCGGTCCCTGGCGCGCGCGATGAGCGAATTGACGTCGGCCATGGGTCATGTCTCCTGGTTCGAGCGCCGGCCTCCAGGGGTGCCGTCGCGTTTGCGCGGGTTCCTATACGGCAAATCGCCGGATTTGAACAGTGCGGAATGCGATTTTTAGTCGAACAGGCTGGAAATCGAGCTTTCGTCGCTGATTCGGCTGACGGCGTCGGCCATCAACGGGGCAATGGTGAGCTGTTCGATGGTATTGGAAAGCCGCACCGCCTCGGTCACCAGGATCGAATCGGTGACCACCAGTTTTTCCAGGGACGAGGCCGACACCCGCCCCACCGCGTCGCCGGACAGCACCCCGTGGGTCACGTAGGCGGCAACGCTCTTGGCGCCGGCCTCGGTCAGGGCCTGGGCGGCATTGCACAAGGTGCCCGCGGAATCGACGATGTCGTCGATCATGATGCAGCAACGGTCCTTGACGTCGCCGATGATATTCATGACTTCCGATACGCCCGCCCTTTCCCGGCGCTTGTCGATGATGGCCAGGTCGGCATCGAGCCGCCGCGCCATGCCGCGGGCGCGCAGCACGCCGCCGATGTCCGGCGACACCACGGTGATCGGCTCGCCGTCGTAGCGGGACCGGATATCCTTGGAAAAATCCGGCTCGGCATAGAGGTTGTCCACCGGGATGTCGAAAAAGCCCTGTATCTGGCCGGCATGCAGATCCAGGGTGAGAACCCTGTCGGCGCCGGCGGTGGTGATCAGGTTGGCCACGAGTTTGGCCGAGATGGGGGCCCGGGGCGCCGTCTTGCGGTCTTGGCGGGCATAGCCGAAATAGGGGATAACGGCGGTAATGCGGCGTGCCGAACCGCGCTTCAGCGCGTCCAGCATGATCAGCAATTCCATGAGGTTGTCGTTGGTGGGAAATGACGTGGACTGGATCACGAAGACGTCCTCGCCGCGGACGTTCTCCAGGATCTCCACGTAGATCTCCATATCCGAGAATCGGCGCACGTCGGCTTGGGTCAGGCGCATCCGGAGGCACGCCCCCATGGCTTCCGCCAGTGGCCGGTTGGAATTACACGAAATCAGCTTCATTTTTTGCCCTGAGTAAAACGAATTGGGCATCTGCCGGGGTTGCCCCGGAGACCCGCCGCCGTCCCCCTCGCCGGGCGCGCGCACTCTATCAGCGAGGCTAAGACGTGGCAACGCCTGTCTAGAGCCGGCGGTGTGATTATGGCGCGGCGGGCGGGGCCGTCGCCGCGCCGCCGATGATCTTGGTGATTCCCGGCGCCGCGGCCCGCGCCGCCAGCGCCGCGGTGACGCCCCAAAAGCGGGTAAGGCTACCCGATTTCACATGATTGATCTGTTTGGTGGTGCCGAGGACACGGCCCCCGGCGGCCAGAACCGTCCAGGTGATCTCGACGCGCTGGGTGGCGCCCTTGTCGGCGGGGGTGATCTTGACGGCGCCCAGAATCACCATGGGCGTGGCGCCGCGGACGACGGATTCGGCGACGCGGTAACCCAGTTTCCTGAGCTCGAAGGCAAGCGACCGGCGCAGGGCGACGCGGCCGTCCCCAGGGGCGCCGTCGACGTCGAAGACGGTGATCGACTGGGTCTCGGTGACGGGGATGTTGCGGGCGCCGGAGATCAGCGGCGCCAAGCCCGCGACCGCGTCCCGGGCCAGGCGTTTGAAAAGAGGCGCCTCGGCCCGATCCCAGGCGGCGCGGTCGACCGTGAGTTCCTGGTGGTGGATGCCGCCGGGCCGGCCCCGGAGATTGAGAACCAGCCAGAGCAGCCGTACCCGGGTTTTGGCCTTGATCTTGGCCGGCCCGATGGTGGCCCGGCCCACCAGGGTATACCCGGCGCTCAGGCCGGGCTGTGCCTGGGCGGCAAAGTCCTCGTCACGGAAGGCCTGGGCGACTTCCCTGGCAATCAATTTGCCATGGGGCGTTCCCGCCACCGTGACGACGTTGATGCCGGCGTGCGCACCCGGCGCCAGCAAGGGGTTGTCGACGTCCCCATCACGGGAAAACGGCTGCGGCAGGGCGCCGCAGGCCGCCACCGAAAGACAGGCGACCATGGCCGCCCAGCGCGCCGCCGGCGCGGGTAAGATAAATCTAGATAAGAACACAGCTCACCATGAGGCCAAGGACCAGGGCGGTGATGAAATGGATCATGTGGGGCATGGGCTCATTCCGAAAGCGCGATCACCGATATGTTGCGCCCATAATCGGGCTCGCCGTCGAGGACCGAACGCCGGTAACTGAAAAACCGGTCCTTGAGGACGCAGGTGTCCAGGGTGGACGGCGGCACCGGCCTCAGCCCGGCGCGAACCAGACACGCCGCGACAAAGCCGCCCAGATCGAAAAGGTAATGGGCTTCCCTGGGCGCTGCACGAAAAAAAACCTGGTTGGCGGGATTTTGGTCGAGGAAAGGCGCGGGGAATTCCGCGCCGACCTCGTAGGAGGGCTGGCCGATACAGGGCCCGATGGCCGCGGTGAGCCGGCGCGGCCGGGCGCCCAGCGCCACCATGGCGTCGACCGTGGCCTGGATCACGCCGGCCAGGGCGCCGCGCCAGCCGGCATGGACCGTGGCGATGACGCGCGCTTCGTTGTCGGCCAACAGGACCGGGGCGCAGTCGGCGGCCAATACCCCCAGGCCCCACCCCGGCACCCGGGTGACCAGCCCGTCGGCGCGGGGCGCCGCGCCCATCTGCCAGGGGGTCTCCACCGTCACCACGTCGGCGGAATGGGTTTGATGGGCGGTGATGATGCGCCCCCGCCCGAGGCCGAGAGCGGCGCCGGCACGGTCGCGGTTGGCGGCGACATTGGCGGCCGTGTCGGCGGAACCCGGCCCGGTGTTGAGCGAGGCATAGATGCCGGTGCTGAGCCCGCCCGCGCGGCTGAAGAAACCATGAACCAGGCCGTCATGGGCGTCCAGGCGGGGGTCGCGGATGACGGGGGGGAGGGATTGGTCCATGGGCATCGCGTGGCGGGATAGCGGTTATGCGGTAAATCCAGGCAGGGCTTCGGCGTCCGGGGAGGCCAATGCCATCACCTTGAACAGATTGCCCATTTCCGAAGGCGCGAGCAAGCGCTGGAACGCGGCCTCGATGTCGTCGGCCTGTTGGGCGCTTGCCGCCGCCATCAGCCGTTTCGCCCGCGCCGCGATCCCCAACGACAAGAGAAACCGCCCTTGGCCGATGGGCCCGAAGACGGTGGCCCCGGCGTCGCGCGCACACCGGCCAAGGGCGCCGAAATCGACATGGGCGGTCAGGTCCGCGGTGCCCGGATCGGACAGGGGATCGGCATATCGGTGCCCGCGCACGGCCTGAAGGGTCTCCCCCATCGCCACCGCCGCGTGGCCGTAATCGATGATCAACACCGCCCCCGGCGCGCGCGCGCAGCGGCCGCCGAGTTCGCCGGCGACGGCCTGGGCCGCGGGGGATACTTCGAAGATGGTGCCGGGCGCCGCCCCCGGGGCGGCAATGGGCGGCAGGTCCGCCACCGGGGCCTGGTCCCCCATGGTGAAGGTGAAGCCGCCGTCGCCGCCGGGTTGGCGATCGATGCAGCGCTCGGCCCACCCCCCCTCGGTGGCGACCAGTTGGCGCACCGGCAGGGCGTCGAAAAACTCATTGGCGAGCACGATCAGCGGGCCGTCGGGCAAGCCCGCCACATCGTCGTGGAACACCGGATCGAAGCCGCCCAGGGTTTCCGCCTGGCGGGCGCGCAAACGCGGGCTGGTTTCAACAAGATGCAATCGGGCGGCCTCGACAAAGCCGGGCTTGGTGCGCCCGGCCCGCAGTGCGTCCGCCATCAGCGTGCCGTGGCCGGGCCCCAGTTCGGCCAGGGTGAAGGGGGTGGGGGCGCCGAGAGCCTCCCACGCCACCGCGCTCCAGAGGCCGATCATCTCGCCGAACATCTGGCTGGTCTCCGGCGCCGTGATGAAGTCGCCGGCCGCGCCCAAGGGATCGCGGGTCCGGTAATAGCCGAACTGGGGATGGTTCAGCGCCAGTTCCATGAAGCGGGCCACCGGCATCGGCCCCGTGGTCTCTATTTGCTCGGCGATGACGCGGGCAAGGGGGGTCACGACCGCTCGGCGCGGCGTGTCAGCGCCACCCAGATGAACACCAACCCGGCGGCGGCAACCGGCACCGACAGCCATTGCCCCATGGTGGTTGCGGCGGTGAGAAAGCCGATATGGGCGTCCGGTTGCCGGAATAGCTCGGCGAGGGAGCGGAAGAAGGCATAGCCCAAAAAGAAGGCGCCGGTAATCAGGCCCTGGCGCGCCCTGGCATGGGCGAAGCGGGCGAGCAGGAACAGGATCAACAATAGCACGATCCCCTCCAGCGCCGCCTCGTAGAGCTGGCTGGGATGGCGCGGCAGCCCCAAGGGGTCGGTGGGAAACACCATGGCCCATGGGACGTCGCTGGGCCGGCCGTAAAGTTCGCCGTTGATGAAATTGGCGATGCGGCCGAAGAACAGCCCGATGGGCGCGACCAGGCAGACCAGGTCGCCCATGGCGAGGACAGGAATTTTGCGCCGCCGCGCGAAAAGGACGGTGGCGATGGTGACGCCCAGGAGCCCGCCATGGAACGACATGCCGCCCTTCCAGACCTCGAGAATTCGCAGCGGGTCGTCGAGGTAATAAGCGAAATTGTAAAAAAGCGCGTAGCCTAGCCGGCCGCCCAGGATCACGCCCAAGGTCGCCCACAGCAGGAAATCGTCGGCCATCGCCCGGCTCACGACGGGGTCTTGGCCCGGTGCCGGGGGGCGATCGGCGAGGCGCATCATGAGCCACCATCCGATCAACAGGCCGGCCACGTAAGACAGCGCATACCAGCGGATGGCCAACGGCCCGAGGGACACGATCACCGGGTCGATGGTGGGAAAGGGTAGGGCCAGCAAGGGGGGCATGGGTAGAGACCACTCCGGAAATTACCCCCGGGAGAATAGAAGCGCGCCTTGCCGCCCGCAAGCCCGAGAGGGAATCTATCTTCCATCGGCCGGTCAATTCCCCGGCAAGCCGCGCGCGGGCGGCTTCGACCAGGGTGAAATCGGCCCTTTTTAATTAGGTCAAGAATCATTAACGTAAATGGTGGATACAGGAAGTTGAATGGGCGACGAAAAGCATTGCGTATCATGGTCATGGGACATGCTCATTAAATTCGGTGCGGCCTTCATTGCGATTACTGTGCTGGTTTCGGCAGCGCCCTCCTGGGGGGATTTGAACCGGGACATAAAGCATTGCCAAAACCACCGGGCCAAGCCCGTCGCCAGGGTCGCGTCCTGCACCCGGGTCATCCAATCGAACCGCTTCGGTGGCAAGGACCTCGCCGTTATTTTCATGCTTCGGGGCAACGCCTTCGACGATCGCGGCGAGACCGACCGGGCGATCCAGGACTACGGCGCGGCGATCCGCCTGAACCCCCGCGATTCCCGTGCCTATTTCAACCGGGGCTTCATCTACTCCAAGACCAAGGACCGGATCGAATTGGCGATCCGGGACTTCTCCCAGGCTATCCGCCTCCACCCGGGCGATGCTTCCGCCTTCCAAAGCCGGGGCGTCGCTTTCGGCAAGGCGGGACGATGGGACCGGGCGATAACCGATTACAACGAAGCCCTTCGCCTGCGCCCCCATAGCGCCTCGGTCTTCTACAACCGGGGCATCGCCTACGACGAAAAGGGCGATATCGATCGCGCCATAGAAGATTACACCGTGTCCCTTGGTCTCAATGCGGGGGCGGCCGCCGTCCTGCACCGCCGGGGGCAGGCCTACGCCAAAAAGGGCGAACTCGACCGCGCCATCGCCGATTACCACTCCGCCCTTCGTCTTAAGCCGCGGGCCGCGGTGGTTTATCGCAGCCGGGCCCTGGCCTATGTCGCGAAGGGTAAGCCGGCTTGGGCGATCGAGGATTTAAACGAAGCCATTTCCCTGAACCGGAAGGATCACTCGGCCTACTACAACCGCGGCCTGGCCCATTCCAAGAGGGGTAAATTCAACCAGGCGATCGAGGATTTCAGCGAATCCCTCCTCCTCAAGCCCAACACCGCCGAGGTCTTGTACGGTCGCGGTCATGCCCTTTATCGGCGGGGCCGGCACGACGCGGCGATCAGGGATTTCAGCGCCGCCATCCGGCTCAAGCCGGGGACGGGGGTCTTCTTTTACGGCCGGGGCCTGGCCCACGGCAAGAAAGGAAAGCATGACCTGGCCCTCGCCGATTTCGACACGGCGATTGGTCTCACGCCGGATTTCGTGCCCGCCTATCTCAATCGCGGCCGCTCGAATTTTTTTCTGGGGCGTTTCCGGGCCGCGGTGCCGGACCTGGAACGGGCGGTGCGGGCGCTGCCCAAGGACCTTTTCCGCCTGGTGTGGCTCCATCTTGCCCGTTCACGCGCCGGCGCCGATGGCCGGGCGGCGCTGCGCGAAGCGGTCGAAAAGCTCGATCTCCGGAGATGGCCCGGGCCGCTGGTGTCGATGTACCTCGGCCGGATGAGCGGCGCCGAAGCGATAAAGCGGGCCGGTAAGGGCAGCAAGCGGAAGCGCCGCGAGAAACTCACGGAAGCTTACTATTTCGTGGCCCAGGACCATCTCATGCACGGTGATCGCGACAAGGCCAAGGAGCTTTTACGCTCGGCGATCAAACTGCGCGTCAAATATTTCGTCGTCTATACCGGGGCACGGGCGGAACTGGCGCGGATGGCCAACAAGCAGCCGCCAAAATGAACCGGCGATGACGGCACCCCGGCCCCGGTTGCCGCCGCGGCGGCGAGGCCCCATAATAGGGCGGGCCATAAGGGGGGCCATAAGGGGAGAAGGACGGATCCCATGCAGACCCGAAATCCCATACTCGATGACCTCGCGCGCGTCGCCGCGGGCGCCCTTGGCGTCGCCGCCGGCATGCGCAAGGAGGCCGAGGAGCTTCTCAAGCAGCGCTTCACCTCGGTCATGGGCAGGGAAGGCTTGGTGACCCGGGAAGAGTTCGAGGCGGTCAAGGCGATGGCCGCCAAGGCGCGGACGGAAAACCAGGACCTCCAAGCACGGATGGCCAAGCTGGAGGCGGCGGGGTCGCGAAAATCGCCGGCCAAACGCGGCGCGGCCAAATCGTCGGCCAAGCCGGCGCGCGCCGCCGCCGGCAAAAAGGCAACCCCCGCCGGAGGCCGGCGCCGTCGCGGCTGAACCCGGCGCGGGCGCTTATCCACAACTAATTTCGAGACAGGCCCAATCGCCCCTTGCGGTCGCGAAGTGATTTTGGCACCCTACATCCTGTAGTGGTTTGGAGGGGCTAGAACACAATATGTCGTGGAATGCCGAAATATTCCCCATCCGTAAGGGGGGTTTTCACGGTCCGCGTCCTGCCGTCTCCATGGTAACCGATCCCACTTTCGAGGCAGCGTGGCGATGACCGAATCCTTGTATCAGATGGAAACCGATGATGCCCACCCCATCGATTTGGTGGAGCACGTCATCGGCGCCAACCAGTGGAACCACCAGCGGGTCGGCCATGACGAGCTTGCCGTGGAGGTCGCCGGGCGTTGGTGCGACTACCGGCTGTTCTTCGCCTGGCACCAGGCGGCGGCGGCCATTCACTTCTCTCTGGCGCTGGACATGCGGGTGCCCCAGTCAAAGCGTGGAGAGGTCGGCGGCCTGTTGGCGAAGATCAACGAAAACCTCTGGCTCGGCCATTTCGACCTGTCGCCCGAGGACGGCCTGCCGATGTTCCGCTATGCGGTGCTGTTGCGCGGCACCCCGGGCCCGAGCCACGCGCAGATCGAGGAACTGGTGAACATCGCCATAACGGAATCCGACCGTTTCTATCCCGCTTTCCAATTCGTTATTTGGGGCGGCAAGTCGGTCGAGGATGCGATCGCCTGCGCCCTGATTGACCCCGCCGGCGAGGCCTGAGCGGTCGTGACCGAGGCTGGCCCCAGGCTCCTTCTGGTGGGTGGAGGGCGCATGGGCGCGGCGCTTCTCAGGGGCTGGCTGGACAAGGCCATCGCCCGGCCCGACGCGATCACCGTGGTCGAACCGGCCAGTGACGCGCGGGCGGCATTGGCGCCGCTTGGGGTGCGGGTGCTGGCCGATGCCGATGCCGCCCTCGACGGCGGCGCGGCGCCCGATCTCGTGCTGCTCGCCATCAAGCCCCAGGTGATGGACGAGGCCGCGGCCTATGGCGCGCTTGCCGGCGGCGGCACGGTGTTTCTCTCCATCGCCGCGGGCAAGACCACGGCCTATTTCCAAGGGCTGTTTGGCGCCGAGGCGGCGATTGTCCGGGCCATGCCCAACACGCCGGCCCAGGTCGGACGCGGCATTACCGCCCTGTTCGCGACCGAACGCGTCGCGGCGGCGGGCAAGGCGTTGTGCGCCGATCTGATGGGCGCCGTCGGCGAGGTGGTCTGGCTCGACGATGAATCCCTGATGGACGCGGTGACCGCGGTATCGGGCTCCGGGCCGGCCTACGTGTTCTATCTGATCGAATGCCTGGCCGCGGCGGGCCGCGAGGCGGGCCTTGAAGAGGACATGGCGGGGCGCCTGGCCCGGGCCACCGTCGCCGGGGCGGCGGAACTCGCCCGCCTCTCGCCGGAGCCGGCGGCGCGCCTGCGCCAGCAGGTCACCTCTCCCGGCGGCACCACCGCCGCGGCGCTTGAGGTGCTGATGGCCCCGGGCGGGCTTGAGGCGCTCATGGTGCGCGCGGTGCAAGCGGCGGCGCGGCGCTCCCGGGAACTGGCGGGGTGAAGGGGCTTTCGCTGCCCGGCCGCTAGGGGCCGGCGAAGCGGGGCTACACCGGCAACCGGATGCGCGCCCGCAGGCCGCCCAGCGGCGAGTCGCTCAAGGCGATCTCGCCGCCATGGGCATGGACCATGTCGCGGGCGATGGTGAGCCCCAATCCGACGCCTCCGGTCTCGACGTTGCGCGACTGATCGAGCCGGGCGAACGGCCGGAAAACGGTTTCATGCATCTTCTCGGGGATGCCGGGCCCGTCGTCGTCCACGGTCAACTCGATGAAGTCGGGCTTGCGGATGGTGCTGACCACGGCGCGGGTGCCGTACTGGGTGGCGTTGGAAACCAGGTTGGAAATGCACCGCCTGAGGCCTTCCTTGCGGACCGATAGGGTCAAATCGCCCTCGGCCGTGAAATCGACCATGTTGCCGGCACGACGCGCGGCGGCCACCACGTCCTCCACCAAGTCGCGCAGATTGGTCCGGGTCACGGGTTCGCTGCCTTCGCCCCGGGCGAAGGCGAGATAGCCCTCGACCATGCGTTCCATCTCGGCGACATCGGCTTTGAGCTCCTGGGCGCTGGGCGTGTCCCCCAGCATCGCCAGCTGCAGTTTCATGCGGGTCAGCGGCGTGCGCAGGTCGTGGGAAACCCCGGCCAGCATCTCGGTGCGTTGACTCACCTGCCGCTGGAGCCGGTCCCGCATGCGGTTGAACGCGGTCGCCGCCTGGCGCACCTCGGTCGCGCCCTGGAGCCGGAACACTTCGACGTCGCGGCCCTTGCCCAGCGCGTCGGCGGCGGCGGCAAGGCGCCGGATGGGGCGGATCTGATTGCGCATGAAGACCATGGCGACGGCGAACAGGATCAGCGAGCTTCCCACCATCAGGCCGATGAACAGATAGGTGGTGGACGTAAACAGGCGTTTGCGCGGGGCGATCAGGTGGAGCACGCCGTCGGGGAGTTGAATGTCGATGATCACGTCGCGGTCGAACGAATCGGCGTCGATCACCAAAGGACGCTTGGTGCGGTCGGACAGCGCCTTGCGGAGCACCCGCTCCAGGCGCCCGGCATTGGGCCGCGGCGTCGCGTTCTTCAGGATCGCCTTTTCCTTGAACGAGCCGCGGACCTGAAAATGGGTAGTGGCGAAGGTGAAGGCGGCCTCGCGTCCCTTGGGTCCGGGATTCTCGCGCAGCAGCACCATGGTGGCGGCAATATCGCCGGCGAGCCCGCGCGCCAGCCGGATTGCAACGGTGTCCCAGTGACGCTCGAAGAAGACCCAGGTCGAAAAGATCTGCAGCAGGATCAAGGGGGAAACGATGATCAGCAGCGAGCGCCCCAACAGGGTCTGGGGCAATACCCGTTTGAACAATTTGCCGATGGAAAACATCGCCGCCGCCTCAATCCGGTCTCAGCACATAGCCCTTGCCGCGCACCGTACAGAGGTAGCGGGGGATCTTCGGGTCGGGCTCGATCTTGCGGCGCAGGCGGGTCACCTGGACGTCGATGGAACGGCTGGACCCGGCCTCGCCGCTGGCCCGGCGCAGCGCCTCGCGGTCGAGGGGCTCGCCGGCGCGCCGCGCCAGGGACCGGAGGAGACTGGCTTCGGTGGTCGTCAGGTGCACCAACTGGCCGCCACGGGTCAGTTCATCGCGTCCCAGGTCGAAACGGCAGTCGCCGAAAGTCACCGACCGGACGGCCGCCGGGTGCGGCTCGGCGCGTTCCAGGATGCGCAATATCCGGAGAACCAATTCGCGCGGCTCGAAGGGCTTGGGCAGGTAGTCGTCGGCGCCGTGCTCCAGGCCCTTGATTCGGTCTTCGGTCTCGCCCATGGCGGTGAGCATCAAGATGGGCACCGCACCTTTACCGCGCAGGGACTGGGCGAAGTCGAGACCGCTTTCCCCCGGCATCATCAGATCCAGCACCAGGAGATCGAATTCCAGCCCCAGCATCCTGGCCCGCGCCTGGGCGGCGTCGGCCGCGGTGGTCACCCGGAATCCGTTTTCCACGAGATAGCGGCTCAGGAGCTGGCGCAAGCGGCGGTCGTCATCCACCACCAGGATATGGGGATCGGTGGTGAGGTCGATCTGGGCTTGGCGGTCAAGGGGCGGCATGGCGAATCCCGTCGGCCTCAAAGCCCGGCGCGTCCGACCCCCGCGCGCGCCGCTACGGGTTGGCCGGTTTCCGCCGCCTGGTCCCGGCGCGCCATCAGTGCCCTGCGGTCCCCTTCGGTGATCAGGCCCAACAATACCTTGCGGAAGCCGTCCACCGCTTCGGCCCCCGCCTGGCGATAGGCGCGGGCCAGCAGCGCGCGTTGCTGGGCGGTCAGGTCCCGCTCCACCTCGATCCCCTTGGCGGTGAGGGCGAGATGGCGCTGACGCCGGTCGCGAAGGCCCGGCGTCTGTTCGATCATGCCGAGCGCCACCAGGTCGGCGAGCACCCGCGACAGGCTCTGCTTGGTGATCCTGAGCAGCTTGAGCAGCCCCGAGACGGTGATGGCGGGGTGCTGGCCGATGAAATACAGCGCCCGGTGATGGGCGCGGCCCAGTTTGTGGCGGGCCAGCACCAGGTCGGCTTCCTCGAGGAAGTCCCGGTAGGCGAAAAACAACAGCTCCATGCCCTCGCGGAGGTCTTCCTCGCGCAGGAACAAGGGATTGAAACCTGATTTTAAGTCAGTCACGTTGACATATATGATCGCAAATGCTAGTCAACGCAACGTTCTTTCTAAACCCTCGTAAGCCTTTGAAAGTATTGGCTCATGGCGCTCATGCCCTTCGACGACCGCGATGGAGTCATCTGGTATAACGGCGAATTGGTGCCGTGGCGGGAATCTCGCTTGCATGTATTGAACCACGGGCTGCATTACGCGTCCTGCGTGTTCGAAGGCGAACGGGTCTATGGCGGCGCCATTTTCAAGCTGCGCGAGCATACCGAGCGCCTGGTGAATTCGGCGCGCGTTCTGGGGTTCGAAATTCCCTACAGCGTCGAGGCCATCGATGAGGCGTGCAACCTGGTGGTCGCCACCCAGGGCCTTGTGGATGCCTATGTTCGCCCGGTGGCCTGGCGCGGTTCCGAGATGATGGCGGTGTCCGCCCAGCACACCCAAATCCATGTCGCCATCGCCGCCTGGGAATGGCCGTCTTATTTCAATCCCGAGGATCGGCTCAAGGGGATTCGCCTCAAGACCTCGATCTGGCGGCGGCCGGCGCCCGACACCGCGCCCACCAATTCCAAGGCTGCCGGGCTCTACATGATCTGTACCCTGGCCAAGCATGAGGCCGAGGCGGCGGGCTATCATGACGCCTTGATGCTGGATTACCGGGGATACGTCTCGGAGTCGACGGGCGCCAATATCTTCCTTGTTCAGGACGGGGTGATCCATACCCCGCTGCCCGATTGTTTCCTCGACGGCATCACCCGGCGCACGGTCATGGAACTGGCCCGCGCCCGCGGGTACGAGGTGGTGGAACGCCATATCGCGCCCGAGGAACTGGCCCGCACCCAAGAGGTTTTCCTGACCGGAACCGCCGCCGAAGTGACCCCGGTGGGCGAGATTGACGGCCAAATCTTCACCGTCGGCGACATCACCCGGGCGCTGATCGGGGATTACGACAAGTTGGTGCGTGCCGCCGGCAATGATAAAGCCTCGTCGGCCGCCTGAGCGGGCCTTTCCGGCGCCCCAGGCCGCCCATCGAATGGGTGAAAATTCCCGGAAATTGCCCCGTTGCCTTAAGTCTTTTGCCAGCGGGCGGCGAGGGCATCGTCGCTTTCCTTGGCCTTGACCCATTGTTCGCCCGCCGCGGTGCTCTCGCTTTTCCAGAACGGGGCCTGGGTCTTGAGCCAGTCGATCAGGAAGGAGCACGCCTGCAAGGCGTCTTGGCGATGGGCCGCGGCACAGACCACCAGGACGATGTTGTCACCGGGGGCCAAGGCGCCGACCCGGTGGATGATCAGGGTGGCGTCCAGGGTCCAGCGCCGGTTGGCTTCGTCTTCGATGCGTGACAACATCTTTTCGGTCATCCCGGGGTAGTGTTCCAGGGTCATGCCGCGGATGGCGGTTGGCTCTTGGCCGGCGCCGGGATCGACGAAATCCCGGACCAGGCCGACAAAGCTGGCGACGCCGCCGATCTCGGTTCGGCCCAGGGTCAGCGCCTTGATCTCGGCGCCGATGTCGAAATCGTCTTCCTGGACGCGGATCGCCACCCCATCCTCCCTGGTCAGCCGCCGGTCACCGGTGGAAACAGCGCCACTTCGTCGTCGCGGGCGACCGGTGTGTCGCGGGCGGCGAATTCCTGGTTGACGGCGACCCGCACCAGATCGGGCCGTGCCAGCGCTTCGGCATAACCCGCGCCGCGTCCCTGGAGCCAGCGCAGAAGGTCTTCCACGTTGGCCACGTCGGTGGGCGGGTCGACCTCTTCCTCGGCGCGGCCGATGCGGGTCCTGAGCCAGGCGAAATAGAGTAATTTCACTCGCCACCCCCCTGGCCCGGTTGCTTTTGGTCCGATCCATCGCCATCGCCTTCGCCGGGTTCCCCGGTGGTGGTGGCGCGGTCCCCGTCGCCGACCGGTTCGCCGGGCTCGGTCAAATGGACGATGCCGACCCGCAGGTAATCGTAACCGGTGATCAGGGTGAGCCCGGCGGCGATCCACAGCCCCCAGGTGCCAATGTCGCGCACCATCAAGGCAGGCGGGCCCGCATCCTCCAGAAGAAGCAGGGCGACGGCGATCATCTGAAGGGCGGTCTTCCATTTCGCCAGCCGGCTCACCGGCACGCCGATATTGATCTCGGCGAGAAACTCCCTGAGCCCGGACACCAGGATCTCCCTGATCAGGATGACCAGCGCGGCCAGGACCAGCCAGCCGGTGATCCAGTCCCGCGCCACCATCATGAACAACACCGCCGCCACCATGATCTTGTCGGCCACGGGGTCGAGAAAGCGGCCGAAACGGGTCACCTGGTCCCAGGACCGGGCCAGATAACCGTCGAGAAAGTCGGTGAGCCCCGCCGCCGTGAACAGGGCGAAGGCGAGCCAATTGGCGAGCGGTTTATCGAGCAGGAACGCGCCCACCAAAAGGGGGATCACGCCGATGCGCGACAGGGTAAGAAGATTGGGGAGGGTGGTCACCATGGCTTTGAACCGCTTGCGAGGCGCGGCCCGGGGGGCACGCATTCGCCGTAGCTTACCGTCCTATGGGACTTCGTGGAAGTGATCATAGATGCGTTGGGCGACCGTTCCGGAGATGCCCTCCACCTTGGCAAGGTCTTCGATGGCGGCATCCTCGACCGCCCGGGCGGCGCCGAAATGATTGAGCAGCGCCCGCTTGCGGGCACTGCCGATGCCCGGGATCTTGTCGAGCTCGGACCGGGAAATGGCGCGCGACCGCTTGGCCCGGTGGCCGCCGATGGCGAAACGGTGGGCCTCGTCGCGCAGCCGTTGCAGGAAGTAGAGCACCGGATGGCGGGAATCCAGGCTGAAGGGCGGGCGTCCCGGCAGGAAAAAGCGCTCCCTGCCGGCGTTGCGGTCGGACCCCTTGGCGATGGCCGCCAGCGCCACGCCGTCGATGCCGAGGTCGGCGAACACTTGCTCGGCGACGGTGAGTTGCCCTCGGCCGCCGTCGATCAGCAACAAGTCGGGCCATTGGCCGGGGACGTTGCGCGCCTCATCCTTCAACGCCCGGGAGAATCGGCGCATCAACACCTCGCGCAACATGCCGTAATCGTCGCCCGGCGCCAAGGTGCCCGCGTCGTCGCGGATATTGTATTTGCGGTAGGCGTTTTTGATGAAGCCGTCGGGTCCGGCCACCACCATGGCGCCGACGGCGCCGGTGCCGCCCATATGGCTGATGTCATAGGCCTCGATCCGTCGCGGCGTTTCCGCCAGGGCGAAGACCTCGGCCACCCCGTCCAGCAGCCGCCGTTGGGAGGCGTTCTCGGCGAGCCTGCGGGCCAGCGCCTGCTCGGCATTGGCCGCGGCCTGGGCGACCGCCGCCTTGCGGGAACCGCGCCGCGGCACCGACAGGGTCACCTTGCGTTTGGCCCTGAGCCCCAGCGCCTCGGCCACCAGGCCGGGGTTGGGGATCGGCGCGTTCAAGAGCACCAGGGACGGCGGCATATGGTGGGCGTAGAACTGGCCGATGAAGCTCTCCAGAATATCGTCATCGTCGGTTTGCCGGGGAACGACCGGGAAATAGGCGCGGTTGCCGAAATTCTGGCCGGCGCGGAAAAAGAACACCTGGACGCAGCACGCGTCGCCCGAGCGGTAGAGCGCGATGACGTCGGCGTCTCCCAGGTTAGCTAGATTGATGTCCTGGTGGCCCTGGATGCGGGTCAAGGCCTGAATGCGGTCGCGGTAGACGGTGGCCGCCTCGAAATCCAGCGCATCGCTCGCCGCGCGCATCCTGTCCACCAGCCGGTCCTGGATGGCGCGGCTCTTGCCGCGCAGGAATTCGCGCACCTCGTCGACCATGGAGAGATAGTCCTCACGTGCGATGCGGCCGACGCAGGGCGCGGTGCAGCGCTTGATCTGGTATTGCAGGCAGGGCCGCGTCCGGCTCTCGAAGATGGCGTCGGAACACGAACGCAGGGGAAAGGCGCGGGCCAATTGGGCCAGGGTCGCGTTAACCGCCCCGGCCGAGGCGAAGGGGCCGAAATATTCCCGGTCCGGTTGCCGGGCGCCGCGGTGCTTGGTGATCTGCGGCCATTCATGGTCGCGGGTGATCATGATGAACGGGAAAGACTTGTCGTCCCGAAGCAGCACGTTGTAACGCGGCTTGAGCCGCTTGATCAGATTGCTTTCCAGCAACAACGCCTCGGCCTCGGTGCGCGTGGTGACGATTTCTAGCGCCCGGGTCGCCGCCACCACGCGGGCCATGCGGGCGCCGAGCCGGTCCGGCCGCCGATAGGCGGACAGGCGTCGGCGCAGGTTCTTGGCCTTGCCCACGTAAAGCACGTCGCCCTTGGCGTCGATCATGCGGTAGACGCCGGGGCGATGAGGCAGGGTGGCGAGCTCGGCCCGGATCAGTTCCGCCCCTTGGCGCCGGGTGGGCGTCGTCGTCGCCTTGCGATCGGTGTTGTCCTTGGCCATGGGCGGTATTTTGAAGCCTCAGGGTTCGGCGTCAATGGGTCCCGGCGTGGCGACCACGGCGGCCGCTCGAAAACCCTCAGGGACTATCCACCGAACCTGTGGAAAAGCTTGTGGATAAAGATACGGATCGCGCGTCGGACCTTAGAGACCCTTACACCGTGACCGGTTTGCCGAAAAAATAGGCAGTTTTTATAACATATTGAATTTAAATCAAAAATAATTTGTCAAGGCTTATCAAGATGATGATAGGTATTTTAGCCAGGAGCGTGGTTACCTTTTAATCGTTCCAGGTAAACTTGTGTACAACTTGGCCTTGATTCGCCGTGCTAATAGACACTTTCGGGGCCTTCCCAGCGCTGGTTGTTGCCAGGCTTTGTACGGGAATTCAGTGACTTGAGCGAATTCTTGAAATTTCTATCCCGGCGCTTTCGGCATCGTCGAAGACGTCGAGCTTGTCCACCCGGACGCGCACGGCCACCACGCGTTCGTCCTTGAAACACGCCACCGCGATGCTCTCGGCCAGGGTCTCGACCAGGTGGATATGAGACCCATCCAAAAGGCGGCGGACATCGTCCGCGACATCCTCGTAGCAGACGACCTGGTGAATGTGATCGTCCGGCGGCGGTCCCATGTCGATGACCGAAAGCTCTATATTGATCCGGACCCGCTGGCGGGCCTCTTTTTCGTGCCGGTGGATGCCGAGCGCGCAAGCGCCGACCATGTCCTTGATGAACACCTTGCGGATTCCGTCGGGCCCGGGCGTGATACTGGGCGGCGGACGAAGCGGTTGAACCTTGGAATTTCTAGGCATCGGAACTCGCCAAACAAAGCGTCGGTGAAGGGGCCGCGCCTTTATACACCATGGGACCGGAGCCGGTCGATGGGCGTTTAGCAATGCCGGCGGCCGGCCTCCCGGACCGGGCCGTCATTCTTCGGTCTCCGGGCTGCCGGGCGCCGCCCAGTGGAGATGCTGTCCCGAATCGAGGGTGATCATCTGCCCGGTGAGGGCGCCGGCCTCCAGCACGAAAAGGACGCCCTTGGCGACCTCTTCGGGGGTCACAGCGCGGCCCAACGGCGTCGCCTCCGCCTGGCGCCGGAAGCTATCGGCGCTTTGGCGCGGGCTCGCCAGCACCGGCCCCGGGGCAATGGCGTTGACGCGCACGCCCGGCGCCAGCGCCAGGGCAAGGGTGCGGGTGAGGGTCCAAAGGCCCGCTTTGGACAGCGTGTAGCTGAGGAAGTGGGGGGTCAGGTTCCGCACCCGTTGGTCGACGATGTTCACCACGTTGCCGGCGACATCTTCCGGCAGCGCGCCGGCGAATGCCTGGATCAGGACGAAGGGCGCGCGCAGGTTCACTTCCATGTGACGGTCCCAGCTGTCGCGCGTCGCGCTGTCGATCTCGTCGCGCTCGAACCGCGCGGCGTTGTTGACCAGCACGTCCAGCGGGCCGATGGCATCGCCGGCGCGGGCGATCAACTGGGCGCTCTCGGCTTCCTTGGAGAGGTCGGCCGCGATCGCCTCGGCACGGCCCCCTTGGGCGGTGATTTCGCCGGCCAGGGACCGGGCGGCGGCGGCCGAGGCGTGGTGGTGGATGCAAACGCCATAACCCGCGCCCGCCAAGCCCAGGCTTATGGCCCGGCCGATGCGGTGGGCGCCGCCGGTGACAAGGGCGTTTCTCGGTTGCGCGGTCATGGCGGGAGAATGGCCAAATGCGGCGGCCAATTCAAGGCCGCAGCGCCTAGAGTCCGATCGCCCTGAGGCCGTAATACTGCAGCATCAGGTAGAGCGCGTAGGCGCCGAGGAACACGCCGCCGACGCCGCGGGTGACGCCCTTGAACGCCACCACCGCCACCAGCAGGGCGAGGGTCACCGCCAGCATGAACCAGATGTCGAAGCGCCCGATCTGTTCCGGGATTTCCAGCGGCGAGATGATCGAGACCACGCCCATGATGGCCAGCACGTTGTAAATATTGGCGCCGATGACGTTGCCGATGGCGACGTCGGTATGGCGCCGCCAGGCGGCCACCATGGCGGTGGCCAGTTCCGGCAGCGAGGTCCCGACCGCTACCAGGGTCAGGCCGATCACCTCGTCGCCGACGCCGAAGTACCGCGCCGCCGTCAGCGCCCCGGAAATCAGGATGCGCGCGCCCACCACCACCGAGACGATGCCGCCGATCACCGCCAACAGCGCCAGCCAGACCGATCGCGGCCCTTCGCTGAACTCCTCGGCCTCTTTTTCAAGGATATCCTTGGTCTGGCCGCGCCGCCGCTCGGCCCAGTAGGTGTAAAGTGAATAACAAACGATGGCGGCGATCATCACGATGCCCTGGGTGCGGCTGATGGTGCCGGTCAGGGCCAGGCCGACGAACAGGAACGCGGCGCCCAGCATCACCGACGAGTCGCGGTAGATGAGCCTTGGCGTGCACAGGATGGGATGCACCAGGGAGGCCGCCCCCAGGATCAACAGGATGTTGGCGATATTGGAGCCCACCACGTTGCCGACGGCGATGCCGGGCACGCCGCCGAGCGCCGCCTCGACGCTGACCACCAGTTCCGGCGCGGTGGTGCCGTAGGCGACGATGGTCATGCCGATGACCATGGGCGAGACATCGAGGCGCCGGGCCAGCGCCACGGCGCCGCGCACCAGGAATTCCGCGCCGAACAGGAGAAGGACGAAACCGCCGAGAATTTCCAGTGTCGTGATCACCGATGGCGCCGCCGTCAGAATGAACCAAGCCCCGCGGCATGGCCGCCGGGGCGCGGCGCATCTCTATCACGGCGCGGAAGGGAGGGCAATCGAGCAGGGGCGCCGGGCCAAGGTGCGAAATCAACGCGGTCAAATGGTTCCATTTCGTCCGATGGCGGCCTAAGCTGACGCTGTCCGGGCAGGATCGGGCCGGGCAGGATCGGCGGCGACCGAATCTGGTTCGATCGCGCCCATGGGCGTCGTCAACGCAATCGGGGCCACGACCCGATGCATGGTCAGGGAGGGATCATTGAACACGACAGCATCCAGGGTGAAATGCCTTGCGCTCGCCGCTATGTGCGGCGTGCTCCTCGTCGCCGGCGGCGCGTCCGCCGCCGAATTCTTCAAGGGCAAGACCATGACCATGCTGATCGGCACCAGCCCCGGCGGCGGTTATGACACTTATGCCCGGCTGCTGACCCGGCATATGGGCCGCTTTATTCCCGGCAAGCCGAAAATCGTGGCCAAGAACATGCCGGGCGCCGGCAGCCGCAGGGCAGCAGGCTTCCTTTACAACGTGGCCCCCCAGGACGGCACCTTTCTTGGCACCATGCAGCGCGATGCGATCTTCGACCCCCTGTTCGAGGGCAAAAAATCCCGCGCGAAATACGATCCGCGCAAGTTCAATTGGATCGGCAGCGCCAACGAGGATCCCATCGTCGCGGTGGCTTGGCACACTTCGGGCATCGAGAAATATCAAGACCTGTTTAGTAAGGAGCTGATCGTGGGGGCCACGGCGCCGACCTCGATCCTGGCTTGGATGCCCCACATGCTGGGCAATATGTTCGGCATGAAATTCAAGGTCGTCGCCGGCTATCCCGGCGGATCGGAGGTGGACCTCGCCATGGAGCGGGGCGAGTTGCAGGGCCGGGTGATTTATTCCTGGCAAGGCCTGAAGACCCGGCGGAAACAATGGCTCGAGGACAAGAAGGTCAACATCCTGTTCCAGATGAATTTAGAAAAGAGTCCCGATCTTCCCGACGTGCCCATGGTGCTCGACTTGGCGAAGAACGCGGATGATCGGGCGATCCTCGCCCTGTTGTTCAGCGTCAACACCTTCGGCCGGCCCTACATGACGGGCCCCGGCGTGCCCAAAGCGCGGGTCGCGGTGCTGCGCCAGGCGTTCAACCGCACCGTAAGGGACAAGGGCTACCTTGGGGATGCGAAAAAATCCAAGCGCCTGATCATCCCGGTCGATGCCTCCCGGTTGGATGCCTTGATCAAAAAAGCCTATGCCACCCCGCCCAGGCTGATCGCGCGCATCACCAAACTGCGCCAGCCGAGAGGCAAGGTCGAGATGCGGGCCGCGTCCTTTCAGGTCGTCGATGGCAAGATCGTCAAGATCCGCGCCAAGGGCCGCCGCATGGCGATCTATTTCAAGGACAAGGGCAAAGCGGTCCGGGCCAAGGTCCACGGACGCACAACCTTGGTCCGGGTCGGCGGCAAGAAAGCCGACCGCAGCGCCATCAAGGTCGGCATGACCTGTAAAATCACCTATGAAGGCGACGACAGTTTTGCCAAGACCATCGTCTGTCCCTGATCACAATAAGAACGTCCGCCCCCGGCCGGTCGAGCCGGGGCGCGGCGATGGAAGGAGGCGGCCATGCCCGCGATTCGGTGTTTAACCCGCGATATCCTGACCTATAACGAGAATCCCGACCAGGTGGAGCAGGTTGAACTGCCCCCCGACGGCACCCGACTCAGTGCCGAAGAGGTCAAGGCCCTGATCACCGGCAATACCGTCAGCGAAATGCGTATCCGTGGCGGCAAGCCTTATTGGCGGTCATGGCATTACTACATCGACGACAAAACCATGGTGGCCGTGATCGGCCACAATTTGGGACAGCCCTCGCGGCGGCCCTGGGGCATCGAGGACGGGAAATACTGGCGCATCCTGAGCCACCTGGAAAAGCTCTACTGGGATAATTTCCGGATCGAGGATCGCATGCTGTGCATGGATGCCTGCGCCCCCAACACCGAGCATAGCCGCGCCGTCATCCTTAAAGGCGACAGCGAACACCAGGCCGAGCCGACCGAAGGCCAAGCCCTCCTCCAGGAGAAGTAGGCCCGAAATTCGCCGCGCTCAGGCGGCGGCGCCCTTCACCGGTGGCGTCATGCCCCGCACGCGGTCGATGACGGCCCGATAATCGGCCGGCGGGCTATCCCCGCGCCATGCCACATGGCCGTCGGGGCGCACCAGGACGAGGCAGCGCTGATACATTTGCGTGAGCTCCGGCAAATCAAAGGCATGAACCGCGAAAGGCAGGCCACAGGCCCGGGCGGCATCGGCAAAGCCCTCAGCCTCGGGGGCATGGGGGCCGAGTCTGAGCAGGGTGAACCCCGGCCAGAAGAGATCGATCACCGATTTTCCGTCTTCGATCCAGACATGAGGGGCGCGCGCGCCGGGGTAGGTCGTCGGCCTATAGGTGCGGAGATCGTCGGCCGGCGGCGGCGTGCCGTCGGCGACACAGATCGGGGAATCCTCGTAGATGTAGCCGACCTGTACCCCCTGGGTGAGCCGGTGCTTGGTCTTTTCGATGGCCGCCGATGCAACACGCCGGGCTTCCTCCCCGGCCGGGGTTTCGTCGCAAATCTCGGGCCTGACCGTAAATTCGTGCATGCGCTGGAAATTGACCGTGGCGGCATTGACGTTGCGGTCGCCGATGGGCCGCCGCTCGGCTTGGTAGGAGTCAAGCAGGCCGGGACCGCCCCATCCCTCGATCACGCCCTGGAGCTTCCATGCCAGGTCCACCGCGTCGCCCAGCCCGGTATTCATGCCAAAATTACCCTGGGGGGTCAATTGACGGGCGCTATCGCCGCATAGAAAAACACGGCCCTGGCGATAGCGGTTGGCGAGAAGCTTTCGCTGGTAATAGTCCATCGACGAAATGATC
>SMVB01059423.1_pt1 | contig 32232 bp, 26 predicted proteins | sample 2456461 | NCBI WGS metagenome assembly SMVB01 (sample SAMN11095934, study PRJNA526329) | marine sediment metagenome | biome: Marine sediment; feature: Surficial sediment; material: Deep marine sediment; isolation source: Hadal surficial sediment | place: Pacific Ocean | collected 2014-05 | depth... | reverse complement strand
GTCACCCGCGAGGGTGAGACCGTCATAAGAAACGGTGTGAAGGTGATGGGCCCCGCGAACCTACCGGCCGAGATCCCCACGCACGCCAGCCAGATGTTCTCGAAGAATGTCGAGACGCTCCTCAAGGAGTTCGTCGCCGAGGGTGAGCTGTCGCTCGACTTCGAGGACGAGATCGTCGCCGCAACCTGCGTGACACACGGGGGTGAGGTGCGGCACGGGCCCACGAAGGAGAAGCTCGACTAGTAGGCGGCCGCCTCGAACTCGTTCGCCTGGAGCACCCGCCACCGGAATTGAAGGTCTACGTTGCTCGATCCAAAGGACGGCAGACGGCGACTCCTAAGTCGACGACGGAGTCCTCGTCTACCAGCAAATCGTCGAGGACGCTCCCCCAAGGGTGGCGCGGAGGAGGCTGGCGCATCCGGATAACCTGAGTAGGTTCCCCGGCGGCAACTACGGCGGTTGCCCACCCCAGACAGTGCTCACACCGGAATGGAGGAACCTGATGGGTGAGATGGTCGTGGGACTTTACGTCTTCGTCCTCGCCACGCTCACGGGCCGGGAGATCATCACCAAGGTGCCCCCGACCCTACATACGCCCCTCATGTCGGGTGCCAACGCCATCTCTGGCATCGCGGTCGTCGGTGCCTTGGTGGTCTCGGCGCAGGTCGATTCGGGGCTCGCCCAGATCCTGGGAATCACGGCGATCGTGCTGGCGATGATCAATGTGGTCGGAGGCTTCATGGTCACCGACCGCATGCTTGAAATGTTCAAGAAAAGCTAGCGCCTTCTAGAGGAGCCAATCCATGGATCTCTCCCTTTGGGCAGAGCTTTCCTATCTGTTTTCTTCCGTCCTCTTCGTCGTCGGACTCAAACGCCTCCAGTCTCCCGCCACAGCTCGTACTGGGAACCGATTGGCCGCATTGGCCATGCTCATCGCCATTGTCGCTACGCTCGTCGAAAACCAGGTCCTGAGTTGGACCGGCATCGTGAGCGGCATGGTGCTCGGCTCGCTCATCGGTGGCGTGGCTGCGCGCAGGGTGAAGATGACCGAGATGCCCCAACTCGTAGGCATCTTCAACGGATTCGGGGGTGGCGCCTCGGCTCTCGTCGCGGCAGCCGAACTCCTGCGGGTCCAATCGGCTGGTACGGCTCTCGTGCTGGCCGACGGTTTCACGATCGCCATCTCCTGCCTCATCGGTACGGTGACCTTCTCCGGCAGCTTCGTCGCGTTCGGCAAACTTCAGGGGCTCCTGTCGGGTAATCCCATCACGTTCCCGCTCCAGAAGACGTTCAGCGCGCTCCTCTTTCTGACGCTCCTGTTCCTGGGCGCCTCGGTGATGGGCGTGTTCGAGGTGGGCGGACTCCCGGCTCTCACGGTCTTCTCGATCTTCATGGCGATCGCTCTCGTGCTGGGCATCCTCCTGGTGATTCCCATCGGCGGCGCGGACATGCCGGTGGTGATCTCGCTGCTCAACTCCTACTCGGGGTTGGCGGCGTCCGCCGCGGGGTTCGTGATCGGGAACAACGTGCTCATCATCGCCGGCGCGCTCGTGGGTGCGGCCGGGTTCATCCTGACGATGATCATGTGCAAGGCGATGAACCGCTCGCTGGCCAACGTGGCATTCGGCGCGTTCGGTGGGGAGACGGCCAAAGCCGCCCAGCTCAGCTCGGGTGACAAGACAGCCCGCTCCGTAGACGCCGAGGGTGCGGCCATGATCCTGGCCTACGCCCAATCCGTGGTCGTGGTGCCGGGCTACGGCCTCGCGGTAGCGCAGGCGCAGCACGAGCTCCGGAAGGCCATGGACAACCTCGAGGAGCGAGGCGTCGACGTTAAGTACGCCATCCACCCGGTGGCCGGCCGTATGCCCGGACACATGAACGTGCTGCTCGCTGAGGCGGACGTGCCGTACGACAAGCTGTTCGACCTCGAGGAGATCAACGAGGACATCGCCCGAACCGACGTCGTGCTGGTGGTAGGAGCCAACGATGTGGTAAACCCCGAGGCACGTAATCCCGAAAGCGTGATCGCGGGCATGCCGATCCTCGACGTGGACAAGGCGAAGAGTGTGATCATCATGAAGCGGAGCCTGTCGCCCGGATTCGCAGGAATCGACAATCCCCTCTTCTACATGGACCACTCCCTGATGTTCTTCGGGGATGCCAAGAACTCGATGACCGACTTGGTGAGGGAAGTTCGCGAAGCCTGAGGCGGGCTAACTCTCGGCGGCCCACTCCGTTTCGAGCGACTCGAGTTGCTCCTCGACCTCCGCCACGAGCTTGGTGGTAGGAACGGTCGAGACACCACTCCCCTGGAAGAGGGCGAAAAAGAGACCGTCCGTGTGGCCGATGCTCGCATGGGTCACACCACTATCGAGGAAGCGGTTCAACCGAAGCGCGTCGGAGAGTGAGAGAGGGGTTCCGTACCTCATGGGCGGCGCCTGGAAGAGGATCCGCACAACCGCCTCACGCACGATCTGGAACTCTTCAACGATATCGCCCGCGGCCAAACCCCTCTGAGCACCAAGAGTCCCGTAGAGCTCCGCTGCCCTCTTCCACACCGGGTCCACCACGGATCGCCGGTGATCCAAAGCCCCCGGGATCATACGCGTGAGCAAGTTGAGGAACCGTTCGAGAATACGCTCCATTTCGGGGTCCATACTGACCCGATGTAAGATCTCGTCGAACCAGTATAAGGCGAGGAATCCTCGCTGGGCCTCGAGCCACTCCCCGAGGTTAGGAGGGGGATGCGCCGTGCTGGGAGAGGGATGCGCCGCGCTGGCAGACGGATGCGCGCTTCTTGCCGGAGACGGGGATGACGGGATGTCGGCTGGCTGAGCGGGATCCCTCATGACACTCCCTGTGGAGGCGACGAAGTCTCCTGAATGGACCCCTTAAGGTGCGTCATCGGGCGCCATCTCGCCAGGGTTCGTTTCTTCATTTTGGGAGTCCTCTTCACTCACAATCCGCTCGACGTCCGTCCAGGGCCGAAGCTGAAGGCGGATCACGGTGCCCTCGCCGCGATCCACCTCCGCGGTCACCGTACCATCCCACGATTCCACCAGCTTGCGAACGATGGCAAGGCCCAGTCCGGTGCCGGTCGAACGAGTGCTGAACTGCGGCTCGAAAATCCTTCCCATGAGGTCGACCGGAATCCCGGCGCCGTCATCCCGGACCCGGATCTCCACCCCCGTCGGCACTGACACGGCTTCGATAACGACACTTCCGTCTCCCTCGATCGCCGCTCGCGAATTCTCGAGCAGATTGCTCAAGACCTCTTTGAGTTCGGTCTCACGGGCGCTGATACGAGGCAGATCCTCAGGAATATCGGCGGCGAAGTCGATGGGCCCGCCCTCACCCCCCCGATACAGCGTGAGCAGCTCCCGTGCCACCGCGCCCACGTCCACGGGTTCGAGCGGGACCTCACCAGCTGCGGCCGGCGCACCGAAACGTGAAAACCCACTCGCGATTTCGGCGAGGCGGTCGATCTCCTTCAGGATGGCCCCGACGTTGCGCTCCAGGATCGTCTCGAACTCCCCCTTCTGATCCTTCCAGGCCCTATGGATGTGCTGTACGCTGAGCTTGATCGGCGTGAGTGGATTCTTCACTTCGTGTGCGACCTGGCGCGCCATTTCACCCCAGGCGAGAATCCGCGCGGTTCGGAGTTCATCGGTGATGTCTTCGAGGGAAAGGACGATGCCCCCGGGGTCCTGCCGTGAGACTTCACGGGCCCGTACCCGGATGCGACGATCGCCCAGTTGAAACTCGACCGTGGCTTCGCGAAGGCGGTCCCGTAGGCAACCCTCCACCCACTCGACGAACTCGCCCCTCGGGCCATCGAACCGGGGCATACGCTCACCCAGCTGCATCCGTCCCTCCAGGACGGCCTGAGCCCTGGCGTTCACCAGAATCACGCGGCCCAAAGCATCGAGCGCCACGACCCCCGTCGCGGCGTCCTCCACGATGGCCTCGGTGCGGCTCGTCGTTCTGACGAGCGCCCGGCGTGCCCGGTGGAGACGCAACACCATCCGATTGAAGGCCGTGAAGACGGACCCGAACTCATCCGCCCGATCACCGGGTAGTTGTACTTCGAGATTGCCCTCGCCCACCCTCTCGGACGCCACCTGAAGCTTGCGCATCGGGCTGGTGAGGGTGCGGCCGACCAGGAAGGCGAGACCCAGGGACAGGCCCGCACCAAGCAACACCACGAAGGCGATCAACTCGGCGATCTCACGCTGCCTCAACGTGGTCGCACCGGCCTGGAGCGGCACCTGGGTCGCCACAACGTCCCCATCCGGAAGCCTTCGAAAAGCCATCAGGTACTCACGCCGTCCGAGGCTCCCAAGCGTGGTCACGAGGAGCTCCTCTCGGCTCTCGATCCGCTGATTCAACTCGAAAGGAATCAGCCCATCGTACAAACCGAGTTCCACGAGGTCGTCCACCGACCCGCCCCGAAGCTCTCCTGCCCGATACTCCAGAAGATCCGCGCCCACACGACCGGACAGAAGCGTCATCGAGCCCCCTACGTCGCGGTAGAAGGCGGCCGCATCCGCCGCGACACGCCCGGCGATCGCGGCGGCCGTCCTCTCGGTGGCCAGGTTCAATGTCCGGAAAGCGAGGGTGCCGAAGAGGGTGGCCGACACGAGGAAGAATCCGAAGAGCGCCACAGTGACTCTGGCACGAAAGGATGAAAACGGGTTCCCCCACGTTCGAACGGTGGGGCGTCGCCCGACGAGCACGTACTGGCCCAGGGCCCACAAAAGAAGAATCGCCAGTCCGTTGCCGAGCACCAGGAGCGTGCCTCGAGCAACGGCCAGTAGCGGCGTCGGCAGGTCCAGGGCGTATTTGGCGTCGACTGCCCCGTCGGGATAAGGCACGCCCAACGTGGCCTCCCATCCCTCTGCGGTGCGCCGCCAGACCGTCTCTAAAGAAAACGTCGCTTCGTCACCTTCCAGAACCGGAACCATGGTGAGCGGGCTCTCACTCCAGGCCGTCAAACTCCCGAAGAGCGGACCGAACGGTGAGGAGTTCGAGAGTTCCCTCCGGGCCGGCAAGACGCCCGTAAGCACGCGGCCTTCGGTCACTGGGACCTGAACCACATAGTTTGCGTCGCCGTAACCGAAACGCCGAACGAAGGCCGTCTCACCCTGGCGGGCCGCCTCGAGGAAATTGTCGGCGGTGCCGGGACGTCCCCCTTCCACACCGATCGTGATCTCGAATTCCGGAAGGCCGCCGGCCGACCAGAGCGTGAGCCACACAGCGCTTCCCTCCTCGGCCAACCCGCTCAGAATCCAACTCTCGTAGAGAAGCTCCGCCGACTCCGCACCTGATGCATCCAGCGAATCGGCCACATCCGCGAAGCGGTGAAGCACGAACTCGAGGTACGGATCCGCGGGGACACCCAGGCGCGACAATTGAAGCTCGGCCTCGTCCATCCGGGCATCTATGCGGGCTCCCCAACTGATCACGACTGCCGCGGAGCACCCGATTGCCGCCGCTGCGCACCACGCCATCCAATCGCGACGCCCCCCTTGGACGCACGCGAGTCCGAAGGCCGCCAGAAGCGCCGGCAACGCCCATGCGCCGGCAACCCACCCGGGAATCGTTCCGGCCATCCGCACCCAGAACGCTCCCGCCAGGCAAAGGCCCACGAGCGCGGCGATGGCCAAGGTGATGGGGATCTGCGGACGTACTCCTCCATCGGTGCGCTCCCCCAGACGAAACGCACCAAGACAGACGAGTGTGAGCACGAGACCCAAGCCCATCTGATAGACGATCCATCTCCCCTCCGCACCCCCCAGGAGTACCGGCCCCGCACCGCCCAAGATCAGCACGGACAGGAGTGGAAAGCCGATCAGCACTGCCAGGCCCGAGGCCAGGGACCCGAGCCGGAGCGCCGGCGGCATATGGGCGGCCAGCACCACGGTCAAAGCCACGCCAACGAGAAGTACGCGCTCGAACGTCACAGGCACGGGTCCAGGCAACATGAAATCGGCCGCCGTGAAGAAGGGTGCGGAACCCATGGCCGCCCCCACCGGAGCCAAAAGGGCCAGCCCCAGAGGGGTAAGCGCCGCCGCCGCACGGTCGCTCTTGTCGGTACCAGCCGTGAAGGCGAGCACCAACCAGGCGACGACCGCCATTAAACCCACTACCCTCGACCATGTGGATCGAACGTCCCTCAGACGCTGCTCCTGGGTGGGCCGGACGACAGCAACACTGAAGAGGGCCTGATCCTCCCAACGCAGGTCGAAAACGTCCTCGCCCGACGTCCTCTGTGCGCGGAAAATCCGGAGGTCCTCACCCACGGCGTCCCGGAAGTCCGTTACGAAGTCGCCGGGGTTCTCCTCCAGATTTCTGGGCAGGTTCGCCTTGATCAACGACGCGGCCATCGCGGTCCCGCCACCAGGGATGGGAGCCGTGAAGTACAGGTAGCTGAAAAGGGGGCGATCCCGGTACAGATACCGGACTTCCCCCGTCCTCAGCTCCGCGGGTACAACGCCGCGGTGTACTCCCTCCCACACACGGAACTCGCCCTCCGGCCCGTAGATCGCGGCCAGGGTCATTCCGGTCTCCTTCCGGACGTCCCGCAACCCGTCGAGAATGGCTGTATTCGTCCCGCGAGAAGCCAGATTCCCAATACGGGCCACAGCTTCTTCGCCCATCGTGAGCAGGCCGTCCAGACGCTCGTGGAGGGCTTCCTCGGCCCGGTCACGTCGGGAGTCCCAGTAGGCGTCGAAGTCCTGTGAGATTCCCCGCATGACGACGTGCCCGAAGGTGCCGGCAAGCGCACCAACGAGGACGATGGCGCTCGAAAGCGCGCGGGCACGACCACCACGGGGACGGGCGGCGGGGGCCGCGATTGCGGACCCCGCGGCGAAAACGAGCAGAGGGAAGGAAGGCCAGCGTGTCCAGGCAGCCAGGCCGAGAACGCCGAGCCAGGGTGCGAGACGAAAGAAGATGTCCCATGGACGGGAGGGAACCATCAAATCGCGAGACCGTTCCGGAGCGGTCATTGAGGCCGAACCGCCTTCCATGGTGCGATCAACGGATTCCTCGCCAATTGGGGCGACCACGGCATCGACGAAGTCGTGCTCATCCGAGACAGCCGACTATCTGCCCCATTGGCACTCCACTAGGAAGTATGTCGAGGGGTCGAGTCACCGCACCTCCTCCTGATCGGATCGTCGGTTCTTGTCTGAACGGGCACAAGCGCGGGGCACCCACGCCGCAGGCGTGGGTGGCTCAACCCGCTGTACTTCTTCAACATTCTTCTAACCCATACCGTCGAACGATCTACTGAGATCCGGTGTATCTTGGGACCATGCGTTTCTCGACTATCTTGTCCTTCCTCTTCCTCGCCCTGCCGAGCGGCTTTGGCGTCAATGGATTCGGCTTGCTACCGGAGGCGGTGGCCGCCCAGGCGGTCGAAGTGGACGAAGGCACATTCATCGTCGAGTTGGGCGGGCGAGCAGTCGGAACCGAGACCTTTCGAATTCGCCGGTCCGGGTTCGGTGACAACACCCGGACCATCGCCCAAGGCACGCTCGAAATCGTTGAAGACGGCATAAAGCAGACGATACAGTCCGCCCTCGGCACCGTCGGGGTCGGGATGATCCTCGACGCATACCAGGTCAGGGTTTCCGCTCCGTCTGAACTCTCGATTCGCCTGGAACGCCGTGGAGACCGGATGGTCTCAGAGACATCGTCCGAAGCCGGAGTGGAAGAGCGCGAGTATCGCCAGATCCGGGCGCAAACGCCAACCGTGGTGCTGGATCGTTTTTTTGCCCATCACTACTTCTTCATAGCGCCTTACCAGACTCAGGGGGACATCAGCCTGTCGGCCATTCTCCCGAGGCCGGGAGGGCAGTCAACCGGAACGCTGCGCATGACCACTGTCGAGCCGCTCACCGTGGGGGCAACCATTATCCAGGCCCAGCGCTTGGAACTACGCCTCGACGGAGCCGTGCATGATATTTGGCTCGACGGACAAAACCGGGTTCTGCGTGTCCAGATTCGCTCACAAGGCTACCTCGCACGACGCAGCGACCCACCCCCGGGTTAGCCCCAGCTCCTTGCCCATCGGTCACCCGAAGCAAAAGAAACTCTTGCCTGATTTACTTGCCTTGGCTAATTATTCGTACAGCAAAACGATTTTGACGAGAGCGCCGAACCATGGATGTCAGCACGCGAAAAGTGGCTGGCGAGGTGTTGCAGGTCATTCCCCTCGTGACGCGGAGGGTGGCCGCGGACCTTCGTAAATCGGACCGGTCCATGAAGTTGGCACATATAGGCCTCCTGAGCATGGTGGCACGAAGTCCGCACAGCTTGAGTGAACTCTCTGATTTCCACGCCGCAAGTATGCCGACGATGTCCAAGACGATCACAACCATCGAGAACCTTGGATGGGTGGTACGGAACCGATCCAAAAACGATCGACGGGTGGTGATGGTCGAGGCGACTCCGGCCGGGCGGGCGGCTCTCAAAGAGGTGTACGACCGCGCGATCACTCCGATCGCGGAAGCCCTCGATTCGCTCACGGCGACTCAGCGCGAGAAGCTCAGTAATGGCTTGAGCCTCCTGCTTGACGCGTTCCGGGATGCCCCGCCTGATCCGGAAGCGGAGAGTCCGCGGTCTGGATTTTCGGTAAAAGGGCACAGGGGTAAACAGGCACAGGTATGATGAGAACCCACTGCGAATCCAGGGGGGAGAGGGTGAAGGATCCCGCTAACAGACACGTACTGGTCAGAACGAGTATGTCGCGGCGCGACCAACGGCGCCTGAAGCAGGCAGTATATACTTGGCGTACGTGTGGCCAGCGATACCGTGGGGGACGTGGGTCGTTCCCAGCGCGGGTCGCTCGTCGAGCGCGTGCGCCATCAAACTCAAACGGAGACTTCCCTTGTTGACTCGATCGCTCCAAAGCGGAGCTCTAGCTCTGGCGCTCCTCTTCCTTCCGGGAGGAACCGCCGCACAGGAATTTGTGCCCATCGCCCTCACACTTGAAGAAGCGATTGATATTGCCCGCCAGAACAATCCGGGGCTTCAGGCGGCGCTCAACGATGAAGACCTAGCGAATTGGAACGTGCGGTCCGCCTACGGGGCGCTCTTTCCGTCCGCGTCGGTGAACGGCGGGGTCTCTTGGCAGGGTGCGGGGGAGCAGACCTTCGGCAGTCTGACCGCGGAGCAGCTCGGCTTTGCGAACCAGCCCTCCTTCCTTTTTTCCAACTACAACCTCAGCCTCGAGTACCAGATCAACGGCAGGACGCTCATGGCCCCGGGGCAAGCCAAGGCGGACCGCGTGGCCACGTACGCGCAGATGGCCGGCGCGGAGGCGGACCTGATCTTCCAGGTCACGCAGGGCTACATCGACGTCTTGCGGCAAACCGAACAGCTTCGGGTCTCCGAGCAGCAGCGGGAGCGGGCGACCTTTAATCTTCGCCTTGTGGCCGCACAGCTAGCGGTCGGATCCGCGACCGGCGTGGACGTGGCTCAGGCCGAAGTCTCCGTAGGTCGGGCCGAGGTCACGATCCTACAGACCGCCAATGCCCTCGAGACCGCCCGGATAAGACTTCTGCAACAGATGGGGGCCGACCTCGACTCGCCTTTCGTGCCAACCACGCCCTTTGCTCTCTCGGAGCCCCTTTGGGATCGTGAAGAGCTGTACGAGTTGGGATTGGAAGGTAACCCCAACCTGAGGTCTCTCCGCGCGAGTCGCTCGTCGAGCAGCTATGGGGTGAGAATGGCGAAGAGTGCGTACCTTCCCTCGTTGAGCTTGAGAGCGAGCACAAGCGGATTTACCCGACAGGCGTCGAGCTCCGCGCTCAACGTCCAGCAGGGGGAGCTCCAGGCCCAGAGCTCCATTCAGAACTGCCTGTTCTTCAACGACCTTTATTCACGACTGGCCAACCCGATTGACTCCAAGGATTGTTCACAATTTGCGTTCACCGATGCGGACGCTCAGCAGATAAGGAGTCAGAATAGGGGTTTCCCGTTCAGTTTTACGGGCCAACCAGCGACAGTGGGTATTTCGATCAGCCTTCCCATCTTCCAGGGCCTCAGCCGGCAACGCCAGGTTTCGGAAGCCCAAGTACAGCTAGACGATCTCGACCTCAACCTGAGGGAACAGGAATTGGCGCTCCGTGCGGACATCGCCACGACGTTGGCCTCGGTGCGAGCGGCGTACCGGGCCGCGCTGATCGAAGAACAGAACCAGACGTTGGCCGACGAACAACTCCGCCTGGCGAGAGAGCGCTTCACGGTCGGGCTCACCGGCTTTCTAGAGCTTCTCGAAGCGGAAACCCTGAAGGTCGAGGCTGATCGGGAACAGATCGCTGCGATCTTTGCGTACCACGACTTTCTCGCGAACCTGGAGGCCGTGGTTGGAACCTCCTTCCGCACACCCTGACGCTACCCACAAATCCATGACCTCTGAAGATCCCATGAACGCTGTAGCTTCAATGAACGCTAGAAACAAGATATTGATCGGCATCGCGATCGTCGCCGTGATCGGCGGTGCCACGGCCCTCACCATTACTCAGCGCCGGGATCGGGGCGTTCCGGTTCGGTTGGATGTCGTCGCCCGCAGGGACCTCGTCGAGACCGTCACGGCCAGCGGAAACATTCGAGCGGGTCGGGTGGTGGACATCAGCTCCGATGTGTCGGCTCGGGTCATCGAATTGCTGGTCGACGAAGGTGACGACGTGGTGCGTGATCAACTCTTGCTTCGGCTCGACCCGACCCAGTTCGAAGCCAGCGTATCCCGGACCGAGGCCTCGCTGAACCAGGCCCATGCCCAGGTGCGTCAACAGGAAGCCAGTCTGCGCCGGGCCACCAGGGACTTCCAACGGCTGAGCGACCTGTTCACCCGTGATTCGCTGTTGATCGCACGACAGCTACTCGATGACGCGGATACGGACATGGAGCTGGCCTCTCGCCAATTGGAGTCGGCCCAGTTCGGGGTCGACCAGGCGGTCGCCTCGCTCGATGAGGCGAATGAGCGGCTGAGCAAGACTGTTTTTCGAGCTCCCATCGCCGGAAAGGTGACCCGTCTCAACATAGAGGAGGGAGAAACCGTCATCGTCGGCACCATGAACAACCCGGGCAGCCTGGTCCTGACGATCAGTGAGCTCTCAAGGGTCGAAGCGGTCCTCGAGGTGGACGAGACGGACGTTCCGTATATCGCCGTGGGCGACAGTACGATCCTCGAACTGGACGCATTCCCGAACCGGCTCTTCAGCGGTGTGGTGACGGAGATCGGCAACAGCGCCATCAGACCTCCGGCGTCCTCCGCCGGGAGCGGACAGGCGGCCGCCATCGACTTCGAGGTGGTGATCTCGATGGACGATCCCCCGGGAGGAATTCGCCCGGATCTGTCAGTCACGGCCGACATCATCACGGCGACCAGAAAAAATTCCCTTTCTGTGCCGATCATTGCCCTGACGGTTCGGCCCGAAGGGGACGGCGCCGGCGCCATGCCGAACGAAGTGGGGGACGACGAAGAGCGGACACGAGGTCCGCTCGCGCGCCAGGAACGTAAAGACGTAGAGGGCGTGTTCGTCGTACAGAACGGGCAGGTCAGATTCGCCCCGGTTGAGGTCGGCATCACCGGCCAGGAGCACTTCGAGGTGCTCACGGGTGTCGACCAAGGGGACACCATCGTGGCCGGTCCCTATCAACAGATTCGTGAGCTCAGCAACGGTGATCGGGTGCAGGAGCAGGATGCAAACGACGGGTCAGCCACGCCGAGATCGGGTCTGTTTGGTCGCGGCTAGCGGCACCCACAGGTCCGAACGGAGATCTTATGCACTTCACCGAGGGAATCCGGCTGGCGCTTCAGCAAATCTGGACTGAGAAGCTGAAGAGTTTTTTCAGTCTGCTCGGCGTCATCGTCGGGGTCATGTTCCTCATCGTGGTGGTGAGCATCGTCGAGGGACTCGATCGCTACATCACCGAAGACCTCGCCACCACGGCGTTCGGCGCCCATACCGTCACGCTCCAGAGGTGGGGGGACGGGCCGGACTTCGGAGGCTTCGGTGCGCGTGCCCGCCAGCGCCGTCCTCAGATTACCTACGAAGACTGGGAAGCCGTGAAGGAGCAGATCACGATCCCCGCGACCGTGGGCGCAGAGAGCAACACGGGCGGCGAGATCGTCGCCGACAACGGTCAGTCGGTTGAGAACGTTCGGATTCACGCCGTCTCCCCCGAGATCATGGTGATTCGCGACTGGGTCGTCGAGAAGGGGCGCACGTTTTCTCCTCAGGAGGCCGAGCGTGGCACCGCAGTCGTCGTGCTCGGAACAGAGACCGCCGACCTTCTTTTCGAGAATCTCGATCCCATCGGTCGCCGTGTACGTATCCGCGGATTCCCGTATCGCGTGATCGGCATCCTCGAAGAGCAAGGCAGCATGTTCGGGCAATCGCTCGACAATCAGGCCATCGCTCCCGCCCGGTCCCCGATTCAGGCGGTGACGAACCCGCGCGGTATCGTGGACCAGGTGATAGCGCAGTCTCTGGATCAGGCCGATGTGCGGGCCCTCCAGATGGAGATCGAGGGCATCATGCGGGCGCGGAGGCGCCTTCGCCCATCCCAGAACAACGATTTCGTAGTCGAAACGGCCGAGGATGCTCTGGCCTTCTGGGACGACATCTCCAGGATCCTGTTTATTGCGCTTCCGGGGTTGGTCTCAATCTCGCTGGTCGTGGGCGGCGTTGTCATCATGAACATCATGCTCGTATCGGTGATGCAGCGAACCCGTGAAATCGGGGTGCGCAAGGCCATCGGCGCCCGCCGGCGAGACATCCTGAGCCAGATCCTCATCGAGAGCGTAACACTCTCCGGGGTCGGGGCGGTGCTGGGCGTGGCGGTCGGGATCGGACTCACCTACTTGGTGAGGACACTTTCTCCTCTCCCAGCCGCTGTGGATGTGAAGTGGATCGCTCTCGGTGTGTCGCTGGGGGTAATCGTGGGGGTGGTTTCTGGCGTATACCCGGCTGTTCGGGCTTCCAAGCTCGCCCCTGTCGACGCCCTGAGGTACGAGTGAGATGAAGGTGACGAGTGAGATGGAAGTGACGAGTACGACGGAAATGAGTGGCCTCACCACGCTCAAGGAAGGCATCAGGATCGCTCTCGACTCGATCGGCACCAACAAAGTTCGCTCCGGCCTGACGATCCTCGGTGTTGCGATCGGTGTGGGTGTGGTGGTCATGATCTCGGCGCTCGTAACCGGAATTCGAACGTCGGTCATGGAGGGGTTCGAATCGGCGGGTCCGGACAACTTCGGCGTCATGCGCTTCGATTTTTCAGCAGTCCGCGCCTCGATAGCAAGTGGACGTGAGCCCTGGTGGAATAAGCCGGTCATCGAGCCCGAGGAGGCCGAGCGTATAGCCCGTCTCCCCGCGGTCCAGGACGCGCTGTACAACTTCAGCTTCAGCACGACCATGGCGGTGGACGCGCATCGGGTGCGTGGGGTGCAATCCTCCGGATATTCATCCGGCTGGCCTGCCTACCAGCCGGGCACATTCTCTTCGGGCCGCGACTTTACGCCGCAAGAGGTCGCCCAATCTCGTCCCCTGGTCGTGGTTTCACTCTCACTCGCCGAAGAGCTCTTCGGAGCGCTTGATCCGGTCGGAAGGAAGATTCGTGTCACAGCAGGCAACCGAGCCGTAAGTGAGTCCTTCACGGTCGTGGGCGTCTTCGAGCCGGAGGAGAGCATCTTCGCGGCCGCGGTACCACATTTTGCCGTTTTTCCTTACAAGTCAGCCATGAAAAGGCTCAGAGCTTCGAATTTTCAAGCCAATATCTGGATCGTGCCGAGGCCGTCCTTTGGTGCGACGGAAGCGATCGACCAAGTGATCGGCTCCATGCGCTCTATGCGCGGCCTGCGGCCGAGGGATCAGAACAATTTCGCCGTCATGCGCTCAGACCAGCTTGTCGAGATGTTCAACACGTTCATCGGAGTGTTCTTCTTGATCATGCTAGCGCTCTCCTCGGTGGGTCTGCTGGTGGGCGGAATCGGTGTCATCGGCATCATGATGATTTCCGTGACCGAGCGTACGAGGGAAATCGGCATTCGAAAGGCGGTGGGAGCCACCCGCCAGGAGATCATGTGGCAGTTCCTGGTCGAGTCGGTGGTGCTCACGTTTCTGGGCGGTGTAGCCGGACTGACTCTCGGCGCCGCACTTGCCGAAGGAGTCGCGGCCTACACACCGATCCCCGCATCTATCCCGCTGTGGGCGATCTTCACGGCCATGGGGATGGCAATCGTGACGGGCGTACTCTTCGGCATCGCCCCGGCGTATCGGGCGTCCCGTTTGGACCCGATCTCCGCTCTCCGCTACGAGTAGGCGCGCGAAGCGATTCGCGAGAAATACCGTTGACCGAACCCCTCGATGTTCTCGCGATCATGGCCCACCCCGATGACGCCGAGCTCCTATGCGGCGGCGCCCTGTCAAAAGCAGCCGCCCGAGGCGACCGGGTGGGGATTCTCGACCTCACAAGGGGTGAAGCGGCGACTACCGGGTCCGCGGAGACCCGTGAGCGGGAGGCGGCTCGCTCCGCCGAGGTGATGGGTCTGGCCGTGCGTAGGAACGCGGGGCTCCCCGACGCAGGCCTGATCAACGATGTGGCGTCGCGAAGCGTCGTGGTGGAACTGATCCGAGACCTGCGGCCGAGGGTGATCGTGACCCATTGGCGTGAGGGCCGGCATCCGGATCACCGTGTCGCCGCCCAACTCGCCTATGACGCCTCCTTCCTCTCCGCGCTGAAAAACTACGATGCACCCGGAGACGCCCACCGGCCCGACAAGGTAGTGCACTGTCTGCTCTTCCGTGAGGCCGTCCCACCACCGTCGTTCGTGGTGGATATCACCGATCACCTCGAGACGAAGATGGCGGCGTTGGCTTGTTTCGAGTCACAGCTCTCCGGGAAAACCTCCGCAGGTGAGGTGTTCGGTGCGGGCGACCGGCCCCTCGCGGATCAGATCCGAGTACAGTGCGCCCACCACGGCTCGCGGATTCGTTGCGCGTACGGAGAACCTTTTTGGACTCGGGAGACGGTTGCGCTGGAGTCGCTCGGGAGTGACCTGGTCTCGACGTTCTGACCCCAGCTGAACCGACTCTAGCCCGGGCAGGCCGATAGCCGGAGCAGACCTCTAGAGAAAGCAGGCGTCTAGAGGGAGCAGGACACCTCGAGTAGTAATCTCCGCCAACTGGGGACCTCCGAACCGTGGATCTTCAGAGCCTTTGCGCTGGCGCCCCCGCCCTCGGACAGCCATGGCGCCAGCCACGCACTGATCTCGGTAGGTAGGTGGCCAAGAAGGTCTCCACCCGGCCGATGCACCCACACCTCTGGCGTTTTCTGATCCGGAGGATCGGGGATCAAGTAGAGTGAGTCGCCCGCTTCGACTGCCTCCAGATGGCGATCCCGGTCGGCGAAGGCGATGCCGTGGACAGTAGCACGGAAGTGCGGGGGACGGCCATCCGGGAAGGGCGGACGATACTTGCTCATGCAGGACGAAACGCTTGGACAGGATGGAGCGTTTGGATCACGGTTCACTAGCCGAGGGTCATTCAGTAAGTTGTCCAACATAGGAGGGGCCTCGGCTCGGGGAAACACCGGGTCCGAAACGATCGCTTACGAGGAAGGCATGTCGTCGGTTTATCTCGATCACGCGGCTACGACGCCGATTCGCTCCGAGGTGCGCGAGGGGATGATCGCCATTCTGGATGGCGACTTCGGTAATCCGTCCAGTGCGCATGGTTGGGGGCGCCGTGCGGCTGCACACCTGGAAGACGCGCGGGAACGAGTGGCCGAGGCCATCGGAGCCGAGCGAAGTGAGATCTACTTCGTGCGCGGCGGAACGGAATCAGACAACATGGCCATCCTCGGCCACGCCGAGGCCGTGCGGCGTCGGGGAGGCACACCCTTCGCCGTCGTCTCAGCGGTAGAGCACAAGGCCGTTTTGGGCGCCGCCGCCGAGGTCGGAGAACGAGGCGGACGATGGAGTACCGTTCCGGTTTACGCCGACGGCACGTTAGACATGGATGCGCTAGACACGGCGCTCGCATCAGGCGCCTCGATCGTGTCCGTCATGACCGTGAACAACGAGGTCGGCATTCGCCTGCCGATCGAGGCCGTAGTAGAGCGGACGCAGAACCATGGCGCCGTTTTTCATACCGACGCCGTCCAGGCCCTCGGGAAAATTCCGGTCAGCGTCGAAACCCTCCCCGTTGATCTTCTCTCCCTGACCGGACACAAGATTTACGGCGCGAAGGGCACGGGCGTACTGTTCGTCCGGCGAGGCGTCGACATCACTCCACTTATCTTTGGTGGAGGCCAGGAACAGGCCTTACGGCCAGGCACGGAGGATGTCGCGGGGGCCGTTGGGATGTCCATTGCGGTGAATCTGGCCGTACAAGAACAGGAGTCCGAGGCCGTTCGGCTCCGGGGACTCTGCGACCTGCTCCAATCCCGGCTGGAGGACGGCATTGCCGATCTCCGGGTCCATGGCGACGTGCCCAACCGCGCCCCACATATCCTGAACGTAGGCATTCCGAACGTCGATCCCGAGGCGCTTCTCGCCGGTCTCGATCTGGAGGGGATCGCCGCCTCGGCAGGATCGGCGTGTGAGAGCGGCGCTCAGACGGCAAGTCACGTCCTCCTGGCTCTGTACGGCCGGTTGGAGGGGGTCGCGGCTCTTCGGTTCAGCCCTGGACACTCCACGACGGAAGACGATGTGATTCGCGCGGCCGAGGCAACGATGAGGGTACTGGAACGTATGCCGCACGTTGGGGCGCGGGCGTGAAGAACGCGACGAGGAGTCAACGGATCCTGGTCGCTATGTCCGGCGGCGTCGACTCCTCGGTGGCGGCTGCGCTTCTGGTCGAGCAGGGGTACGACGTCGTGGGCGCTACGATGAAGACGTTTTGTTATTCCGGCGGCGACGGCGAGGCGCCCTCCAAGACGTGCTGCGGGCTCGACGGTATCACCGACGCCCGCCGTGTCTCGGACGCGCTGGGGATCCCCCACTACGTGTTCGACGTGGAGGAGGCCTTCACGCGCGACGTGATCGACGACTTCGTCTCCGAATACGCCCGTGGGCGCACGCCAAATCCGTGCGTGCGCTGCAACTCCAACACGAAGTTCAAGGATCTGATGGAGCGCGGGCGACTCTTGGGCTGTGACGGGATCGCCTCTGGCCATTACGTCCGGATCGATCACTCGAACGTTTCTGCACCGGCCCTCTACCGGGGTGTTGATGCTTCGAAGGATCAGTCCTACTTCCTCTGGGGCCTTCCCAAGGAGATGTTACCGCTTCTCCACTTCCCACTCGGAGACCTGACAAAGCGGCAGGTACGGGAGCAGGCCCGGGCGCTCGGCCTTGTCACGGCCGACAAGCCGGAGTCGCAGGAAATCTGTTTCGTGCCCACGGGTGACTACCGGGATCTTCTCGAGAAGCGACTCGAAGCACGTCATCCAGCCCTGGAGCCGGGCCTTATCATCGCTGGCGACGGCGAGGTTCTCGGTAAGCACTCGGGGTACGCCAATTTCACGATCGGCCAACGCAAAGGAATAGGTGGGGGCTTTGGCCAACCCCTCTACGTGATCGAGATCCGGGCGGACTCTCGCGAGGTCGTCGTGGGTACGGCCGAAGAGGGGTTATCTCACGGCATAGCGATCGGTGATATGAACTGGCTAGCGACGCCGCCCCCGAACGACTCGCCCATTCACGTACAGATCCGGTATCGTGCTTCGGCCGTTCCAGCGACGGTGCACTCGACGGACGGGGCGTTTACCCTGGCCTTCGACGAGCCTCAACGCGCCGTGACGCCGGGACAATCCGCCGTTTTTTTCGCGGGTGAGCGGGTTCTTGGCGGTGGACGGATCGAACGCGCGTTGGTCGCCGCAAAGACCCGCTAATGCTTCATCCCGGATGACGAAGCGAATTCCTCCATCGCCTGCCGTTGTTCGTCCGTCAACGTCTCGGGGATGGTCACCTCCACCTCGACGATCTGGTCCCCAGCGCGTTCCCCCTTTTGGATACCCTGTCCACGAATGCGGAGCTTCGTGCCACTCTGTGTGCCCGGTGGAATCCGGAGATGCACCTTCTTACCGTATACCGTTCTTACCGCCATCTTCGAGCCGAGGGTGGCCTGGACGAGATTGACTGGTACGGTCACATGGATGTCCAACCCTTCCCGGCGGAAGAAGCTGTGTGGCTTGATCTTGAATGTGATTATCAGGTCCCCGGGTTTTCCGCCCCGGCTGCCGCGCTCACCCTTGCCGGACAGGCGGATCTTCGATCCGGCTTCGACACCTCTCGGCACCGTGATCTTGAACCGCCGGTTCTGGCGCACCGTTCCACTGCCGCTGCAGGACTTACACGGTGACTCCGGGATCTGCCCCCGGCCGAAGCACGCCGGACACGGCCGATTGACCGCGAAGCCTCCCTGGCCGAAGGAGATCGCGCCAATACCTTTACATTCACTACACTTCTTGGACCTGGTGCCGGGTGAGGTGCCCGATCCTCCACAGGTGGCGCACTCCTCGGTGATCGGTACATCGATGGAAATCTTGCCTCCCTTGGCGGCAGTAAGAAAGGAGATCTCCACCGAGTACTCGACACTGCTCCCCTTCGCGGGCCCTCTATTCGTTTCCTGCGCCGCGGCCTTGGGTCGGCGATCGAAGATTGAACTGAAAATGTCTCCGAGGCCTCCGAACCCCTCGAGATCTTCGAAAGAGAATCCGCCGCCTGTACCCGAGCCAGAACCCTTCGCCGCTCCCCGCCCACGTCCGAATCCGAGGTTGGGAATGCGGCGCATCTGGTCGTAGTGTTTACGCTTCTCAGGGTCTGAGAGCACCGAATGCGCCTCTCCGATCCCCTTGAAGCGCCCCGCTGCCTTCGCTCCCGGCCTTGCGTCCGGATGGTACTTCTTCGCCAGTGCGCGGTAGGCCGACTTGATCTCGGCCTGGCTGGCCTTTTCCGAGACGCCGAGCGTCTTGTAGAAGTCCTTGGTCCCAGTCGCCACGGCTCTCGTCTATTCGTGTTTGAAGACGACGACTCGGGCCGGTCGTACGAGGTGGCCCTTGAAGCGGTATCCCTTCTGGAACACCTCCTGGACCTTTTGATCGTTCTCGGGATCCTTGGTCGGCACGCCCAACATGGCCTCCATGGTGTTGGGGTCGAAGACCTCGTCGACCGGGTCGATCAGCTCCACGCCCGCAGCCTCGAGCGCCTGCCTGAATTTCCGCTCAACGAGGTCGACACCCTCGACCAAAGCCTCCACGGTCGTGCTCTCGGCCTGCCATGCACCGACACGCTGGAGATCATCCAGGCCGTCGACAAAACTCCGGAGCATCTCGGCCTGGCCTCTCGCCCAAGCTTCGGACAACTCGCTCTCGGCCCGACGACGATAGTTCGTGAACTCAGCGACCAAGCGAAGATGACGATCCTTGATGGTGCTGAGCTCCGTCTGCATATCCTCCTGAGCGGTTGACGGCTCGGCCTCGGCACGCTCTTCCTCGACCTCCTCGGTCGAAGCCTCATTCACCGAAGCGGTCTCGGTTGAAGCCCCGCCGCCCTGAGGGGCGGCGGTTGAAGCTCCGCCGCCCTGAGGGGCGGCGGTTGGTGTCTCTGGCGTCGGAGATGTGTTCTCTTCCGTCGCCTCCACCTCGGAGGTCATCGTTTCTTTGGGCGGGTTGGTCTTTTTCTTCCCCATTGTGCTCTCGATATCCCTTTTTGGCGGCGGCGCATCCGACCGGCGTCCGAAACCCTCGGGGCCGAACCGCCCCTGAGGACCTGTGTTTTACATGCCTGTGAACTTACTGCTTCTCAAGCCTTCCGGGAGACCCGACGTTTACCGAACAAGCAGAATTCAAGGCGCGGCCGCCAACATCTGATACAGGAGCAGCAACGCCTCCTGGCTCGCGCGTTCCCGGACCGCCTCGCGATCTCCGCTGAAAACCCGGTGTGACGTGCGCACGCCTCCCTGCGCCGCTACGGCACACCACACCGTGCCAACCGGTTTCCCAGGCGTGCCTCCCCCTGGGCCAGCGATCCCTGTAATCCCAACGCCGACGTCGGCGTTCAAGAGGTCGGCGACACCACGAGCCATGCCGGCCGCCACAGCCTCGGAAACCGCTCCCTCCTCGACGAGCACAGCCTCCTCGACGCCGAGCAATTCGAGCTTGATCCGATCGGCATACGCGATCACTCCCCCAAGGAAGTAGATCGAGGAGCCGGGGACATCTGTGATCCTCTTCGCCATGAGCCCCCCGGTACAGCTCTCGGCCACCGCCAACGTGTGGGACTCGCTCGTCAGGACGTCGGCCACGGCCTCGACCAAGTCACCCTTCTCCATCCCGATGCGGTAGGGCGCCACGATCGGGTCCAGAACAGCCTGTGCTTCATCCAGCAACTTCGCGGCCGCATCCGCCTCCGACCGGATCGAGATTCGTATCGAAACGCCCCGTAGGCCAGGAAGGAACGCCAGATCAACCTCTTCTGGGAGCCCTGCCCGAACTTCATCAACACGCTCGCCAAGCACGGACTCAGCAATCCCAGTCGTGTAGAGGGTCCGGTGCACGAGGGGGACCAGGCGATCTTCGAACCGATCACGTATGGCATCCCCGAGTACATCCTTGAAGATCCCTCGCATTTCGCGAGGCACCCCAGGCAGAAGCGCCACTGAACGGCCCTCATGCTCCATCAGGAGTCCCGGTGCACTCCCGAGCTTGTTGGCCAGCACCTGAGCCCCGCGAGGCACCTCGGCCTGCGACAGATTACTCGCAGGAAGGTCCGGAAAACCAGCTGCTCGAAACCGTCCTCGCAGATCGTCGACGATCCGGGGATCGGAACGAAGGTCGAGGTCCAAGAAGTCCGCGACGGCCGGCCGAGTCAGGTCGTCTCGGGTCGGTCCGAGTCCGCCGGTCACGATGATCAGGTCGGCCACGGCCATAGCCGCGGAAAGTGCGGCCTGAATCGCCTCGGCGTCATCCCCTACGACCCACCGCCGAACGACAGGCGCACCGAGAGCCGCCAACTTTTTACCCAGCCAAGGCCCGTTCGTATCTGTCGTCTCACCGGAGAGAAGCTCCTCACCGACGGCGACTACCGCAGCCTTAACCGCCTGTTTTCGGGACACAAGAGTTCAGTTCCGGAAGCCCAATAGAGCACGGTAGGTCCATAGGTAGTCCACCATGGAGTAGATGGTGAGGATCAGCACCAGAATGAGGGTCACCCCGATCCAGGCTGAATGGACCTGCACGAAGGCCCGGTATGGAAGGTTGTCCAGCCCCCCCCCAAGAGCGAGTTCTCGCAGAGGGTACCACAGCAAGAGTCCGCCCGAAAACAGGTTCTGGAGAAGAGTTTTGTACTTGCCGGAAGTCCCTGCGGCGATCACCACATCCTGCCGGACCGCCCATTGCCTGAAAAGAGTGACCAGAAGCTCTCTTCCCAAAATCACGATCAATACCCAGATCGGAAGCATGCCCCACCAGGGAATCAAGCCCGATGCCCCTTCCCGATGTGAAATGATGTAAAAAGGGATGAACGTCGATACGAGCAGCAGCTTATCAGCCAGGGGATCGAGCAGTTTGCCCACGTCGGTGATCCAGCCGTGCTTTCGCGCCAGATATCCGTCCCAGAGATCGGACAGACCGGCCCCGACGAAGAGGACGAAGGCCGCCAGGCGTGCACCCACGGAGGGTGACAGGGCCAGAACAAAAATCGCCGGACAGGCTACGATTCGCCCGACCGTGATCACATTGGGGAGGTTACGACTCCCTGCCATGGTCGCCTCAGTTAAGGGCCTGAACGACCATCTTACTGACCGCGCCGAGTGTCTCGAAGACGCCTCGGCCCTCGATCGCTACTCCCTCGAAGTCGGGCACTCCCATGGGATTGAGCTGTGCCCTGAGGTCGTCCGTGGGCATGGCGTTGGGCAGATCACGTTTGTTGTACTGCATAGCGAACGGGATCGTCGTGAGATCGTATCCGTAGGAGTCGAGGTTTTCATAAAGATTGTGCATGGCCTCGATATTCGCCTCCATGCGCTCCGCCTGTGAGTCCGCCACGAAGATCACGCCGTCGACACCCTTCAGGATCAGCTTACGACTCGCGTTGTAGTACACCTGACCGGGAACCGTGTACAGGTGAAACCGGGTCTTAAAGCCCTTTACATCACCGAGATCGATCGGTAGAAAGTCGAAGAACAGCGTCCGCTCGGTTTCCGTCGCGAGGGAAATCATCTTGCCCTTCGCGTCGGGATTCACCTTCGAATAAACGTATTCCAGGTTGGTGGTCTTTCCGCCCAACCCAGTGCCGTAATAAACGATCTTACAATTGATTTCCCGGCCGGCGTAGTTGATGAGCGACATGAAGGGCTACGCTCTCTTCCGGTATGGCGCGTCGATCAGTCCCTCCAGATGGTCCTCCACGATCTCTAGCCTCCGCATGGAAGCCAAGTTGGGATTCAGCGCTGTCTGAGGCGGCGACAAAGATGAGCCTTCTCCCCACTCTGGGAAAGCGAGGCACAAGGTCGGGCAGACGGTCATGAAGGGCGACTTATCCAGCGGACAACGCGGGATCCTTCGCGTCCTGCTCCATCCGCTGGACGATCGCCTGAGCCCTGCGGCGGAGCGCTTCTCGTGACTCCCATGCGACAAAATCCTTCATAAGATTAATGTGGTCCACGCTAGCCTCGGCTTTGGCCATGTGCCCCAAGGCGGCAAGACGCCGAAGAAAAGACGGGCTGAAAAGGTCTCGGCTATGCCGCTGCATCTGATCACGAATCACCCACGCAGCCACCGCCCCCGCGGCTGCCGCCGCCAGAACCACAATGCCCGTATTCCGTGTCTTTCTTTCCATGTCCTACATCTCCCGTCGCCCCGCCAGAGCTTCGACGATCGTGGAACTATCGACGTACTCCAGCTCGCTCCCCACCGGAAGGCCGCGTGCCAAACGTGTTATCTTCGGTCCCAGAGGCCGAATCACTCCCTCCAAATATACAGCCGTGGCCTCTCCCTCGACGCTCGAGTTCGTGGCCACCACAATCTCCTTTATCGCTTCACCGGCCGACCGAATCCGCTCCAAAAGTGACGTGATGTTGATCTCGTCCGGACCGACTCCATCCAAGGGCGAAAGCCGACCACCAAGCACATGGTACAGGCCCCTGTATCCCCCTGCTCTCTCTATTACTCCGACCTCGTACGCCTCCTCAACGATGCAGATGGTTGCCTCGTCTCGATTCGGACTCGAACAGATTTCGCATCGCGTAAATTCCGTAAAATTCCCGCACACCTCGCACGGACCGATCTTCTCCGCCACGTCGCGAATCGCCGCGGCGAGGCTCAACGCCTCCTCGCGAGGCCGCTTCAGAAGGTAGTATGCAAAGCGTTGGGCGGTCTTGGACCCCACGCCCGGAAGCCGGGAGAATTCCTTTATGAGTTGTTGGATGACTGACACTAAAAACTAACTGGTCGGTGGGGGACCGGGGGGGATTTTCTTACGACCACGATCCATCCAGACGGGCCAATGCGCTAGAACAGACCAGGGAGTTGGATCGGCATGCCCCCCGCCGCCTTCCGCATGTCTTCCTCGTACTGGCCCTGGGCCTTACCCTGAGCTTCCGATACCGCAGCCAACACCAAGTCCTCGAGCATTTCCACGTCGCGCGGATCCACCACCGTGGGATCGATCACGATCCGGGTCACGGTACCCTTTCCGTCCACCGTCGCCGTCACCATTCCCCCGCCGGCCGAGGCAGAGATTTCCCGTGCTGAAAGTTCCTCTTGCAACTGGGCCATCCGCGCCTGGAGCTGCTGGCCCATCTGCATCAGCTGCTGAATGTCCGTCATCGTAAAGCCCCTGCTTTGTAACGTTGTGGAATCAATCTAGTAATTCCAGGTCGAGTTCGTCTACCGCGCGTTGAAGGCGCGGTTCCCGTTTGATCAGCCCCTTCATCCTATCCTTCCGAACCGCCTCGGGGCTGATACGCTCGCGCCGCGGAAGGGCACCATCGGGGGTACCGTCGCCGGAGGCCCGAACCACGATCTCGGGCTCGGTATTCATCAATACCCCTAACGCCTTTTGAAGGGTTCTGCGGGCCGCTGGGTCTTCAAGACGTTCCAGACCCGGTCCGGCTGGAAGCTCGATGACCACCACGCCCTCAGCATCGGAGTGGGAGACGGTGGCGGCCCTGAGAAAGGGGCGCATCCCGCTGGGAACGCCTGCGCCTTCCTCGACCAACAAACCCCAGGCGTCCGCCGCGCTGAGCGCACCGGACGATTTCTGGAGCTGAGCCTCCTCAGACGCATCGGGAGCACCGGTGAAGGAACCCGAGAGCGGTTGTTCATCCGCCGATGCCCCCCCGGAGGAGACCCCCCGGGGCACACCCTCCGGTGGAGGGCTCCCACCAAGGCCGGCCAGCAACTCCTCCAACCTCACGGTCCGATCCATATAACTTATGCGAAGCAGCAGCATCTCGAGCACTACCTGAGGATTTGGGCTCCGCCTAAGGCTTCCGGAACTTTCGACGTCAGACGCCAACGCGAGCATCCGAGTCAGGTCTGCCGGGCTGAATGGAGCAAGCCTGGCCTTGAAAGCATCACGGGTGTCGGCATCGAGATCGGGGGGAGTTCCTCCCAGCGCGAGCCTCAGGAGGGCCCGAAGCGAGTCCACCAGGCCGTGGTAAAACTCGACCAGGTCGTACCCCTCGTCGAGCAGTCTCTCCACGAAACCAAAGATCTCGCCATGTTTCCCTGCGGCCCATATGTCCAAGAGTTCTACATAGCGCTCGTTGTCGACCAAGCCCAATACCTGGCGCACCGACTCCTGACTGATTTCCCCGCCAGTGAGGGCGATCACCTGATCAAGTAGAGAGAGAGCGTCCCTCATCCCTCCGTCTGCCTTCCGCGCGATGGTTCTGAGAGCATCTTCCGGAGCGGGACAACCCTCCTGCTCGAGCACTGTAGCCAGGCGGTCCATGATGTCGGAAATGCCGATGCGCCGGAAGTCGAATCGCTGGCATCGAGAGAGAACCGGTGCCGCGATCTGCTGGATCTTCTGCGGCTCCGTAGTCGCAAACACGAAGATCACTCCTGGAGGCGGTTCCTCGAGGATCTTCAACAGCGCGTTCCAGGCCTCCCGCGTGAGCATGTGGGCCTCATCCACGATGAAGACCTTGTAGCCGCCTTCCTGCGAAGGTGCATACATGGCCCGCTCACGAAGTTGCCTCGCATCGTCGACACCCCGGTTCGAAGCCGCGTCGATCTCGATGACGTCTAGCGCAGTCTGCCCGCTCCAGATTCTGCCGCAGCTTTCGCATTCCCCGCAGGGCTCGCCCGACTCTCCCCGAACCGAGCAGTTGAGGGCCATCGCGAGTATACGTGCAAGCGTCGTCTTGCCAACACCTCGGGGGCCGCAGAAAAGGTAGGCGTGCCCCACCCGGTCGTCTGATACTGCCCGGCGCAGCGTTTCGGAGACGTGTTTCTGGGTCGCGACATCGGCGAAGCGCCGAGGTCGGTATTTTCGAGCTAACGCCGTGTGGGACAACGTCTTAAAGTTCCGTGACCGGTGGTGCGGGGGCCCGGCACGCCGCCACCTGTGGCACGCGACCGGTTGAGGTGCCGCACGAGAAGCAGAAAAATGCCCCAGGCGACCCGCAGCAACGATCACCACACTTACCGCTGCTACCGGCAAGGTCCTGACGGAGTTGGTGGGCTTTCGCCCTACGGACCTGGGGCACCTGAAACTTAGACCGTCACGAAAGGAGCGTCAACGTCGCAGAACCACACAGAAAGCGGCTATGAAGTAGGGTTGATGCCGGTTTTCAGGACACCGCAATCACTCGATCCACGCTCCCTCGACGTGCTCCAATTCAAAGCCTCCATCGGGCATCACCCGTACCGAGACGGCGTCGAACCGATAGGATCGCGCCCTGAAATCGCTCCGCGCGATCCACGCGCGAGCAGCCAAGGAAATCGCGTGACGCTTTTTCCTGGTGATGGCCTCCAGGGGATGGCCGAACGCGGGCCCGCTACGGCCCTTTACCTCCACAAACGCAACGAGTCCATCCTTCTCAACCACGAGGTCGATCTCCTTGCGGAGAAATCGAACGTTACGGTCAAGGACTCGCCAACCCCGCTTCTTCAAAAGGACTTCGGCCAGCGCTTCGAAACGGCGTCCGCGACGTACAGTGTTCAAGAGTTGAGGTCGTTGCTTCGGGCTGGGGGGGGGACACATCTACAGCCTACCTTCGTTGGAACGGGAGGGCGGAGCCATGGTAGGGGGAGCCCCATCCTGGGTACCCCGGGGTGGAACCCTTCTAAACCGGCCGCTGCACCTCACGCCCTATCGCGTTCGCAATCATCCGGATCTGCTCCATGAGCTCCTTGAACTGCTCCGGATAAAGCGACTGCGCACCGTCCGATCGAGCCTCCGGGGGGTTGGCATGCACCTCCACCATCAGGCCGTCGGCGCCAGCGGCCACGGCGGCACGCGCCATCGGAATGACCTTCTCCCGAATCCCCGTCCCGTGACTTGGATCCGCGATGATCGGAAGGTGGGAAAGGGACTTCACGACGGGGATGGCGGTGAGATCCAACAGGTTACGCGTATGCGTGTCGAAACTCCGAACACCACGCTCACACAGGATCACCTGTTCGTTGCCTTCGGCCAGGATATACTCGGCCGCTAGGAGCAACTCGTCTATCGTGGCGGACATCCCTCGCTTGAGCAGCACCGGCTTGTTGGATCGGCCAGCCCGACGCAGCACAGGGTAGTTCTGCATGTTGCGGGCCCCGATCTGAATGATGTCGGCATATTGAGCGACCAGGTCCACCCCTTCGGGGTCCAACGCCTCCGTCACGATCGCCATCCCCGTGGCCTCCCTGGCTCGGGCCAGCATCTTGAGCCCCTCCTCGCCAAGCCCCTGCCAGGAGTAGGGTGACGTACGAGGCTTGAACGCGCCCCCCCGGAGTACGGTGGCCCCCGCCTCCTTGAGTTGGTGTGCGATGTCGAGGATGTCCTGGGCACCCTCCACGGCGCACGGGCCGGCAATGATGTTGATCTCTTCACCGCCGAACCGAACCCCGTTATCCAACTCGACCACGGTGTCCGAATCACGCCATTCACGAGAGACCTGCTTGTACGGCTTGGTCACGGGGATGATCTCGAGCACACCCAAGAGTCCTTGTATCCGCGCGGCGTCGACCCCTCCGTCGTTCCCCATGAGGCCGACGGTTGTCCGCTGCTTTCCCGGCATGGCGCGAGCTTCGTAGCCCAGCCGCTCGATCTCGTCCACGACTGCCTGTACCTCAGTCTCGGAGGCGCCGTGTTTCATCACGACCAACATGTGTTATGCGCTAGCCTCGAGAGCCTCGTGAAGCTGTACGCCCACGATTGTACTCACACCGGGCTCCTCCATCGTCACGCCGTAAATCCAGTCGGCGGCCTCGATCGAGCGCGGATTATGTGTGATGAGCACGAATTGTGTCTGCTCCTTGAACTCCTGGAGAAGTCGGATGAATCGCCCGATGTTGTTCTCATCCAAGGGTGCGTCCACCTCATCGAGCACACAGAACGGACTCGGCTTTACAAGATAGATGCCGAAGAGCAGTGAAAGGGCCGTGAGCGCCCGCTCTCCACCGGAGAGCAGATCAATACGCTGGGTCTTCTTTCCCTTCGGCGACGCATGGATCTCGATCGGGGACTCCAGCGGATCTTCCGGATCCGTAAGCCAGATGTCCGCCTCTCCGCCCTCGAACAGCCGTGTGAACGTGCTGCGAAAATTTTCGCGGATCCTTTCAAACGTATTCTCGAAAAGCTCGATGGCGGTCCCGTTGATCTTCCGAATGGCGGCCTTCAGGTCGTCGCGGGCGGCAAAGAGATCGTCTCTCTGCTCCGAGAGGAAACCGAGCCTAGTGCTCTCCTCCTCGTGCTCCTCCACCGCAAGCATGTTGACGAGTCCGATCCGCTCCAGCTGGATGACGATGTTCTCGAACTCCGCCTGTAGCTCCTCCGGCGTGCCCTCCACCGGTTCGGCCTCCTCCAAGAGGCGATCGATCGGCCGTCCCCACTCGCCCTCCAACCTCTCCTCAATCAAGCCGATGCCACCCGATACCTCCTGGCGCTCGAGTTCGAGCTGATGCCGCCGGTCCACAGCCTCCCGCTCTGCGCTCCGTAGCGCGCGCGCCGCCCGCTCGGCTTCGGCCAGATCCTCTGCCACGCCGCCAAGCAACGTGCTCCTCTCGTCCAACACCGCGCGAGCTGCGTCCTGCTCGTCGAAGAGGCGCTCGGTCTCCTTCTTGCCCTCCTCCTGTAACTCGACGGCCGTCGCCACGTCACCGGTCAGAACTTTTTCTTCGGCGTCCAGATCGGCCAAACGTTGCTCCTGCGCACTACGGTCACGGGTCAAATCCTCGACGCGTTGCGCCACCTGTTTGGCCTCTTCCTCCGCGCGAGCAAGTTGAATCGAAAGCCGGGCCTCCTCGCCACGCGCCTCCTCCCACTCATCTTGGACCACGGCCAACTCGCTTCGGGAAGCCTCGCGTGCCTCCCGTGTCCCGATTTCCTGGACGAGAAGCCCCTCCCGATCCTCCTTGGCCGTCTTTGCACGCTCCACGGCACGGGCACGGGCGGCCCGGGTCCCTTCGAGCTGTCTCGCGAGGTCGTCCCGGTGCGTGTCCATGCGGGCGCGCTGGTCTACTTGGGCCGCACCCTCGGCACTCGCCGTCCGTAACTCATCCCGCGCATCGTGCAGCGCGGTCCGCGCTTGTTCGACCGCGGTCTCCGCCTCTGCGTATCGAGTCTCTTCGTTCTCCAAGCTTTGCCGAGACGCGGAAGCTTCTGCCTCCGCCTTGGACAAGGTGGCACGGAGCATCACGAGCCGGTCTCTTCGCTCGAGCCGTCCTGATATAACGGAAGGAGTTCCGACTCGAATCAGGCCTCGCGGGTCGAGAACCGTCCCGTCCCGAAGCAGCCGCGACCGCACGGGGTGGCCCTCCAGGCCAGGGTCGTCGTCGAGATCGACCTCGCCGAGCAAGGCCTCGACCCAAGGAGCCCCATCGCCGACCCCCCGGACCGACTCGAGGAGAGTCCCAGTCCCCTTGTCCGGAACGTGATCGAGCGGGAGCAGGATCAGCCCGCCGCCGCCCTGCCAGTCCTCAGAGAACCACCGTCTCAGGCGATCGGCGGTCTGGCTGTCCCTCACGACCAGGGCCTTGGCCAGCGTCCCAAGGTAGGCCTCCACCGCCGGGCTCAACTCGGCCGGAACCTCGATGAAATTTAATAGCGACCCGACGACATCCACGTCCCCGAGTTCGAGAGCCGCCTTGGTCGCCGGATCGATCCCCTCCTGACCCCGCTCAAGGGCCTCCAACGCGGCCAAGTCCGCTTGGATGACCTGCGCGGCGCGCACCGCCTGCAGTTCCCCATGCCTCGCCACCTCGAGCGAGGATCTCGCAACGTCCAGGGCGGCCCGCGCCGAATCCAACTGGGCCTCGGCCTTCTCGACCTCACGCTCCAGGCCGCCGATGCGCCCGGTAAACAGATCTCCCTGTGATTCGAGATCGGAGAGGGCATCAGATGCAGCGCTCAACTCCGCATCGATCCGCTGGAGACGGCGCTCGAGTTCTGCAGCTTGGCCTTGCGCCGCATCTGCATCACCCTCGAGTTGAGCCCCCTTCCGGACGGCGTCACGTTCGTGGTTCTCTGTCTCATCCAGACGAGCCCGTGCCTCTTCGAGGCGGGCACGGACGGACGCCACAACCTCGGCGTGCCGCGCGACGTCCGCCCGAATCTGCTCACTCTCTGCGTCCCGACCACCGTGGCGCCCGTCCAACGCGGTCAGCTCCCCCACCACTTCACGCAACCGAGTCTCCGACCCCTCCCGGTCCCCTCCAATCTGCCCGAGGCGACGCTCCGCGTATCCTCTTCGCTCCTCCGCCACCGCGAGATCACGCTCCCACTCGACGAGCCGCTCCCGAATTCCGCCCAGGGCCGCCGCCGCCTCGGTTCTCGATCGCTCGGCATCCACCTCCTCCAGGCGCAACGTCTCGACATTCGCTTCGGCGGTCCGGAGCTCGGCCACCATGCCCTGGCCTGTCTTCCGGTCTCCGTCCAGGGCCTTGTCCAACTCCGACAAGCGATCCCGCAGCCTTCCCAGGTCGTGACCCACGACCGATACTTCAACGGCCAAGCGCCGCTCTCGAAGCGTCTTGTACCGTTCCGCCTTCCCCTTCTGCCGCGCCAAGGACCGAACCTTGGTCTCGACCTCGCCGATCACATCTTCCAATCGCGTCAGGTCCCGCTCGGCATGCTCGAGGCGCCGCATCGCCGCCTTGCGGCGGTCCTTGTACTTGCCGATCCCCGAGGCCTCCTCGAAGAGCTGGCGGCGCTCCTCCGCCCGATCAGACAGAATCGCGTCGATCATTCGATTTTCGATGACCGAGTACGCGTTGGCGCCGAGCCCGGTACCGCGGCACAGGTCCAATACATCGCGAAGTCGACACGGAGAGCGATTCAGCGAATAGTCGCTCCCCCCGTCTCGGTAGATGGTGCGTCCGATCTCGACCTCCTCGAATGGCACAGGCAACCCGCCGTCCTCATTGGAAACCACCATGGTGACCGAGCCACGGTTGACCGGCCGGCGATTCAACGATCCCTGGAAGATGGCTTCCTCCATCTTTCCACCTCGGATGGCTGAGGGACGCTGCTCCCCCAACACCCATCGGATGGCATCGCTGATATTGGACTTTCCGCACCCGTTTGGACCAACGACGGCGGTGATCCCTTCATGGAAGTCGATGACGGTGGCGTCGGCAAAGGACTTGAACCCATGAATGCGGAGGGATCGAAGCTTCATTCAGGCAGTGTTCCCCGTCGAGGCGTCAGAACCATTTCTCCGACGTCGGCGTCATTGATCATCCGTCCCATCTCCTCAGCCTCGAACTCATCCCAGAAGGCGCCGCCGTATACTCGCAGGCGGGTCGTGCTATCTGGATACATAACCTGGAGCGCGTATGCCGGTATCGAAGCCCGGGCCAACGCCTCGACCCTGCCCTGCGCGTTCACCGCCGCGGGATACTCCCCGAAATAGAACGCGTACGGAGCTTCGTGCACCGCCAAATCGTCTGGGTTTATGGGTAACGTCCTCCCACGATCCAGGACAACGGCGACCGGGTCCCTCAGGGCATTGGCTTCCTCGACGCTGTACGCGGGACCGGCGTAGAGTGCGAACCGGAGCCTCCCGTCCACTTCCAAGGGGGTTACGAAGAAGAGAAGATTCGGAAGAGCACCCCCTAGGGCAGCGGCCATGGCCAAAGGAGTCTCTATTTCAAACGAGAGGTCGAGCAACAGGACGTGGCTCATGATCGCGGTTTGAGGCGTCGGACCCTCCAAAGTAATGGGGGGAGGTACATAGGATCGGACCCTTCGGACCCGGTCGTCGGGTGTAATCCCGGGAATGTTTATGAGACCGGAGTATGCGATCGCCAAGAAGCCACCCCCCCCGACCAGGGACGTCGCCAACGTGATCAGGACCAGACGTATGAAGACCTCACGCCTCTTTCGCCACCTCAACCGGGCGAGACCCCTGTAGCGGTCCGGGGCCGTGCCTTCCGCCGCGGCCTCCTCCCCCCGCTCCTCCGTCGGAGAAGCCTCGACGGTGAACACGGGAGAAGCCTCAACACCGAACGCGGCTGGAGAAGCCTCGGCATCCAGCTCCGCCGGCGTACCGGAAGCAGGGGCCGGCTCCCCCAGCCCGACCGCCGCACCTGCCCCAGAATCGGCGGTATCGGCCACTCCGAGGTCGAGAACCGCCAGACCATCGACGTCGCTCACGCTAGCACCGGTAGACTCCACATCCGCCGCACTCTCCTCCCCGTCGTCTACTACCGCTGTCGGCTCTACGTCGAGCGAGGGCTCCATCTCCACCTCGTCCGGCTGGGTAGGAGGGGCCTGCCCCGGATCCAACCCCACTTCCGGCGAGTCCACCGGGTCGTACTGTGCTCCCTTGAGGCCCGACAGGCTGAAAGCATCGGTCGTCTTCGGCAGATCATCGGTGGAGAAGGCGGTAGTCGCTTCATCCTCCGGTGGCCCAGGTGATGCCTCCCCGACAAGAGCCTTCTCGGCCTCTGAGACAGGCGGCCCGGGTGATGCCTCCCCGACAAGAGCCTTCTCGGCCTCTGAGACAGGCGGCCCGGGTGATGCCTCCCCAACAAGAGCCTTCTCGGCCTCTG
>SMVB01171845.1_pt1 | contig 32272 bp, 25 predicted proteins | sample 2456461 | NCBI WGS metagenome assembly SMVB01 (sample SAMN11095934, study PRJNA526329) | marine sediment metagenome | biome: Marine sediment; feature: Surficial sediment; material: Deep marine sediment; isolation source: Hadal surficial sediment | place: Pacific Ocean | collected 2014-05 | depth... | reverse complement strand
CGACGGGGATCGAGGGACCGAGTTTGACGGCGAGCATGTCCGCAGCTGCAATTGATGCGATGCGCAAGTCGATTCCACTCGGTGAGCTCTGTACCCCGGAGAGCCTCGGGGATTGCGTGTTGATGCTCGTTTCGCGTTTGGCTCGATTCGTGACGGGCCAGACCGTGATGTGCGATGGCGGCGTGAGCCTGACGACCCAGCGTGCGGGGGTGGCAGTCGCCGAGCGTGAACGGCAGGCACTCGGGAACTAGCGTGTCAAACGAGGAGCCGCAGCGTCCCCATCTGGCCATCCTGGTCGTTCTTGGCTGCATGGTGTGTCAGATGGGCGCCGGCTTTTTCTATGCGAGCCGGGGGCTTTCGACCGAGGTGATCGCGGAACTCGGCTGGACGCGGACGATGTGGGCCTCGGGGATGGCGCCGATGCTTCTGGTCTCCTCCGTCAGCCAGGCTTTCGTGGGGACCGCCTGCGTTCGGTTCGGCGTCCGCCCGGTCGTCGTGGCGTCGCTTCTCTGTCTGGGGCTCAGCGCGGTCGTATTCGGATCGATGCAGAACCTCACGCATTTCTATGTCGCGATGATGCTCCTCGCACTCGCGAATGCGGGGATCGGTGACGTCTCGATCGGGAGCGTGATTACGAAATGGTTCGAGCGACGGCGAAGTGTGGCGCTCGGATTTGCGATGGTCGGATCGAATATCGGATCGATCATCTACCTCGGCGCGATGGGCCAGATGCTGGATGACTCGAGTTGGCGTGTCGCCGCGATGACGGTCGGGCTCGGTGGTGTCGCGATCATTCTGCCGATCGCGTTCTTTGTCGTGCGTGATCCGCGTCCCGGGGAAGGTGCGGATTTCGAAGAGAACGACGCCCTCGTGATAGATCGGCGGACGGAGTCGATTCCGCTCGCGGAAGCCATCCGTACCCCGACCTTCTGGATCCTCTTCTATACGCTCTTTTGTTATTCGCTGGTCCAGCTCGGGCTCGTCGACCAGTTCGTGCTCTACCTGACGGATCTGGGCTACAGCGAAAAGGAGGCATTTGCGGCACTACAGTTGGCGGTTGGTGCAGGGATCGCCGCGAAACTGGGGGCGGGGGTGATCGGCCAGGTCGTCTCACCGAAAACGGCCTACCTCGTGAATACGGGACTGCTTGCGATCAGTCTCATGCTCATCCCCTTTGCCGCGAACGGTTTGGCGCTGGCACTCTTCAGCGTGTTTTTCGGACTCTCTACGGCGAGCCGCGACGTGTTCCTCCCGCTCGTTGTCGCGGATGCATTCGGCTCGCGCTATTTCGCACAGATCTACGGCGTCATGATCCTGGCCTTCGTGCCCGGCGGTGCGCTGGGTCCGCTCGTTCTGGCCGAAACCCATCGCATATTCGGCCACTATCGCCCGGGCTTCATAGCGTGTATTGGACTGACGAGTATCGCCTTCGTCAGCTTGACCTTCCTTTACCGCGCGAACGCTCGGAAAACGTGAACGCGGCAGCGTTTTCGGACTCTCGAAAAGCTCGTCCAATCCAACGATCGACACGGGGTAGTGCTATGGAGTAGGAGCTTGTGCGGTGGAAGGCGCGGGCGATCGGGCTCCCGAGACGATCCGCCGTTCGCGACGCTGAGGGAGATGCTGAGGGAGACGCCGGAGCAGTCGATAAGGAGAGCGGATGACAACGATCGAAGATTTTCAGGGGAAGACGGCGCTGATCACCGGCGCAGCGGACGGAATTGGGGCCGCGCTCGCGGAGGCGCTCGTCCAGGCGGGCGCGCGGGTCTTCGCGAGCGATATCGACGCCGAGAAACTCAAGCGGACGGCGGCCCGGATCGGTGCGGAAAGCGCCCCGTGCGATGTGTCTGATGAAGCGGCGGTCGCGGAGGTCGTCGACCGCGCCTGGTCCGAGATGGGGCCGATCGATTTGCTCTGCGCCAACGCGGGCGTGCTCGTGCCCGGTTCGATCCTGGACGTTCGCCGCGAAGATGCGGAGTATATCTTCGGCGTGAATGTCTGGGGTGTCGTGAATGCGTGTAGACCCTTCGCGCGCAAGCTTCGGGAGAGCGGTCGTTCGGGCTATATCCTGTTGACGGGTTCGGAGCACAGCCTCTCGAACCCCAGCTACCTGCGGGCTGCGCCCCTTCATCTCTACAACATGACAAAGCACGCGGTTCTCTCGATCGGTGAGTCACTTCGAGCCGAACTCGGTCCGGAGGGAGTCGGCGTCAGCGTACTCTGTCCCGGTCCGGTGGAGAGCGGCCTCGCGGAAAATTCCGACACCCTTCGCCCCGCGCGATACGGTGCCCAGGCCGAGGTCGATTTCAGCAAGGTCGATCCCAGCGCTCTCGAGAATCTCGGGTCTCTCTATATTTCTGCGGCCGATGCGGCCCAGATCGCGCTGAATGGGATTCGCGCGGGGGCCTTTCTGATTCCAACCCACGCGTTCGAAAAGGACGATGTTGATGCGCGTTACGCGGAGGCGATCGCGGGCTTTGCTCTGCTAGATTGCCGCACCTGACAGGAGGAGTGTCGCCATGGGCATGAAGATCGGACTCTGTTTTCCCTATACCCAGGAGGGGCTCACGCGGGAGATCACCCTCGAGTGGTTCAAGCGCGTGGACGAAGGCCCTTTCTCGACGATCTCCTGCGGTGAGCGCATGATCGGACCGAGCGTCGACATGATGGCGCTGATCGCTGCGGCTGCGGCCGTCACGAGTCGGGTCCGGATCGTGCCGACTCTCTATGTGCTCCCGATGCATCCGGCGATCAAGGTCGCGAAGCACGCGGCGACGCTCGATATGATTTCCGGCGGCCGGACCACGATTACCGTCGGGATCGGTGGCCGGGTTCACGACTATATGTGTATGGAGAAAGAGCCGGTCCGGCGTTATGCGAAGATGGACGAGCAGGTCGCACAGATCCGCCGGATCTGGGCGGGCGAGATTCCCTTCGAAGGGGCCGAGCCGATCGGGCCGGCGCTCGTTCAGCCAAACGGCCCACCGATCCTCGCGGGCGTCATGGGGCCCAAGGCGACCGCGCGTGCGGCGAAGTGGGCCGATGGCGTCTACTCGTGGTCGGGCAACGGCGTTGCCGAAGAGATGCAGCAACAGCAGGAGCGTGTCGTTGCGGCCTGGGCGGAAGCCGGTCGGGACACCGCTCCCGAGCGCGTTGCGGGATTCTGGTGCTGCCTCGCACCGAACGCCGACGAGAAGCTCAAGGCCTATGTCTACAAGTACATCTTGGTGATGGGGGACAAGGCGGCCAAGGCGATGGCCAAGATGGTGGACCGCTCGAATCCGGATGCCGTACATGCCAGCCTCGACGCGTACGAAGAAGCGGGGGTCGAGGAGTGTTGGCTCAACACGGCGACGGCAGAGCTGGCGGAGATCGATGCTTTGGAGGAGCTGATGGACAAGCGCGGGTAGGGCTGCCGCGAGTCGGCGTCAGGTCGACGCGGGCTTGCTCGGAGAGCTCGGGGAAAAGGTGACGGGCATTTCTTCGATGCCGGTGATGAAATTGTTGGGCCTGCGCTTGAGCGGTTCTTCGCTCGCGAACTGGATATCCGGCATGCGCTTGAATATTTCCTCGAAGAGGATCTTGAGTTCGAGCCGTGCGAGGCTCGCGCCCAGGCAGTGGTGGACACCGTAGCCGCCGAAGGCCACGTGGCGGTTCGGCCAGCGCTCGACGTCGAAACGGTCGGGATCCTCGAAATTCCTCTCGTCCCGGTTGGCTGCGGCGTAGAGCAGGAGGACGCGATCGCCTTCTCGGAGCTTCTCGCCGTGGAGTTCGGTGTCCCGGGTGAGCGTTCGATTCATGTTCACGATCGGTGACACGAAACGGATCATTTCCTCGACGGCGATCTCGATCTTCGAGGGGTCGTCGATCAGGATCTGCATCTGGTCGCGATTGAGGATCAGCTGTTCGAGGCCACCCGTCATCACGTGGCGCGTGGTCTCGTCGCCGCCTATCAGGATGAGCAGGCTCTCCTGAAGGATCGCCATATCGTCGAGCCCTTCGCCATCGACTTCACCCGTCACGAGTAGGGAGACGAGATCGTCTTGCGGATTCTGCCGTCGCTCTGCGATGACGCCGGCCTGGTAGGCGAAATAGCCCTCCGTGCACGCGCGCTGCTTCTCGCGGCGCTCTTCATCGTTCATGACGTCGGCGACCTCGCCTCCGCCGAGCATCCCGTCGCTCCACTCGAGCAGCTGTTCCCGGTCTTCGGGCTTGACGCCGAGCATGTCGCCGATTGCAACCATCGGAATCCAACGCGCGATATCGCGAACGAAGTCGCATTCGCCCCGCTCGATCACCCCGTCGATCAACTCGGTGGTCAGCCGGCGGAGCATCTTTTCCTGGTCCTGCACGCGACGCGGCGTGAATCCACGGTTCACGATATTGCGGCGACGTTTGTGGAGCGGCTCGTCGAGGTTGATCATCGACGGGATCCAGCTGTCGCGCTCCGGCCGTGAACTCTTGCCGGAACAGAAGAGATCCGGCGTCTTCGCGATCCTCATGATGTCGTCGTAGCGAGTGACGCCCCAGAGTCCGCCGTCGGCGCTCTCGTCCCAGTACGCGGGTGCGTTGTCGCGCATCCAGCGATAGCGATCCCAGGGATCGAGATAGAAGAAGCGGTCGAGTAGACCAATATCGTCGCGGGCGGGATGGTTCGGCATGAAATTCCTGGGGCGCGTGTGCGGTACGCGAATCTCCGATTGTATCGCTCAGATTCGCCGACGGGGCACCCCCACCCCCGCGCATGATCCCCGAGGCCTATCTGCTCGGGTTGATCAGATATTTCTCACCCGTCGCCTGGCGTCCATAGGCCTTGAGAGTGGCGAGATCGAGGGCGCCGGCCAGGGAGATCTCCGCCGTGTAATGGCTTGCGAAGGTCGTCTTGATCTCCGCGGCGACGCGCTCGCGGAGTCGACCGGTTCCCTCGAGGCCGAGCTTTCCGAGAAAGGGTGGAAGGAGCCAGCCGCCCACGCCCCAGGCCATGCCGAGGTCTGTGCCAAGACGGGTCTCGCTGCGATCGAGCCGGCCGTAGAGATAGACCTGTTTATGGGTCGTCGAGCCGTAGCGGCTGTACTCGGCGGCGTCTCGGTTGAGCGCTCGCTCCATGCAGGACAGGATCTGTCCCGCCAGTCGGCCGCCGCCCGTGGCATCGAACGCGAGGGTGGCACCGGTCGTCTCGAGGGCGTCGGTGAGATTCGCTTCGAAATCATCATCGCTCGAGTTACAGATGAACTTGGCGCCGATTTCGCGCAGGATATTTTCTTGTTCGTGGCGGCGCACGATATTCACGAGATCGATTCCGTCCGCCAGGCAGATCTTGTTGAGCATCTGCCCCAGATTCGAAGCGGCGGCAGTGTGGACGAGAGCGCTATGTCCTTCGAGGCGCATCGTCTCGACCATGCCTAACGCCGTCAGGGGATTCACGAACCAGGAGGCCGCTTCTGCGGGGGTGGTGCCTTCCGGCATCGGCAAGACCATCATCGCGGGTGCCGCCCGGAACTGCGAGTAGGTTGCGCCACCCACGATGCCAACGGTCTTGCCCATCAGCGACTGGGCGTAATCCGACTCGCCGGCGTCGACGACGATTCCCGCGCCCTCGTTGCCGACCGGCATCGGTTCATCGACGCGTGCGGCGACACCTCGCATGGCGGCCGCCGGGATCGGGGCTCTGATCACGGGTTGTTCGGGGGTGCCGCTCGCCGAGGCCTGACCGATGTCTGCGGGTCCGAAGAGCAGGCCCAGGTCGGAGGGATTGATCGGGGCCGCCTCCATTCGGACGACGACGTCGTCGGGACCGGGCTTGGGCGTGGGGACGGAAGCGAGGGAAAGCTCGAGGTGCCCATCCTGATGGACGGTGCTGCGGAGCTGGAGGCCTTCTTGGGGGGTGGGCTGGGACATCGGGAACTCCTCGTTCGTTCTGGGGGGGGCGAATTCGGGGCAGGGCGAGACCTTATCACCTGGTCCGGGCTCGGGGAGTAGGGGAGTCGTGGATTTGACTCACCCCCATGCCGAGAGGCGCCGGGGGCGGTGGCTGGAGTTCGACTTGACCCCGAGCGTCCCGATCCCGAACATGATGGAGGGCCGGGGGCCGGGGGCCGAGCGCGTTGCGCAGCGGCCATATCGCAACCAGGAGGACCCGACATGCGTGTGATCGACGTCGATAGCCATTTTCTCGAGCCGCCGGACTGGCTGGAGCAGGTGGATCCTGCGCTGGCGGCCGAGATCCCGCCGAGTGATCCCATCGATCGTGTGGTGCGGGGCGTCGTGGGCGATCTGCTCGACGTCGTTCCTCCGAGCCAGCGCCCCGCGGATCCGATCGCGCTGCTCGGGCCTTCGGGCCGGCGGAGCTTCGAAGCCCTGCTCGCGATGAACGAAGAGGAGGCCGCGGCGGCAGCCGAGGGGCCGAAGAGCAGCTACGACGCGGAAGCGCGGATCGCCTTCTGCGACGCGAACGGGATCGATGTCCAGTTCCTCAATTCGACGTTGGGCTCCGGGCCCTATGTCTCCGCGATGAAGGCGGGCAAGCCCGATCTCGCGCGTCGTGCGCTCGAGTCCTTCAATCGATGGTCGGCGGAGACGCTGTCGGGCCATACCGACCGCTTGATTCCGGTCGCGCTGATCGAGCTGAGTGATGTCGATTGGGCCATTGCCGAGATCACGCGAATGCGTGCGGCTGGTAGTCGCGCATTCCAGGTTCGCGCCGAGCCCATCAGTGAGACGAAATCCCTGGCCCATCCCGATCTCGATCGACTCTGGTCGGCTGCGGAAGACCTGGGCATGGCGGTCGTTTTTCATATTGCAGCCGGTCGTGCGGAACTCAAGCGCGGTTGGTTCTTCAACGGTGGGGACCCGTCTCATTTCGCGATCCTCCACCTCGTGAACGGATCGATCGTTCCCCAGATCGCCCTTGCGGCGCTGCTGATCGAAGGCGTCTTCGAGCGCCACCCGGGCCTGGTCGTGATCGTCGAGGAACTCGGAATCAGCTGGCTCCCGCATTTCATGTCGACGATCGACTCGTTGGCCGGGGGCCCCTACGGCCAGCTCTTCGGCATGGCGGAGAGCGATTATGGTCTGCCGCTGAAACCGTCCGAGTACATGCGACGGCAGGTTCGCGTCACGCCACTCGTGTCGGCCGACCCGCTTCGTCCGACGCTCGATCTCGTGCCGGAAGAAATGCTCGTCTTCTCGAGCGATTTTCCCCATGTCGAGGGACGCGAAAACGCCGTTTCGCTTTGTCAGGATCAGATGAAGGACTGCTCGTCCGAGGCGCAGGAGCGTTTCTTCGGTAACTCGATCGCGGAGCTGATGGATCTTTGACGACGGAATCGACCCCGGAATCGAGTGCGCTAGCGAGTCGCGAGCCCGCGATCATCCCGATCGACGAGGCCGCCTACTGGCAAGACCCGCACAGCATCCTGCGAGCGGCTCGAGAGCGGCATCCGGTCGCGTTCGCTTCGACGGGCGAGCCGATCATCCTGCGTTATGCGGATGTCGAGCGGTTGGCGAGCGACCACCGAAATATCAGCAATGCGCTCGCCTTCGTCGAGAATCAGGTCGACTCGGGACCACTGGTCGACTGGTGGCGCTTGATGCTCACGAACCTGAACGGTCCGGATCATCGCCGCCTGCGCAGCCTCGTGAATCGCGCCTTCACGCCGCGCTCCGCGGATCAGAAACGCGCGCGCGTTCGCGCGCTCACGCGAGAGCTCGTCGAACGACATTTCGACGCCGGATGCTTCGACGTGATCGACGACTTCTCCCAAGAACTCCCGATTCGACTGATCTGTGAGACCCTGGGCGTCCCCGTGGAACACCAGGACGCGTTCTCGGTCTGGTCGACCGCTTTGGGCAGCGCGCTCTCTTCGGTTCTGACTCCGGACCTTCAGGCGCGTGGGGAAATGGCGGCCCGCGACTTGAGTGACGCGGTGCGAGACCTCCTGCGACTGCGCCGGCGCGCGCCGACGGACGATCTGCTCTCCGATCTGATCCGGGCCGCCGCCGAACTCGAGGATCCATTCAGTGACGAGGACCTCGTCGTCCTCGTCATCAACCTGATCTTTGGCGGTCACGACAGCTCCCGCAGCATGTTGGCGATCGCGATCGCGCTCCTCGTCATGAATCCGTCCGAGGGCGAGCGACTGAAACGAGATCCCGGTCTCGCGGCGCGCGCGGGCGAGGAAGTCCTCCGCTACGAACCGATCGTGCCGGTGCTCGCGCGGGAGAGCCGTGGGGGCTTCGAACTCGAAGGCGTTGAAATCAAGGCGGGCGAGCCCTTCTGGCTCTCGATCCTCGCCTCGAATCGGGACCCCGACGTGATCGCGGATCCCGACCGCTTCGATATCACGCGAGACGGACCCCATTCGTTCAGTTTTGGTTGGGGCGCGCATCGTTGCCTCGGCGCCGCCTTCGCCCGGGTCGAAATCGAGGAGGCGATCCCCGCCTTCTTCGACTGTGTGCGAAATGTCGAGCTCATGGTCGACAAACCGCGCTGGGTTCCCTTTGCGAATCTACGCCGCCTCGAAGCGCTGCCGATCTCGTTCGAGCCGGCATGATCAAAAACGTCTGACCCCGTCAGGCTCAGCCCGAGGTGTCGTTCGTGATGCGTCGACTCGTTTGTGCTTTTCTTCTGATCGTTCTTCTCGGTTCCGTCGCGTGTCCGGAAGGCGATGAGATCTGGTCGGAAGAGACGAACGAATCCGATCAGTTGCTTCGATTCAAGGTCCAGGAGATATTCGAGACGGACTACGCGACGATTTCGATGCGTCCCGAGCCGAATCCCGATCGCAACGCCTATTTCGGCGATCTGCACGTTCATACGACCTACTCGTTCGACGCCTATGCCTTTGGAACCGTTGCGACGCCCGCGGACGCATATCGTTATGCGCGAGGGGAGAGGATCCGGCATCCCGGTGGATTCGATGTGCAGCTCCGACAGCCCCTCGACTTCTATGCCGTGACCGACCACGCGATGTTCCTGGGCGTTGCGAAGGCAGCGGCGGATACGTCGACCGGGATCTCAGAATTTGAATTCGCGCAGGTTCTGCACGGACTCAATGAACCGGACAATCTGACTCTTTCGAGCCTGCCCCGACGCATAAAGGCTTTCGCGGGTCTTCTGCCTCGCCTGGTCGTGGCCGTGGATGAAGGGCGCGTCGATCGTGGCATGGTTCTCGAGATCACGCGTACGGCCTGGCTCGACACGATCGAAGCCGCGGATCTCTGGAACGATCCCGGGCGCTTCACGACCTTTGCCGCCTTCGAATATACGTCGAGCACAGACGACCGCGGCAACCTCCATCGCAACGTCATCTTCCGCGATACCGAGGAACTCCCGGAGATCCCGTTTTCGCGTTTCCATTCTCAGAATCCCGAGCTTTTGTGGGATTGGATGGATGTCTTGCGGGACAAGGGGGTCGAGAGCCTCGCGATTCCGCATAACTCGAATGGCTCGAACGGGCAGATGTTCAAACTCGTCGACTGGGTGGGCGATCCGCTGGACGACGCGTACGGCGAGAGGCGAGCGCGCAACGAACCCCTCGTCGAAATTACCCAGGTGAAGGGCACCTCGGAGACGCATCCCAGCCTGTCGGATACGGACGAGTGGGCGGGCTTCGAGATCATGCCCTTTCGCGTGGCGACGATGCTACCGAGTGCGCCGCCCGGGAGTTATGTTCGTGACGCGTTGCGGCGGGGATTGGCGCTCGAGGCGGGCGGTACGGTCAACCCCTACGTGTTCGGGATCGTCGGCGCGAGCGACACGCACACGGGTGCGATCTCCGATGACGAATCGAATTTCTTTTCGAAGCTGGGGATGCTTGACAGCACTGCGGTCCTTCGGGGATCGGTCCCGATGTCGTTCATCCAGGCGACGCTCACGCGGTACGTGGCGAGTGATCTCGTGATCGAGATCGACGGCGAGAGCTATACCCACAGTGCGACGCCTACCTACGGCGCATCGGGACTGGCGGGGGTCTGGGCCGAAGAGAATGTGCGCGGATCGCTTTACGATGGATTTCGACGCAAGGAGACGTTTGCGACCTCGGGACCGCGGATCCCCATTCGCTTCTTTGCGGGCTTCGGTTTCGATCCGACGATCCTCGGGACACGCGATATGATCGCGCGCGTACGCGGGGGGCGTGCCGATGGGCGGCGATCTCGTAGTCGAACGCGGAGAATCGCCGAGCTTCCTCGTTTGGAGTGCGCGGGACCCCGCGAGTGCACCCCTCCAGCGATTGCAGATCATCAAGGGCTGGGAAGAGGGGGGCGAGACCTTCGAGCTCGTGTACGACGTCGCCTGTTCGGACGGGCTCGAAGTCGATCCGCTGACTCGGCGCTGTCCCGATAATGGCGCGCGGGTCGATCTCGCGGATTGTTCGATTACGCGGGACACCGGGGCGGCGGAGCTTTCGGCTGTCTGGACGGATCCCGCATTCGATGCGAGCCAGCGTGCCTTCTATTATGTCCGTGTCCTCGAAAATCCGACCTGCCGTTGGTCGACATGGGATGCGATTCGGGCGGGCACCCCGCCGCGGCCGGATCTGGCCAAGACCCTTCAAGAGCGCGCCTGGTCCTCACCGATCCAGCTGAAACCCACGCGCTGAGAACCTCGGGAGCATGCCCACGTGAAGATTTGTCTGACAGGGGATCGGGCCGACGAGATGCGGCCTCGGGCTCGCGAGATCCTGGGGGCCGCCGGCGCCGACGGCGAGGTGCTGATCCTGGATGCGAACGGCCAGTTCGACGGGGATCCGAGCGGGATCGACATCGTCTACTTCTCGATGAGCGTTACGAAATACAAGCCGGCCATGAAGGCTTTGATCGCGCTCTTTGCGGAACCAGAGCTGCGCTGGATGCAGGGACCCGGGGCCGGCGTTGATTTTCCCATCTGGCAGACGATCCTCGATCGTGGCGTACGGCTCACGAACGCCTCCGGGATCCACAGCGAGCCGATCGCCCAGTACATCTTCACCTACGTGCTCCATTGGGAGCGCAACGTTGCGCGTCACCTCGCGCAACAGGCCAATCGGCACTGGGAGATCATCCGAAGTGGCGATCTCGCAGAGAAGACCCTCGGGATCGTCGGCTACGGCGGCATCGGCCAGGCGGCAGGTCGGATCGGCAAGGCCTTCGGGATGCGCGTGCTGGGCTCGCGTCGGACGCCGATCGAGGATTCGGTGCTCGATCGATTCGTCCCGCTCGAATCGCTGCACGAGCTGCTGGCCGAATCGCATTACGTCGTGCTCTGCATGCCCTTCAGCGACGAGACCGAGCGCATGATCGGCGCATCGGAGATTGCGGCGATGCGCGAAGATGCGGTGCTGATCAATGTGGCCCGGGGTGGGGTCGTCGACGAGCCCGCCTTGATCGACGCACTTCGCAGCGGAGCGATTCGGGGCGCCTCGCTCGACGTGGTTTCCGAGGAGCCGCTTCCCGCAGAGTCGCCCCTCTGGAGCCTGGAGAACTGCGTGCTCACGCCACATGACGCGGGCTATTCGCCGCTCGGGGACGAGCGTCTCGGGGCGCTCTTCCTCGAGAATCTCGGGTGTTATGTGCGTGGGGATCCGCTCCGGAACGAGGTTTACACCACGGGGTTCGTTTCCCGCTGAGCCCGAAGCCAACCGCTAGCGTCTGCGAAGTCGCCAGACGAAATGCTGCGCGAGGAGTCGCTCGAATGCACGCGGCACGCGGTAGCGAAATTTGTAGCCCCGGTCGCGACCGGTCAGGCGAAGGAGTTTCGTTACGAGTGCCTGTTTGCCGAAGGAGGCGCGCGCCTCGATGCGAAACCCGCTCGACAGAAGACATGCACGGAGGGTCTTCTGGGTGAAGAACCGGGCGTGGTAGCCCTCCTGTTTCGGAGGGTGTCCGGTCAAGGCACGCAAGCGATAGGTCAAGTGCGCGACGTTCGGCGTCGTGAGGATCAGCCAGCCGCCCGGGCGAAGGACGCGCGCGAGTTCGTCGACCAGGCGCTCGGCTCGGGGGATATGTTCGATGACCTCGATCATCGCGACGCCATCGAACGCTTCGTCGGCGAAGGGCAGTCGGGCATCCAGATCTGCCACCAGGCCGATTGCGGCCGTCGCCCGAGCGGCGGCCACGTTCGCCCGAGAACGATCGAGAACCATCGGGGTCAGCGTATGGCCGAGCCCCGCACGAGCGACGAATTCCCCTTGTCCGCATCCGAGATCGATCCAGCGGCCGGGATCGGTCGGGAAAAGACGGTGGGCGAAGCGATACCAGGGCCGGTTCGGATCGCGCACTCGCGACCTTTCGGCGGGCGCGATCGGGTGCACTGCTCCGGGTTTTCGCGCAGCGGTGGGCTCGTCGCGGGCCGCGGGGCCAACGCTCACGCGCTGGGTGTCCAATCGCCCGCAACCGTGACACGGTGCATGACCCTCCGCTCCTGATAGTCGGCGACGGCGAAATGTTGAGTGCAGCGATTGTCCCAGAGCACCACTGAATCCGGTTCCCAACGAAAGCGAACCTGGATTTCTGGGGATCGTACCCACTCGAAGAGGAAGCGCAGAAGCATCTCACTCTCGGCTTCGCTCACCCCTTCGATACGGGTCGTGAAATTCGAGTTGACGTAGAGAATCTTGCGGCCCGTCGCGGGATGGCGGCACACGACGGGATGAGAGAGCGGGGGCCAGGCTGCCTGGACGTCCTCGAGTCCGCCAACGCTATGTCCCCCTTGAATCGCCCGGATGAGCGGGCCGGATACATCGTGCGAAGCCGTCATCTCCTCGAGCGCCCTCTGGATGGGTCCGGAGAGCAAGTCGTAGGCGGCGTACATCGAGGACCAGTTCGTGTCGCCACCCGAACGGGGCAGCGTGACCGCGCGCAGAATCGCGACCTTCGGCGGCATCCGCATGAAGGTCGAGTCCATATGCCAGCGATTCGCGCCGTCGCGCTTGGGCGTGGTCTGATCGAGCAGGCCTACGCAGGGGTGCTCCTCGAGGTGGCGGCCGAAGGGGTGGATGTCGATCTCCCCGAAACGCTTGGCGAGGGCGACCTGCTCGACGGGATCGAGGGGTTGGTCGCGAAAGAAGAGCACCAGGTGTTCGAGGAGCGCCTTTTCGAGGGCCGCGAAGTCCGCGTCCGAGAGCGGCTGACGCAGATCGAGGCCCGAGACTTCGGCTCCGATCGTGCGGGTCGTCGGTTCGACAGCGAAGGATTGGGGTTGATCCGAGGACAAGGAGCCTCCTGCTCTGCGGCCCGTGTGGTGGGAGCCTTGGGTGATATGGTGCCGGTGGGACGGGAGGCGCGCTACCCGTCTGGATCCGGCGCGGCGAGTGGGTGTCCGGCAAAGGCGAGAGATCGGAGAAGGGGTGAGCAGATCGATGAACGCGGAGACGCTCGAGGAATCCGAGCGGGTGCGTCTGATCGAGGAGATCGACGAGCACGGCTATTCGGTTGCGGAGAATGTGATTCCGGACGCGCTGCGTGAATCACTCGTCGAGCGGATCGATCGGACGATGCGCGATCTGGAGATCCCTTTCGGTGAGAATGCGTTCCTCGGACATCACAGCCGGCGCATCTTCAACCTCCTGGCGCGCGATCCACTCTTCGAGGTGTCGCCGGTCTTCCCGGGCAGCCTGCCCGTCGTCGAGGGCATACTCGATGACGAATGTCTGCTCTCGTCGCTGACGGCGATCGAGATGAATCCCGGGCAGGCGCGTCAGCCGCTGCATTGTGATGACGGATCGTACGGTTTCGTGCGCCCGTCGCCGACCTACATCGTGATTGCGCTCTGGGCGCTGACGGACTTCAGCGTGGAAAATGGCGGGACCCATGTCGTTCCCGGATCGCACCGCCGCGAGCGGCGTCCGCGGCGCGGCGATCAACCCGAGACCGTCCAGGTCGAAATGCCTGCGGGGAGCGTCCTCTTCTACAACGGCAGCCTCTGGCATGGCGGGGGCGAAAATCGCAGTGACACACGTCGCATCGGAATCGTGAACAATTATTGCGCTGGTTTTCTCAGGCAGGAGGAGAACCAGCTCCTGGCCATTCCCAGGGAGCGTGTCGCCGGATTCGAGCCGCGCCTCCGCCGCCTGGTCGGCTACGGGACGTATCGAGGCTTGCTCGGTCACGTCGATCAGGAAAATCCAGAAATGCTCGTGGACCCGGAGGCCGAGAGCGATATGGTCTGGGGCCGATTGGGCCGCTAGTTGCGCTCGAGATTGCATCCTGTTCTGCGCTCTGGTTCTCCATTCCAGATTGCGTTCCAGGCGTCTCTCGCGGCGTTCTTGAAGGCCCGTTGGCTCTGGTCTTGGCGACTGCGCTTCGGCTTTCTACAATCCGTCCACGCAGCCCTCTTGACGGAGACTCTCGCCATGGCGAATGCCCTCGACGGACTCGACCGCTATCTACTGATCACAGCCGATTCCCACGCGGGCCCCGACCCAGAGGGTTATGGCCCCTATCTCGAAAAGAAGTGGCAGGACGACTACAAGGGCTGGCTCGATCGGAGCGTCGAAAACGCGAAGATCATGAAACAGGTCATGGGCAAGCGGTCGATTGGTGTCGACGGAGACCCGGACGTCTTCGGCTATCGCAACTGGGATAGTGCGCGCCGCCTCGAGGAGACCGAGTCCGACGGCGTGGTCGCGGAAGTCATCTTTTCGAATACTTCGCCGCCCTTCGCTCCGACCATGATCTCCGAGTTCGGGGAGGCCGAAGTCGGTGCGGATCTCGAGCGCCGATGGGCGGGGATCCAGGCCCATAATCGCTGGCTCGCAGACTTTTGCGCCGAGGTGCCTCATCGCCGCGCGGGCATCTGCCAGATCTTCCTGCCCCTCGTAAAAGAATCCGTCGAGGAGATTCGCTGGGCCAAGGAAGCGGGCCTATCGGGTGGCGTCCTGCTGCCGGGCGCCGCGCCGGGCTCCGGTATCGAACCGCTCTATGCTCCGGCGTACGAGCCGATCTTCGCGGTCTGCGAGGAACTCGAGATTCCACTCAATCATCATGCGGGTGGAAACACGCCTGATTTCGGCCCCTATCTTCCGCAGTCGCTTGCGATGTTCATGTTGGAAGTCACCTGGTGGGCCCATCGATCGCTCTGGCATCTGATGTTCAGCGGTGTCTTCGAACGTCATCCGAAGCTCCAGTACATCCTGACCGAGGTCGGCACGAGCTGGGTCACGGACACCCTCGCCAAACTCGATGGCTTCTACGATCGCATGAAATACAACGACCAGTGCTCCGAGTTCATCTTCGGCGGACCGACGGTCGCCAAGATGTCGCTCAAGCCCTCGGAGTATTTCGAGCGGCAGGTTCATCTGGGCGCGAGTTTCCTGCCCGCCGGTGATTGCGCGCTTCGCCACGACATCGGCATCGACAAGATCATGTGGGGTAGCGACTACCCGCACGTCGAGGGCTCCTACCCGTATACCCGCGAGCATCTGCGCCTGTCGTTTGCAGGCGTCGATTCCGACGAGATCCAGCAGATGGTCGGACTCAATGCGGCGGAGGTGTACGGGTTCGACATCGAGAAGTTGGCGCCGCTGGCAGCCAGGATCGGGCCGACGAAGCTGGAGATCGCGAAGTCGCTCGATCGGGCGGAGCTTCCGAAGGAGGCTTATAAGTGTCCGGCGTTCGAGGATCGAGAGAGGCCGATGCTGCTCTAGCCCATTTTGGATGCGGCGATTCGATTGACTGAGTGACTACGTTGGTGGTTTTCCGAGACCGTCGACGTGTGCGCGCCAGCGTACCTCGATTTCCGCGAGGCTCGTGTCGAAGGCTGCTTCGAATATTTCGATCCGCCTGGTTCGGGCGCTTTTTGGATCGACGGTCTTGAGTGCCCGGAGGTAGTTCATCAGACCATCGGTCCGCTCGGTCGCGAGGAAATGGACGAGGCTCCAGGCTTCGGAATAATTCCGATGTGCGGCAGTCCAATCGAAGAAGAGTTCGTCGTTAGTCAGAAGATCCGTGAGCGTCGTGCGTTCGCCTCGCTTGTGGGCACGCATGAGTTCGTCCCAGCGTCGCCAATGGATCGCGCCGGTCTCGAGCAGATATCCGTTCCGGCTCGGTTCGAAAAAGAGCGCCAGACCTTCGGTGATCCAGCGTGGATTGAATCGATCCGATCGAAATACACCCATTCGATCGCTGAGTTGGTGCACGCCCTCGTGGCACATCGTCTCGATGCTGTGCTGTCCGAGTCCCTTTCGGAATCGACGGGCCTTCCCGCTGAGTGTGCGGAGTTCCTTCTCGATGAGTCTCATCGCTTCGGCTTTCGAGTGTCGTGATTCCGAGTGCATGGGCCGCTTGAGTAGGACGAAGGCATCCTCCTTCATCGCCTGGACCTCTCGGCGGAGCGCCTTGAGTTCCCGCTGCCGTTTGCGTGCTGAGTCGGTTTGCTTCCGGACTTCGCTTCGACCGAGCGTGTCGAAAAAATAGGCGCGGGAGACGGCCGGCTGATAGAGCCCTTCGACCTCGTCGGGGAGGGCGGGAATGCCGAGATGCTCGACGAATTCCGCGCGCGTTTGGAAGAAGAGGGTTTGCAGGAGCGCGGGCGGAACATCGAGTTCGAACCCCCGGGAATCGAAGAAAAGCACGAAGGCCGCATAGACGGATTCGAGAATCTGGCCTCGGTAGCGTGCGACCTCGACTCGATCGGCATGCGTGATGCTGAAGTGGTCCGTGTGAAGCGTCGTGTATTCGGGCCCGACCTCGCTTCGGAGTGCCGCTTCCTCTGCTTCATCGACTGGCCAGATTTCCCGGAAAATTCCGGGTGGGCGTGGGTTCCAGGGGAGTGGGCTTTGTGCGTGCGCGGGCCAGGTCGCGGTCGACAAGAATGTCGAGAGCGATATGAGAGCCAGAATAAGGGGACGGAATGGCTGCATCGCACTCGAGCATCCCTCATCGCGTACGGCTCGGAAAGCACGTGGCGGTAGCCCCTATGAGCGTGCGAATCTCCTCGACGGATCGTAAGACAAGGGGAGCGTCCAGAGCGTAGAGCCGGACGCGAGATGGAGAGGAGAACCGAACGTGCAGCATTGGCAGGCCCTGGGATACGTCGTCCCCGACGAGATGTACGAAATTGCGTCCGTTGCCGAGGAGGCGGGATTCGAGGGGCTACTCCTCTCGGATCACGTCTTCATTCCCGAGGATCGGCACTCGGATTATCCGTATAGCGAGAGCGGCGATCCCGATTTTCCGAATTCGGCGCCGTTTCCCGACGCATTCATGGTGATGGCCGTGCTCGCTCAACACACGGCGCGATTACGCTTCGCCACGAATGTCTATATTCTGCCGCTGCGTCACCCTGTCGAAATCGCCAAATTTATCGGCAGTGCCGCAATCTTCTCGAAGAACCGAGCGGTACTCGGCGTGGGCGCAGGCTGGATGAGGGATGAGTTCGATGTGCTCGGGCGCGGCTTCGAGAAGCGCGGCGCGCGGATGGACGAGCAGATCGAGGTGATCCGGAAACTCCTGTCGGGCGAGGTCGTCGAACACAAGGGCGAGCATTTCGAATTTCCGGCGATGCGGATGCAGCCGGCACCGACCGAACCCGTGCCGATCTGGATGGGGGGACAGAACAAAGCGGCGCTGCGTCGCGCGCGGCAGCTTTCGGATGGCTGGTCCGGTTCGGGACACACCTACACGGATGCGAAGGAAGTACTCGAGACGATCGCGGAGCATCGACGGCAAGCCGGTCGAATGGACCTTCCCTTCGATGCGATCATTCCGTTTCTCGAAGCGCCGACGGACGACGAACGGAAACATCTGATTGAGCTCGGGATGACGGGGACGGTGAGCTACCCCTTCCCCTACACGATTGGCCCCGGCGCGCCGCTTCAGGAGAAGCTCGACTATCTCCGCCGCTACGGCGACGAGGTCATCGCAAAGGATCTTTCATGAAGCGCAAGGCGAAAAGCGAGATCGACATGATCGCCATCATCAAGAGGAAGGTCTCGGAGAAAGCGGCGCGATAGGCCTCGACCACGGCGCTTTCGAGCGGGCTCGCCAGAGCGCGGATCGCGGCGGGGCTCTCGATGAAATGATTGAGGTCGATCGTCGTCGGTGCGATCGGCGCGACGTCTTCGCGGAGGTGCGCGCCGATGCGCAAGACGAGGAACGAACCGAGGACCGAGGTCCCGACCGTTTGCGCAATTGCCCTGGCGAATCCAGGCAATGAACTCGCGATTCCCAGATAGCGCTCTTCGACCGAGTTCTGGAGCGCGGCGACGACGACGGGGCCGAATGATCCGCTGCCTACGCCCAGCAACAGATTGTAGAAAAGAAATGCCGGAAACGGTGTTTCGCGATCGGCGCCAACGAGCAACGCCAATCCGATCAGATAGATCACGAGTCCGATCGACGCATAACGTCGATAGCGTTGAGTGGCAGCGACACGGAGGCCGACGATGATACTCGAGAGGAGGAGCCCGGCGGTCAGCGGCGCGAGGGCGAAGCCAGCCTGGACGGCGTTCGTACCCCGAACGACGATTCCGAAGAGGGGGATGAAAAAGGCGATTGCAAAGTTGACGAAGCCGAAGATGAAGGTCGCCACGAGCGGGGGCCAGACGGGTCGCAACGTGAGGAGCCTCAGCTCGAGGATCGGCTCGGGTGCTCGTCGCTCCTGAAAGTAGAAGGCGACCCCAAGCATTGCGCTCGCGACCAGAAAGCCGAGCGCGGCCGGTGCAGACCATCCGAAGCGCTCGCCGGCCCAGGAGGTGTAGAGAATCAGCGAACCCACCGACGTGAAGAGCAGGCCCGCACCCGCGAAGTCGACGCTGTGTTCGATTCGCTGACGAGGAATGCGGTAGCCCCACTGAATACACGCGAAGGAGACGAGCGCGGCGGGAATATTGATGAAGAATATCCAACGCCAACCCGGGCCGTCGACCAGGAAGCCGCCGAGCGGCGGGCCGAGGAAACCGGCGGCCGTCCAGACGACGCTGATGAAGGCGACATAGGCGGGACGGTCGCGCGGGGCGACAATGTCGCCGACGATCGCATAGGGCATCGTCAGGAGCGCACCGCCCCCGAGCCCCTGGAGCGCGCGGCAGATCAGCAACTCGATCATCGAGTCCGCCGTCGCGGCAAGCAGCGACGCGGCGATAAAGAGCACGATCGCCGACTGGAAGACACGCCGGCGACCGTAGAGGTCGCCGAGCTTTCCCCAGATCGGCATGCTCGAAGCGCTCGTCAGGAGGTTGGCCGTAAAGATCCACGGGGCCTGCCTGAGGTCAGCCAACTCTCCCGCGATCGCGCTGACTGCGGTGAAGAGGACCATCTGGTCGATCGCCGCGAGCGAAATCCCGCCCATCATGCCGGCCAGCACGACGCGTCGCTGCAACGGGCTCAAGTGGGCACTCGAATGAATCTCGGGGATCGGCATGGGCGGCGGACAATAGCGCGCAGTATCGTCGGGCCGGAATGGTGGGTCGTGCTACCAAGAACGGATGTCACTGCTCCCCGACGATGAAGGCCTCGACCTCGTTCATACCCGCGACTACGAGACGAAGATCTATCAGCTCTCCAACGATGAACTGCTCGTGCGCGGCGTGGTTTCGGATCGCAAGCCCCCGGGCCTCTACGTACTCGACGATCCCGACGAGCTCGAGATTCACCAGATGCAGCTCGAGCTTTACGTGTCGTTTCCGGGACTCGAGATCAAGGGCGCGAGGGTCCTGTTCGAGAGCCATCCCCACTCGAAATGCCCGATCATCGCATTGGACTACGAAAAGCTCGTCGGTCTGTCGATCGCCCGCGGCTTCACGCGGAAGATTCGTGATCTCTTCGGGGGGCCGAACGGCTGCACGCACACGAACGCGCTGCTTCAGGCGATGGCGCCCGCGGTCGTGCAATCGACCTGGTCCGTCATGGTTCGGAATCAGCGCGCCGCCGGCAAGACTCAACAGAACCTGACGGCGGAAGAACGGGAATGGCGGATTCGGGGCAACGTGAATACCTGCCATCTCTGGGCGGAGGACGGCGAGCACGTCGCCGACTTGCGTGCGGGCCGGATGCACGAATATCCCCCCGTCCCGATCCGCAGGCGTTTGCGGAGTCTCGGGCGCGACGAAAGCGAGTGGCCCGACCGACCGGATTCCTGACCGGATCGGTGTGAGCGCTGGCCGCCCCGTGCCGGCCGAGCTCCGCCCGGAGCGTCTACTTCGTATCGAGGAAGGGCGGCATCTCGCCGGGCGGATGCTTGTAGCCCGTGTCCTTTGGGAAAGGCTCGATGTTCGCCTCGCCCTCGTGTTTGAAGCCGTGGGTCGCGAGATAGTGGTACTGGATGTCGGGGCGCTCGGTGAGCGGTTCCTTGATCTCGTAGAGCCGGTGGAACTGCGAATAGCGGATCTTCCACTCCCCGTTCTCGCGGACATAGCGGTCACGATAGAAGGCGGTTCCAAAGAGGCGCATCCCGCGGCGGAACTCCCAGAGATCGTCGTACAGGTACCAGGTTCCGATCGCTTCGTTCTCACTCACGATATCGATCTCTGGATGATGGCCATTATGATGCGAGATCATGTCGGCGTGGGCGCCTTCCTTCACCATCTGGAGGTAGGCGTCACGTCCCTCGTAACACATCGAATAGATCCCGGCTTCGACGCTGAGGAAGACGTCTTCATGCAGCACGGAAGCCATTCCCTCGAGGTCTGCGGTATCGAAGCTCCGCCAGTATTTGTACTTCACACGTTTGACGGCCTCGATCGCGTTCAATCGGTCGACTTCACCGCGCAACGAGCGAAGTTCGTCGCGGAGTTCCTGAATTTCAGAGTCGGATGACATCGGTGCTCCATTCTGGTGGGCTTGTCTCGTCGCTCCAGTGTGGCATGACGTAGATCGGGACGGAAGGTGGGTGAAAGGTGGATGGAAGGTCAAGTGTGCCGGTCTCTTGGCACGGGGTCAAAAGCCCGATCGGCGAAGGCCTTTCGTTCGGTGTTGGGGATCATGCCCTTCCGATCTCTTGGCGAGGACGTCGACTAGGGCGTTCACGAATAATCCGGGCAAGGGCGCCGGCGCGGCCGGAACGGACGCCGAATCCGCCGGCATTCGTTCGCCTGGCGCGACCGGCGCGCGGTTCTCCATTCGAGCGAGTAGTCCCTCGATGTACTCGGGCGGGACGCTGATCACGACGCTGTCGCGGCGACCCCAGAGCTTCGCCGGGAAACCGTTCGCGCGCTTTGACTTGAGAAAGTCGCGCGAGAGTTTGATGGAGACGGTTTCGTGCACATTACAGAGCGATAGATCGCTCGTGCCACAGTCCTCGACTTCGCGATTATCGACGACGAGCGGGAACGCGCGTTTGCTCGTGAACGAGACGCGGTCGAGGAACGAGTAGTCCGGAAATTCGGCTCTGCATGGGCTCGGAATCGGCTGGCCGGCTTGAATCGGTTGGGAGAGACAGCGGACGATCCAGTTCCCATTGGTTAGCGTAGGCGCCGAGCGATCCGTGCGCTCATGGAGGGGCGAGAGGGTGGAAATGCGTCAGATCTCGGCAGGTTCGAGGGTCCTCAGCCGACCCAGTGTGGGTGGACTCGTTCTATTGCTCTCGTGTCTCGGCTTTGTCCTCGGCTGTGGAGATCGGACGGACGATGCCACATCGATCGACTATTCCGGGCCCATCGCCGGCTGGTCTCAAGTCGGCGGAGATCTCGGGGGTCAGCGCTATTCCCCGCTCACCCAGATTCATCGAGGAAACGTGGCACAGCTCGAAGAGGCCTGGCGTTTCGAGAGCGGGGATGTGACGGCCACGACGTCGCTTCAGGTCACGCCCATACTCGTCGACGATGATCTGATTCTGTGTACCCCACGCAATCAGGTGGTGTCGATCGACGCCGAGACGGGCGAGGAGCAGTGGCGTTTCGATGCGAAACCCGATCTGACGGGGATCTACAATCCACTGTGTCGCGGTGTGGCCCACGCGTGGGTCGGGTCCGACCGGAATTCGGTCTGCTCCTCGCGCATCTACCTGGGCACGCTCGACGCCCGCTTGATCGCGCTCGATGCCGAGACGGGGCAACCCTGCCCAGACTTCGGAGTGGGCGGAGAGGTGAATCTCCTCGACGGGATCGGGGAGACCCGCGACGGGGAGTATTACATGACGTCGCCGCCCGTGGTCGTGGCCGGACGCGTCGTGACCGGGGCATGGGTGACCGACGGACAACGTGTGGACGCGCCGGGGGGTGTCGTCCGGGGCTGGGACGCCAGGACGGGTGAACTCGTCTGGGCTTGGGATCCCGTGCCGGCAGACCGTGACCCCGTCACCGCGGCGGATGTGGCCCAGGGTCGCGAATACACGCGCGGGACGGCCAACGCGTGGTCGTTGCTTTCGGCGGATGAAGAGCGCGGGCTCGTCTTCCTGCCGATGGGTAACGCGGCGCCCGACCACTACGGCGGCGAGCGAAATGGATTGGGGGCCTACGCGAGTTCGGTCGTCGCGCTCGACGCGCGAACCGGTGAGCGCCGCTGGAATTTCCAGACGGTGCATCACGATCTCTGGGATTACGACGTCGCGTCCCAGCCCGTCCTGTATACCCATCCCGGTCGTTCGGGCGGCGCGAGCGTCCCCGCCCTGGCCCAGGCGACCAAGATGGGTCACCTCTTCCTGCTCGATCGGGAGACGGGGGAGCCGATCTTTCCCGTCGAAGAACGGCCGGTTCCGCAGGGGGGGGTCAGGGGGGAAACGATCGCGCTGACCCAGCCCTTTCCGACGCTGCCCCCGCCCCTGCATCCCCATTCGCTTCCGGACGAAGACGTCTGGGGTCTCACTCCGATCGACCGGGCGGAGTGTCGAAAGCTCGTCGCCTCACTTCGCAACGAGGGAATCTTTACGCCGCCTTCGCGCGAGGGGTCGATCGTCTTCCCGGGCCTGGGTGGCGGCGTCAATTGGGGCGCGCTCTCCGTCGATGATCGTCGCGGTCGGCTGATCGTGAACTCGATGCGCAATCCCTTCATCGTGCAGGTCGTTCCTCGCGAGGAGGCGGGCGATCTGTCGGGGACGGATCTCGTCGGAGCGCAGCCCCAGGAGGGCACGCCCTACGTCGTCTTGCGAGCGCCACTTCTCTCGTCCTGGGGGATGCCCTGCACGCCGCCGCCCTGGGGCCAGCTGACGTCGATCGATCTCGCGACCGGAGAAATCGAATGGCAGCGCCCGCTCGGCAATCTCCGGGAGCTCGCTCCGGCCTTTGGCGAGTTCTTCGAGTGGGGCACACCCAACCAGGGCGGACCGATCCAGACCGCCGGTGGGCTCGTATTCATCGCGGCGACGATGGATCGGGCCTTTCGCGCCTTCGACACGGAGACCGGCGATGAGTTGTGGAGTACGCTGCTTCCGACGTCGGGCCACGCAACGCCGATGACCTATCGCGTCCGTCCGGAAGGCCGACAATTCGTGGTCATCGCGGCCGGTGGACATTTCCCGCTCGGGTCACCACCGGACGATGCGCTGATCGCGTATGCCTTGCCGGAATAGCGGCGGGGCAACCGCGTGTCGTCAGACCCGCGGGCTTGCCCTTCGACCGGGTAATCCGATTGGCTCGTCGGGGGCATCCCGTTGCCTGGACCGATGCAGTTCACGCGTTGGTTCCGGCGCGGCCCCATCGCGGTCGGGATTTGACGAGATAGACTCTGGACCCTGCCCTGTGCGCCGTTGCACGAGCCAGGCTTGAAGCGAGGTGAGACGATGCTCGAATTTGATCGCGGTGTGACGAAATACGACATTATGCCCATTCCGCCGGTCGAGGCGCAGAGCCAGCTCTTCGACGTCGGTCCGATCTCGATCTGGGTCGAATATCGATTGCTGGACGACGCGATTGCGGCCGCCCATGTGGTGAACGAGAGCTACGAGGTCGGGGATCTCGGTTCGGCCAACGATCGCGGTGTTTCGCTTCACGTGTTCGGGGAGCCGGCACCGGGTCAGCCCAAGATCGAATTCCTTCGCTTCGATTGTTTCGACGAAGACCCGCACTACCACTACGTCTCGTACGAGAATCAGACCAACGAGATGATTCATCTCGATCGCCACGCATCGGGTGATCCGCTCGATTGGGCGCTCGATTGCATTCGAACACGCTTGTCGCAGATGCTCGAGCGTGCGGGAGCGGCGGAGCTTGCGGCGCGAGTCGAACCGCGGCGGATCGACGAGATTCTTCCGATGGTCGCGGAAGCCGCCTACCGCGCGCGCTTTCAGCACGACGATGCAGCGATTCGCGCGGGCTCGCTCGCGAATGCGAAGCCCGTCGAAAAGGCCGCGAATAGCGCGGGGAGTGCGCCTTGAAGGTAGCGCCGCAGGATCGAGCACTCGCTTCACGCGTGGCGATCGTGACCGGGGCGAGTCGTGGGATCGGTCGGGGCTGCGCGGTCGGTCTGGGTGCACGGGGCGCGACGGTCTACTGCACCGCGCGTCGAAGCAGCACGGCCCTGCCGCCCGAGGCGGGAACGGTCGAGGCGGTCGCGGCCGAAGTTGATTCGGTCGGGGGGCGCGGAGTTGCGGTGGCCTGCGATCATCGCGACGACGACGCGGTCGAGGCGCTCTTTGCAAGGGTTCGCGAGGAGCAGGACCGCCTCGATATCCTGGTGAACAACGCCTTCATCATCCCCAAGGAACTCACGTCGGGAAAGCCCTTCTGGGAGGTCCCGCTTTCGAATTGGGACGACATGATCGATGTCGGGACGCGTTCTGCATACGCTGCGAGTCGACTCGCAGCAGCCATGATGGTGGCGCAGGGATCCGGCCTGATCGCCAATATCAGTTCGTCGGGAGCGGCGGAATACTCGTGGCATGTCGCCTACGGTGTGGGCAAGGCGGCGCTCGATCGGCTGACGAGCGACGCCGCGCACGAATTGAAGCGGCACGGCGTTGCGGTCGTTTCACTCTGGCCCGGGCTGGTCTTGACCGAACGCAACGAGGCCAATCGCGGCCGCGTGAAGGGGCTGGACTTCAGCGGCGCCGAGTCGCTCTACTTCACGGGTCGCGCCATCGCAGCGCTCGCGACCGATGAAAAAATTCTCGAACGCACGGGACGCGCGCTCGTCTCGCGGGAACTGGCCGAGGAATTCGGGTTCAGCGATGTCGACGGGCGACTCCCGGATGGCCCGCTCCATCGGCGACCTTCGGAGCAGGCAGACGAACCCTGATGGGTGCGCCATGACCCGGTTTCCGCTCACGGTACTGATCGCTCTCTCGTTGGCACTCGCCGTACTTTCGCAGGTCGGGTGTACGAGTCGATCGGAGCCGATCGCCCTGGTCACGCCGGATGCGTCCGATCCCTTCGCCGCGCTCGATCGGCTGGCGGATCAACTGAAGGCGTCGGGCGAGGTTGCGCGTCATGCCGAGGCCTCGGGCGTTCCCTTCGGCCGCGGCGAGGGTGCGTTGCACGTCCTGCGGCTGTTGCGCCGGGCAATCGACGAAGAGCTGGCCTGGGCCGACACCGACCATCCCTATCTTCAAGCGCAGGACGAGCGTTATGCGAAGCTCGCGCTCGGCAATCCCGACAACCTCTACCTCGTTGCCCGGGTCGAAGAGGACGCCGTCTATCGGATCACCGGCCGTCGCGGCACGACCGCCGACTTCACGATCCAACTCTATCAGGGCTATCCCGGTATTCACCGGCCGATGACGGCGCGGGGCGCGCTCGGTCTCGCGCAGCTCGAAACCGACGCAGAGGGACGCTTCGAAGTGATCGTGGGAGGGCCACCGCGCGAGGGGAACTGGATCGAACTCGCGCCCGGATCCAGGCGCCTGCTGGTTCGATACACCTACGCGGATTGGACGAACGAAGAGGCGGGCGAGCTTTCGATCGAGCGGATCGGAACGCGAGGAACGGCGGGTCGTCCCGTCGAGGATGAGATCGTGGCGGCTCGCATCGACGCCACGACGGGATATCTCCTGGACGCGCTGACGGGTTATCTCGAAATCGTCGATCAGGTCTACGCGGGTCTCGAGATGAATACCCTGCGTCCGCTCCGGCGCATGTCGGGCGCGGCGGGGGGACTCGAGAGCCAGTACAACGCGTCGGGTCGCTATCAGTTGAGAGACGACCAGGCGCTGATCCTGACGATTCGCCCCTCCGACGCACGCTATCAGGGATTCCAGCTCGGGACGGAATGGTTCGAATCGCTCGACTTCGTCAATCAGGTGACGAGCCTGAATACACACCAGGCGCGGCTGAGTCCAGACGGGCTGTACCGCTTCGTGATCAGCACGCGGGATCCCGGCGTCGCCAATTGGCTCGACGCGTCGGGGGCACCGCAGGGCCAGATGCTGCTGCGCTGGCAGGGGGTGGGCGAGCTCACGTCTGCCCACGAGCCCCGCGTCGAATTAGTGGATTTCGACGCGATCGCGTCGCATTTTCCGTCAGGCGAGCCGAGCTTCGATCAGGCGGCTCGGCGCGAGCAGATCGCCGAGCGACAAGAGGCGATCGAGCGGCGCTACGGACTCACTCGACGTTAGGCGTGAATCGGTTCATGGAACGCATGCTGATCAGGGCGACGAGGAATTACGAGCCTCGAGGGCGAGGCGAATTTCGTCGTGGCGTGCCTCGTCGATCTTGTATCGGAGATAGAAGCTGATCGAGATCAGGCCCGGCAGGAGTGTCAGCGGGCCTGCCAGGATCCCGAACTGATAGATGACATCGGGCGAGATTTCGCCGGGCTTTGCGCCGGTCGGGAAGGCGATGAAGTCCATGCCGATTCCCGCGAGCAGATGTCCGAGACCGGTGGTGAGCTTCCCGAAGAAGGCTCGCGCCGCGAAGAAGATCCCTTCCTGGCGGCGACCTGTCAGGAGCTCGTGTTCGTCGGTGACGTCGGCGAGGGTGGACGCGATGCTGATCACCATCATGGCGCTCATGCAATACGAGAACGCCTTGAAGACGCAGAGGATCGGGAATACCAGTGCCGAGTCGTTCTCGGGGAAGAGGCCTACGAGTCGCAGCAGGATCGGTGTCCCGACCGCCGTCGACATGCCGAGGATGCCCGCAATCAGCGCGTTGCGTTTGCTCCATCGGGTGTGCACGACCGGGGTGAGGATAGCCGCGAAGGTGAGGCCGATCGGGGCACCGATCACCATCCAGCGAATCTGCTGGGGAGGGAGTTCCCAGTAAAAGAGGTTGAGGTGGGAACTCAGCGTCTCATGCAGGCCGAGCGTCGCGGAGAGAAAGAAGATCCCGAAGACGAGTGTTCGATAGTTGTCGTTCTTCAGGCAATCGCCGATTTCCGTCATCAGCTGGGCGAAACTGAAGGGTGGTAGGTCGTCGGGCGGGGCGGAGAGCTTCGGAATCTGGTCGCGCGTAAAGAAGGCCGATGCAAATACGACGATGACCGAGAAGACCGCGATGACTCCGGCGATTACGGCATAACCCGTCCGGTTGCTCGTCCCGCCCTCGAGCTCGCCGAAATAGCTCCAACCGAGGAAAAAGACGCCGAAGGTCCCCACCAGACCAAAGACGGTGTTGTAACTCATCAGGACGGACCGTTCGCGGTAGCCCGAAGTCATCTCGGCACCGAGGGCGAGGTGGGGGACCTGGTAGAGCGTTTGCGCGGTTCGCAACAGGACCGTGAAGGTCGTGAACCAGAGGAAGAGGGCGATCTCTCCCAGGCCCGAGGGCGGGGAGTAGATCCCGTAGAAGAAGATCGCCATCGGAATCGGCGCCGCGTAGAGGAAGGGATGGCGTCGACCCAGACGCGATCGCCAGCGATCGGAGATCGACCCGACCATCGGATCCGAAATCGCATCGAAGACGAGAGCGATCGTCACCGCCAGGCCACAGAGCGTCCCGGAGAGTTCGAGCACGTTGTTGTAGAAGAGGAAGTTGAACGAGTTGAAGGCCATCGAGATCGACGACTCGGCGGTCGCCCCGATGCCATAGGCGAACCGCGTTCGAACCGGGAGTCGGTCTTCAGACATCAACGTGGCTCATGGGAGGCACGATAGGACGGCCGACGGCGTATGCCAGCACGTGATCGGGCAGGGTGCGATGGCCTCGGTCGCTCGTTGTGCCAATATTCGGACGTGCCCGCCCCCGCCGAGTCTTCTTCGCTACCGAGATCGCTGCTCATTTTCTATGGCCTGCCGATGTCGGCCTACATCATGATGACATTGCCCGTTGGGATGTGGCTCATGAAATTCGCAACGGACACGCTCCTGATTGCGCCGGCGGCGATCGGTGGAGTCTATGCGTTGGCGCGCGTCTGGGATGCGATCTCGGACCCGATGGCGGGGTACCTCTCGGATCGGACGCGCTCGCGATTCGGGCGGCGGCGTTCGTGGCTCTTCGCGTCCGTGATTCCGCTCGTGCTGACTTTCGTCATGCTCTGGTCGCCGCCGGAGGCGCTCGATGGTGTGAGGGTGATCATCTGGATCGCGGTCGCGCTGATCCTTTGGGAGACGGCCTCGACGGCCTTCTATATCCCCTACACCGCCCTTGGCCTCGAGATCACGACCGATTATCACGAACGCACGCGTCTTTTCGCGTGGCGCCAGATGATCACGACCGCAGGCTTTGCGGGTGCACTCGGCTTCATCTACCTGATGCGCACGGCCGACGATTCACGTGCCACGGCCTTCGACATTTCGCTCGCGACCGGGGTCTTGGTGGGTGTTGTGATCGCGCTCTGCGCGTGGCGGACGCCGGAGTCGCAGAGCCATCAGGGCCGCGGTGGGGAAGGCCTGATCGCCTCGTTTCGGGATGTCGCCCGCAATCCGCATGCGCGGCTGGTCTTCTTCGTCTTCGGGGTCGAGTCCTTCGGAATGGGAATCGTGTCGACGCTCGCAGCGTATATCATGGATGACGTCATCGGTCGGATCGATCTGCTCGAGGCGCTCCTGGCCACCTGGATGATTCCGCAATTCCTCTTCGTGCCGCTCTGGATCCGTTATTCGAGGCGGATCGGAAAGAAACGTCTTTGGCTTTTCGGAATGGGTTGTGTCGCGCTGGGCTTTGCAGGCCAGTTCTTTCTCACCGCCGGCAACTGGATGCTGGTCTTCGGCTGCGTCCTGTTGATCGGTACCGGGACGAGCATCTCGTCGGTGATCGGCCCCTCGATCCAGGCAGACATCGTCGATTGGGACGAACTCCAGAGCGGGCAGCGCAAAGAGGGTGCCTACGCGGCGGTCTGGAACTTCATTCGCAAGGCGGGGAGTGCGGGAGCGGCGGCGCTGGGGGGCGTTGCGTTGACGCTCGGCGGGTACGATCCCGCCGCCGAGGTTCAGTCGGAAGAGGTCAAGGACGCCATCCGATACACCTCGGGGATCCTGCCCTCGATCACCTTCCTGATCGGGATCTATGTCTTTTCGCGATTCTCCTTGAACGAGGCGGAGCACGCGGAAGTCGTGGCCCAGATCCAGGCTCGGAACGCGGACCGGGGCTGACGAGGGCCGGCGTCGAAACCCGGCCGAACCGCCTATGCTCGGGATGGAGAATCGGGATGGACAAGGGGAGGCTGTGGGGGGAGGAGATTTCACGGCTTGGGAGTGGGCTCGCGTGAAAGCTGAGAATCGCGTTCGCGACCGGGCCCGTGACGAGGAGTGCCCACGATGACGACCCCCTTCGAGGGTCTGCGTATTCTCGATCTCTCGAGCGAGATTGCCGGACCCTTCGCGACACGCTTGTTGGCGGACTCGGGCGCAGCGATCATCAAGGTCGAGTCGCCAGCGGGGGATCCGCTGCGGCGGATGAAGACCTCGGCCGTGATGGGCCAGTCGACACCGCTCGAGCCGGGAGAAGACGGCGCGCTCTTTCAATGGCTGAACGCGACCAAGAAGAGCATCGTTCTCGATCTCGAGACCACCGCGGGGCGTACATCGCTTCGAAAACTCTACGTGGATGTCGATGTCGTCCTCGAGAGCTTCCGGCCCGGGTGGCTCGATTCGATCGACCTGGGGCTGGCGGCGATTCAACGCGAGAATCCTTGCGCGAGTCTCGTCTCGATTTCGCCGTACGGACAAGATGGTCCCTGGAAGGATCGGCCGGCGACGGACTTCACGCTCCAGGCGGAGACCGGTTCGTTCTCGGGGCGGGGTTATCCGGACCTCGGGCCGGTCGCGGCGGGCGGCCGACTCGGAGAGTTCTCGACCGGGAGTTTCGCCGCCGTCGCGGCCATTACGGCATGGAGGGTCGGGCGCCAGCGCGGCCGAGGGCAACACGCAGACGTGTCGATGTTCGAGACGATGTTGCTGTGTTTTCAGCCCTACCAATATATTCACGGGCAGATGCGGCCGGGGGAGCTGATGCCGACGACGGTCGAGATTCCGTCGATCGAACCCGCGAGCGACGGAATGGTCGGCTTTTCGACGCAGACATCGCAGCAGTGGCAGGATCTCTGCGTGATGGTCGGACAGCCGGAGTGGGCGAGCGACGAGTCGCTCTGTCTCGGCTTCGAACGGTTCAAACGGCTCGAGGAGTTGCTTCCGCGCCTGCGGGAGTGGACGCGAGCACACACCGTCGACGAGATCGTCGAACGCTCGGGCCAGCTGCGGATTCCCGTTGCGCCGATCGGAAACGGCGAGACCGTGCTTCGCACGGACCATATGCTCGAGCGGAAGTTCTATCGCGACCACCCGGCTGGCTTCAAGGTTCCCGGCGTTCCCTTCAAGCTCGAGAAGGGTGACGTATCGCCACTCACGGCCTCTCCGGCGTTGGGTGCCGATACGGAAGAGGTGCTTGGCTCGATCGGCAAGACTGCGCTCGCGGGTGTGGGCTCGAGTGAGGTCGCGGATGGGGGTGAGCGGGCTGCCAAGCCACTTGCCGGCATCAAGGTCGTTGATTTCACGGCTTTCTGGGCAGGGCCTCTGGCCGCTTCGGTCCTCGCGGGTTTCGGGGCCGAAGTGGTCAAGATCGAGTCGATCCAGCGGCCCGACGGGATGCGCTTTGCCTCGGGATTCATTCCCGAGGACGGCATCGTCTGGGAGTGGGCCCCGGTCTTTCACGGCGCGAACTCGGGCAAACAGGCGATCACGCTCAATCTCGACACCGACGAGGGACTCGCATTGGCCCGGGACCTCGTTCGCGAGGCCGACGTCGTGATCGAGAATTTTTCACCGCGCGTGATGGAACGATTCGGTTTCGATCGGGAGGGCGTGCGCGCACTCAATCCCGAGGCGGTGTTGGTGCGCATGCCGGCCTTTGGCCTGACGGGTCCGTGGCGCGATCGCGTGGGCTTCGCGATGACGATCGAACAGGCCTCGGGTCTCGCATGGGTCACGGGATTTCCCGAGCGCGAGCCCGTCGTGCCGCGCGGAGTCTGCGATCCGGTCGGTGGGATGACGGCGGTCTTTGCGCTGCTGGCCGCGCTCGAGATGCGAGATCGCGGCGAGGGCGGGCAAGAGGTCGAGGTCGCGCTGCTCGAAGTCGGGCTCATGCTCGCCGGCGAACAGGCCGTCGAACAGAGTGCCTATGGCGTGCGGCTCGATCGGCAGGGCAATCTGGGCCCGGTGGCCGCGCCCCAGGGCGTCTATCCCTGTCGCGACGTGCGCAATCCCGAAGACGCGGGCTGGATCGCGATCGCGGTCGAGAACGATGAGCAGTGGGCCGCGCTGGTGCGCACGCTGGGTGAACCCGCATGGGCGACGAAGGCCGAGTTTGCAGAGGAAGCGGGACGTCGATCGGCCGCGGCGGAAATCGATCGCGGATTGGCGGCATATACCCGGGGTCGGGAAGCCGGGGAGCTCACGGACGAGCTGGCGGCTTCCGGCGTGCCGGCGGGTTGGCTGCATAATCAGCGCAATGTCGTCCCCGGCCACGCGCAGCTCGATGCCCGCGGCTTCCTGGTCTTTCTCGACCATCCCTTCGCAGGGCGGATCGGCTATCCGAAATTCTCGCTGCGGTTCGACGGCGAATCCGCCGAGCGGACGCTTCCGCCGCTGTTGGGAGAGCACAACGAGAAGGTGCTCGGGGAGCGTTTGGGGCTCTCACCGGAAGAGATCGAGGCACTCCGCGAGAAACAGGTCATCGGGACGCGTCCGAGCTTTCTATGAACGACTCAGTGGGCTGTCTCGAGCCCTGAATCGGGCTGCCCACTTCCTTGAAAAAGGGGGCGTCCGATCGACTTGTCAATGTGTAGGATAGAGGGTCAGGATTCAGGTGTCGGCTGCGCCGGCGCGGTTCGATCGCGACGCGCGACCGGGCAGTTCGAGGCGAAAGAACCAGTCGACGCTACCAGGCGTCATCGCGAAGAACGCGAAGAACGCGAAGAACGCGAAGAACGCGAAAAGCGAAAACGAAGAAGGAGTTCATCATGGGTCGCAAATACAAGGTCATTTCGGGAGATGGTCACGTCGAAACCCCGCCGGCGTCGTGGGTGAAATACATGCCGGAGGAGCACCAGG
>SMVB01054751.1_pt1 | contig 32279 bp, 16 predicted proteins | sample 2456461 | NCBI WGS metagenome assembly SMVB01 (sample SAMN11095934, study PRJNA526329) | marine sediment metagenome | biome: Marine sediment; feature: Surficial sediment; material: Deep marine sediment; isolation source: Hadal surficial sediment | place: Pacific Ocean | collected 2014-05 | depth... | reverse complement strand
CCGATTCTCATCGGCGTGTACCTCGTCGGACTGGCCGTCCGTGACCGAATGAAAAAAGAGGACGCCTGAAGAACCTCCAATCGGGGTTCTTGTTGACCGCCCCTCCGGTTCGCTATATATCAGGGTGACCCAGCGGGAGGGGCGGACATGGTCTCGAAACGCTTGCACCGACTTTTGTCGACTGTGGCGCTGCTCGGTGTTTGTTTCTGCCTCGGTCCGTACACGTCCGCTGCCGGCGATCCGTTCCTCGGATACGACGGTCCCGTGTATCCGAATCCCGTGATCTCAACGTTGGGGAACGAACCGTGGGAGATGCTCCAAGGCGACTTCAACGAAGACGGCCTCGAGGACCTGGCGGTGATCGGGGAGTTCGCCCTCGTAATCCTCCTCGGGAACGGCGACTGTACTTTCTCCCGGACTTACATTTCGACTTTTGGCGGTGGCTCCGGCGCGATCGGCGACTTCAACCAGGACAATCATCAAGACCTAGCGTTCGGCACCCAGGGAATCACGGTGAAGGTGCTGCTCGGAAACGGAGACGGGACGTTCGGCCCTCCGACGGCTCTGACCCAACCGCTCGGTGTTGTTCTCCCGCTGGGATTTGCCATCGCCGACTTCAACGAAGACAACCATGAGGACCTTCTCGCGGGTTTCTATTCCGGCAGCGGCGGTTTTGCCTTTTGGGCAGGAAACGGGGACGGCACCTTCGAGGCCGCCGTCACCTTCGGCGGACCCTCGGTATGGGATATCGGTGTCGCCGATTTCGACGAGAACGGACAGCTGGATTTCATCGCCGGAAACAACACCCCGCAGGTCCAGCTCGGAGCAGGGAACGGAACGTTCGCCGCCGCCGGCTCGTTTCCCGTCGGGGACCAACCGGAAGGTTTGCTCGTTTTTGACTTCAACGGCGACATCCACGCCGATTTCGCAACCGCGAACTATCTCTCGGACGACGTCTCGGTGCGGCTCGGCAACGGCGATGGGACGTTCGCCGCTGACACCCGCTACCCGGTTGGAGCCAGGCCGCGGTATCTGGCTATTGCCGACGTCGACAACGATGGAGACGTGGAACTCTTCGTCGGCTATGCGTCGGAAGCGTACGTCTCCATGTTGCCCGGTAACGGTGACGGCACGTTCGGTGCGGAGAGCCGGATCGCAACGGTGAACGTGACCGGTCCGATCGTGATTGCCGATTTTGATGATGACGGTCGCCTGGATCTTGCCGTGGCCAGCCAGATCTGGGACGAAGTGGTCATTCTCCGAGGCCACGGCGACGGGACGTTCGTCCCGTTCGACCCCGCGTACGTCAGGTCCGCAGGACCGACTCCGTTCGAAGGATCGACGTTCCTCCTGGCCGCGAGCTTCGGGGATGTGAACAAGGACGGTCTCCAGGACGCGGTCCTGCTTCGCCCCGATGCCATCCCGAACGCGATCGCGGTGATGGTCGCAGATGGGACCGGGGCATTTACTACTTCCGCGGAGGCTGAGGTCGGCACCGGCCCGAGCGACGTCGCGATCGGGGATGTCAACAACGACACCCATCCGGATGTGATCACGGCGAACTTCGGGAGCAACGACGCCTCGATCCTGCTGGGAAACGGTGACGGCACCTTCGCGCCGGCGTTCTCGTCCGTCGCGACCCGCGATCCCATATCGATCGCGAGCGGTCTGTTCAACAACGACGGCAACGTCGATCTTGCCTTTTTGAGTTTGTTCCCCTCTCCGGCGATCCATGTGCTTCTCGGGAATGGAAACGCGACGTTCTTATCGGGCGGAATTTCCCCCGTCGGACCCGGTGCCACGCTCGTCGAGACCGGCGACTTCGACGAGGACGGCGTAACCGATCTCGTCGTGGTCAACAACGACTCGTCCGATTTGTCGGTGCTCATCGGCGTCGGGGACGGCAGTTTCGAGCCCGAAGTTCGTTACGGATTTGCCGTGACGAGCTCCCAGGCGATCCTGACCCTGACCGTAGCCGATGTCGATGCCGACGGGCATCAGGACCTGGTTGTGCCGTTCCCGGGTGATGTCGTCCTGTACGGCGCCGGCGATGGGACGTTCGGCCCGGCTACGTCCCTGGGAATGGATGAATATAGCTGGATTTACGCGTTCGGCGACGTCAATGGCGATGGCCGAACCGATCTGGTCGGCGCGTTTAGCCAACTCTTGCTGCGGTTGGGCCAGCCGGACGGTTCCTTCGGGGAGACGATGACCTTCGCGGGCGGCGGACGCCCGAAAGCGATGATCCTCGAGGACACCGACGGGGAGGGACGGCTCGACGTGGTCCAGGTTGTTGGCAACGGCGTGTCGGTATTGCTCAACGTCGAACCGGCTGTTTTCAACTTCCTCAACGACAAGATCACGCTGCGCTGGCCCGACGTCGACGGCGCGCTGTCCTACAACGTCTACCGTGGACCGCTCTCGGACCTGGTCGATGGCGACGATGACGGACTCCCGGATATGGGCTACGGCGATTGCCAGAACGACCTGGACCCCGACACGACCGATCTCAACTACGTCGATGCGTCCGTACCCGCGCCGAACAGCGGATACTTCTACGTCATCGCGGTCGTTGACTGGGCCGGCGAGCGCTACCTGGGAACGACCAGCGCCGGCCTTCCGCGCGTGCCGGCACTGCCGTGTCCCTGACGTCCCGACAAGAGCCTTCCTCCGTAACAGGATTGTTACGGGCCGCTCTCATGGCGGCCTGCATCGGACTCAGCCCATCGGTGAGCGCTGCCGGCGATCCGTTCCTCGGATACGACGGTCCCGTGTATCCGAATCCCGTGACCCCGACGGTGGTGGCCGGAAACTGGGGGATGCTCCAGGGCGACTTCAACGAAGACGGTCGCGAGGACCTGGTGATCGTCAGCACTGGCTTCAATATTCTTCTCGGGAACGGTGACTGCACGTTCACCCTAAGTGCGGTACCGATTTTCGGCAGAAGCCCGGCTGTTGTCGGAGACTTCAACGAAGACAACCACCAGGACCTGGCGGTCGCCGACACCGGAAACGGTGTTGAGATGATTTTCGGCAACGGAGACGGTACGTTCGGACCGCCGGCAGTGTTGACGGTTCCGACGGTGCCCATCACAAGTTACTCGTGGGGACTTGCCGCCGCGGACTTCAACGGAGACAACCATGACGATCTTGTCATGGGTTTCCGTAACGGGGGGCCGCTGGCTTTTTTCTCCGGAAACGGAGACGGTACGTTCGAGGCGGCCACCACTTTCGGCAACAGCATCGAGTTAAGAGGCATCGGCGTCGCGGACTTTGACGAGAACGGGAACCTGGATTTGATCGTCATCGGCCAGAACACCGGCACAGCGCAGGTTTATCTTGGAGGGGGGAACGGAACGTTTGCCGGCGCCGGCGCGTTTGCCGTCGGGAACGGTCCGATAACCTTGCTCGTTTTCGACTTCAACGGCGACGGCCACGCCGATTTCGCGACCGTGGAGGGTGGCTCCGACGGTGTCTCGGTGCTACTGGGCAACGGTGACGGGACCTTTGCCGCCGAGACTCAGTACACGGTCGGAATCGGGGCGGTCTCCCTCACCGTTGCCGACGTCGACGGCGACGGCAACTCGGATCTCTTCGTCGGCCACCTTTCAGACGAATTTGTCTCTCTGCTGCCGGGAAACAGCGACGGGACGTTCGGTGCGGAAATCCGGATCGCGACGGCGCACTCCAGCGGTTGGACGGTGATTGCGGATTTCGATGATGACGGCCGGCTGGATCTCGCCACGGGCGGTATGTGGACGAACGAAGTGGCTATTTTTCGAGGCCGTGGAGACGGAACGTTTGACGGCCTGGATCCGGCGCTGGTCCGCTCCGACGGAGCGAGTGGCGTACTGACCGCGGCATTCGGGGACGTGAACACGGACGGACTCCAGGACGCGGTTTTGCTTCGCGATGCCGGCACGAACTCGATCGAGGTTCGTGTCGCGGACGGGACGGGGGCGTTTATCACGTCCGCATCGGATGCGGCCGGCACCGGCCCCAGTGACGTCGCGATCGCGGACCTGAACAACGACACCCATCCGGATGTGATCGCGACGAACTTCGGGAGCAACGACGCCTCGATCCTGTTGGGAAACGGCGACGGCACCTTTGCGCCGGTGTTCCAGTCCCCCGCGATCCGCGACCCCGTATCGATCGCTACCGGCCTATTCAACGACGACATCAACGTCGATCTTGCCGTTTTGAGTACGTTCCCCGCTCCGGCGATCCATGTGCTTTTCGGGAACGGAGACGCAACGTTTTCGCAAGGCGGGATGTTCCCCGTCGGACCCGGTGCCTATGTCGTCGAGACCGGCGACTTTGACGAAAACGAAGAGATCGACCTGGTGGTCCTTAACTTTGACTCCTCCGACGCGTCGGTCCTGCTCGGTGTGGGGGACGGAACGTTTCAACCGGAAGTTCGTTATGGAGTCCAGTTATTCAGCACCGCGCCCCTGTCGATCGCCGACGTGGATAGCGACGGGCACCAGGACTTAATCGTCAACACCAGGGTTCTTTATGGCGCGGGCGACGGGACTTTCGGCGCAGCCACGCCCCTCGCCGTTTCCATGGTTGGCGACGCGAATGGCGACGGTCGAACCGATCTGATCAACGTGGGGGTGCGCTTGCAAGTCTATCTTCAGCTTCGCCAGGCGGATGGGTCTTTCGGAGAGGGGACGTTTTTCTCGAGCGGCAGCAACCCAAACGGGATAGCGATCCTCGACGACACCAACGGCGACGGGCGTAACGATGTGATCGTCGCGACGTCGGTCGGGGTCACGGCGTTGCTCAACGTCGAACCGGCTGTCTTCAATTTCCTCAACGACAAGATCACGCTGCGCTGGCCCGACGTCGATGGCGCACTGTCCTACAACGTCTACCGTGGGCTCCTCTCGGACCTGGTCGACGGCGACAGCGATGGGCTCCCGGATATGGGCTACGGCGATTGCCAGAACACCATGGATCCCGACACAACCGATCTCCAGTACGTCGATGCATCCGTGCCCGGTCCGAACAGCGGATACTTCTACTTGATCGCGGTCGAGGACTGGGCCGGCGAGCGCTTCCTGGGGACGACCAGCGACGGCTTCCCGCGGGTGCCGACGCTTCCGTGTCCCTGACGTCACCCTTGACCGCAACGAGGGGCGCGCTAGCCTGCGCTCGTGAACGTCACGTGGCTCGAAAAGGACGCGGTAGCGGCGGAGATCGCGCTGATCCACAAGCGTCGGGCCCGCAACGTCCTCCCCCGGTGGGCCTACAGCGGCCTGCAACGCGTCAAGAATTCTCTGTTCCGCTAGCCGGAGAGCATCCTTTCGCGCTGCTCGGCCCGCCCGAAGGTCAGCAGCATCACCGCCAGCGTGATGATCACGTAGCCGATGCGGTTCTGCACCAGGCGGGCCATGCGCTCCACCGCGTCGAGGTCGGCGGACAGCTCGATGTTGAAGAACGGCGAGATGCGCAGCTCCGTAAATATCAGCGCCAGCGTCAACACACCCGCGCAGACCATCCCGCCTGCCGCCTCGCTCTTGAACAACGCGCCCAGCCCCATCGCCAACACCAGGAAGAACACGGCGGACTGAAGCGCGCCGTAAAGCGTGGACCACGCGAACGACGTGAGGAACACGAACGTCGTGATCGCGAGCAGGGCCTCCGCGACGAGAAGGATCAGGAACGACGCGCCCAGTTTGGCCAGCCAGACACGGTGGGCCCCGCCCGGCACCGTGTACGCGATTTCCAGCGTGCGCAGGTCGATCTCGCCCGCGATCACACGCACCCCGAGTCCCGCGGCAAGGATGGCCAGCGGGAAACCGATCAGCTTGTTCTGCGCGTCGACGATCTCGTAGGACGTGGCGCGCCATCCGAGGATCACGGAGATGTACTGGAAACCGAGCCACAGCAACGGCAGCAACGCCGCCAGCCAGAACCAGCGCCCGGCGACGATACGCGCGGCGTGGTGGATCAGCCGCATCTGATCGATCAACCGCTCGAGCATCAGCTCGTCTCCGCCCGGCCGACCAGCCACAGGTAGCCGTCCTGGAGAGACGGCGGGTCGGGAGTCGCCTCGGGGTGCGGCTTTTCGGAGCTGAGGATACGGGTCATCGACGCGCCGCCGGCCTGCGGCACCTCATCGATGATTTGCGCCCCCGCAGGCAATTGCTTTTCCTCGCCGGGGAGCAAGAACGCGATCCAGGCACGGCCCTCGGCGACGCGGGACAGGTCGGCGGGCGGACCGTCGAACACCACGCGTCCATGGGCCATCACGATCACGCGTTCGCAGGCCACCTCGACATCCTCGACGACATGGGTCGAGAACAACACGATGCGTCCCTCGGACAACCGCGACAGGAGATTCCTGAAGCGGATCCGTTCGCGCGGATCCAACCCGACGGTCGGCTCGTCGACGATGATCACCGGCGGAAGGCGCAGCAGTGTGCGCGCCACCGCGACGCGTTGTTTCATCCCGCCGGAGTATTCGCCGATCTTTTCGTCGGCACGCTCGCCCAGGCCCACTTCCTTGAGCAGGCGCTCGACACGCTCGGTGCGCCGCGCAGCGGGCAGCCCGTACAGCAGGGCGTGGTAGTCGAGGTACTCGCGCGCCGTCAGATCGGTGGGCAACCCGAATTCCTGGGGCAGATAACCGATGTAGCGTGCGAGGTACTTGCGCAACTTCTCCAGCCGCATGCCTCCGAGGCGGATCGCGCCGACGGTCGGCTCGAGGATTCCCGCGAGCATCCGCAGCATCGTGGTCTTGCCGGCGCCGTTAGGCCCGAGGATGCCGATCATCCCCCCCGTGGCCACGAAATTTACGTTGGAGACGGCGCGGATTTCGTCCTTCGGAAGGTCGCGTCCGAATACGGCACGGCTGAAGCCGCGCCACGTCGCCCGCGTTCTCTTCCACCAACCCGTTTCGGGTTTCGAACCGATCGTCCCGGCGGCCAGCTTCTTGGCGGTCGCGCGTCCGGCCTGCACCAGACCGATCAAGAGGGCGAGGATGAACGGCATCGCCACGTGCATCCGCAAACGCGTGTCGGCCAGACGCGGACCGAGGTGGAACACCCAGGTCGCGATGCCCAGCGCGACCCACGGGGCGGCGAACGCGAGCCAACCCTCGACGCCGCCGCGCAGGACCTTGCCCCATTCGTCGGCCAGCCCGCGGGCGCGGCGAACCTCCAACAGCAAACGCGAGGCGAGCCAGGCGGAGGCGAACATCGCGATGACGCGCCAGCCGACGGAGTTCAACTCGACCGCGAGGTACAGCACCGCCGCGAGCACGAGAACGTAGGACACCAGTGCGGCACGCGCGTCGGCCGGATCGAACACTTCGCCGCCGAGTCGACGCACGTGCCGCGCAAAGTTCGCGGGCGCCCACCAGGCGCGGCGCACGGGACCCGCTCGGTCGTAAATCTTGTACAGGGTCGTCACCTCGAGCACGGGCGGCCCGTTCTCGGGGCGTTCCGGTTCGGCGCGTTCCGGGCGGCGGAACACCCCCACCGCGATCCCCAGCAATGCCGCGGCGACGAGCAGCGTGGTCAGCACCTGCCAGGTCAGCGAGTTGATCTGCTCCGAAACGATCAGGGCCGTCATCACGGCGGTGGTCGCACCGACCCACGCGATCACGATCCATGGACCCAGCCGCCCGAACAATCGATCGAGCCGTTGCAGGAACACGAATCCGACCGGGATGACCAGCAGCGTCAACAACGTCGAAGTGATGAGTCCACCCATCACGATCGTGGCGAACGGCGGCCAGATCTCGTTCTCCCGTCCGGTGACCAGCGCCAACGGCCACAGACCGGCCACGGTCGTTGTGGTCGTCATCAACACGGGGCGCGCGCGCTCACGAACCGCGGCCAACGCAGCCGCCCCGGGGGACATCCCCCCGGACCGCGCTCGCGTCTGCATGCGGTCGACCAGGAGGATCGCGGGGTTCACGGTCAGGCCGATCAAGGCCAGGACCCCGACCAGCACCATCATGTTGGCGGGCATCCCGGCGAGGACCAGCGCCCATGTCGCACCGAGGATCGTCAGCGGCAGCGCGAGCAACACGAGCAACGGCAGCGTCATCGACTCGAACGTCACTGCCAGAACCGCGTACAGCAGCAACAGCACGGGGATCAACAGCTTCTTGAACCAGTCGAACGAATCGCCCGCCTCGGGGGCTTCGATGGTGTACCCGGCGGGCCGATGGACGCCCTGTACCGCGAGGCGCAGTTGTTCGTCCAGGTTCTTGCGCGCCGGACCGGTCTTGGGCGCATCGTCGGACAGCCGGTAGTCGACGCTGATCTCGCGGCGCCCGTTGTGGTGGATGATCGCCTGCGTGGCCGGCATGCGCCGGACGTTCGCCAACGCGGATAACGGCAGGACGCCCGCGGGCGTAGCCAACCGCAACTCCGCCAATTCCTGACGGGCGCGTTTGTTGCCTTCCTTGCGGCGGACGGTCATCGGGATCTCTCGACCATCGTGAAGCGTGAATCCGACTCCCATGGGAACGCCTTCGCGCCGCAGGATGTTCAGAGCCGGGAGGATCCGATCGGGCAACAGGCCGAACGCGTGCATTGCGCGGAGGTTCGGAGAGACGCGCAGTTCGGGTTGGCCTGGACTTCCCTCCAGTTGGGTTTCGCCGACTTCGGGGATCGATTGCAACTGCCCCTGGATTTCCAGTGCCAGGCGCTTCAACTGCGTCGAATCGGGTCCCGAAAGGATGACCGACGCCGGTCCCTGGCCCAGTACCGAGGCGAGGCCACCGCCGCCCCTACCGCCGCCGCCGAAGCCCGTGCTGGTCGTGCCGATCTCGAGACCACTGATCTCCCTGGCCGCGGAACGCACCACAGTACGAACGCGCGCCGCGTTCAAGTCTTCCGGACGTTCGTCTTCCGGCAGCAGGTGCACGGTCAGCGCCCCGCCGTCCTCGCGCACGACGGCCTCGACGATCTCGATGCCCTCGAGTTCCATGACGGCCGCTTCCAGGCGCTCGAACGCCGCCGACGCCGTGTCCAGGGAACTGCTGTTCTCGAGGGTGATGTTGAAACGGAGTTGTCTTGCGTCCGGCGGCTCCTGCGTGGCGGCACTGACGACCACCTGCGGCAAGGCGAAGATCATCGTGCCGAGGACCGCCGCGACGACCAGCGCAACCCACGCGCCGGGCCGGCGCAGCGCGACCACCAGCGCAGCGGCGAACAACGCGCGTGGACGATCGGGTGCGAGCAAACCGGCCTGCCGTTCGCGCCGTTTCTTGCGCCGCCGGATGCGCTCGATCGCGGCCGGGGCCGCCAGCCTCCGCGCCAGCAACGGCACCAGACCGATCGCGACCAGCACCGAGGCGAGCACCGGCAGGATGATCGCCAACGCCATCACGATCAGGATCTCGCGCACGATCGTCTGCTCGAAGTCGATGAACATCACCGGCACGAAGACGACGGCGTTGGTCACGCTGGCGGCGAGGATCGCCCGCACCGTCCGGCGCACGCCATCGACCGCAGCGCTGTCGGCATCGGCGCCTCGCTCCAGCCGGCGTTGCACCGCTTCGTACACGACGATGCTGTTGTCCACCAACATGCCGATCCCGACGGCGAGACCGAACAACGTGATCAAATTGATCGATTGCCCGGCGAGGAACAGCAACGACAACGCCGTCAATAGGCTCCCGGGCACTGCGACGGCGACGACGGCGACCGCGCGCCACTGGCGCAGGAACAGGTACAGCACCGCGAGCGCGATGAGGAAGCCGGAACCGGCGAGTTTCTTCAGGCGGTCGAGTTGTTCCTCGACCGTTTTGGCGGCGTCGAAGTTCACCACGAAATCGATGCCGTAGGCGGAGAATTCCTCGCGCAGTTCGTCCATCTTGGCGCGCAGTTCGTGGCCCAGCCGGATCAGGTTGGCCCCGTCGTCCTTGAACACGATCATCCCGACCGTCGGCTTGCCGTTGACGCGGAAGCGCATCAGTTCCTGCCCCGTGCCGAAGTCGATCTCCGCGACGTGACGCAACAGCACCGGGCGCGAGGGATCGATGCGCAGGTTGCCCAGCGAGACGAGACCCTCGGGGCGGCCGTCCAGCACGATGGCGGTTCGCCCACCCTCGTCCTCGGCGCCACCCAGGAAATCCAACCGTCGGACCGCCCGCGCGAGCGCGAGGGTGACCTGATCGGGAAACACGCCCATCGCCGCGCAGCGGTCGGGGTCGATGCGGACCGTGACCTCGCGTGGCTGCCCGCCGGCGGTCAACACTTGCGATACGTTGGGAACGGCGAGCAGGCGTGGCTCGATGCGTTCCTTGACGAAATCGAGCAGTGCGTTGCGGTCGTCCATCCCGGTGATCTGCGTGATCATCACGAAACGGCTGACCGCGGAGAGGTCCTGCGATTGGACGTCGATCGTCGTCCCGCGCGGTTGTGCACGCACCAATTCCGCGGCGACGCGCCGCAGTTCCAGTTCGCGAACTTTCAAATCGACATCGGGGGCGAAGCGGATGCCCATCGTTCCGCTCGAATCGTTGATCTCGGCCCAGGTTTCGTCGACCTCCGCGAGTTCGGACACCCGCGCCTCGAGCGGCAGTAGGATTTCCCGCTCGACGACCGCGGGCTCGCTGCCCGGACGGCTGAACTGGATGAACAGTTCGTTGCCGGCAACCGGGGGCATCAACTCGACCGGGATACGTTGCCATGCGATCGCGCCGAGCAGGAAGATCGCCAGGAAGAACATCGCCGTCGCCACGGGCCGGCGAACCGGTAGGGCGAAGGGATTCACGCGTGGCTCCCCGGGCGAAGTTTTTCGAGCAGTGTGTACAAACACGGGATCACGACGAGCGAACCGATCGTCGAGGCGATGATCCCGCCGATGATCGTCAGCGCCAGCGGGCTGCGCAGCCGCGCGGCCTCACCCGAGCCGATCGCCAGCGGCAACAGCGCCAGTACCGTCGTCGCGGTGGTCATCAAGATCGGTCGCAGGCGCAACGCCGCGGCTCGCGCCAACGCATGACGTCGATCGAGTCCTTCCCGGAGAAGTTGCCGTGCACGATCGACGTACAGGATCGCGTCATTCACCGCCACGCCGGAGAGCACGATCATCCCCATCATCTCCATCACACCAATCGGACGGCCGAGCGGGATCAGGATCGCCGCGACCCCGATCATTGCGAGCGGGATGGAGATCACGATCGTCAGCGGGTGGACCAACGATTCGAAGGTTCCGGCCAGCACCATGAACACCAACAGCATCGCGAGCAGCGCGGCGAAGCGAAGTTCCCCGAAGGTCCGGGTCCGTTCTTCCTCCTCGCCGGCGATGCGCGCGATCAGACCGGGCGGCAAATCGACGTTTTCCAGGCTGCGTAGCGCCGCCGCCTGTGCCGCGGGATAGTCGGCACCCGCCGCGATGCGGGCGGTCACACGGGCGACGCGGCGTTGGTCGCGGCGGAAGATCTCGCGCGCGCCGGTGCGCGCCTCGAGCGTGGCCACGTCGCCGACGAGCACACGCACGCCCGCCGGTGTGGTCAATGGCACGTAAAGCAACTCGTCACGCCGCTTACGCGGCGTGCGCATCACCACGTCGCGCTCCTCATCGCCCATCGTGACGACGGTCACCCGCTTACCGTCGAGCGACGCCTGAAGCGCGGTGGCGACCAGATCGAGATCGACCCCGAGGCCGTCCGCCAGTGTGCGATCGAGTTTGATGTGTAACTCCGGCGGCCCGCCCTCGAACGACGAGCGCACGTTCCAGAGCGCGGCCTCGGCAGCCATGCTGTCGCGCACACGGTCCGCCCCGATGCGTAGCTCCTCCAGCGATTGACCGGAGATCTCGACCAGGATCGGCGGCCCTGTCGTCCCCATCGCACGGGCCAGTGCCGAAGCGCCCACCTCCCACGAGGCCTCGACGCGACCGAGCGACGCCACCGCGGGCGCCGCTGCGGCAACGACCTGGCTAGCGCTCGGTCCGCCGGCGCGCATGCGCACCGAGATCCGTGCCGTATTTTCCTCGGTCTGCTCCTCACGGATCAGCCGGTCGTCTTCGGGCAGGCGCCCGACCTCGGACAGGATCGCGACGAGATCGTCGCCGGTCGCTTCGCGGATAATCTGTTCGACGGAAGCGACGACCCGTTCGGTGGCCTCCACGCGCTGTCCCGGCGGCCCGGTCAACCGGACCGAGAACTGGCGCGGATCGGAGGGTGGCAACAGTTCGGAACCGAGACGCGTCAGACCCCAGATCCCGCCGGCGGACAGAACGAGACCGACGGTGACCACGACGAAGGGCCGGCCGAGAATCGCGTAGACGATGCGCTCGATTCGAGCGGTGCCCGGATCGATCGTCCGGGCCTTGGCGCGCGGCAACAGCCAGCCGGCAAGCGCCGGGATGAGGCACATCGCAACAAGCAGCGACACCAGCAGTGAAACGACGACAGTGAATGCCAGCCCGCTGATCAGACGCGCTGCCAGACCGCGCACGAAAATGATCGGAAGGAACACGGCGCACGTGGTCAACGTGCTGGCGATGATCGCACCGGCGACATCGGCGGTGCCGCGCGCCGCGGCGTCTTCCAGCGATTCGTTGTTGGACAGCCTGCGGTAGATCGCCTCGACGACGACGATAGCGTTATCGACAAGCATGCCGGCGCCGAGCGCCAATCCCCCCAGCGTCATCACGTTCAGGCTCTGCCCGGCGAAATGCATGACGAACAGTGTGCCGAGCAACGAGACCGGAACAGCGGTCGCGACGATCACGGTGGGACCCGCCGAGCGCAGGAACAGGGCCAGGACGAGCACGGCAAGTGCGACGCCGATCAGGGCCGCTTGCTCGACGTCGCCGATCGCATCCTGGACCAGTGCCGCCCCGTCGGAGACGATGACGACCTGGACACCCGGCAAGTCGCGCATGACGCCGTCGAGAGCATCACGCACGGTGCGGGACACCTCGACCGTGTTGGCACCCGCTTCCTTGTAGATCGAGATCCCGACGCCTTCCCGGCCGTCGACACGCACCAGGTGGGTGATCTCGGAATCGGCCAACTCGACCCGGGCAAGATTGGAAACGTGAACGGCGATGGGGCGCTCGTCGGCGCCCACGACGTACTTCACGACGACGCGTTCGATGTCTTCGAGTTTACGGTAACGAGCAATCCCGCGAACGAGGAACACGCGGCCGCCCTCTTCCAACGTGCCCGCGTTGATGTCGACGTTGGCCTCGCTCAGCCGTGCCTGCAGCTCGTTGAGCGTGACGCCGTGCTCTTCCATCTTGTAACGGTCGACAATCACGCGAATTTCCTTGTCACGGCCGCCCGTGACGCGGGCCTCCGCGACGCCGTCCAGTCGTTCGAGCGCGATCGCGACCTGACGCCGCGCAACACGACGCAACTCCGACAGATCGGGACCGTCCGCGTCGGAGATCAACCCCAGCGTGATGACCGGGGCCTGGCGCGGGTCGAAACGCCGCACCAACACCTCGTCGACGTCGGGGTCGGAACGCATCGGGCCGACGGCCTTCTCGACCTCGACCAGCGCGTGATCCATGTCTGCGCCCCAGTCGAAGATGACCGTGCCGATGATACGGCCGGTGCGCGCCACCTGGTCGATACGCTTGATGCCCCGCACCGCGAACATGCGTTGTTCCACCTGTTCGCCGTAGAGCCGCTCCATCTCCGAGGGCGGTCGGTCTCCCGAACGGATCGAAACGACGATCGTGGGACTCTGGATGTCGGGGAGCAGATCGAGCGGCAGATCGTTCCAGGCGGTGTACCCGAGGATCACCAGCGCGGCGGCGACCACGCTGACCGCCACCGGGCGCCGAACCGCCAGGCGCGCCAGCGCCTCCATCGTCAGGCGCCTGAAACGCGAACGCGTTGATCGTCTTGGAGGGTTTCGATGCCACGCACGACGACGCGCTCACCGGGCTCGAGACCCTGCAAGATCTCTACGACGTCGTCATCACCGAGTCCGAGCGCGACGTCGCGCCGCGATACTTTTTGACCTTCGAGAACGAAAACGACCTTGCGCCCACCGCGCTCCGTCACCGCTTCGCGCGGGACGACCGGCACCCCGATCCTGCGTTCGGCGATGATCGTAACCTCGACGAACATCCCCGGCCGCAACTCGCCGCGCGGGTTCTCGACCGCAACCTCGGCGCGCAGCGTGCGCGTCGTCGGGTCGAGCGAGGGCGCTAGGCGCAACACGGTGCCCGCAAAACGCGTACCGCTCCAGGCGTGATGCCGGACACGGGCCTTCAACCCCGCCCGAACTCGCGAGAGATCCTGGCCGACCAGGTCGACGTCGGCGATCAGCACTGAGGTCGGCGCAACCTGCGCCAACTCCGAACCCTGCACGATGAGTTGACCATCCGCCATCGGGCGGTTCTGCTCGTCACGGCACAGGCGCAGGATCACGCCCGCGATCGGCGTGATCAATCTGGAGCGGTCTTGGGTCAGGCGGCTGCGCTCCCATTCGAGCCGCGCGTCCGCCAACGCCGTTTCGAACGGGCGCAACGCCTCGGCGCTGATCAATCCTCCGGCGAACAGTTCCTGCTTCGATTCGTAGTCGCGCCTGGCGGCTTCGAACCGTTGCAGCCGTGCATCCGCCGCTGCGGCGAGGCGGACTTCTTCGCCGGTGATCTCGGCGAGCAACTGGCCGACCTCGACACGGTCTCCTTCGGCAAGCCTGCGGCCGTTCGCATCGCGCGCGACCCTGAGCACTCCGCCGGTGTCGGCGCGCAGCGAGACTATCTCCGGCGCACGCAGTGTCCCGGTGACCACCACGCGGTCCTCCACGTCTCCGATCTCGACCTCGCGCACGGTGACCGGTACGCGGAATTCGACTTCTTGCATATCCGGCGCCGGAGCACATGCCGCCACGATCAGGACCATGCCCAGCCCGACTGATTTCCCGGGTTTCATTGTTCCTTGGCCACCTGTTCCCCGGAGCGCGCTGCGGGCGTCCAACGAATCGCGTCGGCGAGGACGTAGTCACCCCTCGTCTCGTCGGAAACGATGAGACGAACCGTCCCGGCCGCGATGTCGAACACACCCAAGGAGTTCCAACCCGAATCGTTGTTCTCGGCATCGAACTCGACATCCCGGGTCCCGGTCCCGTCGTCCAGGACCAGCTTCCAGGAACCGCGGTCGCGCCGGGAGGCCATCAGACCGGATCGTTGCTCGGCTGGCAAGTGGAAACTCAACTCCCAGCGACCGGACCTGGAGATCTCGGCGGAAAACACCGCTTTCTTTTCGCCCGTGCCCTGGCGCACGATCGCGGTGGTGCGGCGGTACTTCCCGTAGGCGTCGGGGTGGACGTAACGGGACCAGTCGGCTCGCGCCCGGGCGCCCTGGATCGGCGGGAGTCCCGCGTCGAGATCCCGGTCGTCTTTCGAGCCGGTTGCCCTGAGGCCCTTGCCCTCATCGGCGATCTCGATCGAGAAGCCCGCATCGAGGTCGTCGACGATAAACGAACCGTCGCCCTCCGTGTCGAGTTCGATCATGCGCTCGCCGTGGAACGGCTCGATGTCGCGCAAGCGGTCGGGATCGTAGACCGGGATGGTCAGGTTGAACGGCGCGCGGTTGAGCGCGAGGTAGGGCCATACACGGAGCCACTCGAGCGGCTCCGAGAGAACTAGACCGACTTGCAGCGCGCTGTTTCCGGGGACTGCGATCGGGTGCGTACGTTGGCGTCCCGTGGCGCCTTCCTTCGTGCGGTACTCGACGCGTACCATCCCGGCGGTCGCCTCGCCGTTGCGAAGCGTGAGCAGCAGTTGATAGCGCGGCGCTCCGGTGTCGTCGTCGGTGAGCCGGAAGTAACGAACGTCCTCGGCCCAGAAACCGGGCAGGTCGGTCTGATCGATCCACAGCTCGAGCCAGGTGGAGAGATCCTCGCCGATATCGTCCCCGGCCAACAGAATATCCTCGCGAGTGTAGCCCGAACCCGATCGGCGTTCGCGCAGCGCGGCGAGAAAACGACCGGCCTGTCGCTTGCCCATCTCGTCGAGCATCGATTCGGCCATCGCGCCCCCCTTGACGGCGAGCACGTACAACGTTTCTTCCGGATCGTTGCGCGGATCGATCTCACTGAGCTTGACGCGCGACATCGCGTCCCACACCTTGTTGGTCGCAGCGATACGGTCGATCAGTACGTCGGCGTAAGAGTCCGAGATGCGGTTGGGGTTTTGCATCTCCTGGCCGGCCTTCATGAATTCCTGGCCGAAGTTGCCCGTGAAGAAGTGAACCGAGAAGAAACCCTTCCTGTCCGCCACGGTCTGGCTGGTCAATTGCTCCAGCACGTAGTTCATCGCCAAGGCTTCGGGGCCGCGGCCGCTCGTCTGGTAACCGAGGAAGCTGCGCGCCGCCGCGGTGAACGGATTTCCGCCGTTGAAATCGTTTTCGAAGAAGGCCTCGAGCAACTGGCGCTTGGCCCTCGGCACGCCGCCTTCGCGGTCCTCGGCGCCCCGGTTCCAACGTTCCCAGCCTTCGAACCACGCCGTGGGGAACGTGTTTTCACGCGTCAGGATCATCGCCGGTTGGGTCAGCGTCGTGTCCATGCGCCACCCGCCGCCGTAACCGCGCAGCGGGATCGGCACCTCGACCATCGTCAGGGCGCCGTAGGGGTAATCGAGTCCCGCTTCCGCGGCCTCGGTCAGATGGTCGGTAAGCGTCTGTTTGATCTCTTCGGCGCTGTCGGCGAAGAACTCGATGTTTTTCTTGTGCCCGGGATACAGCAGAATCTCGACGGTCACGCCCGCGATCTCGGTCGACAGGCTGTCGAAGCGGCTCGCGATGAGACACACCTCGGGGAGCGGCGCGCTGGGTGCGTAACGGTACTTGACCCGTTGGCCCTCGCCGCCCGCGTCTTCGCGCCGACCCGGCCCCGCGGCTAGCCAACCCGCCGGCAATTCGAACGTCAGGTCGATCTCGAAGTAGTCGATGGGGTTTTGATCCCCGCCGCGATCGAACTCGGGTCCCGTCGCCGGCAGCCAGCGGACACCGGGCATCAGCGCCACGTAGCGTTTGTCCCAGATCATCGGATCGTAACCGAGGAACACGATCTGCGCCTCGGACGCCTTTTCGAGATACGGGTTCTTCGCGGCGTCGATGTAGGAGAACCACGGGTTGGGCTCACCCTCCGCCTTGAGCGACAACACGAACGTTTCTCCCGGACCGAGCGGAGCCGGAAGCTGGATCTCCAGCAACCCGTCCTCATGGGTGAAGCTCAGCGCGCGGCCCGACGAACCGATTTCCGTGACGTTCATCCCAGGATTGAAGGCGAACAGGGCCGTGGCGGGTCTGGCCTCGGTACCCGCGAGCTCGAGGTCGAGATCGAGGGTGAGTTTGCGTCCAGGTTCGACATTGACGTCACCGCGAATCGACCGGAGATCCGGAACCGGTGTGCCCAGTCGGGCGCGATGGATCTCGGCCCACGCCGTCTGCTGGTCGACGTTGGCCTTGGTGTCGAGCGCGATCCACACGCAGAGCCCCAGGCCGACACCGACCAGTCCGGCGGCGACGGCGGAGCGCAGGCCGCGGGATCCCCCATCCTTTCGCGGGTGCAAGACGATGGCGAACCCGATCAGCCCCAGACCCATCAGCAGGTAACCGATGCGCTGGATCAGACCGGCCCCGCTGATCACCTCGGGAACGAGATCGCTCGGGAAGAGGGCGACATTGTTGCCTATCGAGTCCATCACGGGCGCCGTCCAGAACGGCATGAAGAAGAATCCGACGAAGCTGCCCGCAATGAAGACGATGGACGCGAGGAACGCCAGCAAACGGTGGCGAACCAGCATTGTGACCAGGAAGATCACACCGATCAAGTAGACGAAAGCCGGGATCGTAAAAAGGAACAGCATCGTCACGACGGACCGCCCGTGGATCGGCACGCCCATCAACCATCCGACAAGCGCGATCAGCCCGACCACGACGGCCAGCGGGATCCAGACGGCGACCCCGATCCCCAGGGCGCGTCCCGCGAGGAGTTCGATGTTCGAAATTGGCCGTGCATCGAGCACCTCGACGATCCTCTCGCGCACGTCTCGCGCGCGCACCTCGAAGGCTAGGAAGATCAACCCCACGTAGAAGATGAGGACGAAACCTCCAGCCGCACTGGCCAGGAAATAACGCGGATTCACGGTCGCGGCCGAGGCGGACCCGGACGAAAACATTTTGTAAATGACCATGAACTGGCCGAACTGGAACGCCGCGACCAGCAGTCCGACGATGACGAACAGCCAGTAACGCACCAACCGTCGCGTGAGGCGGGCCTCGGCTCGCGCCAGTCCCCAGATCATTCCCGCGCGAATCATGACGTCTCCTCCTCACCCGGATTGTGTGAGACCGCCGCATCGGCTCTCCCGCGCGCGGCCATGAAGGCCATGTAGGCTTCCTCGAGCGTGGGTTTCTCGACCGCTCGCGCCCCGGCAGGCAACGCTCCGGTAGTGGCCACGGCGCGCGTGCGCACCTTGCCTTCGACGCGCGTGGTGGCAATCACCTCGTAACCGCCCCCGGACAGGGCCGCTCCGGGTTCCAGGTCCACCTCGAAGACGCGGCCTTTCGCTTGCTCGGTCAATTGCGCCGGACTCCCGCGGAATTCGATCTTTCCCGCGTCGATCAGCGCCAGGTCGTTGCAGCTCGAACCGAGATCGGAAACGATGTGCGTGGACAGCACGATCGTGCGGTCCTGCGACAGGTCCGCCATGACCTTGCGGAAGCGCAAGCGTTCCTCGGGGTCGAGCCCTACCGTCGGCTCATCGACGATGATAATTTTCGGCTCGTGGATCAGCGCCTGGGCCACGCCGAGACGCCGCAGCATCCCGCCCGACAGCTTCTTGATCTTGCGGTCGGCAACCTTGGCCAGACCAACCTCTTCCAGAACTTTATGGATACGTTGATGCCGCTCGGAGCGTGACGAGATCCCGGCCAGCAGGGCCAATATATCCAACGCTTCTTCGACGCGTTGCAGGCGCCACGCCCCGAACTCCTGCGGCAAGTACCCGAGCGACTCGCGCACCGCATCGCGTGCCGCGACGACGTCGTGACCGTTGACGCTGACCCGGCCCTCCGTCGGCACCAGCAACGTGCAAAGGATGCGCATCAGCGTACTCTTGCCCGCACCGTTGGGGCCCAGTAACCCGAACAGGCCCGTCCCGAACGACAGATCCACGCCGTTCAGCGCGACGGTGCCGCCCTTGTAGACGTGACGAAGACCGCGAATCTCGATACGACCGTCGCCGTGTGAATGACTGGTCTGCGCTGCGGCTTCCATGGCGCCCCTCCCATCGGCCTCGGCCGGATTGCTTTCTCCAGCGTCACTATACGAGCCGGTCCCGTTCGTCCACCGCGGTTCGTGGCCTGCGGCAGACCTGGCCCCGCGAACGGTTCGCCGGGCGTGTTGGATGGCCGTGTTTCCCCGCCGGTTCGCAGGTACGAGTCCGGGGACAACTGGGTTATGGGCCCGGGCGCTATAATTGAATCATGGTCGGAATCATCTACCTTGCCAAGCCACGCGGTTTTTGCGCCGGCGTGGTGATGGCGATCGAAGCCGTCGAGAAAGCCGCCGACGAGATGAAGGAAGCTCGCCAGGGCGATCTGGCCGTGTACCACGCGATCGTGCACAACGATACCGTCGTTCAACGGTTGGAGCAGGGGCACGGCGTGCACTTCGTCGAGGATCTCGACGAGATCAAGGGGCTGGAGGAACGGGCACGCGACGAGGGCGGCAACCTCGCCGATACCGTCGTCTTCTCTGCGCACGGCGTCAGTCCCGTCGTGCGCGAGCGCGCCGATGCGTTGGGGCTCCACACCATCGACGCCACGTGCCCCCTGGTCACCAAGGTGCACATCGAAGCCATGAAGTACGCTCGGCTCGGCTACCACATCCTGCTGATCGGCGACTCCATGCACCACCAGGAAGTCGTCGGTACGTACGGCGAGGCACCCGACTGCACCACTGTCGTGAGCGTGGTGGGCAACCGCAAGCACGATTCCAAACTGGCCCGAGCGGAAAGCGTTGAAGTTCCGAACGCCGAAAAAGTCGCGGTCTTGACGCAGACCACGTTGTCCGTCGACGACACGGCCAAGACGATCGAGATTCTTCGGAAGCGGTTTCCCAAACTCGTAGTCCCATCGCGCGACGATCTGTGCTACGCGACCAAGAACCGGCAGGACGCCGTCAAGGAGATCGCCCCGCACGTCGATCTCTTCCTCGTCGTGACCAGCGATTACTCGAGCAACGGGATGCGTCTACTGGAACTGGCCGACGAGTTGACCGGGAACGCCAAGCGCATCGAGGGCATCGGCGACATTGAAGAAGCCTGGCTCGAAGGGGCGAACTCGGTCGGCGTCACGTCCGCTGCCTCGACGCCGGAGGACCTGGTGCAGGAGATCATCGACTTCTTCCGCAAGCGCAACGCCGAACTAGAAGTCGTGGAGGAAGGCGAGTGGGAGAACATCACCTTTCGAGAACCCAAACGTGTCGCGCCGCGCTCGAAAGTCGGCTAGCCCGGTTCGAAACTCGCCCCGCACCGTTCGATCAGGAACGCATACTCCAGCGCCATCTCTCGAATCGAATCGTATCGTCCCGAGGGTCCACCGTGTCCGGCGCCGAGATCGGTCTTGAGCAACACGACGCTGTCGCCGGTCTGTAGCTCGCGGATGCGGGCGACCCACTTGGCCGGCTCCCAGTAAGCCACGCGCGGGTCGTTGAGCCCACCCGTGACGAGCAGGCTCGGATAGGCCCGCGCGGCCACGTTATCGTAGGGCGAGTAAGCGAGCATGCGCTCGAACGTTTCCTTCTCGTTGGGGTTGCCCCACTCGTCGTACTCGATCACCGTCAACGGAAGACCGGGATCAAGCATCGTGTTGATTACGTCGACGAACGGCACCTTCGAGACGGCAGCGCGGAACAAATCAGGTCGCATGTTGACGACCGCGCCGATCAGCAACCCACCCGCGCTTCCCCCGCGGATCGATAGTTTTTCGGGCGACGTGTAGCCGGCGTCGATCAAGTGTTCCGCGCAGGCGATGAAGTCGGTGAACGTGTTTTCCTTGTGTTCGAGCTTGCCCGCTTCGTACCACGGCCGGCCCAGGTCTCCCCCGCCGCGGACGTGGGCGATGGCGAACACGAAGCCCCGGTCGATGAGGCTGAGCCGCAACGAGTGGAACCCGGGGTCGGTGTGCGTCGAACCGTACGCGCCGTACCCGTAGAGCAGCAGCGGGTTGTCCCCGTCGAGCGCGAGCCCCTTGCGATGGACCAGGGAAACCGGCACGCGCACGCCGTCCGTCGCAGTCGCAAACGTGCGCTTGGTCGTGTATTCCTGCGGCCTGTAACCGCCCAGAACTTCCTCGATCTTGCGAACCTCGCGCGTGCGCCCGCTCATGTCGTAGTCGATCACCGTTTCGGGGGTCACCAACGACTCGTAGACGAAGCGAACCGTGCCGGTTTCGTACTCCGGATTCTGGGACAACGTCAAGGTGTAGGCCGGCTCATCGAACGATACGTCGTGCGGTTCGTACCCCGGCATTTTGAAGATGCGCAGGTGACACAGGCCGTCGCGACGCTCGATGACGGCGATGTGATCACGGAACGGTTCGACCTGCTCAAGCTGAACGTCGGGACGATGCGGCAGCACCTCGCGCCAGTTCTTGCGTTGCGGGTCGGAGACCGGCGCTTCAAACAGACGGAAATTGACCGCGTCTTCGTTGGTGTGGATCAGGAACCGGTCACCCCAATGGTCGACGAAGTATTCGACGCCCTTTCTTCGCGACTCGATCGGCTGGAACTGACCCGTCGGCGCGTTGGCCTCCAGATAGTGCACCTCGTGGGTATCGTTGCTCGCGAGGTGCAGCATCAGGTAGCGGCCGGAACGTGTCTTGTGCAGCCCGAGAAAAAAGGATTCATCGGGTTCCTCGAACACGATCGAATTCTCCCTCACGGAGCGTCCCAGTTCGTGGCGGTGCAGCCGGTACGGGCGGTGCGTCTTGTCGAGCGTGGTGTAGAACAGCGTGCGGTTGTCCTGAGCCCATTCGACGGCAGCGTAGGCGCCCTCGATCGTGTCCGGCAGATTCTTCCCGCTCACCAGGTCGCGCACGCGGATCGTGTAGGTCTCGCCACCGTCGGTGTCGGCGGCCCAGGCGAGCAAGCGGTGATCGGGGCTGACGGACACCGAGCCGAGGCGGTAGTACTCCAGCCCCTCCGCCTCGACGTTGGCGTCGAGAAAAACTTCCTCGTCGCCGGGCCCCGCCTCGGCGGCGCGCCGCCGGCAGAAAATGCGGTATTGCTTTCCCTTTTCGGTACGGCTGTAGTACAAGAACGCGCCCCAACGCACCGGCGGGGTTTCGTCGTCTTCTTTGATCCGCGCGACCATCTCCTCGAACAGCGCGTCGATCTGCGGTTGGATCGGCGCGATCACGGCGTCGGTGTAGGCGTTCTCAGCCCTGAGGTGCGCGAGAACTTCCTCGTTCTTGCGCGTGTCGTCGCGCATCCAGTGGTACGGGTCGACGATTTCCATGCCGTGGCGTGTCGCGGTGTGCGGCTCGCGTTTGGCAACGGGAGGTTCCCGGGTGAGGTCGAGTCGATGATGGGTCGTCATGGCGGCGTATTATGCCGACGTCAGCGCAACAGGTCGAGCAACTCTTCGCGACGGATCGCGGTTGCGCCGCTTCCATCCGCCAGGGCCGCCTGGGCCAGTTCGCGCTTGCTCTGTTGCAACGCGAGAATCCGTTCCTCCACGGTGTCGGATGCGACGAGGCGATAGATCATCACCGGGCGGTCCTGCCCGATGCGGTGCGTGCGGTCGGCTGCCTGGTCCTCAACCGCGGGGTTCCACCAAGGATCGAGCAAAAACACATGATCGGCGGCGGTCAGGTTCAATCCCGTTCCCCCGGCCTTCAGCGAGATCAGCATCACCGGCGGCCCGGCGGCGTCCTGGAACCCTTCGACGACCGCCCGGCGGTCGCGCGTGGAGCCGTCGAGACGGATGAACGGGATCCCCGCAGCCTCGAGCGCCGGCTCGCAAAGGTCGAGCAGCGACGTCCACTGAGAAAACACCAAGGCCTTGTGTCCCTCTGCGACGACGCTATCGAGTGTTTCGAGCAGTAAGGCAATCTTGGAGGAACTCTCCGCATGTTGCCCGGGAACCAGTGCGCTGTGGCAGGCGGCCTGCCTCAAACGCAAGAGCGCCTCGAGCGCGGCCATCACGCCTCCGCCGGCCCCCAGTTGGTGCACGACATTCTTGAGCGTCGCGGCGCGCACGCCGTCGTAGACGGCGCGTTCGTCGACGTCCAGTTCGCAACGCAGCACGCCCTCGGTCCGCGACGGGAGTTCGGGGGCAACGTCGCGCTTCAGACGGCGCAGCAAGAACGGCCGGATGCGTCGGCGCAAACGGGCCGCAGCATCGGCGTCGGCGTTGCCGATCGGCGTGGCGTAGCGATCCTGGAAGTCCGCGCGCCCGCCCAGCAACCCGCGGTTGATGAAGTGGAATTGGCTCCACAACTCGTCGAGCCGGTTCTCCACGGGCGTCCCGGTCAGCGCGATCCGAAACCCGGCCTGCAGTGCGAACGCCGCCCGGGCGACTTGACTATCCGGGTTCTTGATCGCCTGCGCTTCGTCGAGCACGACGGTGTCCCAGCGACACGCGGTGAGCTTTTCGGTGTCGAGCCGCAGCAACGCATAGGTCGTCAACGTCAGGTCGGCATCGGCGAGTTTGCGTTTCGGGCCGTGGTAGACGTTCAGGGACAGCGCCGGACGGAATCGTTGCGCCTCAGCGACCCAGTTGTGCATCACGCTGGTCGGGGCGACGACCAGAGTCCTACCACGGATGGCGCACAGCGCCTGCAACGTTTTCCCGAGGCCCATGTCATCGGCGAGCAACGCGCCGAGCCCTGCGCTACGCAGGAAACCGAGCCAGTCGACGCCGCGCTTCTGGTACCCGCGCAACACGGCGTTGAGATCCCCGGGGAGTTCGGCGGACGGAAGTCCGTCGAAGTCTTCGAGTAACGGACGCAACGCATCAAAGCTCGGGGGGGGCGGTTGATCGAGGTCGTCGCAGAGCGCCGCGAGATCGGGCACGCAGCAACGCGGGACAGTTCCATCGTTGCCGCGCGCGGCGAGCAGGTCGGCCACACGGTCACCGAAGCGCGCGAGCCAGTCCGCGGGTAGCGGCGCCCAACCACCGTCGAGCAACGGCACGAGACCGGCGTTGTCGCGCCACGCACGGAAAACGGCATTCGGGTCGGCACGGCCTCCCCCGCCGGCCGCTCCTTCGCTCACGAAACTCACCTCGAGCCGGTCACCGTTGAGGTCAAGTTGAGGTGCGAGAGGCGCCATCAACTTGAATCGTTCGTGGGCATTGCCGCTGACGGGGCCGTCCCAGCGTTCTAACCGACGGTTGAATTGCACTGCTTCTTCGGCCTCGAAGCGGACGCGAATACCGGGGCTGAGTCTGAGGTCGGCCGCTAGGCGCCGCAGCAATTCGCGCTCTGCATCCTGATCGCGCTGCGGGATCGTGCCCCCGAGGTGCACGAGGCGGCCAGCATCGACGCGTGCGTGAGGCGGGTCGCCGTAGACCAGCAACGCCAGCACGGAGAGCGTCGTACCCTCGCACTCGGTCTTGACGACGATCCGGGGTGGCTCCTTCTCCGTCCCGGGCAGCCGGTCGGTCTCGACATCGACAGGCAGTAGCTTGCGCAGGCGCGGCAAGACACCCGTGACGAGTTCGGTCACCTGGTCCGGGCCGTACAGGACGCCCTGCGGGAGCCGCTCGAATTCGCGGCCAGTCAACCCGGCCTGGCCGAGGGGGTGCAGGGTGCCGCCGCGCAGCACGACCGCGTTGACGTACTTGCGTTCGATGCCGGGATCCTGCTCCAGAGTCAGGAGAAACCCGTCGTCCTGATCGCGCAGGACGCAGCGCTGGGTGACCGGATCGGTGGAGATGGCAACCGGCTCTCCGGCGAGCGTCATCTCGCCGGCGCCTCGCAGGGCCTTGAACAGGCGTGGGATGACATGACCCTGCAGTTTCCCGCGTCGGTGGCCCGAGAGCGCGATTTCCGCGGCGAGGTCGGCTTGGGAGGCGACGAATTTGGGCGACTCGACGCGACCCTCGGCCATCGCGGCGAGACTGGCCTGAATCGGGTAGTCCGGCTCGCCCGCAAAGGCGACGACGCGACGCAACGCAAGCGCTTGCCCGTCCTCAAAGAAGCGGTACGCGATGCGGCCCCTTCGTTTCGCGGGTCGATCGATCTTTTCGCCTGCTTCCTCGAGGCGGCGCCAGACGATCACCGCGGCGGCGGCGTGCTCGCATCCGTGCCGTTCGCTCCCGCATTCGCAGTCCCAGTCGTCGTCGTCGAGGAACAGTGTGACGACTCGGGACAGCATCCCACCGCGCAGGGCGACGCGGAACACGGCCTCGTCCTCATCCATGTGCTCGCAGTAAGCGGCATCGCTGCGGCTCAACTCGACGCCGCGGGACCACACGGCGGGCGAACACGCCTTGCGCACCGCCTCAAAAATCGAACGCCAAAGCTCGCTCATGGGACACCCGTCGCGAAGACCACGGATCTCACTATAGAACGAACGTTGTTGGGTTGGGACGGAGTCGGATCTGTTCTAGACGGCGGCTTCAGACGCGGCTTTCTCGTCCATCAGACGCAGGCCTTCCATCAGCAGGTACATCGTATCCTGGGTTAGCGTGTTCTTCTTGGCCTTCACGCCGTGCTCGATGACGAACTCGCCCTCGGTCCAGGTAACGATCTTGTAGAAAGCCTGCTCGCCTTCCTCGTCGCCGCTTTGAGCATGCACGGCGGCGCCGTTCTCGAACCAGATACTGCCGCTAGCGTCCGCCGTCGTCACGGTCACGTGGGCGGACTTCATGCCCATCGCCAGTGTTTGCACGATGTCGGGAAGGGCGAGATTCTCGAGATCGCCGGTGATCCCGCGGCGGACCCGGCTGGCGCCGTCACGACGGATCGACTCGCGGGTAAGGATATTCTGGAAACGCGCGACCAGTGTCTCGATGTCATCGTCCTTGTTGACGTAGTCGTCCACGCCTTCGCGGAGCGCGCGCAGTTTCTGAACGCGATCGCAACTACGGGTCATGAACACCAGCGGCAGACGACACAGCGTTTTGTCGCCACGCAACTCGGCGAGCATTTCGAAGGCTTCGTCGGGATCCTCGTCCATATTGACGATCGCGATGTCCGGCGGATTCTTGAGCATGATCTTGAGCGCGCTCGCACAGTTCCGCGTTTCACGGACCTCGAGGCCCTCGTTGATGAGCCGCATCTTGAGCAGTTTCCGGAAATCCTTCTGACTGTCGGCGATCAGCACCGTGGGTTTGGCGTTGGGTTTCCTTATTGCGAGGCGCTTGTCGATGACTTTCTGAAACGCCTCAACAACCTCGGGGTCGAACTGGCGCCCGGCTTGCCCGATCAGTTGTTGAAGTGCAGCCTCCGCGTCCAACGCGGCACGATGCGTGCGATCCGAGGTCAGCGCGACGAAAGCGTCGACGACCGCGACGATACGCGCGCCCATCGGGATCTCGCGCGCACGTAGACCGTCGGGGTACCCGCCGCCATCGTAGCGTTCGTGGTGGTGCCGGATGATCGGCAGCGCCTTCCACGGGAAATCGATGTGCTCGAACAAGCGCCCGCTCGCTTGAACGTGATCCTGCATGGATTGCTTCTGCTCGTCGTTCAACTGCCCCGGTTCGCTGAACACCTCGGGAGCTACGTCGACCTTCCCGACGTCTCTCAGCAATGTGGCCAGCACGACCTCCTGAACGGTCTGACTGTCGGCCCCGAGTTCCTCCGCAACCTGGCGTGCCAGTGTCATCGCACGGTGCGACATCCCGCCGAAGTAGGCATCTTCGATCTCCAGTAAGCCGACGAGCACATCGATCACTCCGATCAACGCGTCGTTGCCGCGTTCCGCGAACGTGTCGGTCGCGCCCTGGCTGGACTCGAACGGAGCACTTAATAAAGGAAGAAGCTGTTGGACGTTGAGCAGGTAGTCGTTGGCGCCGTACTTGAGTTGGGCCGGTGAGTTCTTGATCAACTCGAAGCTGGACACGATCGCCACTCGACAATCGGGGCGTACGCGCTTGATCCGTTGTCGCAGGTCCTCGGCGGACATGTCGGGGAGGTGCGACTCGATGATGACCGCGTCGAGGCCGACGCTCTGGGCCACGCGCTCCGCCTCGGCCCCGTTGACCGCCCGTATAACCGCATAGCCCGCCGCACGGAGTCCCGAGGCCAAAATCTCGCGAGCCTGCGCGTTGGCGGCAACGATTAAGAAGTTTCTTTTCACGGCCCCTCCCGGTTACACCGGAAACGTACGGGTCAACCCGAGTTCCCCGGTTCACTTCATTTGGCGAATATAGGGCGGCTCAAGGGTTTGTCAAAACACTTTGATTTGGGGTCTTTTCGCTCTACTCTGGCCTCCGTGAACGCGGAGGCCTCAGCGCGGCGGCGCGAAGCGTTGCTGCTCGCCGTGACGGTCGGTTTCATCGGGCTCGTCGGAGCGTGGCATCACGAACTCTGGCGCGACGAAGCGGAGATCTGGCTGCTCGCCCGGGACAGCGCGACTCCCGGCGATCTCCTCACGAACATGAGCACCGAGGGGCACCCCGTGCTCTGGTACGCGCTCAACTGGCTGCTCGCGCGCATCACCCCCGACCCGCGGATCATGCAACTGTTCCACGTGGCAATCGCCGCGGCCCTGGCCTGGACCGTCGGCCGCCACGCGCCGTTCCCACGTTTCGTCCGCGTGCTGTTTTGCCTGGGTTACTACCCGATCTACGAACTCAATGTGATCAGTCGCGCCTACGGACTGCAACTCCTGCTTGCCCTCGCGGTCTGCGTCTTGTGGCCGCGCAGGGCCCAGGCCCGTTGGTGGATCGCAGTGCTGCTGGCGTTGCTGGCGCAGACGATCCTCTACGGCGCCATCGTTGCCGGTGCACTGGTCGTTGCCATCGTGATTCTGTCCCGCAGTCCCGGCGATCCGCTGGGCCGTCTTTCGATCGGGGCCAGGCTCGGTCCGCTCGCGGTGGCCGTTGCCGGCATCGGCATCGGCGCCGGTCACTCTTTTTGGCAGGCCTCCCGCATGGGTTCGGACCACCTCGGCGTGTACCAACCGGGCTACGACTTCGAGTGGTTCGCCGCCGCCATATCGACGCTCCTGCGAGGCGGACTTCCGTTGCCCGATCCGTGGGACGCCTCGGTGTGGAACACTAATATCGTCGACGCGTTGGGTGCGGGTGCCGCCACCGTCGGGCTGCTGGCGGGTACCGGTTTGCTGGCGCTGGGAGTCTGGGCGCTGCGCGGTTCCCCGGCCCTCGCCACCGCGTTCGTCGTCGGCACGGGCGCGATGCTCTCAATCACGCTGTTCCTGTGGTATGGACAGCAACGCCATCACGCACAGCCGTTCCTCTTTTGGTGGGTTTGCCTGTGGATCGCGGTGGCCTCCGGCTCGCGCTGGACACGCCTCCATTCGCGCGTGCTCGGCGTGTTACTCGCCGTGCACTTCATCGCGGGCGTGTGGTTGCTCGCAACGGATCTCGGTCGTCCGTTTTCCCACGCCCGCAGCGTGGCGCGGACGCTGCAGAGCGACGAGTGGCGCGGACGTCCGGTGGTCGGCCATATCGACTACGCGGCGCAACCGATCAACGTGTGGCTCGATCGCCCGATCTACTACACGGAGACACGCGTGTTCGGGACGTTCCTGGACTGGAGCGAACGGCGCAAGGAGGTGTCGACCGAGATCGCCATGCGCGAGGCCATCCACATGGCCCGCGAAGAAAACCGTGAGATCGCACTTATCCTGAACTACGGGCCAGGGGACCTGGACATCGGGGAGGAGACGACCGAAGACGGCGTGGTGATCCGTCACACGCATCGCTTCGAGGGCGCCATGGTGCCGACCGAAAACTACTATCTGTACGTTGTAATCCCGGCCAACCGCTGAACGTGTCGCCCTTAGCAAGCTGCGGGACTCCTAACCCTTCAACCGGCCCTGCACGATTCGGCTGACCAGCTTGCCGCCGGCGCGCCCTTTCACTTTCGGCAGCACGAGCTTCATCACCGCGCCCATGTCCTTGGGCTCCGATGCGCCCGATTTTCGGATCGCCTCGTCGATGATGGCTGCCACCTCGCCCTCACTCATCGGCTGCGGCAAGTAAGCGGCCAGGATCTCCAGCTCGACCCGTTCCTTGGCCGCAAGATCCTCGCGCCCTCCGCGCTCGTAACTCTCGATCGAATCGTGCCGTTGCTTGACGTAGGCCAAAACGACGTTCATCACATCGTCGTCCGACAATTCCGCCTCGCGTCCTTCCTTGCCACGCAGTTCGATCTGTTTTTCCTGCGCCTTGGCTTTGACCATCCGCAAACAGCCGAGGCGTTCCTTGTCTCCGGCTTTTAGCGCAGCCTTGAGATCGTCCTCGATTCTTTGTTTCAAAGACATCGAAACTCCTCCGTCTAGCGCCGCCAACGCCGAGGGCGAACGAAAAGCATCACCAGGATCGTGTAAAGCTCCAGGCGGCCGATGACCATCATCGCCATGAGCACGAGCTTTGCCGGCCACTCGAAGAAGGCGTAGTTCTGCGTCGGCCCGACCAGGCCGAAGCCGGGGCCGACATTCCCCAGGCAAGCGGCCGAGGCCGAGAAGGCGGTGATCATGTCGTGGCCCATCAGGGACAGCGCCAAACCACCGAGCGCAAACAAACACAGGAACAGGATGAGGAACGTCGTGACCGAGGTGACGACGGCCTCCGGGATTGCGCGTTGACCCAACCGGACTGGGATCACCGCGTGCGGCCGCAGGATGCGCTTGAGATCGGCGACAATCTTGCGAAGCACGATCATCCACCGCGCGACCTTGATCGAACCGCTGGTGGAGCCCGCGCAGCCACCGACGAACATCAAGAGGAACAGTAGTGCTCGCGAAAAATGCGGCCAGGCGTCGAAATCCGCGGTGGCGTAACCCGTCCCCGTCATGATCGCGGCCGCCTGGAACACGCCGTAACGCAGTGCACCCACCAGGCCTTCACCTTGATTGAGCATCAGATCGGAAACCAGCAACACGATCGCGATCGACAGTAGCGATACGTAAGAACGAAACTCGCTGTCGCCGAACAACGGTCCCGGCCGCCCGCGGATCCACTGAAAGTGCAACGCGAAGTTCGCCCCGGCGATCATGATGAATCCTGCGATCACCATCTCGATCGCGAAACTGTCAAAACCGGCGATCGAGGCGTTCAGCGTTGAAAAGCCGCCCGTCGCCATCGTCGTCATCGCGTGGTTCACTGCATCGAGCGCGCCGACGCCGAGCGCCATCAGAATCAAGGCCTCGGCCAGCGTGAACCCGGCGTAGATCGCCCACAGCGCCTTTGCGGTCTGCGCGATTCGCGGCGTCAGTTTCTCGGTCGTCGGCCCAGGCGCTTCCGCGCCGAGGAGTTCCATCCCGCCGACCGCCAGCTTGGGCAGGATCGCGATGCCCAGCACGATGATGCCCATCCCGCCGAGCCACTGCGTCAGCGAGCGCCACAACAGCAAACCCGCCGGTTGGGCCTCGATATCGGTGAGGATCGTAGCACCCGTGGTGGTGAAACCCGACGTCGATTCGAACAACGCGTCGATCGCGAACAACGGTCCCTTGACCAGGACCCACGGCATCGCACCCACCAGGGACGCGGTGCCCCACGCGGTGGCGACGAGCACGAACGCCTCGCGACGGCCAAGAATGAGTTCTCCCTCCGGCTTGAACACGCGCTGCAACGTCAACCCGGCGACGAGGGCCAGCCCGGCGGAGATCAGGAACGCCTGGAAGTCGGGGCCATCGTGGAAATACGCTACGCCGGCCGGCACCAGGAGTGTGACGGCGATCACCACCAACAGGCGACCCAACAAGAAAAAGACGGGGCCGAATTTCATCGCCCGCGAAACAACCGTTCGAGTTCGGGAAGCGCCTCGGCCAGCGTAAAGACCAACGCGCGGTCCCCTTCTTCGAACTGGAAATCACCGTTCGGAACGAAATTCTGATCACCACGCACCACGGCCCCGACGATGGCCGCACGCGGGAAGCGCAAACCCGCAAGTGGGCGTTTGAGCACGCGCGCCCTCGCCGGCACCTTGAACTCCACGATTTCGGCGTCGCCTTCAACGAGGTCCATACTGAGAATCTCCTGGCGATGCACCATACGTAGGATCGTGCCCGCGATCATCATCCGCGGCGAGAGCGGCACGTCGATTTGCACGGCCTTCATCAGGTTGAGGAACTCGGGACGATGGTAAAGCGCCACGACCACACGGGCTCCGGCCTCGCGTGCCAGCAACGAGGCCAGCAGATTGTTCTCGTCGTCCTGCGTCGCGGCGACGAAGTAATCGGCACCCGCGACCCCGGCCTCGGCGAGCATCTCGGAATCGGTCGCGTTGCCCTCGAGCACCAGCGCCTCGGGCACCTTCGCGGCGAAATCGAACGCACGCTCGTGCCCGCGTTGGATCACGGTCACACGAATCTTCTCCTTGATCAGCATGCGCGCCAACGCCGTACCGACATGACCTGCGCCCGCAATGACAACGTGCTCGACCGTTTCCGACTCGAGTCCGATCGACGATAGGTAATCGGCCGAAGTTTCGCTGGGGCCGATCGCGTAGAGTAGATCACCGGGCCGAAGTTTCGTGTCCCCACGAGGGATCACGGTCCCTGAGGTGCGATGGATCCCGGCCAGGATCCAACCCGGAGGGCCCGCGATCTCCTTGAGCCGCCGGCCGTAGATCGGTGCGCTGATCGACGGGCGGGCCTGGAGCAAGACCAGCTTACCGTCGCCGAACGAGCGCGCCCTTCCCGCACCGGGCACCTTGGTCAACCCGACGATCTCCTCGGCGACCAGACGTTCCGGGTACAGCGGGGTGATGCCGTCATCTCTTCGAACCAGCGGGTTCTTACCCATGTCCGGGTTACCGATGCGAACGACCGCTTGCTTGGCGCCCAGGCTACGTGCCGTGAGCGAGGCCAGGATGTTGGTGGCGTCGTTGTCGGACACGGCGAACAGCAGATCGGCGCTATCGATCCCATGTTTCTTGAGCAGCCGCGGGTTACATCCGTCGCCGTGAACCGCGAGCAGATCCATCGAGCTCTGCAGATCGGCAGCCTTCTTGGCATCACGCTCGATGATGACCAGATCATGGCCTTCCAAGACCAAGGAGGAGGCGATATGGATGCCGACCTCGCCGGCGCCGACGATGAAGATCCTCATGGCCGGACGATCTTACCCGACATCGTCGGCTCGCTACAGGACTTTTCGTTACCGGACTTACGGGTCGCAGACGT
>SMVB01266628.1_pt1 | contig 32351 bp, 25 predicted proteins | sample 2456461 | NCBI WGS metagenome assembly SMVB01 (sample SAMN11095934, study PRJNA526329) | marine sediment metagenome | biome: Marine sediment; feature: Surficial sediment; material: Deep marine sediment; isolation source: Hadal surficial sediment | place: Pacific Ocean | collected 2014-05 | depth... | reverse complement strand
AGAGTTCGGTAAGCAGGGTGGGATCGACGGGATACTCCGGGATCACGCACCGGTCCGCGGCTCCGGCCATGGTGGGAAGCATCGCCGTGAACCCCGCGTACCGACCGAAGACCTCGATGACCAGGATCCGCTCGTGGGACCCTGCCGACGTGCGTAACCGATGGGTCAACTCGATGGTTCGGGTCACGCAGGTGCTGAAGCCGATGCAGTAGTCGGTGCCCGGGACGTCGTTGTCCATGGTCTTGGGAATGGCCACCACCTTAACCCCCTCCCGATGGAGGCGGTACGCGTACGACAGGGTGTCGTCACCCCCGATGGGGATGAGGTAGTCCACACCCAGAAAGTCCAGGTTCTTCAGGATGTCCGGCGTGAGGTCGTTGGTCTCGTCCTGGTACTTGTCCTTCAGGTGCTCCGGCACAAATGCCTTCGGCAGATGGCTGGGCCGCGTCCGGGACGTGTGCAGGAACGTGCCGCCGGTTCGGCCGACCCGCTGGACGATCTCGGAGGTAATTTTGACAACACAGGCCGAGTTGTCGGCGTCCTTGTCGGGCACGAGGTCCACCAGGCCTTGCCACCCGCGACGGATCCCGAGCACCTGGTAGCCCTCCCTCAGCGCTCGCATCGTGACGGCTCGGATGGCCGGATTCAGGCCAGGTACATCGCCGCCGCCCGTGAGAATGCCAATGGTTCCCTTTGCACCAGCCATGTAGGACTTCCCGCTGAATGTCGGATGCGTAGAATCGTCGTACGGGAATGGCGGCGCAACGTTCGGAGCTCAATCGACGTCCATCATCGAGGTCTGAGCGGAAGCGCCCGCGACAGATGAGAGTCATGCCATGACCCCGAATGTGATGTACCTGGGACCTCCTTCACTTGAAAAGGCTCTCTCTGTGCGGTAACCCCGACTTACTCTTCGCTGATCAGCCGGAGAACCAACTCTGCAAACTCATCACCTCGATGCCCCCCGGTCGCGTTCCCGGCCCCGCCGGTCCGCAGGAGAGGCCGGTGCCCCTCACCTTCGATGATGTCGATCGTGGCACCGGGAATATGTGCTGCGAACTGACGGCCCCACTCTGGGGTGAAGATCCCATCCGAGTCGCCGAAGATGACATGCGCTGGTTTGTCCCACGAGGCGAGCGCGTCGAACGCGGCGGCTTGGCGGATGGCATTCCCTGCTTCGGGCTGAGCAAACGGCAGCATCCACGGCCACCGTAAGGCGCCAGCGGTGGCATCCGGACTATCGAAAGACGGACGGTTCCCCTCCGCGAAATCGACGGACTGTGAGCGGACGTTCCAGTTGCGGAGCGCCTCGGTGTAGTCGTAGCCGTCGTGGTGCAGCCATGTGTTGAGGATGATCAGGCGGTCGAACCGGTCCGGCATCTCGGTCGCCATGATCAGCCCGTTCGGTCCGCCCCAATCATTCACCACAACCGTGATGTTCCGCAGGTCGAGACGTGTCACCAGCTCCTTCAGCGTCGCCACGTGATGATCGAGTGTGTACCACTCGAGGTCGATGACCTTGTCGCTTTTGCCGAACCCGATGTTGTCGGGAGCGATCACACGATACCCGGCCGCGGCCAAGCCCTGTATCGCGCCGCGGTACATGTAGCTCCAGACCGGCTCGCCGTGCAGGAGGAGAAACGTGCCGGCTTCTCCCGTGCCTTCATCGACGTAGTGCATCCGCAGTCCATCGATCTCGATGTAGTGCGGCTCGAACGGATAGTCATCGATATCAGCGAACCGCTCATCGGGCGTCCGATGTACACCCGACCTCAGCTCCTGGGCGGCGGCAGGTGCCAGCATCAACACGCACAGAAGCGGCGACACGCACCATGCTGCCGACGACACACCAGCAAAACGTGTCATATCCAGACTCCTTTGTAGATGGCCTGTAGGTCGGCTCGATAGACTACTGCGTCGAAACTCCGGTAACAAGAAGCCGCAGCTGGGGCTTGCACAAGAAACAAAATCGGCGCTTGCCGGTAACCTGCACCCATCGGTAGAATCAGCGGCGGCTCGTTGACAACCCGCCGAGCCGTCGCCCCCAGCGGTGTTCAGTGAGGATGTACACTATGGCCCAATCGACCGAACCGTTCATCCTCATTGTTGAGGACAATCCAGACGACTCTGCGCTGATCGAGGCGGCGTTCAAGAAGAGCCTGGTCCATGCGAAGACTCATTTGGTGCTCAGTGGCTGGGAGGCTCGGGTGTACCTTGCCAGAGAGTCACCGCACCACGACTGGGAACGGTGTCCAGCTCCGTCGCTCATCGTTCTCGACCTCGGGCTGCCGGACATCACCGGATTTGAGATTCTCGAGTGGATGGCCGAGTGGGAGTGGTTGGCGAAGATCCCGGTCATCGTGTTTACGGGTTCTGAAGATCCTGACCATGAACGAAGAGCCTACGCGTTGGGTGTACGCCGCTACCTGCGCAAGCCCGATGATTACGGCGCGTTGGTGGAGGCGGTCAAAGAGGAGCTGGGGCAGGGGACCGAGATGCAGGAACGTCAAGTCGGCCAGTGAATTCTGATCACTATCCATGACAGAGAGAATAAACATGAGATCCTGCCGTGCTTTGACGGTTGTTTTTTTGCTGGCCTTGGCGTCCCCGCTTGCCGGCCAGATCACCCTCGAGGAGTACGCCGCTCGGCGTGCCGCACTCGCTTCCCGTCTCGGTGACGGGGTCGTGGTCGCCTTTGGAGGTCGGGAGCCCGTACGCCACTGGCCGCCCTTCTATCAGCTGCCCGCCTTTCGTTACCTCACCGGCTTCCTCGAGTCCGACGCCGCCTTCGTCATGGCTACGAGCGGCGGAAACGCGACGTCGACACTCTTCGTCGCGCGCCCGGATGCACGCACGGCTCTCTACAACGGTAAGCGTGTGACGGTGCAGAATGTGAGTGAGAGCGTAGGACTCTCCGCACGCTACACGGATGAGCTGCCCGCCTTCGTCGACTCTCTCCTTGCCACCGGACTTCCCCTCTATTCGGTGGGCGATTTCCAGTCGAACGAATACAGCGCTAGCGACTCCCTGACGGTGGGACGGGCGTTCGTCCGAAGAGTACAATCGAGCAGACCGGGCCTCAGGGTGCCGGAGATCAACCGGCTGATCGACGAGCTGCGGGCGAAGAAGAGCGAGGCGGAGGTGGCACTCCTCAGGACGGCGGTCGAGATATCGTCCAGGGCGCATGAGGCGGCAATGCGTGCCATTCGTCCGGGGATTCGGGAGAACGAGATCCAGGCCGTGATGGAGGCGGAGTATCGTAAGCTTGGCGCCGATTCTCCGGGTTATTCGTCCATCGTGGGATCCGGGCCCAACTCGACGGTCCTCCACTATCCGGCGGGCACGCGCGAAGCGAGGTCGGGGGAAGTGGTGCTCATGGACGTCTCCGCCTACTACGACGGGTACACCGCCGACATCACGCGTACCGTCCCCGTCGACCCGACGTTCTCCCCTGAGCAGCGAGAGGTCTACGAAATCGTACTCGAGGCCCAGAAGGCCGCGGAGGCTCAGATCAAGCCGGGGGTGTCCGGCGGATTACCTGCCCAAGCAGCGAATGTAGTGCTCTGGGCCGGCCTCGAGCGACTCGGCCTCATCGAATCGGTTGACGCCACCTTCGACCCACCCCCTGGGCTGTGCCCGGGCTCGTGGTCGAACTCCGACGGGTCGTGTCCGCAGTGGTACCTCTACATCTATCACGGGTTCTTCCACGGCATCGGACTCGATGTGCACGACCCCACGCACTTCGGTGACGTCGCTCCGTACCGTTACCAACCGGGCGACGTCTTCACGATCGAGCCCGGTATCTATGTCCGTGAGAACGTCTTCGACGGACTCCCCGATACCGATAGGAACCGCAGGCTCATCGCACGCACGAGGGACGCGACCCTCAAGTATCGCAACCTCGGCGTGCGGATCGAGGACAACTACGTCCTCACGCCTGGGGGGCTTGTGCGTCTATCCGACGTGCCACGCGAGATCGCCGACATCGAGGCTTTGCGCGCGAGGCCGCCTTCGTTGTAGAGGGCGAGGGCGGATCAGGTCAGCAACTGGACCCTTCGTTCTTCAGGAACGCGATGATCTTCCAGATGTCCTCGTCACCGTCTGGGAGCTTGCCGCCGTAGGCGACCATACGTGAACCGGGGACGCCGTTGGTGATCGTGTTGTAGATCTCCTGGTTGGAGCCACCGTGGATCCACGCGCAATCGAAGAGGTCGGGAACGTCGGCGACCGCAATTCCCGCAATATGGCAGTACCCGCTGCACGTACCCGCGAAGACCGCCTCGCCCCTCGCCAAGGCCTCCGGGTCGCCTTGGTATTGGCTAGCCGGGTCGGGCGTACTGCAACCCTGGAGCATCAGCAGCGTCATCAACGGAGACAGAAACCAGGCGTCGGCCCGGAGGGGGCGGGTCCGACGTCTCCGCATGGCAGTCCGAGTCAATGGATTTGGTACGAGGCCACCTAGGGCAGCTCAAACACGAACAACTGTCCCCCCTCAGGGAGGATCTCGGGTGCGCCCGTGGTGGCTACGAAGCTTCCGTTGCCCGCTCCGATCGCAACGAAGACACGCCCATCGGCCTCGTAAGCGATGGGCTGGCTGCGCACGCCCGCTCCCAGCCGATGACGCCACACCTCTTCACCGGTCGCCGCATCGAATGCGAGCGCGAAACCCGACTGGTTGCCTGTGAAGACCACACCCCCCTCGGTGCTGAGCGCGCCAGCCATCAACGGATGGGGATCCTCATAACGCCACCTGGTTTCACCCGTAACGACGTCGATGGCCGCCAGTACGCCGAAAGACCGCTCAGCCTCCACGTCGGCGAGTTCGAAAAATCCCCCAAGGAAGACCTGGCCCCTCACGAACGCCGTGATTCCTTTTCGATACCGTTCGCAGCTTTCGACTGCAGGGATGTATGCCAGGCCCAGCCCTGGGTTGAATGCACCTGTCCACGCTCCGTTCATGCCACCGAAGTGACTGGGGCAAACACGGACGCTGGGATCCTCCGTGGGGAAAGCCGCGGGATCGACGATCGGCCTGCCGTCTTCGGCGATCGTCGCCCAATTGACCTGTACGTATGGAGAGGCCGAGATGAAGTGGCCGTCGGTGCGATCCAGGATGTAGAAGTAGCCGTTACGATTGGCCTGGACGAGGGCTTTGACCTCTCGATCGTTCCGCATCATGTCGACCAGGAACACCTGTGTGTTGCCATCGTAGTCCCAGACGTCGTGCGGGGTGAACTGGAAGTACCACTTCCGTTCGCCGGTGGCCGCGTCGACAGCGATCACCGCGTCGGAGTAGAGATTGTCTCCCTCCCGCTCGTCACCGTTCCAGTCCGGGGCCGGATTTCCGGTCGTCCAGAACAGGGTGTTGGTCTCCGGGTCATAGGCGCCGGTGTTCCAGGTGGGGGCGCCACCGGTCAGGTACGACTCGCCCGCCCAGGTCTCGACGCCCGGTTCGCCCGCAGCTGGGACCGTGTAATGACGCCATACCCGCTCTCCGGTCGCGACGTCGTATGCGTCGAAGAACCCGCGTATTCCGTACTCACCCCCGGCGATACCGATGATCGCGAGGTCACCCACGACGAGGGGTGCGGCGGTTGCGGCAAAGCCGTCGCGATAGTCGATGATCTCGGTGTCCCAGAGGATTTCCCCGGAGAGTCGATGGAAGGCGATGAGCCTGGCATCCAGAGTGGCCATGAGAATGGCATCTCCTGCTATGGCCACGCCCCGATTTACCGGTCCACAACAGACCCGAAGGTCGTCGGGCTGCTGATGATCGTACCTCCAAAACAGTTCGCCGGTGGCAGCATCGAGGGCAAAGAGGCGATTGTACGAGCTGCTGATGTACATGATGCCGTCGTACACAACAGGCGAGACTTCGAACTGTCGGTCGGTGCCCGTCGGGAAGGACCAGGCAACTTTGAGGTTCGCTACAGCGGCAGGCGTGAGCTCCTCGATCGGGCTGTGCCGGTAATTCCCATAGTTGCCCCCGTAGAGGAGCCATCGGGTCGGGTCTTCCAGGCCGCTCTCGAGCATCGCCGCGTCCACGCCCTCCATCCCCAACCCGATGGGTGCGTCATTGGTCCAGTGGGTCTGGCCGGAAATCGGACCGCCTTCGCCCGGCTCATTACTTGCCGCTTCACCCCCGGAGCCGGTGGTGCCCGGATCGCCACCATCTGCACAGGCAACGATGAAGAGACAAAGGAAGGCGGCGTATGTCGAGCGTCGGAAGGCCATGGATGGGTCCTCGTAAGAGTAACGCAGCGGACCCGCGGGTGTCGGGTCCGCTGCGGCACTGACAGTTACCTCGGCGGAGTATGCGTTGGGCTTCGCCTAGGAGCCCTGGGTCGAGAAGCTACATGCCTGCGTCTTCGGGCCCCAGGTTCTCGTACCAGCGAATCATGCCGCCGGCGCCGGTGCAAATGAGGTCGGGCCGCCCGTCCTCATTCATGTCCCCGCCGACGCAGCTGTTCATGGCCGCTTCGCTCTCGATCCTCTGGTAGATCCAGTCACCCGTCGCAGGGTCCTCGGGCGAGTAGAACACGTGGACGCCGGGGGTGGCGTTGGGGTTTCTCTCGGTAACGCGAGAGTTGTCGTTAGCGACGATGTCGGCCAGGCCGTCGTCGTTGAGGTCGAGTACGGCAATCTCGTGTCCGCTCCCGATCTCGGAGAAAATCACACGGCGTTGCCACATGCCATCCGACTCGGTGTAAACCACGACCTCGTTGCCGTGCCAGGGCTCGACCGATGCCACGATGCGCTCGCCGTTGCTCATGCCTATGCCGACGTCGCTCGCTCCGAGCCTGGGGGCTGGCTCAGAATCGTGGCCACGTGAGATCAGCTCCTTCTCGAACGTCATGTCGTCGCCCATACCGATGGCACGATAGAGTCCGATTCCCTCGAAGCTCGCGACGAGAAGCTGGTCCCGGCTCCCCGGATCCCACTTGACCGTCCGCACACGGTGGATGATACCCGGAATGTTGTCGTCGACCGTATGACGCTTCCAGCCATTCTGCCCGTACCAGAAGACCGATGCCTGGTCCTGATCATAGGTAGGCCGCAGGCTTCCCTCTCCTAGGAGCAGCGCGTTGATGAGCTCCAGCTCGCCATCACCGTCGAGGTCGGCCCACGTCACATGATGTGACGTCGGAACATCGTCCACCTGCTCGGCCTTCCACGCCATCGCCGGATCCCCCTGGCTCGTCGCCACCCAGTTGAGCCCCTCGCTGTTGGCTGGCACCATGGCGAAGCCGCTTTGGAAGGCAATCTCCGGGATGCCGTCGCCGTTGATGTCGGCGATGGCCTGGTTGACGATGCTAGACCTCCCCTCAAGGATCACATGACGCTCCCAGGTGGGATTCTCGAGCCACGCGACTTCCGGGACACCGAGCGAGTTGGCCATGACGTCGAGGCGGCCGTCGTTGTTGAAATCGGCAACCGCGACGGCGTAGCCGGGGAACTCGGCGATATCGTGCGCCTGGAACTGAACGGCGCCGTTGGGGCCTCCTCCTCCTGAACAAGCCGCCAGGAAGATGACGCCCAGGCCAAGGGCCGTGGCGGGGGTGAGGCTTTTCAGATACATGGCACGATTCCTCTTATTCGGGGCTCCGTCGTGTGCAGACCTGCGGCGGACGGTCATTCCCAACTGAGTGTCCCCCATTGGAAGCCATTTCGAAGGGAGGCGCAAGGGTCAGGGGCCTCTGCCGACTCCTCTCAGCGAAGCCTCCAGCGCCTGTGCCAGCGTGAGGGAGGAACGTCGGGCTCCGTGGGCGATCTGCTGGCGACAGCTCACACCGGCCGCGAGCACCAACACCATCCCCCTGGAACCTGCAGGCACTCTCTACGTATTACGCTACGTAGATCGATCAAGGAGATGGAGTATGACCGTAGTGACGGTGTCACCAAAATTTCAGGTTGTCATACCAAAGGACGTTCGGGAGCGTCTTGGAATTCGACCGGGCCAGAAGATGCAGGCCATGGCGTTCGGTGATCGCATCGAGCTGGTTCCGCTCAAGCACCCCTCGGAGCTCCGGGGTTTCCTGAAGCGGATCGATGCCCCGTTCGAGCGGGAACCTGATCGGATATGAACCTCGTAGACTCGTCCGGCTGGATTGAGCTCTTCACCGAGGGACCCAATGCCGAGCACTTCGCGGGCCCCATCGATGACGTCGAGGGTCTCATCGTCCCTACGATCTGCCTCACAGAAGTCTTCAGGTTCATCCTCCGTGAAGACACGGAGGGAAGTGCGCTTCAAGCCGTGGCCGCGATGCAGCAGGGCAAAGTGGTCGACCTGGACCCGTCGCTTTCCTTGCTTGCCGCAACGGTCGGTCTGCAGCACTCGCTACCTCTGGCGGACAGCATTATCTACGCGACAGCCCAGTCCGTTGGCGCCACCGTATGGACCGAAGATGCCGACTTCGAAGGACTCCCAGACGTTGAATTCATCAAGAAGCGAGGACGGGCACAGTAGCTGAGTAGTCTACCTGGGGACCGACCACAGACACTCAGCGATCACCGCTGAACCGCTAGCCGGTTAGATGACCTACAGGCGTCAAGATGCTCCCCCGACCGCTCCGAGCGAGACCTCCAGCGCCTGTGCCAGCGTGAGGGTTGAACGCCCGGCTCCGTGGGCGATCTGCTGCTGACAGCTCACACCGGCCGCGAGCACCCAGGTGTCGGGGGCGGCGTCTCGCACCGCCGGGAGCAGATCGAGCTCGCCCATGGCCATCGATATCTCGTAGTGCTCGGCTTCGTAGCCGAACGCCCCCGCCATTCCGCAACATCCCGAGCGCAGGGTGTGGACCTCCAGCCCGGGAATCCGCCGAAGTACCGTTTCCGTCGCCCCTTCTCGGCCGAGAGCTTTTTGATGGCAATGTGTGTGAACGAGCGCCGTGCGCGCCTTCACCGGGCCGAGATCGAGCGGGGCTCGGCCCGCCTCCGCCTCGCTCAGGAGGAATTCGTCGAGGAGTAGAGATCCGTCCGCGAGGCTCGCGCTCTCTTCGCCGGGGAGGAGGAGGGGGATCTCGTCCCGGAGGGTGAGGAGGCAGGACGGCTCCAGCCCCACGATGGGCACCCCGCGCCCAACCCAGGGGGAGAGGGCGCTCAGAAGACGTCGGCCCTCACGCCGGGCCTCATCGACCAAACCCGCATTCAAAAACGTGCGGCCACAGCACGCGGGTCGTCCTGACAGGGTCGGGAGGCGAACCCGGTATCCCGCCGCCTCGAGGACTCGGTATGCTGCCTGGGCGTTCTCGGGCTCGAAGTAGGTGTTGAAGGTATCGACCCAGAGCAGGACTTCCGGCCTGTCACCGGCATCATCCGCACCCGGGCTCGTTTTTGTTGGTCCCGTGGGCGTCATGGTCTCGACGCCCCGGTTGGCCGGTCCTTGGGCCAAGTCCCTCGCTGCTTCCCGGAACACGTCCCTCCGCCACCGCGGGCGTTCGCGGTGGGCGGTGAGGCCTATCAGCCGTTCTCCGACACGCGCCAGCAGGCCGTCGGGCTTCCCTACGTTCGTCAGCTCCGGGAGGCGCGCCGCATAAGGCGCATACCGGGGCAGCCACGCGACGAGTCGCTCACGAAAGGGGAGTCCCCGGCGCCGGTGGTAGTGGTGCAGGAATTCGATCTTCATGCGAGCCACGTCGACGCCGGTGGGGCACTCCTTTCCACACGCTTTGCACCCCACGCAGAGCGAGAGTGTGTCGTACATCTCGGAGGATGTAAGGGCGTCGGCGCCGAGCTGTCCCGTGAGGGCCAGGCGCAGCGTGTTGGCCCTTCCCCGCGGGGTGTGGCGTTCGTCTCTGGTGGCACGGTAGGAGGGGCACATGACGCCCGGGTCGGTCTTCCGGCAGGCCCCGTTGTTGTTACACATCTCGGTGGCACCCACCCAGCCTCCCAAGGCGGACCAATCCAGCGCGGTGGTCACGGGCAGGGGACGGTACCCGCCGTGGTAGCGCATGAGGGTTCGATCGTCCATACGGGAGGGGTTTACGATTTTCCCAGGGTTGAGTGTGCCCGACGGATCGAACGCCGACTTGATCTCGCCGAAGGCGGCAACGAGCCGACTCCCCAACATCGGCTCCAGGAACTCGGATCGAACCAGGCCGTCCCCGTGTTCGCCCGAGTGTGTTCCCCCGAAGCTCCGGACCAGCTCATGCGCCTCCTCCGCGATGGCGCGCATGGCCCTCAGGTCCTGGTCCTGCTTGAGGTTCAGGATGGGCCGAACGTGTAGGCACCCGACCGAGGCGTGGGCATACCAGGTGCCCGACGTGCCGTGACGGCGGAACACTTCCTCGAGGCGCGCCCCGTACTCGGAGAGGTGCTCGAGCGGCACGGTGCAGTCCTCGATGAAGGAGACGGGCTTTCGGTCGCCCTTCATCGACATGACGACGTTCATGGCGGCCTTCCTCACGTCCCAGATCCGTCGCTGAAAGTCCGCCGCCTCGGCACGAACGAGGGCGTTGGAGTGACCGAGATCCGCCATCAATTCCTCGAGCCGGTCAAGCTCGTCGGACACCCCGTCTCCGTCCGTTCCCGAGAACTCGACAATGAGTAGGGCGCGCGGATCACCACGGACGAATTCCCCCACTGCGCTGCTCAGAGTCGGAATCTCGCGGGCCAGATCGAGCAGCGTGCCGTCCACCAGTTCGACGGCGGAGGGATCGAGCTCCATGATCGCGCGGACCGCTTTCAGTGCAGACTCCAGATCGCGGAAGGCACACACGCCGAGAACGGTACTCGACGGGATGGGCACGAGTTGAAGCTCCAGCTCCGTGAAGAACGCGAGCGTGCCCTCGGAGCCGATTAGAAGGCGCACGATCTCCGCCCCGTCAGGGGAGATGCGATCGAGGTTGTAGCCAGCGACCCTGCGCATGACTTTCGGGATCCTTCGCTCGAGCTCCGCGTCTTCGCGCCTGCGAAGCGCGGCGAGGGTCGAGGCGAGCTCCGACTCCACCCCTTCCGCCGGGACCTCCAGGCCGAAGCTCACGGGGGTCCCGTCGGAAAGCGACCCACTCACGCGCAGTACGTTGTCGACCATCATCCCGTAACGGATCGAGCGTGCACCCGCGCTGTTGTTGGCGGCCATCCCACCGAGGGTGGCTCGGCTCGAGGTGGCCACGTCGACCGGGAAGAAGAGCCCGTGGGGTTCGAGCTCCTGGTTGAGGCGATCCAGGACGACTCCCGGCTGTACACGAATCGTCGCGGCGTCCCGGTCGAGCTCCCCGATTCCGGTCAGGTACTTGCTCGTGTCCATCACCAGGCCTTTGCCGATGGCCTGACCGGACTGAGAGGTGCCGGCCCCGCGGGGTGTCACCGACAGCCCGGCTTCGTGCGCGATCTCGAGCGTACGGAACACATCAGCGGTGGTCCTCGGAACGACCACCCCGACCGGCTGGATCTGGTAAATGGACGCGTCGGTGGAGTAGAGCCCTCTGCTGAACGAATCGAAGAGCACTTCGCCTTCCAGTTCGCTCTCGAGGCGTTTGGCGATGGAGGAGTCGGGCGAGGGGCGTGTACGGCTCGTCATGGCGGGAAAGGTAGCGCCGTGCCATTATTTGCGCCCGACGGTCGTTTTTTACCCAGTACTTGATTCGCGCCCGGTTCTCGATTCGGGTCCGACACTCGATTCGCCCCCGGTATACACGCGGAGTCACCCTTACGCGAGATTGCCGACCCATGAGGTTTCGGTCCGGACGACACTTCCTGCAGCTCCCGGGACCCACCAACGTTCCGGACCGCATCCTGCGGGCGATGGACCGGCCCCCGATCGACCACCGGGGACCCGAGTTCGCGGAGCTGGGCCAGCGGATCCTCACGGGATTGAAGGAGGTTTTCCAGGCCTCTGAACACGTCTTCGTGTATCCAGCGTCGGGAAGCGGATCGTGGGAGGCGGCGCTTGTGAACACGTTGTCGCCCGGCGACAGGGTCGTGCGCTACGACAACGGTCACTTCATCGAGACCTGGGGGGCGGTGGCCCGCGCCGTAGGGCTCACGGTCGACGTTCTAGAGTCGGATTGGAGGAGGCCGGTCGACCCCGCCGCCCTGGAAGAACACCTCGGTGGTGACGGGGATCACGAGATCAAGGCGGTTCTCGTAGTCCACAACGAGACCTCCACAGGGGTGATGAGCGATATTGCGGGCGTTCGGGCGGCGATCGATCGGGCCGATCATCCCGCCCTTCTCATGGTCGACGCGGTGTCTTCCCTCTGTGCGATGGAGCTGCTCCATGACGATTGGGGCGTAGACGTGACCAACTCGGGCTCCCAGAAGGGTCTCATGCTGCCTCCGGGCCTGAGCTTCACCGCCGTGAGCTCGAAGGCGCTGGAGGCTCACCAGAACGCTGGGCTGCCGCGGTCCTACTGGGACTGGAGCGCGATGCTGACCTCCAACGAGACCGGCTACTTTCCGTACACCCCCGCCACGAACCTGTTGTATGGCCTCGACGAGTCACTCACGATGCTCAACGAGGAGGGCCGGGAAAACACCCTGAAGCGGCACGCTCACCTGGCGAGGGCGACCCGGGCCGCTGTGGCGGCGTGGGGACTCGAGAACTTCTGCCTCGAGGAATCGGGGTTCAGCTCTGCCCAGACGACCGTGAAGATGCCGGACGGGGCGGACGCCGATGCGCTCCGCAAGATCATCCTCGAGCGCTTCGACATGTCTCTCGGTAGCGGGCTGGGTAAGCTCAAGGGTGACGTCTTCCGGATCGGTCACCTGGGGGATATCAACGAGCTGACGGTTGCGGGCACGTTATGCGGCGTCGAGATGGGTCTGGAGCTTTCTGGGGTGCCCCATCGGCCCGGGGGTGTTCGGGCGGCCCTCGAGGTCCTGTCTAACGAAGGAGGTTGAGCGTGAGGAATCGATGTGGAGCGTCGAGGTGTGGTCACGGCATCGAGCTCGCCCTCCTGACCATCTTCCTCGTCGCCGGTTGCGGGGGTGAGTCGGGGGAGGGGGGCGTCATCGACCTGAGCTTCGGCCACGTGGGTTCGCCCGGATCGCTCTTTGCCGTCTCCGCCGAGGAGTTCGCTCGGAGGGCGAACGAGGAGCTGGCCGGTCGGGTGCAGGTGAACGTCTTCGGATCGAGCCAGTTGGGCGGGGACGAGATCATGCTCCAGAAGCTCAAGCTGGGGACGCTCGACTTCGCTCTTCCTTCCACCATCATGTCGTCGACCGTGGACGCGTTCGGCCTCTTCGAGATGCCATATCTGGTCCAGGATCGGGCACACATGAGGCGCATCGAGGAGGAGATCGTCTGGCCCGTGCTCGTTCCGAAGGCCGAGGAGCGGGGGTACACCATCCTGGCCGTATGGGAAAACGGCTTTCGCCACGTGACGAACAACACGAGGCCGGTGGTTACGCCCTCGGATCTCTCGGGGATCAAGCTCCGGACCCCGAGGGGGATATGGCGGGTGAAGCTCTTTCAGGCCTTTGGGGCGAATCCTTCGCCGATGCCGCTTTCCGAGGTCTTCGTGGCGCTCCAGACCGGTGTCATGGACGGCCAGGAGAACCCCTTGGCGCAGATCTACGCCTCCAAGTTTCACGAGGTCCAGACGTATCTCTCTCTCACCGGTCATGTATACACACCAGCGTATGTCACGGTCGGAGCGAGTTGGGATCGCCTGCCCGAGGATGTCCGGGCAACCCTGCGACGGATCGCCTCCGAGAGCCAGTCCTTCGTGCACGAGACGGCGGCACGGATGGACGCCGACTTCCTCGAGGAGCTTCGGGATGCGGGTGTCGAGGTGAATGAAGCGGACCGGGAGGCCTTCCTCCGGGCGAGCACGGAGATCTTCGAAGAATTTGGAAACACGGTGGAGGGTGGGGACGCCCTGCTTGCCCAGGCGCTGGCCCTTGAAGGCCGTTGACGGAGGAAGCCACCTCCGAGATCGATCCGTGACCGCCTGAGAATCCGAATGCGCCGACGATTCCGAAAGGGCTTTCAGCGCGCCCTCGAATTCGCCGTTTTGGGATTGATGGTGGCGCTGGCGCTGGTCGTGGTACTCGGCGTCGTCTTCAGGAAGCTCGGCGCTTCACTCGTCTGGTACGACGAGGTGGCTTCCATCCTTCTGGCCTGGCTCACCTTCTACGGGGCCGCCCTGGCCGCGCTCCACCGTGCCCACATCGGCTTCCCGAAGTTGGTGGACGGGCTCGCCCCCCACGTCCGTCGCCCGCTGATCCTGCTCGGAGAGGCCTTCGTCCTGATGTTTTTTGTGGTGGTCGCTTGGGCTGGCTGGAGGGTCTTCGGGATTCTGGGAGGTGAGACGCTAGTGAGCCTTCCGTGGGTTCCCCAACGCCTGGCTCAGTCTGTCATCCCCATCGGTGCTGTGCTGTTCATCATTGCGGAGCTCGTCACCTTGCCGGAGGTGTGGGCGGGGCCGTTGAGTTCCGCGCTGGGCGCTTCTGAAGAGCCCGCGGGTGGCGACGAAGCGGGTGACGGCGGACCCGAGCGAGGTGAAGGCGAGGCCTCGGGCCTCGGGAGTCCCTCATGATCCTACTCATCATGTTCCTGGCTCTGGTGGCGCTCGTTCTCCTCAACGTGCCCATCGCGATTTCGCTCGGTGTGGTGGCCCTCCTTGCGATGGCGGCCACCTCCGGGATCGCGGGACTCCCAAACGCGGCGCTGGTCCTCTACTCCGGATCCATGAAGTTCGCGCTGATCGCGATCCCTCTCTTCATCCTGGCCGGGGCCATCATGAACGCTTCGGGGATCTCCAGGCGCTTGATCAATCTCGCCAGCTCGCTCGTGGGGTTCATCCGAGGGGGGCTAGCGATGGTGACGGTGAGCGCGTCACTCTTCTTCGCCGAGATGTCCGGATCCGCCGTGGCCGATGTCGCAGCCCTGGGCTCCATTCTCATCCCGGCCATGAAACGCCGAGGTTACCCAACCCCGTTCGCGGCCGCGGTGATGTCGTCCTCGGCCACCCTCGCCGTCATCATCCCTCCCTCGATCCCGATGATCCTCTACGGCGTCATGTCAGGGAGCTCGGTCGTGGAGCTCTTCGTCGCCGGCATCATTCCCGGTGTGCTCGGCGGCCTGCTCATGATGGGGGTGGTCTATTTCTTGGCACTGAAGAATGGGTTTCCGGTGGAGTCGGCGTTTCAGCTCCGACGGGTGGGGATCGCTCTTCGGGAGGCCGGATGGGCTCTGACTCTTCCCGTGATCATATTGGGCGGCATTTTTTCCGGCTGGGTCACCGCCACCGAGGGTGCAGGCTTGGCGGTGGTGGCGGCCATCGTCATCGGGGGCGGTATCTACCGCGAGCTCAACATGGCGGCTCTTCGAAAGGCTACGCTCGAGGGTGGGGTTCAAACCGCGGTAGTCATGCTGCTCGTGGCCACGTCGGCCCTGCTCGGGGACTACCTCACGGAGGCCCAGGTGCCCCAGCGTGTCGCGCAGGGGATCATGGGCCTCACCGACAACCGTCTCGCGATCCTGGCGCTCCTCAACGTGTTCTTTCTGATGGTGGGGCTGTTCCTGCACTCTGCCGCGGCCATCATCCTTGTCGTGCCCATCGTGATGCCACTGGTTCTGGCCGCCGGCATCGATCCGGTGCACTTCGGACTCGTCGTCACGCTCAACCTCGGGATCGGGCAGCAGACACCGCCCGTGGCCAGTGTGCTGGTGACCGCCTGCTCCGTCGCGAAAGCGGATATCTGGGAGGTGAGCAAGGTCAACGTCTACTTCGTGGCGGTGCTCGTAGCCATGCTCCTCATGGTCACCTACGTTCCCGCGATTCCCATGTGGCCTGTCGAACTCTTATACCGTTGAGGACCAGACGATGGACCTTGGTACCTTCTCGATCAGCCTCGCCGTCGATCGATCAACACCGTTGAGACTCAAAGCCGGTGTTCTTAGGTTGCACCGGTCTGCACCGGTTTGCACCGGTTGCACCCGTCCCTCTAACAGCCGACTGCCATGAACATCAGAACGTCTCTGAGCGCGCTTTTCCTCGCCGTTGCGACCGCCGCGCCAGCCGGCGCGAATGCGCAGGCCCCCGCGACCCAGTCCGTGGCGCCCAACGACTACGCCGATGGTGCGGCATGGCTCTGCCGACCGGGCCGGCAGGACGCCTGCGTCGTGGATCTGACCACCACCATTGTCAGCGCCGACGGCTCGCTTTCACGAGAGACGTGGAGCAGAGATCCGAACGCCCCGATCGACTGCTTCTATGTCTACCCCACGGTCTCTACGGACGCTGGAGTGAACAGCGACATGACTCCCGACGAGGCCGAGCTTCGGGTGGTGGAGCAGCAGTTCGCGCGTTTCGCCTCGGTCTGCCGACCCTATGCCCCGAGCTACCGGCAGGTCACCCTGGCCGGCTTGACTGAGAGGTTGGCCCGCGACGATTGGGGCCTCGATCGAGGCTTGGCGTACGACGACGTTCGGGATGCGTTTCGCCACTACCTCGAGAACGACAACGCGGGGCGGGGTTTCGTGCTCATCGGCCATTCCCAGGGTTCCTACGTCCTCACCGCGTTGATCGCCCAGGAGATCGACGGCCAGCCCGTCCAGGACCGACTGGTGTCAGCCATTCTGTTGGGTGCCGAACCGACCGTTGCCCGAGGGCAAGACGTCGGAGGATCCTTCCGCACCATCCCGCTCTGCCGTTCAGCGCGACAGACGGGCTGCCTCATTGCGTACTCGGCGTTCCGATCGACAGCGCCTCCACCCGAGAGCACCCTGTTCGGCCGGGCACCGGACCCGAGCCTGAGCGTGGTCTGCACCAATCCGGCTGCGTTGGGCGGGGGGAGCGGGGAGCTGCACGCGTACCTGTCGGGGGACGGGACCACGATCGTCGGCCCGCGGCCCGCGGCCCCTTGGGTCACAGGCGGGCCCGCAGTTGAGACGCCGTTCGTCTCGGCTCCCGGGCTCCTCAGCGCCAGGTGCACGACCAATGAGCACGCGATTTTCCTGGAGGTCACAGTTCACGGGAATCCCTCAGATCCTCGCGCCGACAACATCGGCGGCGACCTGACGCCCCAGTGGGGGCTACACCTGGTCGACGTGAACCTCGGAATGGGCGACCTCGTGGATATCGTGCGGGAGCAGGGGGCTGCGTGGCAGGGAGGACGCTAGCCCTCTGAGTGCGAGGATGCGCGGCTGTGATGTGACGCAGCCAACCCTGATGTGAGAGAAACATGGACTTTGACCTTCCCGAAGAGCTGGAGGCTCTGCGAGCGGCGGTAGCTCGGTTCGCGAAGGAGGAAGTCGCGCCTCACGCGCAGGCCTGGGACCGCGCCGAAGCTTATCCGGACGAGATGGTCCAAGTCCTTGGACGTCAGGGATTTATGGGTATCCTGGTGCCCGAGGAATACGGCGGCACCGACGGCGACCACATGTGGCTCGCCATCGTGATCGAGGAGATCGCTCGCCATGACGGTGGTCTCGCCCTCGCTATCGAGGCCCACAACGGGCTGTGCTGTCAACACATCCTGATCGCAGCCACGCCCGAGCAGAAAAAACGATGGCTTCCGGCGCTTGCGTCGGGAGAGCGGATCGGCAGCTGGTGTCTGAGCGAGCCCGGATCGGGCACCGACGCGGCCGCCCTGAAGACCCTTGCCGTCAGGGACGGTGACTCGTGGGTGCTGAATGGCGCAAAGCAGTTCGTCACGAACGGCGCGCGCGCCGGCACGTTCGTCATCCTGGCCGTGACGGACCCGTCGAAGGGCAAACGCGGCATCAGCGCCTTCGTGGTGGATCGCGACACGACGGGCCTCAGCACCGGCAGGCCCGAGGAGAAGCTCGGAATGCGCTCCTCCGACACCGTGGCGTTGAACTTGGAGGACGTTCGAGTGGCCGAAGACCAGGTGCTCGGCGACGTCGACAAAGGGTTCCGGGACGTGAAGCGTGTTCTTCTCGGAGGCCGCATCATGATCTCCGCCCTGGCTCTGGGGTTGGCCCGGGGTGCAACAGAGGACAGTGTCCGCTACGCCAACCAGCGGGAGACGTTCGGAAAGCCGATCGCGCGACGGCAGCTCATCCAGGCGAAGCTGGCCGACATGGTGACGCAGGGTGATGCGGGGCGGGCTCTTCTCTACCGAGCCGTTCGACTGCTGGACGACGGCAAGGCGACAGCACAGGACGCCGCCGTCACCAAACTCTTCATCTCGGAGATGGCGACGAAGGCCTGCATGGAGGCGATTCAGGTACACGGCGGATACGGCTACCTGCGTGACTATAATGTCGAGCGGTACCTCCGAGATGCGAAGCTCTGCGAGATCGGCGAGGGAACGAGTGAGATCCTGCGCGTCATCATCGCACGTGGTGTCAGCGCTCAACTGGACCCGCAGTGAAGGGAAGAGAAGCGGTGATTTCATGATCCGGATCGCCAGTGGACAGGCCTTCTGGGGTGACTGGCCCCAGGCGCCGTTCCTTCAAGTGCGTTCGGGTCCGATCGATTACCTCGTCCTCGACTACCTCGCCGAAGTGACGATGGCGATCCTCGACAAGCAGCACCGGCGCGATCCGCAGGCCGGGTACGCTCGTGACTTCGTCGACGACATCGGCGACCTCCTGCCGGAGATCGTTGATCGGAACATCAAGGTGATCGCCAGCGCCGGGGGTGTTAACCCGCGCGCCTGTGCGCAGGCGCTCCTCGCTCGAGCGAAGGAGCAGGGAGTCGCTGGGCTCCGGGTCGGGATCGTGGAGGGAGACGAGATCCTCGGGCCGCTCACATCAGAGGGGGGTCCGCAGATTCCGATCACGCCCCTTGATCGAGCAGAGGCACCCTTTCAGGAGGTCGCCCCGAAGCTGACGAGCGCGCACGTGTATCTCGGCGCGCAGGCGATCGTCGAGGCTCTGAGGGAGGGAGCACAGATCGTGATCACGGGGCGCTGCACGGATACAGCGCTCGCGCTTGCACCGATGATTCACGAGTTCGACATCAGATCGGACGACTGGGATGCATTAGCGCTGGGCACGATCTGCGGTCACATCATCGAATGCGGCGCGCAGTCGACCGGGGGCAACTACCTGGAGAACTGGCGTGCCGTTCCCGACCCGGAGCACATCGGATTCCCGATCGTGGAGATCAGCGCGCCCGATCGTGCGGTCATCACCAAACATGAGACCCTGGGGGGGCTCGTGAACCTGGCCTCCGTGAAGGAGCAGTTGCTCTACGAGATCGGCGACCCAAGTGCGTACATCAGCGCCGATTGTATTGCGGATTTTACGACCATCGAGCTCGAGCAGCTCGGAAAGGACCGGGTGGGCATAAGTGGCGTCAAAGGACGTGCCGCCCCGGACACACTCAAGGTGTCCTGTGTTTACGACGCGGGATGGAAGGTGAGCGGGCAGATCACATACTGCTGGCCCGAGGCTCTCGAGAAGGCGCGTGCCGCCGGCGATCTGGTCAGGCGCCGCACGGAGGATCGCCTGGGGGAAGGCAAGTTCGACGAGTGGCTGATCGAGACCGTCGGCGCGGGTGCATGTCTCGGAGCGGTTGGACCACCGCCCGGAGACCTTCCGGAGGTCCTGCTGCGTGTTTCCGCCCGCTCTTGTGAGCGCGCCGCTTGTGAGTACCTGGGTCGGGAGTTGATCGGCCTTGTTCTGACCGGCCCCCCGGGAGCGACCGGATACGCCGGCGGACGTCCACGGGCCTCGCAGCTCAGGGCGATCTGGTCGGGTCTGGTCCCGAGAAGTCAGATTCATCCGCGGGCAGAAGTGCTGACGGCCGAGGTGCCGACGACCGAGGTGCCGACGGCCGAGGTGCCGACGGCTGAGGTGCCAACGAGTGCCAACGGCCGAGGTGCCGACGAATGAGAGCTAGACTGTTTCTGCTCGCCCACGGCCGCTCGGGAGACAAGGGTGATATGGTGAACATCGGCGTCATCGCGCGCCGGGACGAGTGGTACGAGGTCCTTTCCCGGGAGCTGACTGCGGAGCGTGTCCGTGGATTTCTCGGGACGCTCGCCCACGGAGAAGTCGAGCGTTATGAGCTTCCCAATCTGAGCGCTCTCAACTTCCTCGTTCACGAGGCGCTCGGGGGCGGGGGTTCGATTTCTCTCAGGCTCGACGCCCAAGGGAAGACCTACGCCCAAGCCCTCTTTCGTATGCCGCTGGAGGTGCCGCCGGAGCTCGAAAGCGAGGTCCGGTCCCACTGGGGGGAAGGCCTCCCGGAGGGTCACCTCATCGACGACGAGCCAGGAGCAGGAGCCGGGGCCGGAGCAGGTCCAGAAGCGGGGCCAGACGCGGAGGAACGTCTTTGAGCGATTTGATCCTGCACGAAGTCGCCGGGGGGCTCGCGCGCATCACGCTGAATCGTCCCGAGAAGCGGAACGCCCTCTCACTCGAGATGATCGAAGAGCTGTCCCGTGCGATCGACGCCGTGAGGGAGGACACCTCGACGCGCGTCGTCCTCGTGACCGCACGCGGCAAGGCGTTCTGCGCAGGTATGGATCTGTCCGCCGTGCCACTCGACGATCCGGACCAGGCTGGTCGGTTCGGGACTGCTCTGGCCGAAGTGTACGGTAAACTCCTTACGCTTCCGATCCCGCTTCTGTGCGGCGTCGATGGACCGGTCATGGGCGGCGGGGGAGGTCTCGCACTGGCGGCGGATTTGGTCTGGGTCGGCCCCAACGCCCTCTTCGCCTTCCCGGAGACACGGCTCGGCGTGGTGCCGGCACTCGTCTCGGTGGTCCTGCGCCGCCGGGTCTCGGCGCTCACCGTCTCGGGCCTGGCGACCACGGGAATCCCCTGCGACGCGGAGCGCTCGGTCCGCGTGGGCCTGGCCGACTTTCTGGCCTCCGACTCGGCGACCCTCGAGGCCGAGGCGTACGCAGAGAAGTTGCTGCACGAGAACTCGGGAGCCGCCATGCGCCGGACCAAGGAGTTCCTGATCGCGCAATGGCGGGAGGATCTCGACGAAGAGCTGCGCGCCGCGGAGACGGAGTTTCGCAAAGCGGTGGCGTCGCCGGAAGCTCGGAGAGGCCTCGAGGCGTTTCGTCGCAAGCTGCCGCTCACGTGGGACGATGGAAGCGAAGACGAACAGACCCACTCTTCTTGAGCCGAACCGATGGCGAACTCCACCCCAGACCCCACCTCCAACCGCGACGCCAATCTAGAGGCGATCGAGGAGCTGCAGCGACGTCTCGAAGAGAACGCACGGGCCGGCTCGGACGAGGCGGTCGCCAAGCAGCACTCCAAGAGCAAGCTCACCATCCCGGAGCGGCTCGATCTGCTGTTCGACCCCGATACGTCGCGCTTCGAAGTGGGCGCGTTCGCTGCGACGGGGGAATACGAAGAACACGGACGGATCGAGTCCGCCGGCGTACGCACCGTGCTGGGCAAGGTGAGCGACCACGACTGCATCGTGATCGCCAACGACTCGATGGTGAAGAGCGGGACGTGGTTTCCCCTGACGATCAAGAAGATCCTGAGGGCGCAGCAGATCGGGATGGAGAACCGCCTGCCCCTCATCTACCTGGTGGACTCGGGGGGACTTTTTCTGCCTCTCCAGCATGATTCGTTTCCGGACCACGACCACGCCGGGCGCATCTTCTACAACAACGCGCGCCTCTCGGCGATGGGAGTGCCCCAGATTGCGGCGGTCATGGGTCCCTGCGTGGCGGGAGGGGCATACATCCCGGCTCTCTGTGACGAGATCCTCATGGTCAAGGGAACGAGCGGCATCTTCCTGGGCGGCCCGTACCTCGTCAAGGCGGCGATCGGCGAGGACGCGGACATCGAGGCGCTCGGAGGAAGCTCGACACATACTCGCCTGAGCGGTATGGCCGACTTCGAGGACGAGGACGACGCGAGCTGTCTCGCGCGCATAAGGCGTCTGGCCGCCCAGTGGCCCGATTCGGGACCATCGACCTACCGTGAGTCCGAGGCAGGAGCTCCCGCGGAGGATTCCGCGCCACGGGCTCCCGTGGATGATTCCGAGCGCATTCTCGATCTTCTTCCCGCCGATCGGCGGTCCGCTTACGACATGCGAGACATCCTGGATGCGATCATCGATGCGGGAAGCTGGGAGGAGTACAAGGAGGAGTACGGCAAGTCCCTCATCACGGGCACGGCTCGCATCGGAGGGCGTGTCGTCGGGATCGTCGCGAGCCAGCGTCTCAACACCAAGACCGCCAAAGGGGAGATGCGGATCGGTGGAGTGATCTACTCGGACTCCGCCGACAAGGCGGCCCGGTTCGTCCTGAACTGCAACCAGAAGAGGGTTCCGCTCCTCTTCGTGCAGGACGTCACGGGATTCATGGTGGGGACGCGCGCTGAGCAGGGAGGTATCATCAAGGACGGCGCGAAGCTCGTGAACGCGGTGAGCAACTCCGAGGTCCCCAAGATCACGCTCGTGATCGGGAACAGCTACGGCGCCGGCAACTACGCACTCTGCGGACGTGCTTTCGGCCCACGCTTCATGATCGCGTGGCCCTCAGCCCAGATCGCCGTGATGGGAGGAGACCAGGCCGCGGAGACGATTCTCAGTATCGAGAAGGCGAAGGTGTCGGAGGGACTGTCCGAGGAGGCAGCCCAGGCGATCCTGGACCAGATTCGTGAGACCTACGAGGCCACCGCGAGCCCCTACCACGCGGCGGCGCACCTCTGGGTGGATGCGATCATCGATCCGAGGGCGACGCGCGACGTCCTGAAGCACCTCCTGCGCGTGGCGTGCCGAGTGGCGCCCGAGCAGGGGATGCGGGTGGGGGTCTTTCAGGTGTGACCCGCGTCGGAACCGATGCGCCACGCATCCCGTGTCATATGGCTTGAGAGATCCCCGCAGGTTAGTCTGCTCCTCCAGCCATTTACCAAGGAGTGGCTTGTGCGGAGAGGACGTGTGTGCGGGGCTGCCGCAATCGCAGCGGCACTATTGTCTTTCGGGGGACTTCATGCCCAGTCGAGTGTTTATCTCGACTACGATGGGCTCACTGATGAACTGCGGAGCATCGTGAACGGCAGCTCGAACGCGAGCATGCGTTCGATCGGCACGGCGCACGAGGGCAGGGAAGTCTGGCTGGTCACGGTGGGTGATCCCTCTGGCATCCCTATGAACGAACGCCCCGCGGTGCTCGTTGTCGGAAACCTGGAGGGCGATCACGTCGTGGGCAGCCACCTCGCGCTCGAGACGATCCGCTTCCTGCTCAACGACCCGAGCGCGGCGTCCGTGCGGAGCAACCAAGTCGTCTACGTGATCCCGAGGCTGAACCCTGACGGTGCCGAAGCGATGTTCGCTTCCGTGAAATATGACCGAAGAGGAAACGCCGCCTCGTACGACGACGACAACGACGGCCGCTTCGATGAAGATCCCGGTGAGGACCTGAACGGCGACGGCATGATCACGCTCATGCGTGTTCCCGATCGGTCCGGTGACTTCATGATTGATCCCGAGGATCCGCGCCTCATGAAGCGCGCGGACAAGGCCGCGGGCGAGACCGGGACACACAAGCTCTACACCGAGGGTGTGGACTCAGACGGCGACGGTTTCCTGAACGAAGACGGAGCGGGCGGGGCCGATCTCAACCGCAACTTCCAGCACGAACACCCCTACTATCAGGCGGATGCGGGCCGCTACATGGTGAGTGAGCCGGAGTCTAGGGCGCTGATGGACTTCATGGTCGCCAATCGCCACATCGGCACTATCCTTACGTTTGGCCACTCGGACAACCTTGTCACGGCTCCGAACAGCCAAGGCGAACTCGCCGATCCGAGCACGATCGACCTCGTCACCTTCGCGGCCGAGGCCAACTCGGAGATTTACGCCAACGGCGTGTTCGGCTCCGGTGGTTTTGGGGCCGGTGGCCAACGGGTCGGCGCCCGCGGTGCCCCGCTCCGAGGCACCCAGGCCCGTGCGGACAACGACCCGGAGTCGGGCCGGCGGCCCGCTGTCACGGTAAACGAAGAGGATCTCGAGTATTTCTCCGTGGTCTCCGAGGCCTACAGGGAGATCACGGGGATCACCGAGATCGGGGTGAACCGGAAGGCGGAGGGTGCGTTCTTCCAGGTCGGTTATTATCAGATGGGCATTCCTTCTTTCACTACGCAGGGCTGGGGGCTTCCCGCCGCGAAGTCCGGTGACGATGAGTCCGATGACGAAGAGTCGGGGGACGGCGGTGGAGGACGAGGAGAAGCCCAAGGCTCCGACGATGATGCTGGGATCGACAAAAGGTTGATCGACGCTATGGACGGGGCGGGCATCGAAGCGTTCGTGGAGTGGTCCCCCTACGCACACCCCGAGTTCGGCCCCGTTGAGATCGGTGGCTTCAGGCCGTACGTCACGACCAACCCGCCCGCGGAGCAGCTCCCCGAGCTGGGCCGCAAACAGGGTGAGTTCGTGGTACGGCTCGCGGGAATGCTTCCTCGCGTGAACATCGTGGACACGGAGGTCACAGCCCACGGCGGGGGCGTCTTCACGGTGACTGCCGAAGTCGAGAATTCGGGCTATTTCCCGACCTCGCTCCAGCACGGCGTGGTTTCGCGCTCAGTGCAACCCACCACGGTGCGCATCCAGGTGGAACCCGAGGCTATTCTCACGGGTGACGCCAAGTCGAGCACGATACAACGGCTCGAGGGTTCGGGCTCGAGGACGAAATTCTCATGGGTGATTCGGGGCGACGACGGCCAATCGGTCGAGATCTGGGTGCGCTCTCAGAAGGGTGGCACCGATTCCGCAACCGTTACGTTGAGGTAGATCGATGACGACGAATATCTTTGGACACAACGTCCTCGGATTCGCTGTGGGGGCGCTGGTACTGTGGACATCGGTGGCCGCAACCGGCGCGGATGCGCAGCAGCGTGGCTCGGATCCCGAGCACACGCTGGACCTGACGTGGGATCGTTGGCTCGATCACGACGAGATCGGCGAGCGTATGCGACTCATGGAGCGCACCTGGCCCGATTTCCTGGACCTTCAGTCCATCGGAACGAGCTACGGGGGCCGCGAGATGTGGCTCATGACGATCAACAACCCGGCGACCGGGCCCGACGACAGCAAGGCAGCGATGATGATCGAGGCCAACGTTCACGGGAACGAGATCCAAGGTGCGGAGGTGATCCTCTACACGATCTGGTATCTCATGGAGAACTACGGCAGGATCGAGGACGTCACGAGACTCGTGGACGAGCGGGCCTTCTACCTGCTTCCCAGTGTGAACCCGGACGGCCGCGACTATTTCCTGGACGAACACGGGTCGGGAGGGCGTACGGGCCACATTCCGGTCGATTCGGACGGGGACGGAGCGTTCGATGAGGACGGTCCGAACGATCTGAACGGCAACGGCCTCATCGAGCAGATCCGCAAATACACCCCCGGGGAGGGCACACATCGTGTCAGCACGCAGGATCCGCGTATCATGGAGCGCGTGCCGCCGGGCGAGGTGGGCGACTGGGTCCTCCTCGGGTTGGAGGGCATCGACGACGACGGCGACGGGCGGGTGAACGAGGATCCGGTCGGGGGCTACGATCCGAACCGGAACTACGCTTCGGACTGGCAGCCCAACTACGTCCAGGGTGGTTCCATGAACTATCCGTTCGAGTTGCCGGAAGCGCGCTCGATCAACGACTTCATGATGGCACACCCCAACATCGCGGGCTTCCAGACCTTCCATAACTCGGGAGGGATGATCCTGCGTGGCCCCGGTGCCGCGTGGCAGGGACGCTACCCACCCGCGGACATCCGCGTGTACGACGAGATCGGAGAATTCGGTGAGCGTATGCTCCCGTATTACGACTACATCGTGGTCTGGCAGGGCCTGTACACGGTGCACGGGGGCTCCATCGACTGGACCAACGACGGCCTGGGGATCATCAGTTACTCGAACGAGCTCTGGAATGGCGGGCAGTACTTCAACAGCCCACTTCTTCAGGAGCAGCAGGAGGATCCGCGTCAGCCCATCAACGACCAGCGATCACGCTACTTCTTCGACGACTTCCTGGAATTCGGCGACGAGTTTGTGGATTGGGCGCCCTTCGACCATCCGCAGTTCGGGCCGGTCGAGTTGGGCGGCTTCAAGAAGTTCAGCAACCGGGTGAATCCGCGCTTCATGAGCATGGAGCTCTTCCACCGTAATATGGCGTTCACACTCTATCACGCGGACATGATGCCGCTGATGTCCATGGGGAAGACCTCGGTCGAGCGCCTGAACGGGGACGTGCATCGGGTACGTGTGGATATCACCAACGAGAAGCTGATTCCCACCATCACGGTTCGCGCTCGCGAGAACAACGTGGTGCGGCCCGACCTGATCACGGTTGACGGCAACGTCGAGATCATCGCCGCCGGTTGGGTGGTGGACAAAAATCGTCCGGGCCCAACTCAGCTCATCGACCAGGAGGAACTGGACCGGATCATGGTGCGGAGCGGACACGCAGGCCGGGCCACCAAGACGATCGAGTACCTCGTGCGCGGTAGGGGAGATATGACCGTGACATACTCGGCGCTGAAGGGTGGCACTGTGAGCGCGACGGTGCAGCTCCGGTAGGCGGCCCCGCCGACTGGGCCCCGCCGACTGGCCGCGATCCAGAGCACCAGGCCCCAGGGGGGCCGGCCAGCTGCCGTCGCTGCTCCTTCCGGTCCCTTGCTTCCCGAGGAGTCCTCGGCGTACGATCCGCGCCCGCCGAACGAAGGCAGTAGGTCATAAAACTAGAGAGCGTCTTACTATGACTCCGCGAACCTATGAAGCGCCCGGCCCGGGTACCTGGGAGCAGGACTCCACGCAACTTCCCACGCCCTGTGACTCAGTACTTCCTCGAGGTGTTCGCCGAGCCCTTTATGAAGGGCTTCAAGGAGGGATCCGGACGCTACGGCCTCCTGTTCAGCCACCTCGAGCCTGCCCTGGTAAATGGATTCCTTTACTACAGGGCCACCGACGTGGATCCGGACGATGGCGAGGAAGTGGAACGCCGTTTCAAGGCTGCCGGTGAGGCGCTGGAGTCGAAGCTCTGGCGGGAGGACTTGGATCTCTGGGATCGAGAGTTCATGCCTGATTCGATCGAGCGGAACCGAGCTCTCGAGAGCGTCGTGCTGGCCGACTTGGACACCGATGGTCTTCTGGCGCACCTGGAGGCCGTCCGCGACAACGCGGTGGAGATGGTTTGGCGGCATCACAAGTTCTCGATCCCGGCGATCCTCCCCACAGGCCTCTATCTATTCAACACCATGACGTGGACGGGGATGGATCCCGGCCAGCTGTTGGCACCCCTCAAAGGCTCTTCGCCCGTTTCCCTCGGAGCCACGGAGGAGCTCAGTCGGCTCGCCCATGCGATTTCTGAGGTGGCGCTCAGGGCGGAGGACATCGGTGGAGAATCGGCAGAAGAGGCACTTGATCTACTCGCAGGGCGGGACGACGCAGTAGGAGAAGCGACCCGGGCCTACCTCGACTCGATCGGTATGCGGCTCGCGGGGGGTTACGACATCGCCGATCCGTGCGCCATCGAGTTACCCGATATGGTGCTCGGTACGATCTGGGCTGCACAGGACGCATCAAAGGAAGATCCGTCCGAGGAGTGGGTTGAAGCCGCGGCTCGGGTCAGGGAAGCCGTGCCCGAGGAGCACCGTGAGCGGTTCGACGAATTGCTCGGTGACGCCAGGCTGGTGAACCGGCTCCGTGATGAGCGAGGGATCTATAACGACAACTGGGGAACCGGGATCGCTCGCACAGCCATCCTGGAGGCGGGCCGCCGGTTGGCGGAGTCCGGCAGGCTTCGGGACGCCCAGTCCGCCTTGGACGCGACCTTCGACGAGTTGGCGGCCATCCTGCAAGGCACGGAAAACCCATCGAAGGATGAGCTCGCCGAACGCACCGACCTGCGGGTGAGCGCCCCGCTGGACGAAGTGCCACCCATCCTCGGGCCAGAGCCGACCCCCCCTCCGCCTCTGGACGGGCTGCCCCCCGACTGTGCGCAGATGATGGGTGCGTTCGGAGCGACGATGGGCGAAGTCTTCGCCGGTCCGCCGGATACATCGGATACAGGGATTAAGGGACGCCCCGTCAGCCCCGGCGTCTACACCGGCACCGCCCGGATTATCGGCCATCCCGAGGAGTGCAACCGGCTCCAGCAGGGCGACGTGCTGGTGACCGCGTCGACCTCATCGGCGTTCAACATTGTCTTGCCTCTGTTGGGTGCGATCGTGACCGACCGAGGAGGGCAGCTCTCCCACGCGGCGATCGTCGCAAGGGAGTACGGGATTCCAGCGGTGGTCGGAACCATGAAGGCAACGGATGCCATCCCCGACGGTGCCCGCATCAGAGTAGACGGTACGGCGGGCACGGTCGAGATCGTGTGACCGAACCAGTTCCGCTGCCAAGGCCAGTTCCGCTGGCCGAAGCGGGGGATGAGGGGCTGTACGGGGGTAAGTCGGCGAGCCTTTCCCGTGCGATCCGTGCCGGCCTGCCCGTTCCGCCGGGCTTTGCGTTGAGTGTTGGCGCCGTCGAGGCCGTAGTGCGGGCCACCGACGGAGTTATCGGCGCGCTCGAGGAGGTCCTCGCGCGCTTGGATGGACCCGTTGCGGTCCGTTCGTCGGCCGTGGGCGAGGACGACCAAGAAACCAGCTTCGCTGGTCAGCATGCAACTCTACTCAACGTAAGGACTTACAACGCCGTGGTGGATGCCATAGGTGAAGTGTATCAATCTGCGCACTCCGCTTCGGCCCTGGCTTACCGAGAGCGCATGGGAATTGCGGGGGAGCCGAAGATCGGGGTCACGGTGCAACGGATGGTGGAGCCCGACACGGCTGGCGTCCTGTTCACACACAACCCGATGACCGGCGCGGACGAGCGGTTGATCGAAGCAGCGTGGGGGTTGGGTGAGGTCGTCGTTTCGGGACTGGTCGTTCCCGACTCGTTCCGAATCAGCACGGACGGCCACATCGTAGAGCGGATTCCGGGTGAAAAGGACCTGGAGCTTCGGCCGACTGCGGAAGGCGGGATCGAAGAAATTCGGGTCGAGCCCCAACGCGTACAAGCCCTGGCGCTCGACGATTCCCAGCTCGTTGAGCTGCACCAGCTGACCCTTCGCTGCGAAGCCGAGTACGGACAGCACCTCGACATCGAATGGGCGTTCGCGGGCGGACGGCTCTACCTTCTTCAGTGCCGGGCGATCACCCGCTGAGCTTCCTGAGACTGCCACTTTGACACCTCGCGAACCCGTGACCCCGCCCGAATCCGTGAGCCCGGGCGAACCCGCTTCGACACCACACGAACCTCCTGTCCAGCGGGCCTCACCGTCGTTCTACGTGGGAATGTTTCTCGCCGCATCCCTCTCGCCGCTCGGGTCCACGATGATTGCGGTCGCACTGCCCTCGATCGGTTCCGAGCTCGGGGTGGGAAGCGGGGCGCTGACGCAGTGGCTCGTCTCCAGCTATCTCATCGTCGCAATCGCTACCATGAGCCCGGGTGGAAAGCTCGGCGATCGGATCGGTCACAGACGCGCTCTCATCATCGGCATGGTCATCTACGGGGCCGGCTCGATCGTCGGGTTTTCGTTGGCGAACCTGCCCAGCCTGGCTTTCGCTCGGATGGCGATGGCCGCCGGCGGAGCAATGACGGTGCCGGCGACCATGGCGTTGCTACGGAATCTCGTGGCCCCCGAGAAGCGAGCACGGACGTTCGGTTATTTCGGTTCCGTGATGGGAACCGCGGCCGGGATCGGTCCTCTCGTCGGGGGTGAGCTGACGGCCCTCTTCGGGTGGCGGTCCGTGTTCATCGCCAATATTCCGGTCATATTCCTCGCATACTTCCTCATTCGACGCTCGGCCGATCCCCAGGCGTCTTCACGGAGTGGGCCCGACTCGGAGGTGTCTTCACGGAGCGGTGTGGCCCGCCGGTTGCCTCCCTTCGACATCCAGGGCAGTGTGCTGCTGGGCCTCGGCCTGACGCTGCTCGTGGTGGCGGCTCAGACTTCGGGTTCGACCGCCCTGGTAGCGGCGTCTGGCTCGGCTGGGTTGCTGGCGGTGTTTGTTTGGTGGGAGCGCCGGGTGGAGGACCCCGTCCTCGACCTCGGGCTGTTCCTGCGGCCCACCTTCGCCGCCTCGAGTGCCGTCATCGGGCTGCAGAACTTGGCGATGTACGCGCTTCTCTTCCAGCTTCCGATCTTCTTCGAGCAGGTGCGCGACGTGGAAGCCGGGATTACCGGACGAACCATCATCGGCATGATGATCGCGATGGTCGTCTTCTCCCCCGTGGGGGGCCGGGTGTCGGAGTCGGTCGGCATCCGTGCAACCGTCTTCGTCGGCACCCTGACCTCGCTGGCCGGGATGTACCTCGTGTCCGATTTCGAGGCCCTGCGGTCACCCGGGGACGCGCTGATCGGTCTCGTCCTGATGGGCGTCGGTCTAGGACTGACTGCGGCTCCGTCTCAGGCGGCCGCGATGAGTGCGGTGACTCGTGACAACGCCGGGATGGCCGGAGGAGCCGTCTCGACGGCGCGCTACATCGGAGGAGTGATCGGCATTTCCGTGCTCGGATATCTACTTAGCGGGGAACAGGTGGGTGGCGGGGGACTGGCGGGTGTCGACGCACACTCGGCTGCTACGGTCGTTTATTCGGCGGCTCTGGTCCTTGCGGCGATCAGCTCGCTGGCTTTGCCCGGAAGGGTCGCCCCGGCCCCCTAGCGTCCTAGCACCAGAAACACCAGTAGTACGGCGGGCGATAGTAGGTGATCAAACGACCACATACGATGACCCCGATCCAGCAGCCCAGCGAAACGGCTGCCGCAACTTTCGCTCCGCGTGGTGCGCTGGCACCGGCGCCGGCACGCTTGACCGGGCCGAACTGGAATCGATAGAAGAACAACACGTTGATTCCCGCGATCGCCATCAGCGCCAGCTTCGTTTGAAAGGCCGGATTGAACAGATACTGATCTGGGGCGCTCGAGACGAACATGAAACCGGTCATCACGTTCAAGGCATACCCGGCTATCCCCCACGGCACCAGCTTGTGCAACGCACTCATCGGGATGCCCTTCGCCAGACCCATCATGCGTAAATCGAACAGGCCCACGGTTCCGATCAGCAGAGACAGCCCGATGAAATGCAGCGTTTCGACGGCCGGCCAGCCCCACGCCGAATTCATGAAGTCGTAGATCCCAGTCTTCTGGGAAAAATCGAGAAGCGCCTCCATGTGGTACTCCGTCCGTCAGGGGTCAAGAGTGCACCCAGGCATTCACGACACTGCCGAGGAAAAAAGAGCTTCGGTGTCGGTAATTATTCCCCTTTATGCGAAAAGTTTTCCCCTGGCAGGCCGCCAATAAGCCGCATCCACGCCCTAACCATGCCCCAACCACGCCCCAACCCTCACCGTGATGCTTGGCCAGCTCCTTGCGGTAACGAAAGTGAGGTACAAGTGAGGTAGAAGCGAGGTGGAAGCGTGGTAGAAGCGTGGTAGAAGCGTGGTAGATGTCCGGTACGTAGTTCTGAATCGAGCAGCTGTCAGAGGGGCGAACGTATGACGAAACTCCGCAGGATTACACTGTCGGTCGTTTTGGGGAGCGTTGGCCTTGCGGTGGCTTGTTTTAACGACACCCCTGTCGAACCCGACTCGACTGCTGATGCCTGCGACTCTGGCCTGGTGCTGGGTTGTGTCGCCGAAATCCCTGTCGAATCCGACCAGACCTTTACTATCTGTAGCTCTGAGACCTCAGCGCCGAACGTCTATGATGTCGCGGACTTTGCCAACGTCTTCGAGGACTTTGAACAGCAGACCCAGATGCGGCTGGTGGGGCACCAATGGGACAACACGCTCGTTCGCAACTGCCGCATTCACGATACGCCTGGAGCGGCGGTATTTATTCGAGATGCCGACAACGTCGTTATCCAGCACTGCGAAATCTGGAACACCGGAAACGTGGATAACTCGGCGATCAAAATGAGTGCCTGGGGCACCGGAACAAAAAACGTCACGATCGACGGAAATTACATACATGACGTGCCCAACAACGGCATCTGGGCTGGCGAAGACGTCGACGTGGACCACGTCGGGCTCAAGGTGATCAACAACTTAATCGAACGAACTGGTGTGGGGTCGTCCAGTGGTCTAGACCATCCAATCTACCTGCAATCGAGCGAGTTTCTTATTGCGGACAACACCATTCTCGGCCCACGTGACGGTAATGGCATCTCTGTCAGAAGCAGCGGCGTGGTGCGGTGTAACCACGTATCTGGCACAAGTAGGTCCGGGAAGCCTGGTATTAAATACTTTTCCGACCATCCGGCAGGGGCGTCCAACGAACTGGTGATCGAGCACAACACCGTCTCTAGCGAAACCAGAGGAATTCAATTGGCCCCGCCGGTAAACTCCACCCGTGGCTTGGTCCCACCAACTCATGTCGTGAAGAGCTTCATCATCCGCAACAACGTCATCAACGCCCCGACGGAAATCGATATCAACAGCGCCTACGACAAGGCCCCGTATTCGGT
>SMVB01004307.1_pt1 | contig 32363 bp, 28 predicted proteins | sample 2456461 | NCBI WGS metagenome assembly SMVB01 (sample SAMN11095934, study PRJNA526329) | marine sediment metagenome | biome: Marine sediment; feature: Surficial sediment; material: Deep marine sediment; isolation source: Hadal surficial sediment | place: Pacific Ocean | collected 2014-05 | depth... | reverse complement strand
CGTCACGCACGGAGTAAAACAATTCTCGTTCACCGGCGGCGAACCTTTCATCGTGAAGGATTTCGTCAACATTTTGCATTACGCATCGAGTCTGCGCCCTTGCCTGGTATTGACCAACGGTACGGACCCGGTGCTCAAGCGCCTGCACCATATCGAGACGCTCCGAGGGTCGAAATACCCGATCTCGTTCCGCATCAGCATCGACTGGCCCGATCCGGACCGCCACGATGCAGGCCGCGGCGCCGGCAACTTCGTCAAGGCGTTCCAGGGCATGCGTGCGCTGCACACAATGGGCTTTAACGTATCGCTCGCCCGGCAGATGGAAGCCGACGAGGACAGCGGATCGGTCGATGATCAATACCGCGAGTTGTTGCGAACTTACGGCCTGCCCGGCAACACCCGGATCGTAGCCTTCCCGGACTTTGACGTGCCGGCCGCGCATCGTGACGTGCCCGACGTCACCGAAAGCTGCATGACGCGCTACCAGACCGAGGACACACGCAGGCAATTCATGTGCGCGTTCAGCAAGATGGTCATCAAGAAGAACGGCCAGATGCGGGTTTACGCCTGCACGCTCGTGGATGACGATCCGGAGTACGACCTCGGCGCCACGCTGGCCGAGGCACAGGGCCGGCGCGTCCGGATGCGCCATCACCGCTGCTACACTTGTTTTGCGTTCGGTTCCTCGTGCAGCGAGCTGTAGCAAAAAACCCGGCCATCAGGCCGGGTTTTTTGTTCCGTGGGGTGGGCCCCGTCGGAAGAATGCGTTTCAGGCGCTGCGGCGCCGACGCGTCCAGACAAGCAGCCCCAAGGCACTGCCGAACAGCCACGCCGCCGCGGGAATCGGTATCGGCGTCGCTGCGATCCAGTCACTACACGCGCCCTCTCCACCCAGGCAGTTACCGGCGGTGCCGGTAGAACCAAATTTCGCCGCGGCCAGGAACGGTCCGTTGTCATTCGGTGGATCCTGGGGCGTCGACAGGAAATTGAATGAACTCGCCGTCAATGCAGCAGCAGATGCTGCACCGATGATCGTGTACTCGAGCGTCTCGCCCGCATTAAACCTCTTTGAGTTGCTACCCGGTGGTGGCGGAAGGTCGAACAGAATGTCGTAGAGTCCGTCTGAATCCGCCTGAAAAGCGTCGGTACCCGTACTGATCGCCGTGTCTGCCGCGGTTGGTCCCGTTCCGCCGGTGCGCGTGAACGTCAGATCGGTCGCATCCATAACGGGATCGAGATTGAAATATATATCCGTCACGTCGGCGACGCCGACCGCCCCCGATACCGTCATCACCAACTCGACCTCCCCTGGGGCTGAATCGACGAATTCCGCCGTGAACCACGGCGTCGGCCCCTCCGGCGCTTGGGTCTCCGTATCAAGCGGGTCCCCGAAACTGGTGTCAAAGTTCAGCGTCACGGTCGCAGCATTAACCGTCCCGAAAGCAAGCAGCGCGATCATGGCCACAAATGCGATTGCCAGTCGCTCTGGCGGCGAAGAATTAATCATCGGCGGAATCCCCCTTAATCATGCGAAGGCTAATGAGCGCGAACGCATCGCCTCGCCAATTCGATTTACTAGTTTTTATAGCGCCGATCTAATCGAGATTGCGTCATCGGTTGGAAGGGCGTGGTAATAAATTAGCGCCTTTGGCTGTCCATGTCAAAGACTGCCTTATTAGGAAAAATAATATTGAGAATAATCAATCATTTATATCAAGTTTATCAACTTATCTTCAGGACAAACCTCGGTCTGGTGCGGCCGTATATGGATTTACGCCGGGAAGAAGTCGATCGGCTTTGTCGTGGTGATTCGCGCGACGTCCTTCTGCTCGAATCGGAACAGCTTGATGCGCTTGATCAGCTTGCGTTGCATTTCCTCGTCTTCGATCTCGCTCGACACGACCTCGCACATCGAGACCGCGCCCGACGGCTCGATCGTCAGCCTCAGGACCATCTTGCCCTGCAGGGTCGGATCGCGACGCAGCGCGCGGTTGTACAACGCGTAGATCGCACCCTTGTTCTGATCGAAGATCATCTCGATCTCTTCGCGACTGCGGGCCGGCGCCCCGATCGCGTCGGGTCGCCTGAGCGTCGATGCGGCTTGAAGGCCGGCGACCGTACTCGATACGGCCGTCGTCGCCATATCGGTATCCAGGCCCGCGCCGCCGGTGTCCCGGCTCATCGCGGCCGTGTTGATGCCGCCGCTGCCCTTGCCTGCCTTCGAAGTAATCATCGAGCGCTCGGCCCGCTGCGCCTCGCCGGCCGCGCCCGCGAGCTCGCGATCGGTCTTGACGCTCGCGATGGCCCGGTTATCGCGCAGCTCCGCCAGGTCGTCGGCGAACGGCAGCAGGCCCGCGACGGAGGCCTTCTTGCGCGCCTCCTTCGTCTTGTCGATCGGTTTCGGCTCGGGCTTTTTCTTGACGAGGGGTTCAGGCTTCTTCTGCTCGACGAGCCTGGGCTCCTCGGGCGTCGCCTGCACGACCGGCGGCGGTGGCGGCGGCTTTGGCTGGTCCAGAATCAGCCGGGCGAAGCGCGGCGGAATGCGGTCCGCGTCGGTGTGATCCACTTCGGGAATCGGCAACAGCGACAGCAGCACCGTGAGGACGAACGTTGCGGTGAATACCTTCCTGGTGATCCTGCGCAATCGATCGCCATCTTCCCGGGCGAAATCCCAGGCCAGTGCATAGGTTCGATATTGAATAACCGCTGCCATGCCTAGCCCTGCGCCCCAAGCGTGGCGGCCGCTGCCTGCATCGAATCGGACCTGCGCATGACCGCCAGCGAGATCTGCCCATAGTCCGCCGCCATGCAGGTCGCCATGACGCGTTTCAATAATTTATAGGGCAATGCCTTGTCACCCATGATCGTGACTTCGCGGTCCTCGATTTTGCTGAGCGTGTCTGCTCGCAAAACGCGGTCGCTCTGGCTGCGCAGCGCGGCTTCGAGGCCCGCGATGACCATGTCCGGCTGCGCCAGCACGTCACTGACGCGGGCCACGGCCCGGCCCTGCACGAGAATGTCATCACCGGTCACGGTAATGATGACGGTCTCACGCGCTTTCTGCTCGGCCACCGATTGTGGCAACGTAATGTCCTTCGCGTTCGGCAGCACTTCGACCTGCCCCGAATTCACCAGCAGGAAGAATACGAGGATGGTGAAAATATCCATCAGCGACACGAGATTCAGGGCAACTGCCTTTTTGCCCTTGTCATTGCGACGCTGCATGCGCCTGGCGCGTTGCGACATCAGCATCGTTAGCCTTCCTGCGCCAGCACCGGCGCATCGCCGATCGAAATTTCCGGGAACAGTTCTGCCTTGATGACCCCGGCGCCGGCGTCGACCGCCTCGTAGAGCCGGACGGTATCCATGACCTGCACGAGTACGTCGTATTCGATGTCCGGCTCGAGCAGGATGCTGGCGTCGAGCTTGTCCGGATATTTCGCCTTGATCCGCTTCAGGGTGTCGCGCAGCGCTGCGTAGTCGTATTGGCCGTCTTCGGTCATCGGCAGACTGGTCAGCAGGCCACGGTTACGCTCACCGACTTCGAGTCGGGTCGGGCGCACAATGACCTCGAGCTGCAGGGTCAGAGGATCGTCGACCCCGGGCTGATCGTTGGCGGACGGCAGCGTCAGCTCCAGGATCGCGACCTGCGAGAACACCGCCGTGATCAGCAGAAACGGCACCAGTATCACCATCAAATTCATGAAGGCGGTGATATTGAGCTCCACCGCCTCGGGACGGTGGCGCCTGCGCCACTGGCGTCTCATGCGGTCTTCTGCGCGCCGCGACGGCACTCGTCGACGGCATTCAGGAACTTGACGGCAACCATCTCGAGACTGTCGACGATCTCCGTGGTCTTGCTCTGTAACACGGTGTGCATCAGCAGCAACGGAATCGCCACCATCAGGCCAAATGCCGTCGTGTTCATCGCGACCGAGATACTGGCCGACAACAGGTCGGCTTTCTCGGCCGGGTTCGCAGCCGACACGGCCGTGAACGCACGAATCAGGCCGATAATCGTGCCGAGCAGGCCGAGCAAGGTAGCGATGTTCGCGAACGTCGCGAGGTAATGCGTGCGTTTCTCGAGACGCGGCATGACCTCCATCAGGCTCTCTTCCATTGCCTTCTCGATATCATCACGGCGCGCGGCGCCCTTGATGCGATACAGGCCGTAGCTCAGGATCTGGCCGACCGCGCTCTTCGACTTCTCGGTAACCGACGCAGCTTCCTGAAACTTTCCCGCCTTGATATACGGCGTGATCTTGTTCCAGACCATCCGGTTGGTCACGCTGGTCTTGCTCAGATAGAAATACCGCTCGAGCGATATCGCCAGCCCGACGGCCAATACCACCACGATGGGATACATGAAAAACCCGCCGTTCTGAAAAAATCCAATCGCGCTTGCAAACATATCCATAACCGCCGCCCTCCTCCGAACGCCAGACTAAACAACAATGTCTTTACATAATCGAACACGCAGCAGCCGTGTTCGCATTACTCCCGAACCTCTCTCTCGGGAGCGCCATACAATTGATCGAAATACTTCGTTTGTCTCAGGAATACGTCACGGTCCAGAGGTGCCAGCACCTCATCGATCAGGCTGTTGACCGGTTTTCCGGCGAGACTGCCGAGTGACGGATCTTTCCAGGGCACGATGTACAGCACCCGGGGCAGCTCCTGGTTGCCGCGGATCAATGTCGTCTCGAGCTCCATCCGGTCCGTCAGGTAGCGCTGCCCGGTGGCCTCCGGGCGCTCGACCGGTTCCTCCGCTGCCGGCGCCGCATCCACTTCCGGCCATGCGGGTACGATCTCCCCGGCGCGCAGTCCGCCGGACAGCAACAGGACCAGGCTCACGAAGGCTGCTCGCCCGGCGATACTCATGGCCCGACCTGCCTGTGCATTGTGAACGCCGCGCGCTGCGGCTCGCCCACGCGGCGGCGCAGATCGATGATCCATTTGTCGACGACGTCCTGCTTATCGATCGCGCCGGGTCGACGCCGCTGGGCAAATCCTTCGTAGTACTGCAGCGCGAGATCCGGTCGATCCTGGTACAGGTCGTACAGCACGCCAAGATTAAAATAGGCGAGTGCATAATCCGGATTCGACTCGATCGCCGTGAGGTACGACTGTTCGGCCGCCGCGAACAAGCCGCGCTGACGCTGCCAGATACCGAGTTGGTTGTAGGCCGCCGCGCAGTCCGAACACACTGCTATGGCACGCTGTAACGAAAGCATGGCCGCATCCGGCCGACCGCTGCGTGCGTGGATAATGGCGAGGTTGACGTGTGGCCCCGCATAGTCCGGATAAGTGCCGATGACTCGCTCGAATTCGATCACGGCGCGCTCGTCCGCGCCCGAATCCATGAACCCGAGTGCGCGCGCATAGCGTGTGCTTGCATCGGCGGGATACTCGACAACGACGGCCCCGCCGGCGGCCCTGGTCTGCGGCTGCGATCCGCCACAGCCGGCCAGCGCGCCGATCGCCAACGCCATGACCAGGACGACCCGCCGCGAACCGAGCTGATTAATCCAGTGCCGCAACAAAGCGCTCGCTCCTCTCGGATTTCGCGTAACGGAACGGCAGCAACTCTGCCAGCCGCGCAAAACTCCTCTTTACCCATTCGTCGTACACACCGTCGCTGGCCCGCGACGCGTTGGATTTGAAAATATCGATCGCCTGCTCCTCGAACGGGAACGCCTGCTCCTCGAGCAGAATGTCATACTGCTCGAGTTCGTCCGCGGACAACTCCTTCGGCCGCTCCGAGTTCATCAGGTCCTGGCTCAGCACGTAGTACAAATCGGCAATCTCGAAGCTCGCCGCGGTCGTCACCGCGGCGATACCGTAGTCGGCTGCCTGGCCGTAGGCGGCCAGCGCAGCCTCCATGCGGGCTTTTTTAAGCTTCAGACTGCTCTTCAGCGGAATCGTCAGCTTGACCGTCCGGAAGGCGTCACGCGCCGGGGCTGCGAGTTCGAGCCTGGCCTGTGCTGCCAGCGTCCGGCTGCGCGCACTGCGGGCCGCGCCGGCCCCGGCGTCAGCCGCGACGATTGCGGCCAGCCATTGCTGCCGATCGGCCCAGTCGTTCGACTCCCTGGCCAGATTGGCCAGCTTGTATTGCGCCTCCAGCGACTCACCGAACGGGGTCGGGAAGCGGGCAACGATCTGTGCATAGACACGACGCTGATCCGCGCGCGAACCCTGTAGCTCGTACAGGTCGGCCGCCTGCCACAGGGCCTCGCGATGCAGTTCCGGATCCGCGTCGGCAAAGCTCGCGACGCGTTCGTATTCGGCTGCGGCACGGCCGTGCTGGCCGGATGACTGATACGCGACAGCCAGTTTCTGCGTGACGTCGTCGTTAAACCGGTGTGCCGGGAAAGCAGCACGGAACCGCTCAAGAACATCGACCGCTTCACCCCAACGCTGATTCGCAAGCAACAGTGTGCCGGCGTCGTACAGGGCGTTCGCGACGAATGGTGACGTTGGCTGAACCATCGCAACCCGCAGAAACTGGGCGACGGCAAGATCGACATCGCCCGCAGCCTGCGCCTGCTCGGCCTGACGATAGACAGTGGCCGCAACGCGTTCCGCATAGTCCGAACGCTCGATGCCCGCGGCCAGCGGCATCAGCAACAGACGCTCATACGCTCGCTCGGCCGGTGCGAATCGGGCGAGGTCGAAATTTGCGTGCGCGATCACGGTCCATGCCGTGCGTTCGAGCTGCATTGACGCCGGCGGCTGTAACGTGACGACCCGGCCGGCCACCTCGATCGCGCGCTCGGTCGCGCCGCTGCGGAAAAATTCCTCGGCGGCATGGGTCAACACCGATGCTGCCTGCTCGTGCCCGGGGAACGTGCGTGCGAAACGCAACGCATTATCGAGCGACTGCGTATGCCATACGACCAGCGCCGCGCCCTCGAGCATCTCTGCATGGTGTTCGGCCGACAGCAATGCCGCGAAGCCGGCCGCCGCCGCCTGCTCGTGCGGGCCATAGTCGTAGGCCGTGCGCAGGTACTCGGTGTTCGCCTGGCCATATCGCTCGAGCTCGAACCAGATGTCGGCGAGCAGATAGTTTCGCGCTGCAGAATCCGGATCATCCGGAAAATAGGCAATAAACCGGTGGTACCAGTCGGCCGCACGCGCATAGGCCGCCGCATTATCATCGGCCTGCGCTTGCGCGTGATCATAGCTGGCCAGATCGGTCAGATGCATCTTCAACTGGTCGACGACGCCGCTCCAGTCCGCCACCATCCGGCCGGCCCAGAATGCGCTGTGCAACCCATACAGGTCGATGTAATCGCGCTTCACCTCCAGCACGAGGCTCGGAAATTTTGCCAGCGTCAGGGCCTCGATAACCCGCACCTGCATTGCCGGCGCGCGCGCGTCGGTCGGCATGCGTGCGACGAACGCGGCATAGGTATTGGCGGCATCCTGATAGCGTTCCTGGTCGAGGTAGAGGTCGCCAAGCGCCGCGTACAGCAGACCCACGTAAGCCGGGTCACCGCGCCCAGCCGGTGCACGTTCATCCGGGCCACGCAGCTCGGCTCCCCGCCGGTCGAGTCCCCATTGGTCAAGCAATCCATTCAAAGAGGTGTGGCCATCGAGATAAGCCAACGAGATCGCCAGCACCCGAAACGCATCATCCAGTAACTCACGCTCCGCGCGCGACATAGCCTGCAGTGCCGCGCCGGCGTCCGCAGCATCGCCAAGACGGACATCGAGCAAGGTCATGAACGAATTCAAACTCGCCTCGTAGCGGCTGCGCTTGAACATCGCCCAGCCGTGCTTGTATAGCGACTGCTGGTAATAAGTCGAACCGGCGCCGCTGGCAACCACGGCGGCATAGGCCACCGCGGACGCCGGGAAATCCTTGCGGACGAACAGAATCTCGCCGCGCCGAAACTGCGCCTCGTCGAAAAACCGGCTGTCGGCATAGCCGGCCACCAGTCGATCGAGGATGTCCAGCGCCTTGTCCGCCGCGCCGATCGTCTCGTACGCACGCGCCAGTTGATACAAAATCTTGTCGGTGTCGGGATGATCGGGATTCGCTGCGAGCAACGCCGTATACAACTGCACGGCCTCGGCGTAATAGCCGGCCGCGGCCTCGGGGCCGAGCTCGATCTCCTCATCCTCGCCCGCCGCGAGGTTCAGATCGCCGAGACGCCGCATCGCTTCCCTCTGCAGAGCCGGGTTATCCTTCGAGATCGCCAGGAACTCGCGATATTGATCGCGCGCCGCCGCGGCGCCACCCGGCACGACCGGCGTCGTCTGCAAGTCGATCTCGTGCGCGGCGAGGCTGCCGATCGTCGCCTGCGTATCTTCGGGCCGGTTGTCGCTGCCGAACGGCCACAGGCCACCCATCAGGGTGATGCCGTACACCGTGGCCAGCACACCGACGTTCACGGGTCACCCCCGACATCCTGATTGGACACGACGGTCGCCTGGTCGTAGATCGTCGCCAGCGCGAACCGCGCCTGTACCCGGTAGCTGGCGAGGCGCGACTTCTGCGCCTCGAGCTCGCCGGCAACCACCACCGCAAGCTGGTCTTCCTGCTCTCCGAGCGCCAGCGTGATGCGCGTCTGCATCGAATCGAGCCGTGGCGCGAGCATCGCGATTCGGTGCGCATACTCTGACAGTCGCAGCGGCATCTGTACGCGTGCCTCCAGCACGCGCGCCTCGTAGCTGCGGGCGCGTTCCAGTTCCCCATCGAGCTCGGCCAACTCGCGCTTCTGCTGCCAGAGCCGATAGCGATATTCGGTGTCGAATCGCCACAGCAGCGTGCCCTTCAGAATCCGCTGTTTGCTGCGCGCGCCGGCGCCCTCTTCACGATTGAATGCAAGATGCGATTCAAGGGCCGTCACGTCACGCCAGAGCTGCGCCTCGCGATTCTGCGCCAGGCCCACGACATCGCGCTCCGCCTCGATGCGCGCCAGGCGCGACGCGAGTGCGTCGCGGCGCGCCGTCAGCCCGGTCACGTTCACTTGTTCCATTCGCGCTGCGACGGCTGGGAGGCGCTGCTCGTAGGCCAGGCGGCGCGTCGCCACCATGTCTTCATAGGTCGCGAGCTTCTGCTGCCATTCGGCCACATGCGCGCGTAACGCGAGGAGATCCCGATAGCTGCGCAAGCCGTCCTGGAACGGATGGTTCGCGATCAGGTGATAGAGGTAACGCGCATCGTCGGTCTCGGGCAACACGGCGAGATTCCAGTGCCAGCGACCGAGCTGTTGTTCGTCATGCGCGAGCAGCGAGCGCACCAGCTCGCCGGAACGAGCCCGCGCGATAGCCGCGTCGAGATCGGCAAGTTCGTTGTCGAAATCTGCCATCGCGGCAACGTAATACTCGGCGGCCGAACCGTTCGCGCCGAGACGTGTAAATGCATAGGGCACCGCGAGCAGCGATTCCTGCACGGCGCTGTCCAGCAGATCACGCTGCTGAAGTTCGAGCCATGGGGTCAGTGCACCGCGATAATCTGCACGCAGCGCATCGGCCCAGCCGATGCCGAGCAGGGCTTTGTTCGAGGACGGCCCCTGCAGGCGCACGTGCTGCAACACCGCCTTGGCCTGCCCGGGCCGTTCGGCCTGCAGGTAGGCATAGCCCAGCGCGAGGTTGGCCTTGTCGCGCAAGGCAATGAGCGCAGGGTCGTCGCTGTCGATCTGCCCGACTGCGGCGAGCCGGGCCCCACCTTCATTAATCTGGCCGGTGCGCACCAGGGCCACGCCAAGATTGAAATTCGCATACGCGAACCAGCTCCCGGCGCCGTCCCAGCTGCCGAGCAATGCAGCGGCCTTGCCGAACCGTCCCTGCGCCATCAGGCTCTGCGCACTGAGCATGCGATGTTCCGAAGCCAGCCAGACCGGCAGATCGTCGCCAACTTTCGCAAACGCGTGATCGGCCTCGCGATACCGGCCGCGCTGATAATGCGCCTTGCCGATATACAACCAGACCCGATCGCGTACCAGCGAATCATCGCTCTCGGCCAACAGGCGAGTGAAAATTTCGGCGGCGTCCGCATGCTGACCGTAGGCGAGATACAAACCGCCAAGCAGCAGCTCGGCATCGGCGGCGTGGTGCGTGACGCGGCCGGCCTGACGGGCAGCCAGCAGATGGGTCAGCGCGGTAAAGTCATCCTGCTGATAGAAGTGGAACAAGACCTCACCGTAATACGGGTCCCGGATCGTCGTTCCCTGATCTTTCGCCTTGCCCCACGCATATGCGTGGCCACCGGTCAGGGTCAGTGCGATCAGAAGCAACCCCGGAACGAATTTTCGACGGAGTCGCAGCAATGCCTATTCCCACTCCGAGACCATGAACTCGGGCTGTTGCTTGCTGACCCGGTCGGAAATCTGCAGCTCGACGAATTTCGCGCCGATGCCCTTGTCGAAGTCGAGCTTCGCACCCCGCCGATAATCGCGCCCGTGCGGACCGATGCCGGTGAAGATGGCTACGATCTCGTGCGGACCGGTCTTCAGGTTGCCGAGGAACAAGCGCTGCACACCACCACGATGCAGTGCTTGTACCTCGCGTTCGGTGTAGAGATAGTTGCTGACTTCCTTGCCGTCTACCTTGAGCTGTACGGAGTCGAGTGCAAAAAACTCACCGATGTCCAGCGACAGGAACACGGCAACCTGCGTGTTCGCCGGGTACAGCAGCTCTTCCTCGAGCATGAACAACTCGCGATTCAGATCCAGCACGGCACCCTTCAGCGCCTGTACTTCGGCATCCAGGCTCCGCGAAGCTCCATCGACAGCAAACACCGCCGTCGGCAATGTGAACATCAGGATGCCGAGCACCATGGCGCACAAATTTCGGGAACCTTCGGTCATGACTGTCACCTTCTATTCTTCGGCCAGCAACGCGAGCAGTTGCTCGGCGTACGTCGCCTCGTCGCCGCGGCGGTAGCCCGTATGGATCTCCCGCACCCGGCCGTGCGCATCGATCAGCACCGTCAGCGGCATGGTGCGCGGGTCGTACAGTTGTACGGCCGCCTTCCGTTCGTCGTACCAGATCGGAAAACTCAAATTAAGGCGGTCGGCGATCTCCTGCGCATGACGGGGCTGATCGACCACCGCGACGCTGATGACCATGAAGCCCGTATTGCGATGTGCCTGGAAGAGTGATTCGAGTCGATCGAGTTGCTCTCGGCAACGCCCGCAGGATTGCGTCCAGAAGTTCAGCAGTACGACATCACCGCGATACTCACTGAGCCGCAAATTCTTGCCCGTGGAACTCTTCAGCGCAAAGTCCGGCGCCGGCTCATTGACAGCGAGCTTCGCCGCAGCGGCCGCGCACGGCAGTGCCAGCAAGAGCAGCGCGCAGCAGACCACGCGCAGCCGGTCAGACCGACAAAAACTATTTAACACTCGCGACAACAGCGTATTTTCCGGTTCACACCTGGCCGCTCAACGAGAAACGACCGACAACCACACCCGGCATACGACCCGGTCACGAACGCAACGCTCGCGTCAATTTCGCATGCGAAGATAATGGTCGCAGCACGGCCCGGCGAATCCTGTGATCAGAGTCACGCATCCGGGCGACGCATCCCGCTCAAGCGGATGAATTACCCGGAGTCCGGACGGGTTACACGGATTATGTCAATCGGCGCGACGCGCCTGCTGTGCGGCGAGGCCGGTCGAGAACTGCACGCGGCGGGAAGCATCGATGATGATCGCCTCGTAGTCCGGCAGACGCTCGATCAACTCGAGGCCTGCCTGCGCACCGAGCACGAACACGCTGGTCGACAGCCCGTCCGTCATCGTCGCATCGGGGCCGACGATGGTGACACTGCGCAGCTCTCCCGCCGACTTGCCGGTCGACGGGTCGAGAATGTGGTGATAGCGAACCCCGTCTTCGATGAAAAAGCGCTCGTAATCGCCGGAGGTCGACACCGCCTCATTGGCGAGCGCCAGACGCGTGATCAGCCCGGCTTTGTCGTCCGGATCGCGGATGCCAACGATCCACGGCCCGTTGCCGCGGTCGCCGAGCAGGCGCGTATCGCCGCCGGCCGTCGCCAGCGCATGGGTTACACCACGTTCTTTCAGTAATGCGATCACAGCCTCGCAGGCATAACCCTTCGCGATTCCGCCGAGATTGATGCGCACCCCCTCACGCGCGAAACGTATCGTCGATGCCGCAACGTCGAGCTCGACAAACCGGTGGTCGATCGTCAACAGGTGCGCATTGATTTCCGGCTCGTCCGGCCTCCGGTTCAGACGGTAGTCATAGAGTTGGCCGACGCTGTCGTAAGTGATGTCGAATGCACCCTCCGTGGTCGCGGACAACGCCAGCGCGCGCGCAATCAGAGCGAATAATTCATCACCGACGACGACCGGGCCGGCAGCCGCCTGCTCATTGATGCGCGTAATTTCCGAATCAGCGCGATACGTGCTCATCGCGCTCTCGATCCGGTCGAACTCGGCCATGCCCGCGGCGATCAGGCGCCTGGCTTCGGCCGCATCGTCGTGCCACAGCTCGATCTCGACGCGCGTGCCCATTTTATCCTGCGCATCGGAAAACCAGTCGCCGTGGGCGGCCGGCAAAACACCCAGCATGAGCAAGCCCACCAGCAGGCGCGGTGCGGGTATCGAGCACCTGAGCATCTGCGAACTCAGCGGATAACGGTAGCGGTCATGGTCTGGTCAGCTTATTCGCAACCGGGCACCGGCACCAGCACCCGTGAGTGAATAAACGAATCAAGCCAGCCCCCGGCGTCCGTCAGAACCAGACTGAAAAATATAACTGGATCACGTCGGCCGAGTAATCGAACAATGGCTCTTGCCCGGGCGAAAACAGCGGCGCGCCGTTCTCGTCCCTGAACCGCAGGTCGTGGAAGTCATCGTAGTCGTAAATAATATGATCATAATGGACGTTGACGCTGGCCTTCTCAAGGAACTTCCAGCCGTCCCTGAGCAGGTTGTAGGTGGCTCCGAACCGAAGCGCGTGACTGACGAAGGTCGATAATTCCTTGTCCCGCGCCAGAAAGTTCTGCGAATCCTGAAATGGAAACAGGTCCGAAAAAAAATCGGCCTTGCTCTGTGTATAGAAGCGATAGCTGATGTCCAGAATCCAGGCTTCCTGCAGCGGATGCGTGTAGCCGATATCGAAGTTGTGCGCGTCGATGCCCCAATCATCCGTGAAGAACCGGTAGCCGCCGTGCACGGCGGCACGATACGGCAAGTGATAGCGCATATTGAATGCGATCGCGTTACTCGAGCGCGTACCGGGATAGATCTCCGGCTGGAACGAGTAGCCGGTGGACGAGCCCGGGTCGAGGAAGCGAGTCTGGCGATATGGATTGTTCAGCCAACCCTCGTCGGTGATGGCTTCGTAGTACAGGCCCAGCAACCAGTTGCGCGTGATGACCTGGGTCACGCTCAGCCGATAGTTACGTCGGTCGGCCTGCTCATGGAAAATCCCGTCCGGCTGGCCGTCGGGACCGTTGCGGAAGATGTCATCCGAGCCTCGCCCGTAGCCCATCGTCACCGTTGTCAGGCCGCCGAAGATATCCTGCGAAACGCTGATGTTCAGCGACTGTGCCTTGTAGTCGTTCTCGTTGCTGTCCGTAAACGCGATACTCATGATCGTATCGTCGTGCAGATAATCCAGACCAACGCTGTATTCTTTCCGCTCTTCCTCGTATCGGCTCGCACCTGTTGTGACGACATCGATCGACGCACTGCTGATGCTGTCGACGTAGTAGTTGGCGAACAGCGAGACGGTTTCGCGAATGTTCTTGCGTACCAGCAGTGACGGGCCATCGATCTGGACGTTGTCACCGTCGTAGTAGTGATACAGCACATCGGCGCGGTCCTCGGGCAACACGCCCGCGCGCGCCGCAGCGAACCCTGCGACCAGCGCGACGAGCAACCACCATCGATGTGCCGGCATGCTCATCAGGCTAGTTACAGCCACACCCGCCGCCGGCGCTGCCCGCCGCGCCACGCGCACCCTCGCGCGCTTCGTGCACGTGGTTGATATACGCGGCGGACACGGGATCCCGATCGAGCAACATGATGGGATCGGCAAGGCGGTCGCGCTCATAGGGTTTGACCCACGGCTCGACGGCGCAGCCGGTCGCGGCCACAGCGAACAGGAGCAGCATCAGTGCAGGCTTGAGACTCATCCCCGCTCTCTCGACAAGGCGCGAATCTGATCCATGTAGTCCGTCTCGTATCCCGGCTTATAGCCGTGATGCAGGTAACGCACATTGCCCCGACGATCAATGAGCACCGTGCTGGGCATGGCGACGACGTCATACAATTTGCTGATGCCATTCTCCGGGTCATACAAGACCGGGAAGCTGACCGGGCGCTGTTTCAGGAATGCCTGCCCGTCGGCGGAATTTTCCTCGACGTTGATGCCAAGCAGCGTGAAGCCGAGTGGCGCGTACTTCCGATGAATCTGCTCGAGCAGCGGCATCTCCTGCCGGCACGGGCCGCACCAGCTCGCCCAGAAGTTGATCATGACCACCTGGCCTTTCAGATCGCTGAGACTGACGGCATTGCCATGGGCGTCATTCAGCGTGAAATCCGGCGCCGGCTCAGCGTCGTCGGCCCACGCCGGCGCAAGCAGTACGCAGGCGATGACGGCACCGGGCAGTGAAAACCGGCAAGCTTTTGTGCGTAACATCATGAATCGATCCTCAGAAGAAACCACTCAGGCCAATATTGAACTCGAAGTTGTGGGTCGTCTTGTCCTCGCCGAGCAGGTCCGAATCAAACAACCGGTCACGCACGTCAACCCGCAGCGCCAGCCAGTCGGTCAGCAGCATGCGATAGCCCGCGCCCAGCACCAGCGTGAAGAAATCATCATCGGCGAAATTGGTGTTGCCCGCGCCGACCACCACGTACAAGGCACTCGGAAAGGCTCGTTTGCGACCGATAAATACCTCGCCCGGCAACAGGTTGTAGCCGATGGACAAGTCATAGTACGTCAGTGTCCGCTGGTCATCGGTCAGAAGCGGTGCGCCACCGCTCAGTTTCTCGAAACTCGTCTCGCCGACATCGGTTTGGCCGAAGGTGCCCTCGACGAAGAAGCCCTCGCTGATGTGGTAGGCCAGGCGCGCACCGTAGGTCGAATTCGTCTCGAAGTCCTCGACGCTGAGCAGACCGAAATAGGCGCCCACCTCAAAATTGTCGGCATCGATTTTCACGGGCGCAGCTTCCCGGCGCGAAACCTCCGGCTGAATGACACTCTCACCCTCATCGGGTGCAGTCTCGATGACCGTGCGCCCGCCGAAGCAGCCGGTAATGGACATGACACCCAGTGCGGCCAGTGTCACCCTTAAAAGAAAAATGCGAATCCCGCCTTCCATTCGTCTAATTCCTCGTTGCTGTCTCTCTTCGTAAACACGACGTAACTCTTGTATTCGGCCCGGAGCAGAAACCGGCGACCGAGATGTGCGCGAAACCCGAAGCCGACATGCGCCTCCTGGTCGGTTCGATCCTCCGCCTGTACGAGTGTCGCCTTCGGTTCGATGCGCAGCACACCGGTACCCAGCGTAAAGAACGGCGACACGTACCAGCCTGGGAACGGCTGATGCACCAGGCTGGCGCTGAGCATCCAGCCACTCGAAAAATCGCCGGTAATATCCGATGCGGAAATCTCGAGCGACAGGTTATCGGTAAACAAGTAGGCGCCATACAGTGTGAGAATATTGGCACCGTCCAGGTCGCCGAGTTGGAAACCTGCCTCGCGACGACGCTTGATGAAGTCTTCGCGGCTCGGGTCACGAATCGCCGTCGGCGTGCCATCGGGCTCGAGGGTCTGCGACAGCTGCCCGGCCGACACCCAGCCCTCGATGCCCCGCTCGGTACGCACCTTGAACCAGTCGGTGCGGCGCGTGTGAACCTCGAGCTTCTCGCCGCGCTCGGCGAGGTTGAATATCGGGTAACCGCGGCCCGGGCCGGTATGCAATTCGATATAGGGTTCCGCGATCACGACCTCGTATGGCCGACCTTTGCCATAAGTCGGCGCGGCGAGGCACAGACAGGCAAGCACGATGACGGCGGGATACTGCATGGCTAGTTTATCGGCGCGTCGAACGGATTATTGAAGTACTGGCCACCGATATCGAGCCATTCGGCCACCAGCCGCAGCTCGGCCCCGCTCAGATAGCCGGCATGCGATGCACCTGCCGAGAAGCGACTGAAGAACGGCGCGGACGACACCGCGCCGTTGACGGACATCGACGCGGCGACGGTGACCGGCTGCAGAATCGGATCGCCGGTCACAGGATCGATGCCGATCTCGATCATGACGTCCTGCAGGGTGCCGGTGGCGAGGTCGAAAAATTGCTGGTTGTCCGGAAACAGCAGCTCTCGATAGGCTCGCAGGTGATCCGGCTCCTCGACCGACGGGCCATCCGTCAGATCCAGTTGCCCGAGTGGCGCCCGGATCATGGCCATCGCATCGACCGGGCTGTGGCACACCGTGCAGGTCACATCGGTGATGCCGTCCGGCGCGAGCCGCGGCTCGGCCCACAGCGGGTGAATATGCATCTCGTAGTGGATAACGATTCTGCAGATCGGTGTCCACTGGGCCTGACACGCCGCCGACACCGGCGCCGGCGTCGTCAGATCGTTGTACAGGTAAGCAACGGACGCATCCCTGGCGCGACCGGCCGCGACCTCGTCGGTCCAGACATCGTCGTACACGATATCGACGCGCGGCATGATCTCGGCGCAGTCCGTCGCGCAGCTCAGACGCGCGCGAGCCTCGGCCATCGTCTCGCCGAAGTCCGCGAAATACAGCGATACGGTATTCGGAAACGGCAGGCTGTCGGCCAATGCGCCGGGGTATGCGCTGTCGAACGCATCCGCCCGGCCGTGCGAGAACCCGGTGTTGTTCTCATGACAACCGTTACACTCGAGCGTCTCGCCCGGGCGAACCTGCAGCCAGCTCTGATGACGCGGCGTGACGCGCTCGCCCGCCGCATTGAGCACACTGATGGCCAGCGGGATATTTGCGGGCACCATGGCATACACCGATCCGTCCGGTTCGACGGGTACGTAACCGATTATCTCGCGCATGCCTTGGCCGGCACTGCGCCCGAACGCCGTATTGGCAAAATCCCGCACGTCGTCGTCTGGTATCGACACCGCTTTGACGATCCGCAGGAAGCGCCCCGGGCGCTGGTCCGCGGTGGTCTGCGCCGGATCGGCCAGTGCCGGAATATCCGGTGCCGCCTGATCCACGCCATCGCGATCGTAGATGCTGCGAATATTGATAAAGCCCACACCCGCATCGACGTGGGCCGGGTCGAGCGCCCCGGTGGTTGCCTGATCGTGAATCACCGGCGGCAAGGTACGCTGCTGGGCGGCAACCACGTCCGCATAAATAATGCCCTCTTCCGGCTGCAGGACCGGCAACTGGGTATCGCTCGCCCGATCGTAGATCCAGATGCCAAACAGCGGGTCTGCCTCGACCAAGGCCGGGTCGGCGAGGTCCGCGTCGGTACACGGAAAAATACGCAACGGCAGCAGTGCCGGATCCAGCACCGCGGCGGCGAGTTCTGCCGCGTCGACGAGCCGGCACTGGCTCCAGCTGACAAACATCCGCTCGGTGCCGTCCCACAGCGGGTACGCCGAGCCGAACACGCCGCCCGGCGACACGCTGCCGTCGGTGCGCACGTCGTTGATGGTCGCGAACGACTGGGCCGGACCGGTCAGCACGCCGGCGTTGGCCGCGTTGGCCTGGACATTCTCGAGGTAATCGGCCGTCTCGATGATCCGGATATCGGCACCGCGACTGGCGACCTGGAACGGTTGAACAATCGTCATCATGCGGCCGTCGCTCATCTCGCGCGGCTGCAGAAACTGAATTGTCGCCCCGTTCGTGCCGGTGGCGTGGCTGTTTTTACCGTACAGCAACTGCAGTTCGGTGCCGTCCGGATTCATGGTGTATAGGTGCATCGCGTTGCGCCCGCCCATGTTGTCCCAGCGCGTGAACACGATGCGCCCGTCGCTGAGCACGGCAGGGTCCAGATCATGACTCTGGTTGTAGGACACCTGGTGGATATCGCTGCCATCGGCATTCATGACGTGCAGCACGAAGGCGAACTCGCCGCGATTCTCGTCAAGCGCGGAAAACTGGGGTTTGCCCTCGTCCAGCAGGATTGCATTCGACTGACGCTGGCGTGTCGAAGAAAAAACAATGCGCCCGTCCGGCAGGTAGTACGGTGCCACGTCGTGGCCGGCCTCGGCCGTGATATCCGACGTCATGATCCGGGTCAGCACATCGAACTCCAGGTCATACTCCCAGATGTTCCACTTCGGCTGATCTTCCTCATCGGCGTTTTCGATGAACTGCGCCCGCATCGCGAAGATCACGCGGGACCCGTCGTATGAGACCTCGAGGTCGCGCACGTCACCCAGGCCGGCGGTAATGCCCTCGGTGATGTTCCGCTCCGCGGCACTCGGCGACGCGCGCTCGCGAACATAAAGATCAGCGCCGATCTCGAACGTGATCAGCTCGCGCGCATCGGTCGGCTCGACATTCCCCTGGTCATCCAGGGGCAACGGCCGCTTGACATAGGCGATCGGGACATCGAGCACGACCGGATCGGCCGCCTGGCCCCCGGCCAGATCCACACCACCGCCGCTACCGCAGGCAGTGATGCCACACACGATAATTATCAGCAGTGCAGACGAACGCCACGCGCTCGAACGGCTTTCCAACAACCCGTTTATCATCTAATTCCCAACCACAAGTCACAACAGCCCGAGGTCTTTGTAACCGGAAGAACGATCCGGGCATACCCACCACATAACCTAATACAACAGAAATTCACTAATCCGTTAACGCGATCACAGAATCCACAGACGCGAAGCGAAAAGATGCGTCTGCTGGCGTGCAATGCGCTTGTGTCTGGGTTGTGGGGCGATAATTGGGATGAGTGCTGGTATGCGCATGCGGCGTACGGCTGCCGGGGTACGCACGCGAACCGGATGGATCGCTTCGGTGTCGATCGCTTTTCTGCTGTCAGGCAGCATGTCCTCGCCTGCCCAGGCGGGCGCACTGGAGCAGGCCAGACGAATGCACGATCGGCTGGCCGGCGTGCCGCCGAGCGACCAGATGCTGCTGGACATGACCAACGACCTCAATGGGGTCGGCGGCAGAACCGGGATCGACGCCGCGTATCTGGCGATGGATGACAAGGGCTTCTACAACGTCACCCTCAAGAATTTCGCGGCGCCGTGGACGAATGAGAGCCAAAGCGTATTCGTACCCCTGAATGACTACACGGCAACTGTCATCGGCATGATCCGGGACGATGTGCCCTTCAATACCTTGCTGTCCGCGAACCTCGTGTACATCGACCCGAATGGCGCCACGCCGTACTCGATGACGAACAACAATCACTACGCACAGCTGGAAGCAAATGACACGAACCTGATGACGGCACTGGTCGGCGTACCGCAGACGCAGGTGACCGATCTGCCCCAGGCGGCAGTGGCCGGAATTTTTACCACCCGCGCAGCGGCCGAAGCATTCTTCATCGCCGGCACCAACCGTGCGATGTTTCGTTTCACGATGCTCAATCACCTGTGTAACGACATGGAACAGGTCAAGGACATCACGCGCTCACCGGACCGGATTCGACAGGATGTGTCGCGCAGCCCGGGCGGCGACAGCCGCATCTTCCTGAATAACTGCATCGGCTGCCACACCGGCATGGACCCGATGACCCAGGCGTTCGCGTATTACGACTATGACGAAGTGCAACAGCGCATCGTATACACACCAGACCAGGTACAGCCGAAGTACTTCAACAATGCCGACAACTTCCGGCCGGGCTTCGAGACGCCGGACGACAGCTGGACCAACTATTGGCGTGCCGGGCAGAACCAGTTGCTCGGTTGGGATTCATCGCTGCCGGGCAGTGGCGCCGGCGCGGCCTCGATGGGCGCCGAACTTGCCAACAGTGATGCATTCGCACAATGCCAGGTCAGGAAAGTTTTCAAGACGATCTGTTTTCGCGACCCAGTCGACCAGGCCGATCGTGACCAGGTTGCCACGATGACCTCTGCTTTCAGGAGCGGCGGCGCCAACATGAAGCTGGCCTTCGCCCAAGCAGCAGTTTACTGCAAGGGTCCCTGAAGTGCAGACCATGATCAGGATCACTCAGGCGAAAACCATGGCAGCAGCCCGACTCGTCGCACTGCTGATCACACTGCTTCTCGCCGGTTGCGGCGGTGGCGCCGACACGGAATCCTTGCCGCAACTGAACCTGCCGACGACGACGAACTACACGGGGCCGCCACCGGCCACAGCCGATGTCCAGTCCTTCATGATTAACCTGTGGGATAACATCGCGCGGCCGGATCGCTGCGGCGGTTGCCACAGCGACACCGGTGGCCAGGCACCGATGTTCGCACGCACTGATGACGTGAACCTCGCCTATGACGCGGCGCTGTCCCTGGTCGATCTCGGCTCGCCGAGCGACTCCCGGCTGGTTATCAAGGTTGCCGGAGGCCACCACTGCTGGGAAGCCGTAGCGGCCGTTTGCGGCGACATCATGACCGGCTGGATCGAAAACTGGGGCGGCAACACGACGGGCGAAGCGGCCCGCCAGATCGAACTGCAGGCACCGGTACTGCGACAGGTCGGCGCGAGCAAAACCTTTCCCGCGGACACCAGCCTGTTCGAGGCGACCGTACATGCCCTGGTCACCGACGTTGCGACGGGTAACTGTCTGGCCTGCCACAGTTCCAGCGCGGATCCGGCAGTGCAGCAGAACCCCTACTTCGCCGATGCGGATCCAGGCATTGCCTACGCTGCGATCAAGCCGAAGATCGATCTCGACGATCCGGCAAGTTCACGTCTCGTCGTGCGCCTGCGCTTCGAGTTCCATAACTGCTGGGGCGACTGTGCGGCGAATGCCGACACCATGCAGGCGACGATCGAGCAACTGGCGGCCGGCTCCACGACGGATCCGATCGACCCAAACCTGATCCTGAGTGCAGCGCTGAACCTGTTTGACGGCACGATTGCCAGCGGCGGCAATCGTTACGAAGCGAACCAGATTGCCTTGTGGGAGTTCAAGACCGGCATCGGTTTGACCGCGTTCGATACCAGCGGCGTCGACCCGGCAATCAACCTGACCCTGTCCGATCCCGACACCGTCAGATGGGTCGGCGGCTGGGGCGTCGAAATACTGAGCGGCAAGCTGCAGGGTTCGACTACGAACAGCAAGAAACTGCACGACATGATCAAGTCGTCCGGAGAGTATTCCATCGAAGCGTGGGTCGTGCCCGGTAATGTCGCGCAGGAGGAAGCCCGAATCATCAGCTACTCGGCAGGCACGATGGCGCGAAACTTCCACCTCGGCCAGACGCTTTACGCCTACGATTTCTATAATCGCAGCAGTACGACCGACGGCAACGGCGAGCCGTTCATGCAGACATCCGACACGGACGAAGACCTGCAGGCCACGCTACAGCATGTCGTTGCGACCTACGACCCGGTCAACGGCCGGCGCCTGTATGTCAACGGCGTATTCACCGATGATCTCGACCCGGTGCCCGGCGGCACCCTCGCCGACTGGGACGACACATTTGCGTTCGTACTCGGCAACGAGGTCTCCGGCGATCGCCAGTGGATGGGCGTGATCCGGCTGGTTGCCATCCATAACCGGGTACTGACACCGGAACAGATTCTGCAAAACTTCGCCGTCGGCGTCGGCGAGAAGTTCTTCCTGCTGTTCAATCTTCCGGAGAGCATCGTCGGCATGCCGCAGGCGTATATCCTGTTCGAGGTCAGCCAGTTCGACAGCTACAGCTACCTGTTCGACGCCCCGATATTCATCAGTCTCGACGCGGCCGCAACCCCGGGAAACATACCGATCGCCGGCATGCGGCTGGGTATCAATGGCGCGGAATCACCGGTCGGCCAGGCCTACCAGAATCTGAACACACAAATCACCGATGCTTCGTATACGCCCCAGGGCCAGCCGCTGTCCGGTCTCGGCACGGTCATCGCTCTGGAACGCGGCACCGACTCTGACCTGTTCTTCCTGACCTTCGAGGTGCTCGGCAACGCAACGAATTTCGTCACCGAGCCCGCGCCGCTGGCGCCGACCCCGATCGACGGTGCGCCCGCATCCGATATTGGTATCAAGACCTTCGACGAGATCAACGCGTCATTCTCGGTGATCACCGGCATTTCGAAAACCGATGCGGCAGTGTCCGGCACCTTTACCCTGGTCAAGACCCAGCTGCCGACGATCGAGGACATCGGCGCATTCTCGGCTGCACACGAGATCGGCATCGCGCAGCTTGCGATCGAATACTGCAACGTACTGGTCGAGGATGCAGGCAAGCGTACGGCCTATTTCCCCGGCTTCGATTTCGGCGCGCAGCCGAGCGTCGCGTTCGCGGCTCGTGACCTGATGCTGATGCCGCTGATCGATAATGCGATGAACATCGGGCTCGGCTCGCAGCCGACCTTCGCCGACGTACGTAACGAGCTTGGGTACATCACGACCCCGCACCTGAACCTGATCGATCGACTGATCGCCAGTGACAACAGCGATAGCGTGCGCACCCGGAACATCACCAAGGCCGTCTGCGCCGCCGTACTTGGCAGCGCCGTGACGACCGTGCAATAGCCATCGAGGTCGCAACGATGCCACGCAGACGACGTCACACGCGTCACTATTTCGCACCGCAACGCCACCCGAACCACCCGCGCCCGGTCACGCGTCGCGATTTTATCGGCCAGGGTTTCATGACCGGCGCGGCGAGCGTGCTCGGCGGGGGCGTCATGAGCCTGTTTGCGGATCCGCGTGCCGCCTACGCGGCATTGTCATCCGACCTGGACCTGCTGCGCACGCCGTGCGGCATCAACGTGCTCGGCGCGGGCAAGATTCCATTCATGTGTTTCGATTTAGCGGGCGGCGCGAACATGTCCGGCTCGAACGTACTGGTCGGTGCTCAGGGCGGCCAGCTCGACCCGCTCAGTACGCAAGGCTACAGCAAGCTCGGTCTGCCCGGCGACATGACGCCGCAGAGCATCGACCCGAATACGAACCTGGACTTTATCGACCAAACGCTCGGCCTGGCATTCCATCGCGACAGCGCGTTCCTGCGTGGCATGATGGGCAGCATGTCTCCGGGCACGGCGGCCAGCGTCAACGGCGCGGTCATCCCGGCCCGCTCTGACAATGACACCGGCAACAATCCGCACAACCCGCTGTATGGAATCAATCGGGCGGGCGCGGACGGGTCCTTGCTGACGCTGATCGGCTCGCGCAACTCCGAATCGGGCGGTAACTCGATGGCCCCGGCGATGATGATCGACCCGGCGAACCGGCCAACCAAGGTTGACCGCCCGAGCGATGTCACCGGCCTGGTCGACACGGGACAACTGGTCGGACTGCTCGGTCAGGACGATGCCGTCGCCGTCATGGAAGCGATCTACCGGATCAGCGATATGAAGATGGACCAGGTCAGCACCGGCCTGGTGTTCCCGGATCCGGATAACCCGTTGGTGACCCGCGACGAGGTGGTCAAGCAACTCGTGCGCTGCGGCTACGTCAAATCCGCCGATATCGCCGACCGCTTCGGCGATCCGTCGACACTGAACCCCGAACTCGACCCGGATATCGTCGGTGCAGCGGGGATATTCACTGACGTGGAGTTTCAGGGCGACAATGAGTTCCGCAAGACCGCCGCCGTCATGAAACTCGTCATGAACGGCTTCGCCGGCGCCGGCTGCGTGACGATGGGCGGCTATGACTATCACGGTGGCCGCCGTGCCGAGGGCGAGGTCAAAGACTTTCGCGCCGGACGCTGTATGGGTGCATGTCTCGAGTACGCGGCACGTGCAAACAACGGCAACGGTGTACCGCTGATGATGTACGTCTTCAGCGACGGTTCGCTGTCGAGCAACGGCGTCATCGACAATTCGGCAGACGGCCGCGGCAAGGGTGAGTGGACGAGCGATAACAGCTCGACCGCGTCTTCGTTCTTCCTGGTGTACAACCCGGGCGGGCGGGCGCAATTAATCGGTGGGACCCCCGAGGAGCAGGCGCGACATCAGCAGATCGGCCACTTCCGGACAGACGGTTCGGTGGACACCGGCGCGACCCCGGCCGCGAATAATGTCAACCTGCTCGTCGAGACACTGATCCTGAATTACATGGCCCTGCATGGCGAAGATTCCGGCTTCCCGGGCCTGTTCCCGAATCACGGACTCGGCAACGCAGCGCTGCGCCAAAGCCTGACCGCGTTCAACCCGATCGTCAGCGGCACGATCTGATTCATCGCTCCAACAAGTGAAAGGTGTCAGACACCAATAAGCAGATGCTGCGAGCGAGCGAAAGGTGTCAGACACCAATTAGCCGGCCACCTCTCGAAAATCGAGCCCCGCAGCATCTGCTAATCGGTGTCTGACACCTCTTAGCCCCACAAACTGGCAAAAACTGTCCAGACGACAGGGATTGTGACTTCTTTCTGAGACTGTGGCCCGCAGGCGCCCCGCAGGAAGCGCCCTTGGGGTAGACGCAGGCCCCAAGGGTAGACGCAGGCCCCAAGCCTACACCCCGCAGGCCACCGGAGACTATTGGTGTCAGACACCAATTTGTCGATACACTGCATGCCATGCTCGACTCGATACTGGCCTGTCCGCGCTGTGACAACGCGCTGACCCCGACCGACGGCGGCCATGCGTGCGGCGGATGCCAGGTTGACTTCCCGAGCATCGCAGGTATCCCGTTCCTGTTCGCCGAACCGTCGGCCGCACTCGGTGAGTGGCGCGCGCGACTGCACATGGAGACCCGGCGTCTCGATCACGAAGTCAGGCTCATCGAAGCCGCACTGGACGCGCCCGACCTGCGCGACAGCACACGCCGGCGGTTGACGCTGATGCAACACGCATACCGCGACCACAACGAGCGCCTGCTCGCGCTGCTCGAGCCACTCGGTCTCGTCGAGCTGGAGGCGAACATCGAATCCTACCTCGCCCTGCGCACGCGGCTGCCAGGCGATCAAGGCCTGGTTACGTATTACCCCAACGTGCATCGTGACTGGTCGTGGGGCGAACGAGAGAATGAAGCGAGCGCGGACCTGGTCACCGATATGCTGGATCAGCCGCTCGGCAAGATGCTGGTACTCGGCGCCGGGCCGGCGCGGCTCGCCTGTGATCTGCACGACCGGCTGACGCCGGAACTCACGGTTGCGCTCGACTTCAATCCGATGTTCATGCTGCTGGCGCAACGCCTGCTTCGCGGAGAGACGGTCGAGTTATACGAGTTCCCAATCGCGCCGAGCAGTATCGAGAACTCGGCGGTTCTGCGAACACTGCAGGCCGAAGCGCCGGTCACCGGCGAGTTCGAACTCGTTATCGCCGACGCCGCCCGCGCGCCGTTCCTGAACGGCAGCTTCGATACGATCATCACACCGTGGGTCACGGATATTCTGCCGTCCGACATCGCGGAAACCGCGGCACGCATCAACCATCTGCTGCGCGACGACGGGCAGTGGGTCAATTTCGGCTCGCTGGCTTTTGACAACGCGGACCCGGGCAAGCGGTACAGCCGCGAGGAAGTCGTCGAGATTGTCGCCGCGCAGGGGTTCACGACGCCGCACGTGGACGAGACGCGCATCCCCTATATGTGCTCTCCGGCCAGCCGGCACGGTCGTCAGGAGACGGTCGTCACATTCGCGGCCAGGAAAACCAAGCAGGCGAAAAGAACAGCTCGCTACGAGGCTCTGCCAAACTGGCTCGTCAAGGGCGATGCGCCGGTCCCACTCAGCGACTCATTGCGCATGCAGGCTACATCGACGCGCATCCACGCTTTCGTCATGTCCCTGATCGACGGCAAGCGCTCGATCAAGGACATGGCAAAGCTCATGGAAGCGCAGCAACTCATGACACAGCACGAAGCCGTGCCGACGATTCGAACCTTCCTGATCAAAATGCTGGAAGCAAGCGGCCGCGGGGTCGGACCTCCGTAACCGGCTAATTGCCAAAAGAATGTGGCTTAAAAAGAGAGGCCATTTTTCAGGTCTAAACAGCCCGTTTCATGTGCATTTTTGCGTATTTAAGGCGCAACGAACATTATCTGCCGATGCCAAACAGGCGAGCGTACCGGCGATGTGAAACGCATCAACGAGGCTGCCAGTAAACCATTAATTTCAGGGCCCGAATTGGCCAATTAACCTGCTTGGATACACGGGCTATTCGATAAAAATTCAAAACGTTTCATGGACTTGCGTTGGTCCGACCCCGACAACCTAGGGCAGCTGAACGTTGATGCGTGCGCCGCCGCTGGTCTCGTCGCGCGTGATCGCCAATTCGCCGCCATACAATGCGACGATCTCTGCGACGACTGCAAGACCGATGCCCTGACCCGGTACGTCGCCACGCTGCAGGTGCGCGGCGACGGACTGGCCGCGATTGCCGCGCGCAAGCACCGCATCGACGTCGTCATCCGGAATGCCGGGCCCGTCGTCGGTGATGATCAGCCGCAGACCTGCAGCCGCGTCGTCGACGAGTTCAAGTACGACTTCCCCCCGACACCACTTCCATGCGTTATCGAGCAGGTTGCCAATTAGCTCGTAGAGGTCGCCCTGCTCTGCCCGATACGTCAGGCCGTCCGGCACCAGCAGTTCGAAATCTACCTTCTTATCCGCATGAATCTTGCGCAGGCTACTGGCAACTTCCCGGCAAATGGGCGCCAGCGATATCGGCCGCGGCGCGAGTGTGCGCGGCCCCATGGCCGCGGCGCGACGCAATCGGTAGTCGATGACGCCTTGCATGCGCGCGACCTGTTCGCGCAGCACGTCGGCATCCGGCTCACGCGCGCCCAGTTCGCTGCGTACGACGGCGAGTGGCGTTTTGAGGCTGTGGGCGAGATCATCCATTGTGGTCCGAAAGCGGGTGATACGCTGACGCTCGGAGCGCACCAGCGCGTTCATGTTACGTGCCACACCGGCGAGTTCGCGTGGATAGTCCTCACTCAAGAGATCGACGTCGCCGGTCTCGATCGCACGGATCTGGCCGGCCATGCGATGCAGCGGCCGCAAACCCCAGCGCAGCAGCAAGCCGATCGCGATCAGCAATGCCAGCATGACGGCCGCAAACCAGCCGAACATTTGCTGCCGGAACCGGGCGAGCTGTCGTTCGTAGGCCGTCAGATCCTCGCCGACGAACACCTGGAAGCCATACGATGCATCGCCGACGAGTTCCCACGTAATGCCGATGCCGAGCACGAGTACCTCGGTGCCGGTGGCGAGACGGCGGCGCTGATACAAGCGCTCGCCGGCGTCGACCGACAGACCTCGTGCAAGTTCGATGCCGGCCGCCGATGGCGAACGCCAGACACGCTGGCCAACCGGGTCGACGATCTCGGCGAACAGTCCGGAACTCAGGCTGTTCAGACGCGCCTCGGGCAGGTCGGTTGGCAGCACCAACGTGCCGTCCGCACCCAGCTCGGCCACACCGATCAAAGTCAGCACCTGAACCTCGAGCAAATCCCGGATTGCGTCCTCGCTCATCTGTCTGAACAACGCATCAAGCAGAACAATTGTTACCGCGAAGGCCGCCAGCAGTACGGCCGTCGTCGTCACGAGCAGGCGCACACTGAGCGAACCGGGTCGGGCGCCCATCAGTCCGGCGGCTCGAGCCTGGCAATGCGGTAGCCGCGGCCCCGCAACGTCTCGATCAGGCCGAGCGACCGGTCCGGATCAAGCTTGTTGCGAAGTCGCGTGATCAACACTTCGATCACATTGCTGTCGCGCTCGAAATCCTGATCGTACAGTTGATCCGTCAGGTTCGCTTTGGTGACGACTTGGCCGACCCGCATCAGCAGAATCTCGATCAGCCGATACTCGAAGGCCGTCAGCTGAACGGCGCGGCCGTCGACGCTGATCTCCTGGGCCTGGGTATCGAGCTCGATCCGGCCATGCCGGATAACCGATCGCGCGTGGCCTGCCGCCCGCCTGAGCAACGCATTAATTCGTGCCAGCAGCTCGTCCAGGTTAAACGGCTTGACGACGTAGTCATCGGCGCCGGCGTTGAGGCCGTCAACCTTGTCCTGCCAGTGATCTCGCGCGGTCAGGATCAGGATCGGAAACGTCATGCCACGGTTGCGAAAATCAGCAATGAGTTCTGCACCCGGGCGATCCGGCAGGCCGAGATCGATGATCGCGAGCGCACTCGCGAACTCGGCGGCATAGTATTCGCCCTCGGCTGCATTGGCTGCCTCGTCGACCGTGAACCCGTTCTCGCGCAGATTGGCAGCCAGCGACCGTCGCAGTGCATCGTCATCTTCAATAATCAGCAAACGCATGCGCCTATTGCACCCGCCCGCTCTGCGCGTCGATCGTCAGCGTTTTCACCAGACCCTCGTCGGTCAGCACGCGGATTTCGTGCACCGTGCGCCCATCCGTCGTCCGGCTTCTGGCGCGCAACACCTTGCCGCTCGTCTGTTGACGAACAACCACAATCGCTTCGTCGAGCGACATGCCGCCGGGCACCGTGTCCGACCATCCCGGGGACGCGAGTACCCCCACGACAATGGCCACGATCAGCAAGCCCCGCGATCGACCGGAATATCTGCGCAAATTCATATCTGCCTCCAGTCTACCGGCGACGCCTGAATCGAGCCTGAACTGCGCAGCGCTTACGCGCCGGAACGGCGCAGCAGCGCACGGGCCTTGTTGCCGATCGGCACCCGATTATAAAACCAGTTCGGCAACGGCTTGCGTGAATACGTCTCCCAGCGCACGACTTTGAATCCGGTCTTCTCAGCCAGATAACGCATCGATCTCTTCGAGTACTCGTTGCAGTGCCCGGCCCGGAAGTCCGCATCGAAATGGCGCTTGTGTAAACCGGCGCCGACAACGAAACGACTCCAGCGCTTGGTCATGGCCTCGATGTTCGGCATCTCGATCAGAAAATATCCGTCCGGCTTCATCAGTACGCTGATTTTCTCCAGGGTAATCAGCGGATCCGGCAAATGCTCGAGTACGTGCCGCAGTACCACGACGTCGAACGAACCGGCGTCTTCCAGTGCAGGCGTCGTTTCCAGGAAATCGGCGACTTCGACCGCGATGTCGAGTTCCTGGCGGACGAAAGCCGCCATACTGGCCGACAACTCCAGCCCTTTGACCTGCCAGCCCGCCAGCCTGGCGACATGCAGCAAGCGCCCGTTGCCGGAGCCGATATCAAGCAGCCGGCCGGGCGGACTGACATCGCGCATCAATGCATGAAACGACTGATCGCGGTCGCGGTTGAACGTCAGCGAATCATCGCGCGGATCGATGTGGCTGACCTCATACTGCGTCTGATCGAGACCGGTCGCCAGATCGTAATTGACCAGCGTGCAATTCGAACACTTGTAATATTTAAAGCGGCCGTCGCAGCCCAGCGTGTAATACAAGCTCAGCCCCGACTCTCCACACAATCGACAGGGAAAATCCGCAAGCTCTGACATGACCGCGCCCCGGTAATTAGTAGTTCATGCCCCATTCCAGGAACACACGAAACTCATCGTCCTTGACGTGGGTTACCGTATCCTTGCGGTAATCGTACCCAAGCCCAACGCCAACGTCGCCGATCCACAGCGGGCGGCGATGCACCACTTGCACCTCGCGATAGCGCGTCTTGTGCTCAGCAGTCGTCGACGGACGGGCGCTGCGGCGGTTCAGGTTGCCGATCGCGACGGTCGCGATCCAGGTGTGATCGGCGTTATCGGTCAGTGTCGTGCCGAGCGTGAACACGCTGGAATCGCCATCGAAGCTGTGCCCGATCGCGCGTTGTTTAAAGCGGTAGCCGGACTGGTAGATCGGGTGATTGTAGGCACAGCCGGGCGACCTGTCGCCGTCGTTGCGCACGCTGTCGTAGAAGCGGAAATTGCACTCCGTGTCGGACCATTCGAGGAACAGGCGATAAGTGCCGAGCGCATCCCACTGACCCCAGGTCTCACCACCGAACTGGCCCAGCCACTGGGTCGGGAAAAAACCATCTTCGTCCTCGCCGATCCACTGCGTGTACAGCGCGAACGGCTGGTCGAACACGCGGCTCGACCAGCGAACATCGAAACCGGCGAGCTGGTTGCCCGGCTCGTCTTCGGCGCTGATGTTGTCGCCGCGGTTATCGCGACCGATCAGCATATTGAAGATGGTGTCGAGACCGCATGGCCGGCCATCGCCGCACAACTGCGCCGTGCGGCTCAGGCCGATCTCGAGGCTCTTGAACGGCTTGAAATTGAACCGCATACCGAACAGGTTCGCGTCCGGAATCTCGCGGTCCGATTCCAGCTGGCCCCACATGACGGTAAGATCCCATGGCCCGAGCCAACTCAGCCACTTCGTCTCGAATGCCTGCGTCGAGTTGCGCTCAAGCGAGATGGCCGGAATCGGCCGCGCATTGCTGCTCAGGATCAGACTGCTCTGCCAGCCCGGCCCCCACCAGCGATCGGTAATCGCAGCTGACACCATCCAGTTGCCGAGCGCAACGCCGATGTAACTGCCGTCGGCGCGCCATTCGTCCCCGTCCTCCGGGTCGCTGACCCATTGCCCCTGCAGGCTCGTCGCCCACCAGGCCCCGGTGTAGGTGAAGCCGACGCCGAGTTCACCGTCTTCGCGCGGGGTGGCTTCGAATGAACGTATCTGCTGCGGATTCGCGGCACCGGATCCATACGCGGTGAACGTCGGGATTCCGGATACGGTCTGCGCATCGATGTGACGGCGCAGGCGCACCAGCGCGACGATCTCCTCCGGCCGCCAGTCAGCGCCCGAATCATCCAGCGATGCGGCAATATCACCCCACGACAGCGGCCAGGTGGTAATCGGTGCCGACAAGTGTCCGCCGTCCGCCAGCACCTGCAGATCGCTGCGCAGGGCCATGTTCCCGGGCGCCAGGTACGGCCCGGCCAGGGTGGCGCCCGCCCAGACAAGTGCGGCCAGCGCCGGGCAAAGCACCGACAGCGGGCCGATTCCCCATCTGAATATCGTTGTTTTCATTAATAAAATAAGTGTTAACGCGTGTTTTCCGGAACCTTCATCACGCGTACTCCGAGCCGCGCCGAGTTCGCAGGCATGGTAATTAGGCGCTGGCCGGTCCGCAAGCCGGCCAGCTGCCCGCCACGCATCCGGGACCGACCGGCAGGCCACGATCGCAGCCTGCAACGGGGCGAGGGTCGAGCATGACGTCCGGGAGTTGTCTGCGCGCAGTGATATCTATACCTAATAAATTCAACAATCTATGCTCTCAACCTCATTGCCTGGAAAAAAGACTTACATAAGAAATTGATTTCGGTTAGATTACGTCAAATTGCCCTTGGGGGCATCTGACCGTTCATCGCCATGGAGGCGACGAACAACTCGACCAGGTCTCATCAAGAAGGACTGCGAGCCGCAACGCGTTGTTTGAGGAGCAGCAATGATGAGACTGAAAATCAACTTAATTTCCATCCCTTTGGTAATGCTGGCGACCCTGGCCATGAGCCCGGCGCAGGCCCGCATGAGCCTGGACCAGCGCGTCGATGCGGCCACCGAGGTGCTGCAGCAGTTGTCGCGAATCCCCGAGCAGAGCATCCCGCCCACCCTGTTACAGAACGCGTACGCGATCGCGGTCATCCCGAACCAGATCAAGGCCGGCTTTTTCATCGGCGGCAGCTATGGCAAGGGCATTCTCGTCGTGCGCAGGCCGGACGGCCGCTGGAGTAACCCGTCGTTCATCTCGATGGGAGCCGGCAGCATCGGCTGGCAGATTGGCGCCCAGGCATCGGACATCATCCTGGTATTCAAAAGTCGCAAGGGCGTCGACAACATTGCCCGGGGCAAATTCACCCTCGGCGGTGATGCGAACGTCGCGGCCGGCCCGGTCGGCCGGCGTGCATCGGCGGCGACAGACGTGCAGCTCAAAGCCGAGATCTATTCGTACTCGCGCACCCGCGGGCTGTTCGCCGGAGTCTCGGTCGAGGGGTCCGTGATCCGTATCGACCAGCAGGCGAACCTGGCCTACTACGGAGCCGGGACGGGCGATGCGGCGAAGATCCTGAGCGATGCACACATGCCGACGCCGGCGCATGCGCGCCGCTTCATCGAGGTGCTGACCGCGAAGACGCCGAGGCTGCAGGGGCAAACCGGCAGCCGTACCGCGGCAAACGTTGACACCGGCGCAAAAACCTTCGCGATCGGCAACGCACCAGCGGCGGCGTCCCCCGACACAACTTTCTGACGCAACCGACTCCTCCATATGGCGACCCTGCGTCCGCGGACAACGGGTCGCTTTTTTTATGCGCACCGACGTCACTGTCGACGGCCTTTTTACCGTGTGGTTACAATGCGCCTGGCTCCGGATGTCGATGACGACCGGGCCAGACAGACTGCGATGCGGGGATAGATGATGGAAAGTTT
>SMVB01362138.1_pt1 | contig 32370 bp, 30 predicted proteins | sample 2456461 | NCBI WGS metagenome assembly SMVB01 (sample SAMN11095934, study PRJNA526329) | marine sediment metagenome | biome: Marine sediment; feature: Surficial sediment; material: Deep marine sediment; isolation source: Hadal surficial sediment | place: Pacific Ocean | collected 2014-05 | depth... | reverse complement strand
GCGGGTCGGCGAGCATACGCTCGGCTTGGCGCTCGAGCTCGGATGGATTCGAGAGCCTTCCTTCGCTCGCTAGCGCTTGCAGTTCGTCGTCGGGGGGCGTGCCCCAAAGGAAGAACGAAAGTCGGGTCGCCAAATCCAAATCCGCGACGCGCTGGACTTCGCCAGGCGTAGCGTCTACCGGCTGCCGCTCGAGCCTCAGCACGAAATTTGGGCTCGCTAGAATGGCCTCTAGCGCCATGCGGATACCGACCTCGAAACCGCCCTTCTTGGCGCCGGTATCATAGAAGGCGGCGAGGCCTTCAATATCGCCTGGAGTCAAAGGCCGCCGATACGCTTCGCTCCCGAGCTGAGCAATGATGGTTTCCGCACAAGGCCGCTCTTCGCTCGCCATCGTCGGGCGACAGGCGAAGATCCGCTGACGGCTCGGCGTCAACGAAAGTCCCGTCGTGTTGAATGGGCCGCTCACGATCAAGTTCTGCAAGTGCGGCAAAGTCGTGATGCCCGCGCCACCCGAACCGCCCCCAGCGAAGGACCAGTCATGCGGGCGGATCAAATCTTCGTAGGGGCCGTCGGTCCTGCGGATGAACGCCGCAGAGACACGATGTTGCCCGGCGCGGACGACGATCGGTTCTGTTCGAATGGGAGTGCCGCCGCGTCCGTCCGCGCCGCCTCTCGTTTTGGCGTAGTGAAGCAAAGCGACCCGTTCGCCGTTGATGGAGACGTCGATGTCCTCGAGCCTAGAGTTGTTCCCGGCGCCGAAAGTCAACTCGAACACATATTCACCGTCGGCGGGAAAGACGTGCTCGATGACGGTGCCGCCTCGTGTTCCGTAGGGCGTGCCTTCGATGTGGTCCCAAGGGTGTTGTGAGAGATAGATGGGGTTCGTGTAGGTGTGGTCGACGGCGGGTGCGTTGCGATTCCCGAGAGCTAGCCGACTAATGTCGGCCGCGGCGTTGAGATAGGACTCGAGCAGCATCGGCGAGAGCGTTTGCGCGTCCGCGATATTGTCGAAGTTGGCGCTCATCTGGTCGAGCGGCAGCCAGTCTCCCGCATCGACGGAGAGCGCCAAGAGGTCGCGAATGGCCCGCGCGTATTCCGGCCGATTGAGTCTCTGGAAGCTCTTGACGCCGGGATTGGGGTCGCGCCGGGCGGCCTCGTCTATGGTCACTTCGAGGGTGGTGGCGAGCACGGAGAGCTCGTCGCCCTCGGGCCGCGGCATTCCGGCTGGCGGCATCATTCCGGCTCGAAGCTTACGAATGATTTTTTCTGCGGTTTTCGCCTGATGTGCAGCAGCCGCAACGTCGAACTGCTCGAGCGAAAGATTTCCCAGCAGCGTGACGTCGTTGTGGCAAGTGACGCAGTTGTCCTGAATGATGCCGTTCAGGTCGACCGCGGGGGTCTCAGGCGCCGCCCAGGCACAAAACACCCGAGTGCCGAGCAGCACAGGTATTACACAGATTAAAAGCTTTCCCTTCACGGGATCGCCTCCCTAGCCCCTTCTGGAGAGGCAGTTTACCGATCGAAAGGCCCGAGCGCAAGCTCGACCTGGGGATTGTGCCAACATCATTAGTATGGCACATCCTGGGCTGCGCCCAGGGGGCAGAGCGCTAGGGGAGTCGTCCGAGCTCGGCGAGCTGTTCCTTGCTCGGGAACGTGTCGACGAGGTATCGCGGCGGGCACAGGTTCTGCTTCATCATGAGGTTCGGCACGACCGCCTGCACGCGCTCCCACGAAGCGGTCGCGACGAGCTGGTCTTCTTCAGGGGCATCGTCATCGTAGAAATAGACGATGTCTGTTTGGGGCAAGAGAGAGACGAGGTTCTTCGACCAGACGCAGTAGCTTTCGATGGCTCCTATGTCTTCTTTTCGAGCCGCGGAGTAGCTTGCGACGAAGATGTCTTTGCCACAGCACTCATGAAGTGCCTCTAGAGAGGCGTGCTGCTCGTCGTAGTTCCTCGCGAACGTTTGTGCGCGAAGGAGCTCGAAACGCGGCGCGAGCTCGTGGTCATCCGGTAGCTCATAGGGAACCCACTCGTTCCATTGAAGCCGGACGGGGATCGCGGTCATGAAGCGCGTTTCGGATGCGGCGTCATCGGTGAGATCGACCATCTTTGCGAGACCGTTCACATCTTCCGAGCCCGTGATAATGAGGGCGTCACGGTGCGGCACCATCGCGACCGGATCGCCCTGCACGTCGAGCTCCCGGATGAGGTCGATCAAGACGAGACGGGAAGCATCGTAGTTATCTCGCCAGTTGGATACGTAAACGCCGCGCGCGGGAGAGACGAAGCGGCTTTGGGTGGCATCGGCGAGATTCTGGATGGCGAGGTCCAGCGCCATGTCGACACCGACGCCCCAGTCGTCGATCGTGCTTTGGTTGATGGTCATGATGGAGTCGGGCATATCGTAGGCAAGCTCGACGACGAGGTGATCGCTGATTACGCGATAGGCCGGCTCCTCGGTCTCTAGTCCCTCGCGCTGATAGTAGAGCTTGGTGAGGCTGTGATACGAGCGCTCCCGCACGCGCGGCAGAAGATTGGGTTGCGCTCGGCGGAACGTGTCGGGGATCGTGGAAGTGTGACTCTGGGCGATCAGCTTCACGTAGCGTTTGAGAAGCGAACGGCGTGCGAACAGGCCCGCGACTAGAAATTCCTCGTAGATGTTGTGGAGGTTCAAGTGACCTTGGGCGTCGGCGAGGCCGAGTCGAAATCGCGCCTTGTCGTAGGCGACCTGCGGGATGTCGTTGAGCTTGCGCGCGGTGTCGATGAGGGCTCGCGCGAAGGCGTCTTTCGTTGGTGTACCAAGGAGCGTGGTGAACATGGTGCCTTTCGCTCTTTGTTGGGGGAGACCCAGGATGGAACGGAGCAAGGGTTATGCCATGACCGGTGACGTGTTAAGTGATTTGTACGATGGGACTTATACGAGGTTTGCAGGGCTTTGATGGGGGTAAAATCCCACGCGAGGCGGGGGTTGCTTCGAGCGTGAGCATCGAAGAACATTAGCGGCGATGCATGATTCGTCACCATCACCCGACCGACAAGCCTCAACCGCCTATTGGCGCTACTTGGCCGTCGCAAGCTAGGCCAACACGAGGCGGCCCAAGCGCTAGTCGACCAGATCCCGCGCGATCTGGAAATGATCGAAAACCACACTTACTACCAATCCGTGCTCCAAGGATTCCGGACTGAGGAGTCCTTGCTGCCAGAAGTCGACAGCATCATCAAATTCGCCATCGCGATGGTCCACCACTTCGAGGGCGAAACCGACGCCGCCCGAGGAAATGTGGCGCGCCATCGTAGACGGGTCGGCACAAGGATTCTGGCCGGCGGAAGCCGAGCTCGTCTTCGCCGCGTAGAGCACCGAACCTTAGGGCGGCGTCGGGTAGCCCATGATCTTTGGCCGCTGATCGGTCAGGCTGTCGACGACCGCCTGGGTCACGATGTTCGAGTACAGTACCCGGCGCTCCGGCATCCGCGCTCCGTGTCAACCCGCCCCCGTCCCTCAGTCGCTTCTCGCTTCGAGTGGCTGTTCGTCCCCGCTGGATCAATAATGACGAGGCACAACCAGCAAAGTCTTGCCGAATCACTAAGCCCAGGAGGAATCCCGTGAAGACCAACCTCATTGTCGCCGCCATGGCGGCAGCCTTCGTCGCCACTAGCTGCGCGCCGCCACCCCCAGCCGACGTCGAAAACGAGCCGGCCGTCGTCCCCGGTTGGCAGTGGACGGTCGACCAGATCGACGAGACCGTCAACCAAGTTCGCGCTGGCCGCAATCTCCAACCAGACAGCTGGCCCGGCGGCGCGCGTGTCGCGGTGCTGCTTTCTTTCGATGTCGACAACGAGACCATCGCACTGCGCTACGGAGAGCCCACCATCGGCTCGCTCTCTCAGGGGGAGTATGGCGCGCGCGTCGCGCTCCAGCGTGTCGTCACGCTCATCGATCGTCACGAGATCCCCGCATCGTTTTTCATCCCTTCGGAAAGCTTGCGGCTCAACCCGCACATGGCCGACGTGATCAAGGCCTCCGGCCGCCACGAGTTCGCCGTCCACGGTTGGATTCACGAGCGGAACTCGGACCTCCCCGCCGACGTGGAACGTGAGCTCCTGCAACGTGCCGTGGACTACTTGACGCAAGCCACTGGTGAGCGCCCCGTCGGCTACCGCGCTCCGTCGTGGAACTTCAGCCCCAACACCCTCGACATCATTCGGGACCTCGGCTTCTTGTACGACAGCTCTTTGATGGCGGACGATCGCCCCTACGAGCTCAATGCGGCAGGCGAGCCCACCGGGATCATCGAGCTTCCCGTCGAATGGATCCTTGACGACGCCCCTCTCATGAACCCGCTAGGCGGCCGCTACAGCGCGCCGCGCGACGTCCTTCAGGTCTACAAGGACGAGTTCGACGTCGCCTATGAGGAAGGCACGATGTTCCTCCTCACGATGCATCCGCACTATATCGGCCACCGCTCGCGTATCGTCATCTTGCGCGAGCTGATCGACTACATTCGCGCCAAGGACGGCGTTTGGTTCGCCACCCATCGCCAAGCGGCCGAATATGTGAAAGAGCAAGCGAATATCGGTTGAAACTTTCGCCGAATTCGTACAGGCTGTGCCCGTCCATCTTGTCCAGCTGACTCACGAAGGAGGCAGACATGACCCACCCGGCGAAAGCGCTTCGCGTATCGCTAACAGTATTCTTTCTTGCGGCTCCCCTTGGGGCCCAAACGGTCCGCATCGTCCAAACGAACGCCGCGGGCGACAACGCTCACATCATCGATCCGGCGACGAACGAGATCGTGGGCGAAATCCCCGGGCTTCCCATGGCCCATGGCGTGACCTCCGCGCCCGACGGAAGCGCGCTCTACTTCAGCAACGAGGTCGACCACACCCTCGACATCGTCCCCACCAACACCCTGAAAGTGTCGAAGCAGATCCCGCTCACCGGCCGGCCCAACAACGTGGCCATCACGCCGGACGGACGCAAGATCTACGTGGCCATCACTCGACAAGACGCTTTCGTCGATGTCATCAACCTCGACGAGGGAAAGGTCGTGAAGCGGATCCCGATGCTCGGCGGCGTTCACAACGTCTTCATCACGCCGGATGGGCGTCACGTCGCCGCCGGGATGATCGGAGCGCGAACGCTGACCATCATCGATACCGAGACCGACGAGCCCGTCTGGTCGCTACACTTCGATGGAGGCGTGAGACCGATGGCATTCGAGCCCAAGCCGGATGGCACGACGAAAAGGATCTTCGTTCAGATCTCGAACTATCACGGGTTCTACGTCGTGGACTTCGACAAGAGGCTCATCGTGCAAAAGGTCGAGATGCCTGAGCTCCCGATCTCGCAAGTGGATAATGACGGGCTCCAGGGCTCGCCGGGACACGGGCTTTTCGTCTCGCCCGACCGGAAGCAACTCTGGTCCACGAGCAAGCCGAACAACCACGTTTACGCTTGGTCGCTTCCCGATCTCGAATATCTCGGCGGCGTGCCCGTGGGGAGCCACCCCGACTGGCTTACGATGACGCCCGATAGCCGCTATCTCTACGCGGCCAATGCCGGCTCGAACAACGTCTCCGTCATCGACACCCAGAAGATGACGGAAGTCGCTCGCATCCGCGTGGGCCAAACGCCCAAGCGCAACCACACGTTGGTGATCCGATGAGGGCGCCACATGCGTTGGCAGCACTTGGCGTCCTGTGGATGACGGCGACGCTCTCTTCGGCTCAGGAGCCCCTCAGCTTCGAGCGTTACCGGGACGAGATCGAGCCGATCTTTCTCGCGCCCCGCGGCGGTCACGGACCCGGGATGTCGCCTTGCGTCACCTGCCATGCGCGTAACGGAACACCCCTCAAGCTAGAGCCGCTACAGGAGAATGACGACGGGAGCGTCTATTGGACAGAAGAGCAGTCGCGGCGAAATTTCAAAGTTGTGTCACGCCTCGTTGTACCTGGTGAGCCAGAGAAGAGCCGCCTGTTGCGCAAGGCGCTCGCACTTTCCGCGGGCGGAGCACGCTTCCATGTCGGTGGCCGCTTCTTCGAATCTCGAGACGATCCGGAGTGGAAAAAAATGGCCGCGTGGGTTCGAGACGCGAGCCCGGACGACAGCACGACCGAACCCGCTCCGCCTCTCGACTTCGATTTCTTCCAAACCTGCGTGCAGCAGATCTTTTTGAACAAGCGTGAAGGCCAGATGGAATGCGTGCACTGTCATGATTCCGGTTTGCGTGGATTCGCGCGCACGATCCCCGAGGGCCGGACTTATTGGAACCTGGAGGAGTCGGAGCAGAATTTCGCGCTCGCGAAGCGCTACGTCGAGCCCGGCTTTCCGACGAGAAGCCGCTTTCTGACGCACCCGCTCGCGCCAGAGGCGGGCGGCGACCATTTCCACGGCGGCGGACGCCGCTGGGAATCACAAGACGACCCGGAGTGGCAGATGTTGGCCGCGTGGGTCCGGGGCGAAGACCCGAAGTGCTTGAGCTACTGAGGCGTCAAGTGACAAGCGTATTTTTTCGACAGTCTGCATTCGCCTTAGCCCTCGTCCTTGCTTGGGCGCACCCCGGAATCGCGCAACTGTCGACCCACGATCAGCTGGCGAGAGATATCCTCGAGGAGCTCATCGAGATCCGCTCCACCGCGGCGGCTGTCGAGAACACCGTGGTCGCGGCGGAAGCGATGGCGCGCCGGCTTCTCGACGCCGGCTTTCCGCCGGAAGATGTGCAGGTCGTCGTCGGCCCAGGCCCTCAGGTCGGGAACCTGGTCGTACGCTACCGGGCAGACGATGACGGCCAGAAACCGATTCTTTTCATGGCGCACCTCGATGTCGTGGATGCTTTGCGCTCGGACTGGTCGTTCGAGCCCTATGAGTTTAGAGAAGAGGACGGCTACTTCTACGGCCGCGGCACGTCGGACAACAAAGCGGGCTGCGTTACCATCGTCGCCAACTTCATCCGGCTCAAAAAGGAGGGGTTCACGCCGAAACGCGATTTGATCGGCGTCCTCACGGGCGACGAAGAGACAGACGGGACGGGCATCGACTGGCTCGTGCGCGAGCACCGTGAGCTCATCGATGCCGCCTTCGCGATCAACTCGGACGCCGGCGGCGGCGCCACCATCGACGGCAAGCCCCACCGCTTCACCGTTCAAGCGAGCGAGAAGATCTATCTGACGTTCCACCTCGAGGTCAAAAACCCCGGCGGACACAGCTCTATTCCCCGCCCGGACAATGCTATCTACCGCCTCATGGGTGCTCTGAGCAGCCTCTCGGAATACACGTTTCCCGTACATCTGAACGAAGTGACCCGAACATTCTTCGAGCGCTCCGCGGAGCTCGAAGACGATGCCACGGCGGCGGACATGCGCGCCGCCGCTTCAGATCCGCCCGATACAGCGGCCGCCGCTCGACTAGGGCGACTGTCGTCCTTTTACAACGCCATGCTCCGGACGACGTGTGTCGCAACCCGCCTCGAGGCGGGCCACGCCGATAACGCCCTGCCGCAGACAGCGAGAGCGACGGTGAACTGCCGCATCTTGCCGAACGAGTTGCCCGACGATATCGAGGCGAAGCTCAAGGAAGTCATCAACGACGACGCCGTCACGTTGACGCGGGTCAACGATCCGGTCCAGAGCCCTCCGTCGCCGCTCGACCCTGCGGTTATGGCGCCCATCTCGGAGATCGTTGAAGCCATGTGGCCCGGCGTCCCGATCATTCCGCGCATGTCGACGGGAGCGACCGACGGCCTCTACGTCCGTAACGCGGGCATTCCCGTTTATGGCGTGTCGGCGATTTTCGATGACCCAGACGACGTCCGGGCCCACGGGCGCGACGAGCGCGTACCGGTGAAGTCTTTCTACGAGGCCAACGAGTTCTGGTACCGGATGCTGCAAGCGCTGTCGCGCTGAGAAACTAGCGACCCGTCGATTGTGGCGTCATGCCCGTTCTAGCAATCACGGGAGCGGACTCCGGCGACGACAGGTGCTCGAGTAACGCGTGCGCCGCCTCTACATTCTTGGCGCCCGTTGTGATGTTTCAACGCCGACAGCTTGATGCTCATGTTCAGCCTTTCGCCAGAGTACACCTAAATGCTCGCATTGCTCTACAATGCTCGTTGTGACGACCTGTCCGTGTGGCACCACGAACGCCTATGCCGAGTGCTGCGGGCGCTTCATTGACGGAGACGAAATTGCTCCGACGGCGGAGACGCTCATGCGCTCCCGCTATACCGCTTACACGATGGTCCGTGTCGACTACATCACGGATACCCACGATCCAAAGTCCCGAGAGAACCACGATCCCGACCAAGCCAAAAAGTGGGCGGAGGAGTCCGAATGGCTAGGGCTCGAAATTCTCTCGACGGATGCGGGCGGAACGGACGACGAGAGAGGTACCGTCGAGTTCATGGCTTGCTTTCGACAAGATGGCCACGACCACGAGCACCGGGAGCGAGGTGATTTCGTGAAGCGCGACGGCAGGTGGTACTTCGCCGACGGGAAAGTCCTGGGGCCGAAGACCATCCGCAGCGAAGGTCCGAAGATTGGACGCAACGATCCTTGTCCTTGCGGAAGCGGCAAGAAGTACAAGAAATGCTGCGGTCGCGGCTAGGCTAGCCCGTCACTGTCCGATATATTTCTCGTAATGTGCTGAGACCCGAAGCATCGCGTCTTTCAAATTTGCCGGCCGCCAGTGGTACCAGCCGTGAGGCTCGTCGTCGTAGAGAACATATTCGGTCGGCTTGCCCTTTTCTTTCGCTAGCTCGAAATACTCGTCGGCCATGCTGATGCGCACGCTGTAGTCGCGGTCACCCCAAAGAATCAAGAGCGGCGTTCGGATCTTATCGATGTTGAAATAAGCCGAGCGCTCCCGCCAATGATCGGGCGCCTCGTCGGGATTACCATGGTCGCCACCGACGACATCGCCCAAGATCGGCCGCTCGGCAGGCCCCCACATCTCGTACATGTGCACGAGGTTGGTCGGGCCGTAGAAGTTCACGGCAGCCTTGAACCGGTCGGGATAGCGCTGGATGGCGGCCATCGTGAAGTAGCCTCCCGTGCTGCCGCCTTGTATGACGACACGGTCGGGGTCGATATCACCTTGGGAGCCGAGATGATCGATACCAGCGATCAGATCGTCGATGTCGCCGCCGCCCCAATCGCCGAAGTTCAGCCATTCGAACTCGCGGCCCTTTCCCTGGCTTCCTCGAACCTGCGGGGCGAGCACGACGTAGCCTTTCGAAACAAAATACTGAATGAACGGATAGAACCCGTTGACGTGGTTCCCGTGGGTGTTGGCACGTGCGTAGAGCAGTAGCGGAGGGGCTCGGCCGTCGTTGACCGTTTTCGGTCGGTACAAGAAGGCGGGAATCTCGAGCCCGTCTGCCGATGCGTAGGCGATCCTTTCGGGGGCGACGAAATCGCTGTCCGACAAAGCGCTCGGCATGTGGTTCGTGAGCCTCGTGGGGGCGCCGCCGTTCGCGGGAATCGACCAGATGTCGCTGCACGTCGTGGGGCTCATATACGTGAACGCGATGGACTGTCCATCGGGGGCCCAGCGGAACGTTCCGCGCGTCTGGCCGGCTTCGATGCCTCCGCTCACGCCGTCGCGCGCCGTGAGTTGCACCGGTTCGCCGCCGTCGGCGGAGACTTTCATCAAGTGAAAGTTCCAACTCTTGTTGGCGACATAGGCGATCCATTTACCGTCTGGAGACCATTGCGGGTTGTGCTCGTCCCAAGGGCTCGAGGTGAGCATCTGGATTTCACCGCTCGCCACATCGATGACACCGATGTTGCGCCAGCCGGATCGGTTGGAGACGAAGGCGATCCTTCGGCCGTCTGGAGACCAGCGCGGGGAGTGCTCGAACGAATCCTCCGTGTTCGCCGTCAGCAGTCGTTCTTCTCCATCCGTCATCGACGCGAGCCAGATATCGTTGCCTTTGATGTCGTCCTTCCCGCGGCGATCCGAAGTGAAGGCGAGCCACCGCGCATCGGGAGAGATCTGCGGGTCCGTGTTGTTGTAGCGACCTTCCGTCAAGTACGTCACTTCAATCGGGCCATCCGGGATCCCGGAGGGCATCGACGCAATTTGAGCATATCCGTAAACGTCGCCCGTCACGAAGACGAGGGAGCCGCCGTCGGGCGTCCACACTGGCGCGGAGCCGCGCCTGCCATAGGTGAGGTTGACCGGCGGCGTGGAGCCATCTGCTCGAATCTTGAAAAGGAGTCCGCGCGAGCGATAGGAGATCCATTGGCCGTCCGGTGACCAACGCGGCTGAACGGAAGGTCCATCGCTGACTTGGTGAACGGGGTTGTTCGGATTGATGGGGCGGGCGCCCCCGCCATCGGCGTTCATGACCCACAGATGGTGCTCGCCGTTTTTCGCCGATAGGTAGACGATCTGCTGGCCGTCGGGGGAGTACTGAAACTGTTCGACTTTCCCGTTGGTCTCGGCCAAGAGATCGACAAAGGTTGCAGGCGGGCTATCCGTCGTCCCGCTGCAGCCGGCCCACAGGCACCACAGGAGCAGGGGACTCACGCGTCGTCGCATCGGCCATTGTAAGCAAAATCGGACCGTACGTGCGATGCGCACAAGTCGCTTGGAGCCTGTGAAGAGACATGCTGTAATGGGCCTGCTTTCTCAATGAGCGAGGTGAATCATGAAAGACTGGAGAGCCAGCCGAATGCTCGCGACATGCCTGCTGCTGTTTGGAAGCGCGAGCGTCGTCTTTGCCGAAGACGCGTCGTCGTGGCAACAGTGGGGCGGGCCGAATCGCAACTTCATCGTCGAGACCACCGGACTCGCGGATGCGTGGCCGGAGGCCGGGCCGCCCATCCTCTGGAGCCGGCCGCTCGGAACCGGGCACTCGTCCATCGTCTCCGACGGCGACGGGCGGCTCTTTACGATGTATCGGGTCGGAAACGGTCGTGAGCGAGGTGGGCCGTGGGAGCTCGAAGAGGTCGTCATCGGGCTCGACGCAAAAACAGGGGAGACGATCTGGGAGTACACGTACCCGTCGAAGCTCCAAGACTTCAATTTCGGTGCCGGCCCGCACGCGACCCCGCTCGTCGTCGGTGAGCGTCTGTTCACCGTCGGGACCAACAAGAAGATGCACGCCTTCGACACGCGGACCGGAAAGCTCCTCTGGGCGCATGACCTCGTCGAAGATTTCAATGCACCCCCGCTCGTCATCCGCGCGATCGTGAAAGCGGGCTATGGCTGCAGTCCCATTGCTTTCGAAGACACGATCATTTGTAGCGTCGGCGGTCCCGGACAATCGGTGATGGCTTTTCGGCAAGACGATGGCCGGGTCGTGTGGCGAAGTGGAGATTTTCTGACGTCACAAGTGCCTCCCATCCTGATCGAGTTCGCCGGTCAGGCGCAGTTGGTCGTTGTGGGCGGCGGCACCATCAACGGACTGAGCCCCGCGGACGGAGAGTCGCTGTGGTCCTATCCGCACGACCCTGGCAACGACATCAATTGCAGCACCCCGCTTTGGGGCTCGGACGACATACTCGTGGTCTCGTCGGCTTACAAAGTGGGAAGCCGAGCCATTCGGCTGACTCGGAGGGGCGATCAGACGATGCCGGAAGAGATGTGGTTCACGAAGCGCACGCGCTTCATGTTTCTCAGCGCCCTTCGACTCGGCGATTATATATACGGCACGAGCGGCGATTTCGGGCCGGCGTTTCTCACCGCGCTCGATGTGAAGACGGGAGACGCGGTGTGGCAGTACCGCGGCTTCGCCCGTGCGAGCATGATTTACGCGGACGGCAAAGCGATCATTCTCGACGAAGATGGAGATCTCGCGATCGCGAAGCTCTCGCCCGAAAAAGTTACGATCCTGTCGCGCGCGAAGTTGTTCGAGACGACGGCCTGGAGCGCCCCGGCGCTCGTCGGGACGACACTCTATGCGCGCGATCGAGAAAAGATCCTCGCCGTCGATTTGGGAGCACAATGATGTTGCGGCCATCCGTCTCGTGTCTCGCCGTAGTCGCGCTCTTGGCGCCTGCCGTCATGCGTGCTCAGACGGTCGATCTCTCGGGTACCTGGCGCCTCGATGAAGCGCGGAGCCGCGTCCGCGCAGAAGCAACGCTCGCCGGCCTCATCGGCGCGGGCGCACCACAGACGCTACATATCACCCAACCGTCGAACGGTACCCTCGTCGTCGAAAGCCAGATCAACGAGAGCTACGCGCGCCTCTACGTCCCGGGCGAGAAGACCTCGACGCCGATCTTCCTTGGAGAGCCGGGCAGCATCACGATGACCTCGCGATGGGAAGGTCGCGCGCTCGTGAGCGAAGGCACACGTAAATCTCCGTCGAGCACCGCAAACGTGCGGGAAGTCTTCGGACTAAGTGAAGACGGCCAAACTCTCGAAGTCGAAATCACGCTCGAGAGCGCGGACGGTGACATCGAGAGCACGCTCCGATATACGAAGATCCGTGATGTCGGCCCGTGCGAGAGCTGGCCGACACCGTGTAAGGATCCGACGCGACCCAGGCGGTAACATTCGCTTCCTTTTGTCGTGGAATTGATGTATAAATGCGGCTTCCCCCCCCAAAGTAACATTCCTGGTGCCCGGGAAGGTGTATGTAATGGCTATCACAATTGGGGATCCTACGAGGCCGGCGTTCGTCACAGATGGGCACTTGGACTATCTCGATGGCCTCTTCGCAAGCTACGCAATCGACGCGGGGCGTGCCTCGCCTATGCTGTGCACGGTGTTTCGGCTCGGCGAGCAGGAGGCGGAAGCGGTTGTCGAGTTCTGGAGCAACACGCCCGGCCGCCGGCTAACGGGGCCCTGATTCCGGCCGCTTTTTCCGAAACTCCCCGCACCACCAGTTCTCGTTCACCGTCGGCCACAGCTCGGAAGGCTGCTTGGCGGTCGCATCGAAATAGACGATCGGGGGGAACCGGCGGCATTTACCGCGAGTATTGACCCCATAACTCGCCGAGCTGCGTACGAAGAAAACACATCTCGTGCAGGCAAGTCCAGCAGCCGGGGCCATTCGACCACCCTACAGTATTTTTAGTCAAGTGTAAATAAGGTGCTGGTTGTCATGTATCACAGCGCGCGTGATAGATTCGGAACCGAAGGAGGCGGACGCATGTTGACGACGAATGAAAGACTGGGCCGTGCAGCTCTTTGGTTGGCCGTCACACTCGGTGCCCTGCACGCGGCTCCAGACCGCGTTAGCGCCGAGACGATTCACCTCCGCTGCGGCACGCTGATCGACGGCGTCTCGGATGCAAGCCGAGAGAATGTAACGATCCGCGTCGAAGGAAACCGCATCGCCGCTCTAGGACCATCCGAGACAATCGAAGACGGTGATGCCACGGTCGTAGATCTGTCGAGCAGCACTTGCTTGCCCGGCCTCATCGACGCCCACGCGCATCTACTAATAAAGACCGACGACTACCAAGTCGACCACCTTCGCCGCTCGTCGGCCTATAAAGCCCTGCGTGGGCTGTCGGTCGCGCAGGAGATGCTCCGGTCCGGCTGGACAACGGTGCGTGTGCTCGGAGATGCCGATGTGTACTACGCCCATTTGGATGTGCGGACCGCCATTGAAGAGGGGCTTTTCGTCGGCCCTCGGCTCACGGGAGCGGGGCACTATTTGTCGATCACCGGAGGAGGCGGCGACCTCAACTTCTTTGGGCCCGAGCACACGGTCGTGGCGGACGGGCTCGTCATCGATGGAGTCGACGCCATCCGTCGAGCCGTTCGCGAGGAAGTGAAGTACGGAAGCGATTGGATCAAAGTGCTCGCGAGCGGCGCGATGATGTCCCTTGGCAACGATCCGAGAAGGGCCCACTTCAGCCCCGAAGAGCTTCGCGCCATGGTGGAAGAGGCCTCGCGCCTCGGCGTCCCCGTGGCCGCGCACGCGCACTCCACCGACGGGATCAAGCAGGCGATCCTGGCCGGGGTGCGCTCGATTGAGCACGGTACTTTCGTGGACGACGAAGGCATCCGCCTCATGGCGGAGCGCGGTGTCTTTCTCGTTCCGACGTTCTACGTCGGCGATTACTACCTCGAAGAGCAACCAGACAGCGAGGCTCAGTCGGAGATGAACGCGCTGACGCGCCAATACAGAGCGCAGCACATGGAAAGCGTCGGGAAGGCCCTGCGCGCGGGCGTTCGCGTCGTCGTGGGAACGGACTATGTCGGGTTCCCGGTGAGCCAAGGGGTTCGAGAATTTCAGCTCTTGGTGGAGGCGGGGATGACCCCCATGCAAGCGATCCAGGCAGGAACCCGGGTCAACGCCGAGCTACTCCAGTGGGACGACCGTGTCGGCTCGATCGAGGTCGGAAAGCTCGCGGATATCATTGCCGTTCCGGGAGACCCGCTTCGTGATCTGTCTGTGCTCGAGAACGTCTCCTTTGTGATGCTCGATGGAAGCGTGGTCCGCGGTCGGCCAGGTGACGCGGCGCTCTCCGACACTACACCATCCCGATGAGCTGGTTCGAGGGACCATGGACACGAGGGGGCGCTTCAACTGTGCCCGGGCAGAGTTCAAACGACGGCGCTGGTTCACCGACTCGGTCGGCTGAACGACGATACTTATCGCCCATTTTGAGTTGACGCGGCAGCCTCCAGTCGGGCAGTCTTGGCGCTCGAGTTTCTGCCTGGAAGGAGGCATCCCATGTGGACAAAGCGTGTCAATATCACTCTGTTTTCGATCGTGGCGCTCGTCGTCGGGCTAGTAGCCACTCGAAAGGTCGTGCGGTCCCAACCAGCTCAGCCTGCTCAGAACGAAGAGCCGTCCTGGACGTGGCCCGAGTCTCGCTGGCGCGATGCGGTCAACAAAGTGCGCAGCGGCCGGCGCTTGCTTCCAGAGTCTTGGCCCGGCGGTGCGAAAGTCGCGGTCGCGCTATCGTTCGACTTCGACAACGAGACCCTGTCGCTCCGAAACGGAGACACATCGCCGACGCGTCTCTCGACGGGGGAATACGGCTCACGGGCTGCGCTTCCTCGGGTTCTGGCCCTGCTCGAGCGCTACGACATTCCGGCGACGTTCTTCATTCCCGGCGTGAGCGCCAAGCTCTACCCGGACGACGTGAAGCGCATTGCCGCAGCCGGACACGAGCTCGGCATCCACGGATGGATCCATGAGTGGACCGCCACTCTCGAGCGGGACGACGAGCGCATGCTCATGGAGCGCTCGCTCGATACACTCGAAGAGCTTAGTGGCCGGAGGCCGGTCGGCATCCGCACGGGGTCATGGGAGTACAGTCCCAATACGCTGGATCTGATCCAAGAGCTCGGCTTGCTCTACGACACCAGCCTCATGGCGGACGACGTCCCCTACGAAATCTTGAGCGAGGGGCAGGCGACCGGTATCGTGGAGCTTCCTGTCGAGTGGATCCTCGACGACTACCCCTACTTCGGCATGAACCGCTTCTCGAGCACGCGGCCCTATACGCCCCCAAGCGACGTCTACGAAGTATGGGCCGCGGAGTTCGACCTCGCCTATGAAGAGGGAGGCATGTTGCTCCTCACGATGCACCCGCATATCATCGGCCATCGCTCGCGTATCGTGATGCTGGAGCGGCTCATCAAGTACATGCGCTCGCATACCGGTGTGTGGTTTGCGACGCATGAGCAGGTGGCTCGGCACGCCAAAGAGCACGGATAGGGAGATGGATCGGCGAGCGTTTCTGAAATCGGCGTCGTCCGGGATCTTCTTCTGCGGGTGCTCGCTTGCGGCGGTCGCGGCGGGCGCGCGATCGCAAACGTCGAGGCGGACACTGTCGATCGGTGGCAAGAAACCGCTCACCGTCGATTTCCACGGGCACTGTTTTGTTAGCGACGACTGGCCTCTCATCCAGGATCGTCCCGAAGCGAAAGATTTGGAGCGGATCATGAACGCTTCCTATTTTCCAGAGTTGACGGGTGTCGAGACGCGCCTTGCGGAGATGGACCGCCAGGGGATCGACGTACAGGCCGTGAGCCTTTATATAGGTCAGTATCATTACTGGGCTGAGCGTCCGCTGGCGGAGAAGCTCGTCCGCGTCCAAAACGAGAAGCTCGCGGCCATCTGCGCCATGCACCCGAGCCGCTTTGTCGCTCTTGGAGCGGTGGCGCTTCATTTCCCCGAGCTCGCCGCCCGACAAATGGCTCAGGCCGTGAAAGAGCACGATTTTCCCGGCTTCATGATTACCCCAAGTGTTGCAGGTGAAGAAATATCCGCGCCCAGATTCGATCCGTTTTGGAAGAAGGCTGAAGAGCTCGACACCGTCATCTTCGTACATCCACGTGGGTTTAGCGAAGGTAACGAGAGGTTCGAGGGCCACGGCTGGCTGGGTAACACGATTGGCAATCCGCTCGAGACCACCGTCGCACTCTCCCACATGATCTTCGATGGCTTTCTCGACCGGTTTCCGAAGCTCAAGATCTGCGCCGCGCACGGAGGCGGCTACCTGCCGAGCTATATCGGTCGCTCTGATAACTGCTACGCTGTCGATCCCCGGTGCCAGCATATGGCGAAGAAGCCGAGTGAGTATTTGAGGCAGCTTTACTTCGATACGCTCGTGTACTCTCCCGAGATTCTACGCCGTCTCGTCGACCAGGTGGGCGCCGACCGGGTGGTCATCGGAACGGACTATCCTTTTCCCGTGGCGAGCCGCGATCCGATCGGCGACGTGCTGAGCGTTCCCGGCCTGAACGACGACGAGAAGGAAGCGATACTTGGCGCGACGGCGGCGCGTCTTCTAAAGATACGGAGGACGAAATGAGACACCCATGGATGGCTCGAATCATCGTGTCGGCGTTTGTGATGGGCCTGGCTGCTTGCGGTAGCCAGAATGCGACCGAGACCAGCGAAAGCGCATCAGCATCCGTGCCCGCGCCGCCGAACGCCATGAACATGGAGCTCGTGGGACATCACGATTTGCAGCAACGTTGGTCGTACCAACCCGTGCCGCATCGTGTTGGCGATCGATGGATTCTGTTCGTCGGTCACCACGCCGGCGAGGCCATGAACCCACTGACCGGGAACGTGGAGAGAAACGGCATGTCGATTTTGGATGTTACCGATCCCGCGGCGCCGGTCCTTCTGCATCATCAGCCGCCGAGCGGCGACGAGGCCAACGGAACGCAACACGTCCAGGTCTGCGACGGAAGCGCGCTGCCGAACGGGAATGCCGACAAGGTCTACGTCTTGCGTCCGAATGGTCAGCTCGGCCAAGAGATTCTGGATGTGACCGACCCCAGCCCACCGACTTTGGTCACGACCATTTTGACGACCGGCTATACCGAGGACGGTCGTCGAGAGACCCATAAGAATTACTGGGACTGTGAAACAGGTATCGGCTATCTGCTATCTACGGTCGAAGGCTGGCGTGTCCCGCGTGTCCTGCAGGCTTATGATCTCAGCGACCCGGAGCAGCCTCGACACATCCGTGATTTCGCGCTGGACGGCATGCAGCCGGGTGGGGAGGGAGATTATTCCGACGCCATCGGACTGCATCAGCCAGTGGTTGTAGGAAACCGCATGTATCTCGGCTATGGAAGCGGCACCAACGGTGTCGTGCAAATTTTGGACCGGGACAAGTTCCTGAACGGCGACCCGAACGCGGATGATCCCTTCGCACCGACCGCGGAAAACCTTCTATATCCCCAGATTGCGAGGCTGGATATGCCGACCTTCTGGGGTGCCCATACCGTAAAACCAATCCACGGAATGGAGATAGCGGATTATGAAGACAACCTCCTCAACACGGTCCGCGACTTCTTGGTGATTCCTTCGGAATCGGGCCCCGCGCGGTGCCAAGAGACCCGGCACGCGGTGTTCTTCGTCGACATTACCCAGGAAGACAAGCCGTTCCCGGTGTCGAACTTCCAAGTACCGGAACAGCCCGGCGACTTCTGCAACCAGGGCGGCCGGTTCGGTCCGCACTCCGTGGCCGACTCCTTCAACCCAGCTTTTCTGAAGAAGATCGTTCTGGTCGCTTACTTCAATGCGGGGGTGCGCGCTGTAGACATACGCGACCCTTTCCATCCCAAAGAAGTCGCATACTTCATCCCGCAGGTCACGGATATGACGCAGCCGACCTGTGTCGAGATCGACGGCGTCGAGGAATGCAAGGTGGCGATCCAGACCAACAACGTCGAAATCGACGATCGCGGCTACATCTACATGCTCGACCGCCGCGGAACGGGGCTGCACATCGTTGTGCTCACGGGCGCGGCCCACGATATCGTGGGGCTGCCGCGTTAGAGAAGTTACACCCTAATCTCCAACGCTGAGATCAACGCGCCGTCTAGCGCCTGGTACTTGTCCGGACTCAGCGTGCCGATGAAATGTGTCAGCGCAGACTTCGGCAAGCTCACAAGCTCATCGCAGTGAATGCTACTGTCGTGTTTCAGCCCTTCAGCGATACCGACGGGTACCTGTGTGGATAGTCCGTGACGTTTCGAATAGATGGGCGCGCACATGACGGTCGAGAACTTGGACTCGATCAGAATTTGGCGGCTGACGACGATGAAGACTCGTGATTTCTTGGGATCTCGAGACGAACGCTTACGCACTCGATAGAAATCGCCTCGCCTCAAAGGTCCACCTGATAGGACAGAACGTCTTCAGCCTCTTCATTGAGCTCTTCAGCGTTGTCATTGATCCGTTCGAGATCGCGCAAGTCGCGTTCGCGTCTAGCCCGTTCAGCCAGCCCGTCTCGTAACATCTTCTCTATGATTTCCGAGCGGCTTTCCCCCGACTTGGCAATCACGTCGAGTTGTTCCACGACCTCCTTCGAGAGTGTGATAGATGTCTTCACTTTCATACTACTATTATACCCTATTGATGGGAATGCCACGTCGAGTTGTTCACTTTCTGTACAATATCTCGCCATGGGATCCGATGACCTTCGCGGCGACCAGCTTTCTGGTTCTGGCGGTGGCGCTCTTGGCCAGCTACGTTCCCGCCCGTTGCGCCGCGAAGATCGAGCCCACCGTCGCGCTTCGGCATCAATAAAACCAGGTGTTCAAAACTCTATCCGTACGCCTCCGTTGATGACGCGTCCTTCGAGCGGCGCCCACGCATCGACGGTCCACCTCCCGTCGACGTGGCGCGTCGGTCGAAGCAGGGGATCCCATCGTGACTGGCGCACGCCCGTGAGGTTTTCAGCATTGACGAATAGTCGGATGCGCCCGAAGCGGCGCTCTGCGAGTATGCCGAGGACGACGTAGGGCTCGCTCGTCTCCCGATAGGGATTTGCTTCGACCCGCTGGCGGCCCGTGAGATAAACCTCGACCCCGAGACGACCGTTCTCGTTCTCGATCATGGAGACCACTCCCGCGCTGTTGCGAGGTGTCAAAGCGACATCCACGCTGTCGCCGCCGTCTTGCTCGAGGGAACGAACGTAAGTGTAGGTTCCAGTCAAGGCGAAGGGCGCGCGGCGAAACGTCGCGAGGAGCTCGACGCCCGTATTGCTGGTGCCTCCCGAGAGGTTACGAAGCACGTACTCGGTCGACCTATCCACGAAGATGGAGTCGTCGATCCGTGAGTCGAAAAACGTGACGGTGTAGGAAGCCGCTCCATGAGCGAAACCGACGTCGAGGGAGAGGCTGCGGCCTCGCTCCGCGATGAGCGGACGCTCGACCCGCAACCGCGTGAGTCCAGCCGCTTCGGTTTCCTCGGTGAGCGGTGTCGGCGCAAAGAAACCTCTTCCCGCGGAAAAACGGCCCGTCCAAGGCCCTCGTCTGACGAGGGCGGAGACCCTTGGACTGAAGAAAGTGCCAAACTTGCTGTGAGCGTCGAGACGCGCGCTCATCGACAGCGACAACCAGTCGGCGACGTCCACGTCGTCCTGGACGAACACCCCCGGCGTCGTGAACGTGTAGTCGAACCGCGGCACATCTTTCGGGCGGTAGGATTCGCGCTCGAATGCCGCGCCCAGCACCCAGGTGTGGCGACCGGCTGCTCCCCGAAGCGCGGTTTCGACGAAAACGGTCTCGTGACGGTCCCGCTCCAATTGGTCTCCGTAGAAATGCTCGTGCCTAGCGCTCGCGAACGCGGCCCGCGCCGTAAACACGAAGCGCTCGGCGAGAAGTGTCTGGCCCGAGACGCCGAAATCGTAGCGTCGCGTCTCGAGCGATTCCTCGTAGGGCTCGCCTGTGGCTTCCAGCACGGCGCCAGGGAGCGTTCCCCCTTTGCGATCCTCAAAGGTAACTCCCGTGGTCGCGAAGAAACTGTTCCCTAGCCCATCGTCCCAGAAAAAGCGCGGCCGCGCGACGCCGCGCCGGTAGCCGGCAAGATCGGCCCAACCGTCGTCATCGACGTCCACACGTCCCTGCCCGTGCCCACTCGCCAGAAGCGAGTAGCGCCAGTTCTTCGAAAGCGGGCCCGAAAGCCAAAGCACGGCATCGGACGCCCCGCGCGATGAAAGGTTGAGAAGCAGCTCGCGTTCGGCCGTCTGCGTTGGCCTTCGGGTGAGTAGATTCACGACGCCTCCCATCGCTCTTCCACCGTAGAGAGCTGAAGCCATTCCCTTGATGACCTCGACGCGACCGAGATCCATCGGTGGAATTTGCAGCAGCGCCAACCCCGCTGCCTGCTCTCCATAGAGGGGCAAGCCGTCGGACAAAAACCTCGTGTAGCGGCCGCGCATGCCTTGGATGCGAACGCTGGCAGCGCCGAGAGACGGCGACGTTGCCGCTACCCGCATGCCGCCCATCTCGTTCAGCATCATGACGATGTCGCCTGGCGTCATGAGCATTTTCTCTTCGATTTCTTCTCGTCCGAGTACTTCGACGCGCATCGGTTGGTCCTCGAGGCCTCGAGCCGAGCGCGTCGTGGCCACGACGGTCACCTCTTCCTCGACGACGGGCGCAGCGTCGAGCAACACCTGCACGCGGTGCTCCGTTTCTGCAATGACCTCGACGGAAACGGACGCAGGAAGGAAGCCTTCCTTAATGATCTGGATCGAGAGCTCACCGGGGGCGGCAGCAAACGTTACTCGACCGCTCGCATCCGTCTCGTAGGATTCTCCGCTGACCAAGACATTGGCCCCCGAGACTGGCGTCTCACCATGGAGCACCTCGACCTGTAGGCTTCCATTACGCGTTTGTGCCGCCAGGCCGGTCGCTGCTTGCAGCAACAAGAAGGGTGACAAACCGAGAATCCACGCCCAAATGATTCTGGAATCTTTTGTTTTCGGCATATGACGCCGTCCGAGGCATATCATAGTCAACGATCGGGCCGAAAGATGATCACATAACTCTTGAAGGAGGAGAGCGGCGCTCCGGATCGCTGCTTCTTGCTCCTGTCAGGAGCTCCCCCCGTGGCGTCACCTCGATCGAGTGTCCAAATTTGCCATCGAGAAATCAAGGCGCTGCTTCATGCTCGGCCAAACCCGAGCCCACTTGTCCAAGCGCGAAACAAAGCCCCTCGTCGCACGCGACCGCCCCAACATCGTGCAAGTCTCTCGCTCGCCCCGCTTCGGTGACGTAGATCATATCGTTAACTGTAGCGTTCCCCTATCCTGATTATGTTCCATCCAAAAGTCGTTGGTGCCTCTCCCCACGAGGACAGATGTGGAGAGCTTCCTATGAGACTAGCGATGCAAGCCCGCCTCTATCCCGTGTTGGCCTTCGCCGTGGTGTTGATGTACGCAGCGATCGGTTGCGATTCCAATCCGTCGTCGCCGTCCGCGGATTTTGCCGCCCCGTCTTTTGACGGCGGGCACCACCGGCGCAACCCTCAACGGCACGTTCCAGGGAAGCGCAAGCACGCTCAGGACGTCTCGCGCGGCGGATGAAGACGATCTCTTGGTGAAAGTTCTCGTGAACGGCGAGGAGATTGCCCGCGTCGATGTCGTCAACGGCCGATTCACGCTTCGCGGGCTTCCGGAGTCGTTCACCTTGCAATTCTGGGATGGAGACTCGCAAGTCGGCGAAGAAAAATTCGACGGCGTGAAGGCGAATCAGGAGCTCGACGTGCTCTTGTCCTACAACGGGTCGAGCGTTTCGGTTATCGACATCAAGCGGACCGGCATCGATCATCAGCCAGGCGACGGCATCGAGCTCCAGGGCAGCGCGTTCGACATCGACCCGAACGAACCCATGCCAGAGTGGACCGGCTCACTCGAGGTCGATGGGTATCGAATCGGTACCCGGGCGGCTCAAACCTCCATTCGAGAGGGCAACCGAAATCGAACGCTCGAGGACATTCGCGAGGGCAACCAGGTACACGTGCGCGGCGTTTTCTAGGAAGTGAACAACGAGATGTGGGTTTTCGCGCACGAGATCAAATTGCAGGAAAAAGAAGACACATCAGGTGAGAAGGTGACGATTTGTCACATTCCCCCGGGGAACCCTGAAAACCGCCAAACGAAAACCGTTTCCGCTGACGTCGTGGCAGCGCATTTGGCCCACGGAGACTACTTGGGAGCGTGCCATTAAGTCGCGCTATCTAGATCTAGCCAAGGGCTGCGCCCCTTGAAATCCCTGCGGGATTTGAGAAGTCAGGAGTCAGGAGTCAGAAGGGTGGTGGTGGTTGCGCCGCGACATTTGGTCTCTCAATCTGAGAGATAAATTCTCAGACTGAACGGAGTAGAATCTAGGTCGCGTTCCAGCACCTGGTTGGCGGCTCGCCGGCCCTCGTGCGCCGCGGGCCCCCGATGCTGCAATTGAAATTGAAATTCGAACTGGTGTCGACGCGCGAAGGGAATTAGATCCAGCACGGTGCTTGGAAACAGGAGGAATGGCGCGCGACAGGATTTTGAGTCCTCGGTGGTTGTCGGGCGCCGCCGAGGTAGGTTATTCGTCCCAGGGATTGACGAGAGCGACGCCGCAGTTTTCGAAGTCCGTCACATTTCGAGTTGCGATGGTCGCTCCTCGACAACGGGCGATGGCGGCAATCTGAGCGTCGAACTGCGAAATGGGGCGGCCCGCTCGGCGTCGGTCCGCCGCGATCGTGGCATAAGGCAATGCTGCCTCGCTACTGAATGAAAGAACACGACTCCCAAAATCCTCACGGAACATGGCGTTTGCGGCGGCTTCGAATGCGTCCCGTCGTCGGCCTGACGGCAGGAGCATCACGCCATGGAGAATCTCAGCTTGCGTGATGCTTGTCGTGTAAAGACTCAGCGCCGGCTGTGACGCCATCCAAGTCACCACGCGCGCAGCGGGCGTTGGCCTCATCAACTCCGACAGGACATTCGTATCGACGACGATCACTGGCCGGGTTGGGGTGGTTCACGCATCGGCTCGCGCGGAGGCACTTGAAGTTCGACGCCACCAAGAGGTTCGAAGCGTTTCCGAATGGCATCGGCAAGGTTGAACGGTGCGGATGCTGGTTCGGCCAAGGTGGCGCGTAAGATATTGCGAGCCTCCTCCTCCATCGACCGGTTGTTGTGCGCGGCGCGGATCCTCAATTTGGACTTGGTCTGCTCGTCAAGGTTCCTGATCGTTATGCTCGCCACACCAAACTCCTTTGGCGTAATGCAATCAATGATTGCATTGTAAGCAACGCAGGTATCGATGTCAAGCATGTGAAACCAGGACGCCAGGACGCGCCGAGCAGTGCTTGGCTAGACGGTACTGTCAAGTTGACGTTGCACGAGCAACCGGAGTGACGTCTCCGTTCGAGTCACGCGGCGCACGTGACAGCGTCCCAAGCGAGGAACGCGCGACCCCGTAGCTCTCGGTGATGGCGAGCCTGCAACAGGAGGCGTCGGACGCGGAAGAGGTTTTACTTGCTGTTCATTGGCACATTCTGTCAGTCGCCAGCTCAATTTGACAGTACCCTAGGCTCTACTCCGTTCAGTCTGAGAATTTATCTCAGATTGAGAGACCAAATGTCGCGGCGCAGCCGCCACCACCCTTCTGACTCCTGACTTCTCAAATCCCGCAGGGATTTCAAGGGGGGTGCAGCCCCTTGGCTAGGTCTAGGCCTCTAGGCGCGTTCCGGAGATGAGGGCATTCGTATCGCCAATGTACACGCTTGCGGTAAAGCTTGTGGCGAGAAGGCCGATATCCCACACAGCAGTCTGATTTTGTCTACTCGTTGGTCCATTTCGATGTCCACCGTTACACTCTCTCGAGCTTTCCCGTGAGGCTCCGATACAAGCTTCTGGCCTTGGCCGCGCCGGGCCTTGGTCTCGTCATCATCGGGGCGTTGGCATTCGCCATGGTCGTCGAACGCTCGGTTGAGCGACAAGAGCAGGAGCTCTGGGACAGTCGAGTCTCGCGTGCAAAAAACGAAATCGAGCACGTCGCCGAGAACCTCAAGGGCCTGGTCAAGGATTATGCCTTCTGGGACGAGATTATCATTTTCGCCGACCGGCCGTCCGACTTGTGGGCTCGGGACGAGCTCCTCTGGCTCGAGCAGTTCCAAGGAATTGACTTCCTCCTCGTGTTCGATCGCAGCGGCGCCATCGTCTATGCGTCGGAGCTCGCCAAGAGCGTCAACGCCGCCGAATCACTCGAAGCTTCTTTCGGCGCGTTACGTGAGCTGGCATTGGCGCGGCCCGGAGAGACCGCGCTCTGGGCCCCTCAGGGAGAACGTGGTGTTTGGCTCGTCGCCGGAACGCTTCATACCAGCACGGCGCGAGCCTTTGAGCCTCCCGGTGAAGGCGTCCTCGTCATCGGATATGATGTCTCTCCGACGATTTCCTGGAGAAACTTGGCAGCGGACTCGGAGGCGCTCTCGAGCTCGTCGCGGGAGAATCCACTTCCCCTTTCCCACTGGACGGGCCTCGGAGGACGACCCTCGCCGTCATTGCCGGCGTCGGCGTCGCCCCCTCAGCCCGCTTCGAGCTCGTGGCGGGCACGGCCGTATCCAGTACCCCGCTACAGGCGTTCTGGGGACTAGCCGCCTATTTTCTCGTCGCGCTCGTTTTGGGAATCGCGCTTCTGATATTGGTCGCCGACCGGATTGTAGTGGCGCCTCTAATCTCGCTTCGACGAGTTGTCGGCGAGCTCCGCCGCGGCGACGATGTGTCCAAGCTTCCCCGCGTCGAGAGTGGCGACGAAGTGGGCGATCTGGCTCGAGAAGTGGCCTCTCTCGTGCAGCAGCTAAGGAGGTCAGAGACCCGACTCTCAGCGAGCGAGGAGAACTACAAAACCATTGTGGAAACCGCGGAAGAAGGCATCTGGCGCGTCGATGTCAACGGGCGGATTAGGCTGGTCAATCAGAAGATGGCGGAGATGCTGGACTACGACGTCAGCGAGCTTCTTTCGCGCCCACTGGCCGCAACGCTGCACGAGGCCTCGAGTGCGATTGCGCGGCGAGGTCTGGAGACGATTTGTGAGAAAGGTGGTCGCCGCGAGCTGAGGTTCCAGCGAAAGGACGGTAAGGAGCTATGGGGGTTAGTCTCCGCGAGAGCGATCCTCGACGAGAGCGGTGCCCCCGCGGGAGCGCTCGGTATGATTACCGATATCACCGAGCTCAAGCTCGTGGAGCAACAACTCGTCGGGGCCCTCGATGCCGCCCAATCCGCCACGAGAGTGAAGAGCGACTTTCTTGCAAATGTGAGCCACGAGCTTCGGACGCCGATGAACGGGGTCATCGGCATGACGGGGCTGCTGCTCACTACAGCGCTCACGAGCGAGCAGCATGAATATACCGAGACCATCCGAACTTCTGGTGAGGCGCTTCTCACCGTCATCAATGACGTTCTCTCCAAAATCGATGCCGGAAAGCTCGAGATCGAGACGATTGCGTTCGACGTGCGCACGATGGTAGAGGAAGCTATCGAGCTCGTGGCGGAGAGCGCGAGCGTGAAAGGGCTCGAGCTCGCGGCCTGGGTTCCGATGAAGCTACCGACGCTCGTGGCCGGTGACCCGGGGCGGGTGCGCCAGATCCTTCTGAACCTCTTGGCCAACGCCATCAAGTTTACCGATCGGGGTGAAGTCGAAGCCCGGGTGTCTATCGAACGGAACCTCGATGAGAAGCTGCTCTTGCGGTTCGAGGTTCTCGATACGGGGATCGGCGTTCCGGAGGCGGTCCAGGACAAAATCTTCGATTCCTTCACACAGGGAGACACTTCGTCGACGCGAAAATACGGCGGTACCGGGCTCGGTCTGGCGATCTCCAAACGACTGGCGGGTCTCATGGGTGGAGTCGTGGGCGTGAAGAGCCGGACGCAAGGTGGAAGCCGATTCTGGTTCACCGTCGAGCTAGAGAAGAGAGCCGGCGATGAGGGTGCTCCGGCGCTTCGACTCTGTGCCGACGAAGCTCGCGTTCTCGTGGTGGACGCTCATGAGATCAACCGGGAGCTGCTTCGCGATTACATAGGTGCACTTGGCCACCACGTTGAGACGGCGTCGACAGGATCCGAGGCCTGGGAGCTCCTGACGAGCGCAAACGAGAAGGGCAACCCGTTTCAGCTCGCGCTCGTGGACGAAGGAGTGCCTTCGCTCTGTGGCATCGAGCTGGCCGACCGGATTCATGACTCGCTCGAGCTCGGCTCGCTCCCGCTCGTGCTCATGATTGGCCGGTCTCGGCGGAGCCGATACGAGACCGACGAATCTGGCTTTGCCGCATTTCTTTCGAAGCCCATCCGGCTTTCCCACCTTCAGCAATGCTTGGCGACGCAGCTTGGCTCCGGTTCGCTGTCAGAGCTCAGCGTCGATCCGCAACCGGAAGTGCACGACCGTGGCATAAGGCGGATTCTGGTGGCCGAGGACAACATCGTCAATCAGAAGGTGGCGAAAGGCATGCTGGAATCGCTGGGCTACTGGGTGGACGTGGCGGCCAACGGTCACGAGGCGGTGCTCGCCTTTACGAACTTTTCATACGATGCGATCCTCATGGACTGCCAGATGCCGGAGATGGACGGTTTTGAGGCGACCGCCGCGATCCGCCGCCACGAAGGCGGCCGACGCCGAGTGCCGATCATCGCTTTGACCGCGAGTGCGATGAAAGAGGATCGGGACGCCTGTCTCGCCGCCGGCATGGACGATCACATCGCGAAACCCGTCGTGCTCGCGGATCTCGCGGCCATTCTAGAAAACTGGATTCGCAAGGCGCGCGAAAGAGCCGTGACCGACGCGAGCGCGCAGGTGGGCTAATTCTCCGTCGGGACGAGTCGTTCGAGCTCGTCGAACCAGTTGAGCACGATGACGAGCTCCCTTCCGCTCGACGCGTCCGCACTCCGTGCCATGAGAAATCGGCCGTCCTCACCGACATCGTAATTTAATCTTGGGCCGTTCCTCGGGTGTGACCATGATGTTGGCGGGCTTCAGATCCCGGTGAATGACGCCTTTCTCGTGCGCGGCTGAAAGCCCGTCCGCGATCTCCAAAAAAAGAGGAAGAGCTTCGTCCACTGGCATCGCGCCCGCTGCGATGCGCTCTGCCAGAGTTTCGCCAGGTACGAGCTCCATCACCAAGAAGCGAATGCCGTCGGATTCCTCGCTTCAATCGTCACTGTGTATTCGGGTGATGATCGAGGACAGAACGGAGGTAGCGGGTCGCCGGCTCGCGACTTCCCTGGATCTCTTATCCTGCCGAAAATGGATCCCGGTCACGGACGTTGAGGCCCGTCGTGCCGGTCGGCGCGAAACAGCCGATCCTTGCCGGTCTAAACCGCGGACTCAACGCCGGATCGAAGTTTTTGTGGGAAACACAATGTCCATTGGTATCGTTTGACGATACTATCGTTTGTCGCTACTATCGGATCGTGAAACACCCAGGCGAGTACCTCAAGGAGAGCTTCCTCGATCCCCTCGGCATCACGCCCTACCTGCTGGCGAAGAGCATCGGCGTCCACCAGACGCGGATCTCCCAGATCTTGCACGGCAAGCGTGGCATTACCCCAGACACGGCCGTGCGGCTCGGCGCGTTCTTTGGCGTGCCGCCCCGATGGTTCATGGACCTGCAAGTCAGCTACGACCTCGCCCAGGCCGCGTCCAGCGCGGAGGGAATCGAGCAGTTCCCGGGTCGATACTGGGTCCGTCCGAGCGGCGCCGAGTGGCTGGGTCCTGCTCCCCTTGCCCAACCGACCACCCATCGTATCGACCCCGGGTTCCGAGAGCGAATTCGTGCTCAGGCCGCGCTGTCGCCGCCGCGACGGCCTCGCCAAGTCGTTGCCGTCGAGTACGACAACGGAATGAAGGCGATCGTCGGCCAGGAGATCGATGAACCGTCTTCATGAACTTGGTGCCGTCGTTGCGGCTAACGTGATCGAGGACGCCATCGAGATCGGGGAACTGTTGGCCCGTCTAAGGATTCCTCACGCGCTGATCGGTGGATTGGCGGTTGGGCTCAATGGTTTCCCACACGCCACGAAAGACGTCGATTACCTCGTCGGATCGGAGGCCTTCGAGAAGACGGCACCGTTGCTCGTCCGGTCGGAGCTGAAGGACCGCATCGAGATGGCCATCGTCGACCTGCTGGCTGTACCCGACGCATTCCCGTGCCTCGCCGATCAACTGGCGGTCGTGGAGGTTGGCGAGGTACACGTCATCGCTCCCGAGGCTCTCATCCTGATGAAAGTATCCGCCAACCGCCCACATGATCGGGCCGATGTCGCCCGCCTTCTCGAAGCCGGCGTCGACGAACGCGGCGTTGCCTCCTATCTCGTCGAACACGCGCCTGACTTGCTCAACCGCTTCGCCGAGCTCGTCGACGAAGTGCGATGAGTCGCGGTGTTGGTGCATGAATCCGTTCGGAACGTGCACGCAACTTTTTTGGAGCGCCAACTTACTCCCATTGTGGTCCGCTAAGAAAAGTCGGCCGGCCGAGCCAGCAACGGCGTCGCCTGATCGGGTCGCGCTCGACGAAATCGGTCAGGACACACGTGTCGAGTTCGCGAAGCTTGCGCGGTGTTCAACCATTTGCTTGCGGCGCGAATGGGGGGCGTCCTCAACACCCTGACGCCCCTAGAGCTGGTAAAATCGGCCCCGTATGCGTTACCGCGTCTTGGAGCCGATTGGTAAAGGTGGAATGGGTGAGGTGTTCCTTGCCGAGGATACCGAGCTCGAACGGAAAGTCGCGCTCAAGTTTCTACCCCAAGCGCTCCAGACCGACTCCGCCGCCCTCGCTTGCCTCCGCCGGGAGGCCAAGGCCGCGGCCGGTCTCGACCATCCGTTCATCTGCAAAGTCTATGAGGTCGACGAGATGGACGACGGCAGGGTTTTTCTTGCGATGGAGTACGTCCAGGGCGAGACCGTCGGGAGTCTCCTCGAACGCGGCCGACTCTCCTTGAAACAGGCCCTCCGCATCGCGGTCGAGATCGCAGAAGTGCTCGACAGGGCTCACCAGGGCGGCATCGTCCATCGCGACTTGAAACCCGCGAACGTGATGCTCGGTCGTGACGGGCATATCAAAGTGATGGACTTTGGGCTCGCGAGGGAGGTCCGTGGGGAAGCGACCGACAGCGAAGCGCCTACGGCTAGTGGAGGAGTCGCCGGAACACCGGGCTACATGTCTCCGGAGCAGCTCAGGGGTGGGACCATCGATAGTCGTAGCGATCTTTTCGCGTTCGGGATCTTGCTTCAGGAGATTTTGACGGGAACGCATCCGTTCCGGAAAGATAGCGGCGCCGAGACAATGGCGGCGATTTTGAAGGAGTCGCCCAGCGGGAGCGAGGTGTTGCCTGCTGTTCTGAAACCTCTGATGGATCAACTCCTGTCGAAAAAGGCGGACGGCCGCCCGTCGCACGAGCACGTCTGTTCAGAGCTTCAGCGATTCGTGGAGCGTCCGGAGCTTTTGGAAGCACGTGCGACGCCGGAGCGAGTTTTCGTGTGACGCGAAAGCGAGCTCGGGGAGCTTCGGAACCTCGTAGAAGGACTGCGTTCTGGGAAGGGAAGTCTTACGCTTGTCGGTGGAGAGCCAGGTGTTGGGAAAACGCGGCTTTGTGAGGAAATTCTCGCGTTCGCGCGGGGCGAGGGCTTTCTCGCGCTCGAAGGTCACTGCTACGAGATGGAAGGGGCGCAGCCGTACTTGCCTTGGATAGAGGGTCTGGAGCTTGCGTCTCGTCTCGTTCCCAGCGATCGATGGCGCGAAGCTCTCGGCGACGCCGCGCCGGAAGTGGCCAAGTTGATGCCGGAGCTACGCCGGCGGTACGACGACATCCCGAAGCCCATTGACTTGCCACCCGAGCAGCAGCGAAGGTATCTCTTCAACAGTGTCACCGAATTCCTCGAACGACTGAGTCGGGAGACGCCTGTTGTCTGGCTCTTGGATGACCTGCACTGGGCGGACGAGTCCACGTTGCTGCTGCTCCAGCATTTGTCTCAGAGATTGACGGACCTTCCGATTCTTCTCGTCGGAACCTATCGAGATGTCGAGCTGGATGTCGGCAAGCCTTTCGAGAAGATACTTGCGCAAGTCGTCCGCCAACGGCTCGGGCATCGAATGGCACTTCGACGGCTCTCCGAAGAAGCCACTGGCGAGCTTCTATCGGCGCTCGGCGGAAGCACGCCTCCGGCGGCGCTCGTGGGCGCGATCTACAAAGAGACGGAGGGCAATCCGTTCTTCGTCGAAGAAGTATTCGAGCACCTGTCCGCGGAACGAAAGCTCTTTGACGATGAGGGTCGGTGGATTGGCGAGTTGTCGGTATCCGAGCTCGAAGTTCCCGAGGGCGTGCGACTCGTGATTGGGCGGCGTCTGGAACGGTTGAATGTCGACACACCCAAGGTGCTCGGCGCGGCCGCGGTGATCGGCCGGGTTTTTGATTTGCGTGTTCTCGAAGCGGTCGAGGGGCTCGAGCCTGACGTTGTGCTCGATGCTATCGAGGAAGCGGAGGCGGCCAAGCTAATTGCTCCGACATCGAGCAAATATGCGTTCACACACGAGCTCATTCGCCACACGCTGATGGCGCAATTGTCTCTGCCGCGACGGCAACGGATGCACCTTCGCGTGGCGGACGCCTACGAGAAGGTGCTCGGAGACAAAGCCGTTGAAAAGGCAGCCGAGCTCGCGCATCACCTGGTGCAAGCGGGGGCTGCCGTCGATCCGTCTCGAACGATTCGCTATCTCGAGCGTGCCGGGGACGACGCCTTCGATTCGGCCGCCGCCGAGGAAGCTCTCTATTTCTTCGATACGGCGATTTCACTCGATATAGAGGACAAGAAGCAGCAAGCGGATTTGTTGTTCAAGCGCGGGCTCGCGCAGCGGAATCTTGGCCGAGTCGCAAGCTCGGTCGCCGACTGGCTGGAGGCTCTTCAACTCTACGAGGACTTGGCGGATCGAGACGGCATCACGATCGTCTGCGCTGCGGCAATCTACCCGCAGGTCGGCTTGAACCGCATCGATGAAGGTATAGAGCTCGCGAACAAAGGTTTGCAGGCGATAGGAGAGAGACGAACCGCCGAGGCTTGCCGACTTCGCGCACAGGCCGGGATGATCAAGGGCATGAAGAATTATCGGGTGGGGCTTGAGCTGATGGAACGCGCTGAAGACTTGGCGGAGACTCTCGGCGATTCGACTCTTTTGGCCGAAGTACTCAGCCTCAAAACTCCTCTACACCAGACCTACCTGGACGTACGCCTTCAGTTCGAATGCGGCGAGCGCGCAACCGGATTGCTCGCTTCTACTGGGGAGCTCTGGTTGCAGGCCGAGGCCTTGATGTGGACGCTCCTAGCCCTTCTGATGCTTGGTCGAGTCGAGGAGGCAGCTCCTATCGCTGATGAGCTCGATAACGTCGCTGCTCGCGTGGGTAATGCGAGCGTCCGTCGGAACGTTCCTGTTTGCCGTACCTTCATGGCGTGGCTCGAAGCGGATCTCGATAACGTTGAATCAATGGCTGAGACGGACGATCGAATCCACGCGCGATGGTGGAATACCGCTTTGGTTTATGGAGCTAGGAATGCTCGGTTTGATTGACTGTCTCCGTGGCCGACACGAGAGCGGGCTCGAGCAGTTGGAATCGGCAATGGCGCTCGACCCGTGCGACAGCCCTTACACGGGAGTTGTTCCGGCGATATTCTTTGCGGTCAAAGCGTATGCTTCGGATCGACGAGCGCTCGAATTTCTTGATAAACAGGTTCCGCTTCCTAGCACGGGCGACGTGAACTTTTCAGAGGCGGTACGGTTGATTTATGCGATCGAAGGATTGGCCGTTCTCGGTGAGGACACGAAAGCCGCCGATCTGTATCCCCAGGCGTCTGAGCTTGCCAAACGCGTTCCGGTGGTGCTCCATATGGGTTTGATGACCCAAACCGTCGCCGGTATCGCTGCCGCCGCAGGCGAGCAGTGGGACAAGGCCGTGGAGCACTTCGAAGCCTCTCTTCGTCAAGCTCACGAGTTTCCCCACAAACTCGAGCAGCCGCAGGTGCGCTACTGGTACGCGAAGATGCTCACCAACCGGGACGCGGCCGGGGATCACGACCACGCATGTCGGCTTCTCGCGGAGTCGATCGAAGCCTACGGGACCATCGGCTTCCCGAGGCACCTGGAGATGGCCAGGGAGTTGGTCGCGAAGCTATAGTT
>SMVB01187974.1_pt1 | contig 32370 bp, 31 predicted proteins | sample 2456461 | NCBI WGS metagenome assembly SMVB01 (sample SAMN11095934, study PRJNA526329) | marine sediment metagenome | biome: Marine sediment; feature: Surficial sediment; material: Deep marine sediment; isolation source: Hadal surficial sediment | place: Pacific Ocean | collected 2014-05 | depth... | reverse complement strand
GAGGTCTCCGTACTCGCGGACCGAGCCTGGGAGCATGAGTGGCGCAGAGATGTCGGCCCGATGCAATTCGGATCTCGACTGTGGATCTGTCCGGGAGACTCGAGTGCCGACGATGACGTTGCTGTTGTCCTAAAACTGGATCCGGGGTTGGCGTTCGGAACCGGCACGCACGCGTCTACCGCGCTTTGTCTTGACTGGCTCGACGGTCTCAATTTGCACGGACTCACTGTACTCGATTACGGCTGCGGTTCAGGCGTACTTGCGATCGCGGCATTGTTGCTCGGCAGCGACAGTGCCATCGCCATGGACATCGATCCGCAGGCTGTTATCGTCACGCAGAACAACGCAACTCGAAACAATGTCGACGAGCAACTGACGGTGGTCGGATGTGCGAATGAGATCGATGGAACATTCGACGTCGTCGTCGCAAACATTCTTGCAAACCCGTTGATCGAGTTGGCAGCACCCATCGCCGGGCGCGTCAATGGCGGTTGCGTGCTTGCATTATCGGGCATACTCTCGGAGCAGGTCGATCAGGTGATCGAGGCTTACCGGCCCTGGATCGAGTTCGATGAACCTGTCTCCAGGCAACAAGATGCGCAGACCTGGGCACGATTGACCGGTCGAAGGATCGAGGGCTGAGCGATGTATACCCAATGCCCCGAATGCGAGGTCGCATTTCGCGCCACGGCAGAAGTTCTGAAACAGGCAGCCGGTAAGGTTCGCTGCGGTGGTTGTGGCATCGCCTTTAATGCGCTCGAACATCTGTCCGAAGAAAAGCCGAAAGCAACCGTTCGATCCGATCCCGAGCCAAACCTTCCCGAACTGACGCCCGAAGAGCCCGGCAAACTCGAAGCGGACACGCGGCCGGAATCAATCTCGGCCAAGCAGAGTGCCGCGCTTTTGAAAACACTGGACCAGCTCGCGGGCGAAGATGTTCGGATTGAAGATACCGGCGTCGAGTGGCGTGTAATTGACGACGAGGACGATGGTTCCGAATCGAAAAGCGCCAATGACGAAATACGTTTCGACGACAACTCACCATTGCCGGATGATCTCGATGCCGAGGCAAAACCGGCGCCCGAGCCTGAGCCAGTGCCTGAGGACGAAAAAGCCGATTCGCCGGCAGACGCCGAAGAAGAAGTCGATCTGGCCGTCGGTGATCCCAATGACTGGGAGGACCTGCTGGCCGATATCGATGAGCCCGAGATAATCGATACAGAAATGTTGCATACGGACATTCCGCCGGAAGAATTGTCACGGGTAGGGATCCTCGATACCGAGGAGGAGAACGAGACTGACGTATCGCCCGATATCGACTCGCCACTGGACATGGACACGCAATTCGCGATTCAGGCCGAGGCTATGGGTATCGACCTGAGCAGCATAAACGAAGCGCTCAAGGACAACGACGAGGAGGACGGGGAGACTACGATCGATGAAGATCTGATCGCAGCAGCGTTTGAATCCGAAGCCACAACAAGATCCCAGAATCCGGAGGAACCTGAGAAACCTGAGGAAGCCGAGGATTTCGAATTCGAGATTCCTGAGGAGACAGCGGAAGAAAAGATTCTCAACAAGATGATCGATGAAGACCTGTTTGCCATCGCTGTCGAAGATGACGACGGCATGACTTCGACGATCGTGCAAGAGAAAATCTCATACAATGACGACACCTCCAGTGAAAAGACGAAGAAGGAAAAGAAGAAAAAGAACCCGCTCGTCGAGACCATCATCATGGAAGGGGATTCGGTGCACGACGAGCGAAACAAGCCGGCCAAACCGACCGGTTTGGGCGATTTGGGATTCGGCGAGCAGAAGCGGAAAGGCCCGAACATTCCCTTGCGCGGCGGACGTCGCGATACTGATCCGAAGCGCTATGAGTCGATCGCGGCCGCTATATTTCTCGTTCTAATACTGACTTTCCAAATCATCCACAACTCACGCGAAGCGCTGGCGACCGCGCCAGTATTCGAAAATACAATAGCGCCCGTTTACCGGCTGGTTGGAAGTCCGGTGACGCCCGCCTGGGATATCAAGGGCTGGCGTTTTGAAGCGACGAAAGGAAGTACCGACGAGAATGATCGGGTACTGACCATTTATTCACGCGTCGGCAACAAATCGCAGCAGGCGCTGCCCTACCCACTCGTCCACGTTTCCCTGACCGACCGCTTTGAGGAGATTATCGGTAGCCGAGTGCTTGAACCAACCGAGTATCTTGCCGAGAACACCGACCCGCGCCTGACCGTGCAGCCTGGCGACACGTTCAACGCCGTGATCGTGATCGATTCGCCGTCGGCCGAGGCGACCGGGTTCAAGCTCAATGTGTGCTATCGATTGGAGAATTGGCGGCTGCGGTGTGCTATCGAGGATTTTAAATAGGCGCGCGACATTTTCTGCACGGCCGGCGGTCCGGACATTTCTCGCCGGAATGGCCCGCTTCGAAACTGCAAATTCCACTGAGAAGCGGCAAACCGGATGCTCCTCTCCCTCATGGCTCGCTTCGCTGCGCTTTACTTCGGTCGATGAGCATCCAGCTCACCGCCTTGCGTTAGAATCCACTGTATGAAGATTGGTCCCTACGAATTGAGTAGTCCGTTTGTGCTCGCGCCGATGGTGGGCATCACCGATGCGCCGTTTCGTCGAATCTGCAGGAAGTTTGGCGCAGGTCTTACAACCTCGGAAATGACGACGGCCGATACCAGCCTTTGGCAAACCGACCTGTCGCGTCGGCGACTCGATATTGATCTCGATGCGGAGCCGATCGCCGTACAGATCGCGGGCTCCGATCCCCAACAGATGGCTGCCGCCGCGAAAGCCTGCGTCGAGCGCGGCGTCCAGATCATCGACATCAACATGGGATGCCCTGCAAAAAAGGTCTGTAAGAGGCTGGCGGGCTCTGCACTTCTAAAAGACGAAAAACTCGTCGCACGAATTCTCGAATCGGTCGTTGCCGCCGTCGACGTGCCGGTCACTCTCAAGATGCGGACCGGCTGGGACCCCGCGCATCGAAATGGTGCACGAATCGCCCGAATTGCCGAACAAAGCGGTATCCAGGCGCTCGCAATCCACGGCCGGACGCGGGAATGTCGTTTCAAAGGTTACGCAGAATTCGAAACCATTGCGCAAATCAAGCAGCAAGTTTCGATCCCGGTATTCGCCAATGGCGACATCACCACATTAGAGAAGTCACTTGAAGTTCTGCGACTAACTAATGTAGATGGCTTGATGATCGGTCGCGGCGCACAGGGTCGGCCGTGGATTTTTCGCGAGCTATTAGAGCTTGTCCACGGCGGTGAAAAAATCACGCCGCTAGAAAAAAACGAATTGCGTGATACTATGCTCGACCACCTAAAAGAACTGCACCGGTTTTATGGGGAAAGCCTCGGTGTTCGGGTGGCCCGTAAGCATCTGACCTGGTACAGCAAGCAGCTCGTAAACGCAGGCGAGTTTAGATATCAGGCAGTGCGTGTGCATAGTGCGCAGGAACAACTTCGGTTGACGAAGGAATACTTTGCTCGTGAAGACGGAGGTATTTCTCTGGCAGCCTAGTCGTTACAGGATCTGACCAACGTGGCAAACAAAAACGATAAGAACAACAAATCGCTGCACAAGCATACCGAAGAAGCACTCGAGCAATATTTCGAAAGCCTGAATGGCGATCAGCCCGGCCATCTCTACGACCTCGTTATGGGCGAGGTAGAACGGCCTTTGTTTAAGGCCGTCATGGACTACACGCATGGCAATCAGAGCCAGGCGGCTGGCATCCTCGGTATCAACCGTGGCACGCTGCGCAAGAAACTGCGTACTTACTCTTTGATTCAGTAGGTCACTGTTTAATGTTTACGGTGCGGCGGGCGCTCATTAGCGTTTCCGATAAACATAATTTGATCCCGTTTGCGAACGAGCTTTCGAAACTCGGCGTTGAAATACTTTCCACGGGCGGTACCGCCCACGCGCTTCGTGACGCCGGCATCGATGTCATCGAAGTCAGCGAAAAAACCGGCTTCCCCGAAATTATGGACGGTCGTGTCAAAACACTGCACCCGATTATTCACGGCGGACTGCTAGCGCGACGCGGCACTGACGAAAGCGTTATGGCCGAGCACAACATCGAGCCAATCGACCTGCTCGCCGTCAACCTCTATCCGTTCGAACAAACCATCGCGAGCGACAATGCGACGATCGAAGACGCGATCGAAAACATCGACATCGGTGGTCCAGCAATGATTCGGGCGGCGGCGAAAAACCACGATGGCGTTGCCGTAATAGTTGACCCCGGCGACTACGACGACGTCGTAAAGGCATTGAAAAACAACAATCTAGGGATCGACGAGCGGCGGCGGCTGGCGGCAAAAGCCTATGCCCACACAGCCAGTTACGATGCTGCGATAACGAAGTACCTGTCGGGATCGCTCGGCGATAACCCGCTGGGTGATCGGTTTCTGTATGCGGGTACACTTATCGCGAAAATGCGCTATGGGGAAAATCCGCACCAGGACGCGGCGTTCTACGTTGATCAGCAGGCCCCGGCAGGATCGCTCGCAACGGCGACGCAATTACAGGGTAAGGCGCTGTCGTACAACAACATCGCCGACAGTGACGCAGCACTCGAGTGCGTGCGCCAGTTCGACGCGCCGGCCTGCGTGATCGTCAAACACGCAAACCCTTGCGGAGTTGCAGTCGCTAAGGATATCGGCACGGCCTACGACAAGGCGTTTCAAACCGACCCGACCTCGGCGTTCGGCGGCATCGTCGCGTTCAACCGATCGCTCGATGCAACAACGGCGAAAACGATAGTCGACCGTCAGTTCGTCGAGGTCATTATTGCGCCGAGTATTGATAGCGAAGCGGCAACGGTTCTATCGGAAAAGAAGAACGTACGCGTGCTCGACACGGGCGATTGGACGGCACCGGTCGACAGTCTTGAGATCAAAAAGGTATCGGGCGGCTTGCTCGTTCAAGGCAGCGACCTCGGCAGAATCACGGCCGACGATCTCAAGGTCGTTACCAAAAAAGCACCAACGCCTGAACAGGTCGAAGACATGCTGTTTGCCTGGACCATCGTCAAGTACGTCAAGTCGAACGCGATCATTTTCTGCAAAGACAAGGCAACAATCGGAGTCGGCGCGGGCCAGATGAGCCGCGTGTACAGCACGAAAATAGCGGCGCTCAAAGCGGCAGATGAAGGGCTGGTGGTCAAGGGCTCGGTGATGGCATCCGACGCGTTTTTCCCCTTCCGCGACGGCATCGACACAGCGGCGGAGACCGGTATCGCAGCCATCATTCAGCCAGGTGGCTCGATGCGCGACGACGAAGTCATCCAGGCCGCCGACGAACACGGTCTGGCGATGGTGTTCACAGGCATGCGACACTTCCGTCATTAGTGAATCGTGGGAGGGCCTTCTCCCCTCAAGGGGGATAATAAGGCCCGACAGGTTTCGCGGCTAAGGCCGCTCCTACAACGGGGCGCTCCAACCGGGAGAAACAATGAAAGTCTTAATAATCGGCGGTGGTGGACGCGAACATGCCCTGGCGTGGAAGTGCGCGCAGTCGAGCGATGTCGATGAAGTCCTGGTCGCACCGGGCAACGCGGGCACCGCCCGCGAGGCAGGCTGCCGAAACGTTGCGGTATCCGCCGATGATATCGAGGCCCTTGCGCAGCTTGCCCAAGACGAAGACGTTGGTCTGACTATTGTCGGTCCCGAAGCACCGTTGGTTGCAGGCATTGCTGATCGATTCGGCGAGCTCGGCCTGCCCTGCTTCGGTCCGTGCGCCGCTGCCGCGCAACTCGAGGGCTCCAAGGCATTTACCAAAGACTTCCTCGCCCGGCACAACATCCCGACCGGCGCTTATCAAAATTTCACTGAACTTGCACCCGCGCTAGCGTACATCCGCCAGCAAGGTGCACCGATCGTAATCAAAGCCGACGGCCTGGCGGCGGGCAAAGGCGTTGTTGTCGCGATGACGCTCGAGGAAGCGGAAGGTGCGGCGACCGATATGTTGTCTGTTGGAAAGTTTGGTGATGCCGGTGCACGTATTGTCGTTGAAGAGTTTCTGGATGGCGAGGAAGCGAGCTTCATCGTGATTACCGATGGCAGCAACATTTTGCCGATGGCAACCTCGCAGGATCACAAGGCTCGCGATGAAGGTGATGTCGGGCCGAACACGGGCGGCATGGGCGCCTACTCGCCAGCGCCTGTGGTTACGCCTGAAATCGAACGGCGAATCATGGACGAAGTTATTCGTCCCACACTCGAGGGCATGAAATCCGATGGCACGAATTACACGGGCTTCCTGTACGCGGGCCTGATGATAATGGCCGACGGCACACCGAAGGTCATCGAGTTCAACTGCCGCATGGGCGATCCCGAAACGCAACCGATTATGGTGCGGTTAAAGACCGATCTTGTCGGTATTTGCATCTCGACGTTAAATGGCACGCTTGGCGAGCAATCGTCCGACTGGGATTCGCGTGCATCGCTGGGTGTTGTGATGGCGGCAGGCGGTTACCCCGGGAATTACGCGAAAGGTAAGACCATAAGCGGTCTCGACGAGGCGAACGGTGACGCCCGCAAGGTTTTTCACGCCGGCACGGGCGAAAACGGCGACGACATCGTCACGAACGGCGGCCGTGTCTTATGCGTGGTGGGTCTCGGCGACAACGTCGAATCCGCCGCGAGCGAAGCGTACAAAGCCGTCAATCGAATCGGCTGGGAAGACGCTTATTTCCGCCGCGACATCGGGCATCGCGCAATTGCGCGAGAGAGGAACCAGGTTTAGAGCCGTGTTAACGACCTCCGAAGCAAGCGCCGCTATCCTGGCTGCTATACCGGGCTTTGAAACCGAGGCTGTTCCGGTCGCTAGCGCAGCAGGCCGGGTACTTCAGCAAAGTGTCGTGGCCGAACGCGATCAACCACCCTTCGATCGCGTCACGATGGATGGCATCGCAATGGCATTCGCGGATTTCGACAACGGTGCACGGCAGTTTCCTGTTCAGGCTACGCAAGCAGCCGGTGATTCGGTGCTCACTCTTGAGGCTGGCAAGTGCATAGAGATAATGACGGGCGCATCGCTACCCGGTGGCGCCGACTGCATTGTGCCGGTCGAACGAATCAGCATGAACGACGGTATCGCCAGGATCGAAGCGAACTACAAAGCCACTCAACATCAGTTCATTCATACGCGTGGCTCCGATCACGAAAAAGGAGCTGAATTGCTGACGACAGGGACGCGAGTTTCTCCGATGGATATTGCGATCATCACATCCTGTGGGATGACAGAGGTGGAAGTGAGCACCACACCAACCATCCACGTGATATCCACCGGAAACGAACTCGTGCCGGCAGGTGAACCGATCGAGCCGCACCAGATTCGAATGTCGAATGGACCTGCCATGATTGCGATGCTCGAACAGCATGGCTTTGCTGACAGCGAGCACGATCACCTGGTAGACGAACCCGAGATTCTGAAGCAGCGCATCGCCGAACATCTCGAAGCAGCCAACGTGCTGATCTTGTCGGGCGGCGTGTCGATGGGCAAAGCTGACTATATTCCGGACGTGCTCAACGAGCTCGGCGTGGAAGTTATTTTTCACAAGGTCAGCCAGAGACCCGGCAAACCGATGTGGTTTGGCATGGGGCCCGATGGCCAGGCGGTATTCGCGCTGCCCGGCAACCCGGTCTCGGCATTGGTGTGTTGCCGGCAATACGTGATCCCGGCGCTCAACGCGGCATCGGGATTGAACGAGTCACCCCCCGAGTTTGCAAGCCTGGCGCAAGAGGTCACCTTCAAACCAAAATTGACTTGCTTCCTACCCGTGAATCTGGTCTCAAGCGTCAGCGGCCAGAGCCTCGCAATGCCCGTGCATACGAATACATCGGGAGACTTCGCGTCTCTGTCTGGCACGGCGGGTTACGTGGAGCTGGCTCTCGGGGAAACGACGTTTCCGGCCGGCACGGGCGCAAGAATGCATCGTTGGTGAGGATTCGCATTGGGATCGGTAGTTCGTAGCATCCGGGTCAAGCGATGTGGTACTGCCGCCTAACAAAACGCTTCATTGATGCCTCCTGGCTTTCGTCACGATTCTTGCAGCGGCAACAACCGCGCCGTAAGCTCAACGCATCAAAGCTTAGACATTAGTCTGCTTGACACTTGTTGCGTGGTGCGCAACACGCTATAATATGCAAGTGATCAAGTCATTCCGGCATAAAGGGCTCCGGCGCTTCTTCAAGACCGGCAATAAGTCAGGAGTTCAAGCTAATCAGGCCAAACGACTTCGATTACAACTTGCGGCCCTGGATACTGCCCACAGCATTGATGATATGGACATCCCCGGTTACCGGCTACATCCGCTTAAGGGACGCATGAAGGGCCGCTGGTCAATATCGGTTAGTGGGAATTGGCGACTTACGTTTAAGATTGAGGACGGCAACGTCCATGTTTTGGATTACGAGGATTATCACAAATGACTATGCATAATCCGCCGCACCCGGGCGAATTTATCCGGGCCACGTATATTGACCCATTCGATATCAGCATACGTTCGTTAGCCGAGAGCCTTGGCGTCGCGCCGTCTACATTGGCACGCGTAGTAAGTATGCGCAGCGCAGTGAGTCCAGAGATGGCTTTGCGGCTCTCTAAGGCACTTGGCCGATCTCCTGAGAGCTGGCTTGCGATGCAGCACAATTTTGATCTCTGGCAAGCGAAGCGGTCGGCGGATTTATCGGGCGTTCAGAAAATCCAATTCGAAGCTGCGTAACAAACGCAGACTAACAATGCGCTTCATTGATGCCTCCTGGCTTTCGTCACGTTTCTTGCAGCCGCAACAATCGCGCCGTAAGCTCAACGCATCAAAGCTTAGACATTAGTTGCCGCTGATCCTCGGCAAGACGGCCCAACCCTGTCCTTGACAATAGTATCAATAGTGATACCATTATTCTGTGGCTGCGACTAAGGACATTCTGGCCAAGATGCGGCGCAATCCCAAAGGGATTCGCTTCAACGAGCTCTGCAAAGTCTGCGAGCACTATTTTGGCAAGCCACGTAAATCCAGTTCGAGTCACCGGGTGTATAAGACACCTTGGGCGGGAGATCCGAGAGTCAACATCCAGAGTTCCCGAGGCAAAGCGAAGGCCTATCAAGTACATCAGGTCCTATTGGCAATTGATCGTTTAGAGAGTAGCAATGGCTAAGAAAATAGATCGTTACACCTATCGCGTTACCTGGTCCGAGGAGGATCAGGAGTACGTCGGACTGTGTGTGGAATTCCCAAGCATGAGTTGGCTGGAAAAATCTCAGGAAAAAGCGTTAGTGGGTGTCCGAAAACTTGTCGCAGATACTGTTGCGGACCTGAAGAAAAACAAGGAGTCGGTCCCTGATCCAATTTCAGTCCGGCCGTACAGTGGCAAATTTATGGTTCGCGTTCCTCCGGAAGTGCATCGAATGCTCGCCATCCGGGCAGCCGAATCCGGCGTCAGCCTCAACCGGCTGGTATCGTCAAAATTGTCGTAACCGGCAACTAACAATGCGCTTCATACTTGCCGCCCTGCATATCTGTCACACATCTTGCATTCACAACATATGCGCCAGATGCTGGGCGCAATAAAGCTCAGACGTTAGGCAGCATATCTTAATTGTCCGGGAGAGCAAATGGGAGATAGCGAAACAGGCCAAGTATCGGAAGACGCTGCAAAGATATATGAAGACGTCTATCTTCCCGCGCTGTTCAAAGAATGGTGTCCTCTGGTGGTAGAGGCGGCGAATATTCAAAAGGGACATCGTGTTATCGATGTAGCTTGTGGCACCGGAGCCCTCGCAATTGCTGTTTCTGACCACGCTGGTAGCGAAGGGACTACTGCCGGCATCGATATCAATGAGGGAATGCTAAATATTGCCCGATCAAAATCATCTTCCGTTGAATGGATTAATGCTCCTGCTGAAGCACTACCCTTCGAAGACGACCATTTCAATTGCGCTGTAAGCCAGTTCGGGCTCATGTACTTCGAAAATCAAGAAACCGCGATACGAGAGATGATGAGAGTGCTTCATCCCGGCGGATCACTTGCCGTCGTTGTTTGGGACGAGCTTGAGCATAATCCAGGTTTCGCCGCAGAGAACGAGCTGTGGCAACAGGTTTTTGGTGAAGAAATGGAAGACGAATCACCCAATAAACTTGGCAACAAAATTGTTCTCGAGAATTTATTTAAAATCTCGAGCGTAGCCAACGTTCAAATTACTACCCATCAAGGAACTGCTCGTTTTGAATCAATCGAGAGCTGGATACATACCGGAGCAAAAGGATGGACGGAGGACGACGCGATAAGCGATGATCAACTGAAACTTCTACTCAAGACAGCGGAGGAGGAACTCACCAGCTTCAGAACGGCGGAAGGCGCAGTCACCTTCCCAACGTCGGCACATATTGTTACAGCGAGAAAATAGAGTAATGAATGAACGGTGCCACCTGGCTACCGTCACGCATCTTGCAGCGGTAACAACGGCACCGTAAGCTAAGACCATCAGAACTTAGACGTTAGGCGGCAGTATGACGCTCGAAGACCTCGGCAACTTAAGTGAGATTATCGGAGCCATTGCTGTCGTAATCAGCCTCATCTACCTAGCTGTCCAGATTCGTCAGAATACCGCCCAAATTCGTGAGAGCAGTCAAATCTCAAGGCTGCTTCTTCAAGAGAACTTCGTGTCCGGTCAGGAGGAGCTCATCCGGTCGTTCCTTGAAAACGAAGAGATGTTTCGAATATGGCGACTTGGCTCGACAACAACGGATGAGCTATCGGGGGACGATCGAGAGCGCTTCGGCCTACTGCTGTATAGCCAAATGTACCGATATCACGTTATGTACCAAGCCAGAGACATCGAACCGTTAGAACATAAGCGTTGTCTAATCCAAATTGATCGCTTCGCCGCCATGCCGGCGTTTCGATCCTGGTGGTCTCGTCAACGATCGGGCTTTGCCTTCGATCCCGAGTTCGTCGAGCTCGCTGACGACCGGATAATTTTGATACAAAACCAACAGGCTCCGTAATTCACCGAATTGCCACCTAATAATGCGCTTCATTGATGCCTCCCGGCTAGTGCCTAAATATTCGACACCGCCGACCGATTGGTAAATGGGGTCAGACTCTACTTAATGTACAATGTGACTAGTCGTTAGGAGGAAGCCAAAGTGAATAGGTACATATTATTGTTGCTAACTGCGATGGCATTGTCAGCTTGCTCAGGTGCAGATGATGTACTTGAGAATATCGGTGACGTTTCGGTACCCGATCAACTGACAGGGTGTGTTGAAAGAAATAAAGACGGTGTAACCTGCGATAAAGCAGCTTGTGTTGCAGACGACGAGTCCGATTGTAAATCGTGGGTCAAAGCATGCAAGAAATTCGATCATGTTGCTGATGTTCGAAATGGCATAGATACTTGCGAGCGAAAAGAAGTCTTGCCGGATTCCTGACTAACTGAATTGGCTAGCGCCGGAGCGCACGATGGAAGAACTCAACTTTCTCGTCAAGGGTTCCTCAGCCGACCCGTACGAAGTTACTTTCATCAAAGATGGAAGTAGCCTGACCGCGTTATGCACTTGCCCAGCCGGCACATACGGAAACTTTTGCAAACACCGCATTTCGATCCTTGACGGAATTTCTAAAATGATTACAAGTGACAACGCCAACCAAGTTGCGACCGTGGTCGGCTGGCTACCCGGCACGGACGTTGAGATGGCGCTGTCAGAAGTGAGGCAAGCAGAGAAAATCGCCGACCCCGACAAGACAGCCTTGAACGCTGCAAAACGGAAGCTTGCGCGGGCCATGAATTCGTAGCGTATCGAGCACGAACTACAGTAGGTCATGCCGCATGGAAAACTTGCTCATCTTCGACGGCGTGTGCAATTTCTGTACTCAGTCGGTGCTATTCATATTGCGTCACGAATCCGACGAGACACTTCGATTTACACCACTCCAGTCTTCTACCGGCTCTCGGCTGATGCAAGAGCTTGGTCTTGATCCGAGAGACGCCGAAACCTTTGTTCTCATCGTCGACAACGAGGCATTCGTCAAATCAAATGCAGCGATCAAGTTGTCCGGATATCTTCGAGGCGGATGGAAATTGCTGGGTATATTCCGAATTGTTCCGCGCCCGATTCGTGACTGGGCTTATGGAATGTTTGCCCGCAATCGATATCGGTGGTTTGGTCGGCACGACCAATGTATGGTGCCTTCGATGGAAATACGAGATCGATTTGTAATCGACTAGGAATGCCGCCCAACAAAGCACCCCTCTTGCAGATCATGGCACATCCTTATCTAAAACAACTTCAGGACCTGGTGGGCACCGTTAATCGTGGTGACGTCGAGTTGGTTTGCAAGGACTTTACGCAGACGGAAAAATCTGCGCTTCTCTAACTCCCGCGGGCCTCGCCTTCAAGCTTTCACAACAGCGTTACAAGGACCTTATCCATGGCCTCATTTCGTTTCTTGCTTTCATCTGATCGTCCAGATGCTATTCTCCGTGCTCTCAGGGCATGCCCGCATGCCTCGGTCGAACGGATACACTGGCTAGGTGACGGAAAACAATAACAGTTCGTTCTTTGAGGAATTAAGACGCCGTAACGTGTATCGCATTGGCGTCGCCTATGCCATCGTCACATGGCTATTTTTGCAAGTCATCGACATTGTCGCTCCGATCTTCGACTTGCCAAACTCCGCGCCGAAGCTCGCTCTTACGCTGCTTGCAATCGGTTTTCCCATCGCTCTGATATTTGCATGGGCTTACGAGATCACACCTGACGGTATCAAGCGAGAGACGAAAGTCGAACGCTCTCAGTCGATTACCAGTCGTACCGGTCGACGACTCGACTTGCTGATTATTGGTGTGTTGGTCGTCGCAGTCGGCATGCTGCTGGTTGACAAGTTTCTGCTCCCTGGCTCTCCCGAAACAACAGAGATCATTGCCGATGAGGTGACCGACCCACCGGAGATTGTGCCCTCGGTCGCCGTGTTGCCGTTCACCAACATGAGCGCAGACGCAGATAGTGGTTATTTTTCCGATGGTCTCGCCGATACCGTATTGCACATGCTGGCACAGGTTCGTGAGCTTCGAGTGGCCGCGCGCACTTCGTCGTTCCAGTTTCGCGACCAGACGCTTGATATCGCAAAAATCGGGGGGCAACTCAACGTCAGCACGATTCTCGAAGGCAGCGTGCAGCGATCGGGCGACAAGATTCGCGTCACGGCCCAGCTCATCGACGTCAGCAATGGCTATCACCTGTGGTCGGGCAACTTCGACCGGGATCTCGTTGACGTGTTCGCGATTCAGGATGAGATCGCGAGCGAAGTCGTTGCCTTGGCCCTGATTAATAGCGGTGATATCGAGCGCGGTTCATTCCTGATGCAATCGTTTTTGGACTTGCAAGAGCGATATGACGAGACCTACCGCGTCGGCTGGTCATCCATCGCCGATCGGCTATTGCTTGGAGATATCGACGCGGCGTTGGACAAACTCGAGGGTTTTTCTCAAACCAAATACGGCCGGGAATGGAATAGAATAGTAGCGATATAGCGTGTTTGACCAGTTAAAAAAGCGGTCGGCCGAAATCAACTGCAACACTCTTGCGCTCGAAATAAACGTTGTAATGGTCAGTATCCTGATCGCGTTTCAAATCGACCGATGGGGAGAAGAACGACGCGAGCGAGCGCAGGAATATGACTACCTAGTTCGACTCAAGGAAGACCTGCAATTCGAAATTGGTCGAATGGATATGGCCATGACATACGCCGACGCTCGACTTGCCGCCGTACTATTGCTTGAGGAGCTCGCAGCCGATCCATCCGCCGCTATGGAGCAACCGAACGCCGTACCAATGGCCTTGGAAACAGCGACATGGCTGACATTTCCGCAGATCAGCGCTTTTGTTTATACCGAGCTTCAGAGTACCGGCGGTCTCGCTCTTCTACGATCACAATCTTTGCGCCGCGACCTTGCCGACTATTACAAAACCGTTGCGCATGAATCTCGCATCGGCCTTGATCGCGACATACAGCACCTGTTTGATCGCCTTACTGCCGGGATTTTAACGACGGCCGAGCTCATGAAACTTGAGGAGATTGTGGCGCACGGGTCACTTAGTGATGTTTCCGCTGCCCGTGCTTTTGAAATCGCCCAGGCATTTGCGGCGAAGCAGGAAGCGGTTCGCTTACTGCCTAATATCGCCCAATCCCACGTATTCAACCAAAAAATCATCGCGTCCTACCGGCGTCAGGCGCTCGCCATTATCGAAGAAATCGAATCACTCCTGGATGAGATCGAAAACTGAAGTGGCTATTGGACTGATGGCAAAACCCAAATATGCGGTAACGAACACGAACTCTCTGCCCTGGCAAGAATTGGAGGACTTCGCTGGAGTAGAGGTCAAATCGCTCGGTATCGCCAACGGCCAGACGATGGAACTTTTTCGCTTCGCCCCCAATACGCCTTTTCCGGAGCATGTGCATGCAGGGCCGGAGTTCGTTTTTTTGATGGAGGGACGGGCAAGACTCAGCGGACAATGGTTGGAAACGGGATGGTCAAGCATTGGGGAAGCCGGTACTGTAGACAGTGACTTTCTGAGCGGAGAGAAGGGGTGCATATTATTGGCGGTGTACACCCCACAAAAAACATAGACTTCGGCTCGTGCACTAAATACTGGGCAACATCCAGGGATACACATGAATAGAATTTTCTGTAAAGCACTGGTCGTTACGCTATGTCTGGTTTTCTTTCCGGCATCGCCCATCTACGCTGACGATGCAACGACGTTTGTGCGGGTGGCGGAGGACGATCAGGACCAGCCACTGGCGCTGCAAGTCGCTATTACCAGTTATGTTCCAAGATCCGGCGCCACGGGCATTCGTGTCGATCTCGTCAGCGCCATTCACATTGGCGACAGTGGATATTACGAAGAGTTGAACGATCGGTTCCGCAGCTATGACGCATTGCTCTACGAACTGATCGCGCCGAAGGATGTAGTGATCTCCCATCAGGACTCAGAGCGCAGTGGCGTAATCTCGAACACGCAGATCATGATGAAGAACATGCTGGAACTCAGTTTCCAGCTCGACGAAATCGATTACGGCGCGAGCAATTTCGTACACGCAGATCTGACCCCCACCGAGTTGTCAAAGAGCATGGACGAACGCGGTGAATCGCTGTACGTGTATTTCTGGCGGCTCTTCTATGCATCGATCGATCAATACGCCAAGGACCCACTTGGGCTAAAGGACATGCGGATGCTCTCGGCCATGCTGTCGGCCGATTCTGACAACGTGTTCAAAATCATGCTCGCGTACGAAATGACCAACATGGATACACTGCGAGAGATCCTCGGCGAAGATGCCGATTCCGCGGTCATCGGTGCACGCAACCAACGCGCCGTTGACGTGCTGAAAAGCCAGTTGGACGGGGGCGCGAAGCGTGTCGCGATATTTTTCGGCGTCGCACACATGCCGGACATGGAACATCGTTTGATCAATCAGCTCGACCTGATCTATCTGGACACCACGTGGATAGACGCATGGCGTCTCGACACTCACACCGACAAATAGCCCTCTTTTATCAAGTCCTCCATTGTCGCCTCGATTGACTTGCGCAGTCGGGGCACCAAGTAGTCGACATCCTGTTTCGTCATTGTCAGCGGCGGTGACATGATATTCAGATCCGCGGCGGGCCGGACGATGAGGCCCTGCTCCTCGGCGTAATTCGAGATTCGCTTGCCGATGTTGACCTCGGGTGGAAAAAATTCCTTGGTTTTCTTGTCCATCACGTTAACCACGCACATCATGAACAGCCGACCACGGATGTCACCAACAATTGGCAGATCAAGCAACGTTCGTAGTTGTTCTTCGAAATACACGCCAACTTCCCTGACGTTGTCGAAGAGTTTCTCACGCTCCATGATTTCGATGTTTTTGAGCGCTGCCACGCAACTCACCGGGTGTCCTGAGTAGGTAAAACCGCCCGAAAACCAGCGATCTTTGTCACTCTTGAGCACGTCGTAGATCCGGTCTGAAAAAATCGCGGCGCCTAATGGCAGATAAGCGGACGTTAGGCCCTTGGCACAACAGATGATGTCGGGCTGCACATCGAACATGTCCTTCGATACGAACCAGTGGCCGAGTCGGCCGAATGCCGTAACCACCTCATCTGCAACGTAGATAATGTCGTATTTTTGGCAGAGCTCCCAGGTACGTCGGTTGTAGCCCTCGGGCGGCACGATCACGCCGCCGGAACCAAGAATTGGTTCTGCATAGAATGCGGCGATGTTGTCAGCGCCGAGTTCTTGAATTTTTTGTTCCATTTCATCGAGGAGGTAATCGCAAAATTGCGCCTCGTCCATGTCGTCCGGTGCACGGTAATAATTGGGGCTCGTCAGGTGATGAATGATGTCTTCGATGTAGTCGAATTCGGCCGAGCGATCCCCCGCCTTGCCCGACAGTGAGGCCGCGAGGTATGTCGTACCGTGGTACGCGTCAAGACGACACAGGATATGTTTCTTCTGCTTCTTGCCGCGTGCGGCCTGATACATCTGAATGAGCCGAAATGCGCCGTCATTGGCCGTTGAGCCCCCGCAGGTAAAGAACACATGATTCAGGTCGCCGGGCGCGAGTTCCGCAAGTTTTGCCGCCAGCATGGCAGCCGGCTCGTTGGACATATCGGTAAACGGATTCGCATACGCCAGCTTCACCACCTGTTCGGCAATCGCGTCGGCCATTTCCTGTCGGCCGAGGCCTATATTGGTACACCACATACCGCCGACGGCATCGAAATACTCCTTGCCGTCAATATCCGTAAGATAGGCGCCCTGCCCTCGATCCATGATCAAAGAACCTTGCTCGTCATAACTGACAAAGTTATGGAACGGATGCACGTGGTGGCGTCGATCCTTTTCCCAGACTTCTGTATTGCTCGCCTTGCGTGTTTTCATCTGCCTTATGCTATCCGTCGGCGAGGGATACGTCACTCCCCTATTCGGTAGCGGCTGAAGAAGTTCCACACGAGATCCATGCCTTTGTGAACGCGCTCCCCAGTAGCTGGCGGACAAAGCAACTGATCCGGCATTGACTCAATCTGCTGCGCGGTTACGCATGTCGCCCACGAGCCGCGGAGTTCCTGCTCGGGCCAATTGTGCGCGCCGTCAGGATCGAGACAACTGACAACTTCATTGCCCTCACCACTACAGTCTGAATAGGCCGTACAAACGAGACCCGCGCTCTCCGAGTACTCGTTGTGCCAAGGTGCAGGCCCGTGCTGGCACTCCAGCGCTTCCGACCATACCGCTGCGGTTCTCGCGGCCGACTCATAGATGAAGCCGTCGTCTTTTCCAGCGGTACCATCGGGTCGAATAGTCTCATCGAGACCGCCAAAAAGGTGAATCATTGGCAACTCGGTACTCGGACCACAAGCGTACCCAGGCGGCATCTGAGAAATGATTGGAGCGATTGCTGCAAACCGGCCCGAGCGACTGCAACCCAATCGATACAGCATGTGACCGCCGCTGCTTACTCCGAGGGCATAGACACGCGCGCTGTCCATTTCGTATTCCGACTCAACAGAATCCAATACCTTGTCAATGAAACCAACATCGTCATAGCAAGACGCCCACCCACAACGATCACACTCACCACACTCCGGCGGGCAGGGATAACGACTGGCATCCGCCGCACACTGCGGACCCGCATTTGGCTCGGGCTTTGCTGCACCAAATGGATTCCAGGTCGTAATACGGAAAGACTCGCCCTGCTCGTTGCTGACCTGAAAATGACTGCCTTGAGGATAGACGACTAGGTAACCGTGCTGGTCAGCATGGCGGTTCAGGTCATGGGCAAACTGAAACCCGGTGGCCGTACTTGTATAGCCATGAATGGCGAGTACCACCGGTAACTCGCCGGCCGCATCACCTGGGACGTGGACAAAGTATTCACGCTCGATTCCGTCGTGATCGAATGTCCGGCGCTGCATCTGCTCGGCCGTCGCTGTGCCCACCATTATCAATGTGAGGCCGATAATTCCTACCATTTGTCCAATCAGTCGCATTGCCAGTCATCCATTGTCCCGCAGAGCGTGACAGTCTCTGTCACCTATCTTGCAATCGCAACAGGCCCGCCAGATACTGATGCGGCTAGCCAACCGGAGCCACACATGCTGGATATTCAAAGCGTCAATCACATCGGCATTCGAATTAGTGACAAAGCCACATCGATTGCGTTCTGCGAGAAACTGGGTTTCGCGCTGAAAACCGACGCCGGGTTTGACGATGGCCACCCGGTCATCATGAAACACGACAGTGGTGTTGTGCTGAACCTGCTAGGTCCGGCGACCGTGGCCGATGGCTCCAATATCCTCATGGCTGTTGACGATAAATACACGGGAATTACGCACTTCGCCCTGACGGTCGCCTCACTGGATAAGGCCAAGGCTTTCGTGACCGGGAACGAGATGGAAATCACCGGCTCATTCAGTTTCGGCGACATGGCCGCGATATTCATTCGCGACCCGGACCGCAACGTCATCGAGCTAGACGCTTACGGCCACAGCGGCAATGACGACACGGACGACTACACAGCTCACCCATAGCGCCTCACCAGCTGGCCAACGCGACCTGGTTAGCCAGCGTCATGCTCGCGACACGGCTTGCGGGTTGTCAGAACGTTACGGTGGGCCCGATCGTCAAGACACCCGTTAGGCCCTATTGCCTGATGCCGAACGTCGATCTGGCACACGTACACGAAAGCAAGCGTGGTCAGGCTGGTCTGTTGCTGACGCTATCAGTTTTGAGCCGGGCCGCGCATCTAATACAGAGACTGGACACCGAACCCGGTAACCAGGCTGCGAGGGAACACCTGGGAATTTACCAGGACGTGCTGACCAGCTGGCAACGAAGCGCCTAGAACTCCCAAAGGACGCCAACGGCCGGCACCAACGGCAGCCAGTAGTCGTAACTAAGATCCAAGTATTCTTCGCCCGTAATTTCGTCTTCCTCGAAATCGTAATCCAGGCAGCACTCGTTGCTGCGATTAAAGAGATTGGATACCTCGAAGAACGCCATGAAAGAACCTCGATCGAGCTTCCATCTGCGGCTTACACGAAAATCCAGGCTCGCGAATGTTCGAAGCCGCAAGGCGTTGCGTGGTCCCGGAATCGCAACAAACTCTGGTTCACCGTCAGGGTCGACGCCGGATTCAATAACCTCCAGGTCGGTGGCAGGCCAGCCGGTGTGGACGCTGGCAGCCAATGCGACGTCCCAATGGTCGTTTCTCCAGGCAATGCCACCTTGAACCGCATGACGTTGATCCCAGCTCCGCAACTGGTCTTCACCCTCAATGCGATCGGTTGCCTTTGACAGCGTGTACGACGCCCACCAGGTAAGCGGCCCGCTGAACCTGTCAATCGAGATCTCGAGGCCGGAGGAATTAGCGCTGGTCGGATCCAGGCGAATGCGATCCGCCTGGATCTCGGGAATGATTCCGAGCGGATCGTACAGATTTTCAAAGCGCGGGCGAACCCGCCGCATGTCCTTGTGAAACACCTCGATGCGCAGCGAGTATTTGTCTTTGAATAGCGTGCTAATGCCGGCGATCAGGTGATCGGCCTGCTGTGCCGGCCAGAAATGTGTAATTCCATCCTCGATCTGCAGCTCGTTAATGCCCTGCGATTGATGATACCGCCCCCAGCTCAGACGGAACTCCGTCCTGGGTGTAATCGCATGCATCAACGTGAAACGCGGGCTCAATTGCGAATCGGAAGGTACGTCTGTGTAGGTCTGGTCATCCCAACGCAGGCCCCACTCGAAGATCGTCTTCGGTGAAGCCCGCCAGCGGTCCGAAAAATACAGCGAGTAATTTCCGCCACTCGGATAGGCGGTCAAATCAAGACTGCTGGTTTCTTCCTGGTCTTCGTACAGCGACTGCAGGCCAAAGTACTCCGCCTCATTCTGGTACACATACGCCGCATCGGCATAGATCACCTGCAAACCCCATTGCACGAGATGTGCATCGGATTTGTTCCAGGTGAAGTCTTGTCGGAAGCTGTATTGATCGACCTCACGGTCGTCATAAACCGAGCCGACGAGTTTCTCCTCGTCATTCAGCGAACCCACTCGGTTGTTCTTGAACGCAACGGCAGACAATACGAGCTTGCTGGATAGCTCGCTCGACCATCGATTATTAAGCTGCACCCAAAACTGCGCGTTCTTTGTCCGGCTGATGATCTGTTCGAATTCATCCGGTTCGGTTTCGAGCACAATATCAACACTGTCCTCGGCTAATAGTGCATTGATCGATAATGTCGCATCCGATGAAAAATCGAATTCGAATTCTCCAAAAATATCGTAGTACTTCGGGCTTCCGAATTTCTTGTCGATGATCAGGTCCAGGTTGCCGCGCCGTGCGGAAAATAACCAACGCCGACTAGCGGTGCTGCCAGCCGTCAATACCGACGTGTTGAATACACTGATGCCGATTTCCGTATGCCGTGGTCTCAGCGGCTCCAGCGATTCCATAAGAATGAGGCCGCTCATGCGATCTCCGAAACGCACCGGAAACCCGCCCGTGTAGACTTCGACGCCCTCGATCGCCCGCGAATCGATCGCGCTGAAAATACTTTGATAGTCACGAATATGGAACGGATCGAACAGCGGATGGCCGTTCAGCATGATGCCGATCTCCGTGTCTTCGCCACCACGAAAATGTGTCCTCGCTGAAACGCCACTCGCTGCGGCACCGGGCAGACGCTGCGTGACACGTAACGGGTCTTCACCGACGTCCGGCATGTTCTGAATCGTGCGCTGATCCAGCACGAACCGCGATGCCGAGATATCCCGAAGAATCTCATAACGGCTGGCGGACACGACGACTGTTTCGATTTCCGGCCTCGCGACGTCCATGCCAACGCTGACGAAAGTCGTTTCTCCGGGCCACACATCGACAACGCGGAAGGCATTTTCATAACCCAGCGCTTCGATACCGAATTCGTATCGTCCCGGCAGTACTTCTGAATACCTGTACACACCCGGCATCAATTGCTTCGAGATTACCAGCCGCGGATCGACGGAGACGGTCGCCTCCTCAATTGCCTGTTCGCTCCCTTTGTTTATTACGACCAGGAGAATATTGCCCATGGCCAGACCTTCGCTGTCGTAGCGAACGACGAGGTAAACGCCTTTTTCGGATCGGATCACAAGCCCGTGTACTTTCAGAATCTGTTTGACGATTTCCAGCGGCTCAATTGCACCCGGCTCACTCACGACCATCAATTCGTCTGTGACGAGATTGGTGCTATATACGAATGGGTAACCGGCGTCGCGAAATTCGTCGATGACCGCGGCAACCTGGCGGCCTTCGTAAGACACGACGTCGCCATCGGCAGCCTGCACAGCCACCGGCAGCAGCAGTAATAAGGCCAATAGCGCGCGCAAGACTACGGACCGCTATTTTCTTTTTTCAAGCTCACTTTGATGGTCCCCCCATCGATTTGCCAGTTAAGGTCTTCGCCCAACATCCAAAACGCGAGTGCACTTCTCGGATCCATGTCGACCTTGCCTTTGAGCATCCCGGCGCGAGCCTTTTGCTCGGCTTCCGGTGACTTGTAGAGAATGCGCAGGCCCGTTTCACGACCGACCCATTTCAAAAACTCATCCACACTGCGACCGTCTACGTCCGCAATCGGTGCAGTTGCCTCAACCCAGTCCCAGGCCGCACCATGACGCGGGAAGTTCGCGATGCTGGCCCGATTACTGCCTGTTACCTTCAGCTGCTGACCTTCCAGCACCGTCTCGTTGTGGTAGTTGCCATCCATCGAGACTCGGCCTTCGCGAACAGATATCGTCAATTCGTCACCATTCGTCGACGTCATGTACTGCGTGCCAATATGCGTCACCGTGCCGTGATCAGTCTTGATACGGAATGTGGTCACAACCGATCCGCCACGGGTACCGGCAATCAATTCAGACGGTGATGAATCGAAGTAAATTCGTCCGGAGCGAAGGTATACCTCTTCCGCAGAAATAAACTTGATGCGTGTCTCTGCGTCGATGCGCAGGGAGCCACCACTGCCCCACTCAAGGCTGACGCCGGAGTCCGTGCTCGTAACTATTGATTGGCCAGCCGTAATTGTCGAAAAGTCGGACAGCTCGTTCAGCTGCGACTGATTGCCGAGCAAGATCGAGCCGTAGCTTTTGTTAATAGTTGCAACCTGCACCGGTGCGATGCCGGATTCACGAAGCACGTTGAATGACGCGATCACCGCCAACAGCACGGTTGCCGCAATCGCGAATCGCGTGAGCCGGGTGCGGCTGCGACGTTTGCCGGTTACCGTCTGCCATTCTGCCTGTACCGCTTCACGAATCATCAGTTCATCTGCGCTCGGTGGCGTCGGTCGCGGCAATGCATGTTCCAGTAGCGTCTCGACCGCCTTGTCTGTTGTACTCATGATCGCACCAACCCGTCGCTATCGCTTTTAATCGCCTTATTCATGCTCGAGTACACGTCGGCAAATGCACGTTTCGCTCGTGCAATAAGAGACTGGGTCGCCTCTGCGCCTATGTTGAGTTTCGCCGAAATTTCCTTCACCGAATGTCCCTCGACATATTTCCATTCAAGTACGTTGCCGTATTTTGCGGGCAGCCTGTCAAGCGCAACCTGGATCAGGCGCATCGCCTCTACGCGCTCATAGTGGCGCTCAGGGCTGTCCTCAAGCGGTGCCTGGAAGGAATCGACTGCCGCCTGGACCTCGGGGAAATCCTCGACGAGTACGATATGGTCGCGGTACCGTCCCTGTCGGCGAAGCCAGTCGCTGACCTCGTTGCGACAGATCGCGCACAGCCACGTAAACAATGCCGATTCGGCACGAAACGTGTCCAGTTTGCGGACGGCGCGAGTTAACGTAATCTGTACAACCTCGCGCGCACCCTCCGGATCGTCCGACAAGCGCACAATAGCGAACCGGTAGAGTCTTGCGAAGTTTTCCTCAAAAAAACGATCGAAAGCTCTTTGGTCGCCCGCAAGTAACTGTTTTACAAGCCTTTTATCGTCGAGATAAACCGGCATGGCGCCCTTTCTCCCAGCACTTGCCCGTTAGACGGAGTGACGCGGGAAAATCGGTCGCTGCAGGTGCCGGATTCAGGAGTGAATGGCTATTCTACGCCCTGGACGGGCATTGAGATAATAAAGTCCGCGATGGAACAGCACGAGCAGCACCGTAAAAGGGAGAGGCGCGCCGTCCAGATGTTTGTTGGGGAAAATAAAGCGCAGCGTATTCAATAGGGTGCCGAGTATCAGCTCGCACAATAGCAAGCTATCGGACCGAGCCATTTCCCCAATAAATATGTGGATGGCGGGCCTGTGCGAGTTAGCGTTTCATTGCCTCGAAGAACTTCACGTTAGTCTTCGTGTCCTGCAACTTGTTCAGCAGGAATTCAATAGCAGCGAGTTCGTCCATCGGATGCAGGACTTTGCGCAGTATCCACAGTTTCTGCAACTCATCGGGTTCAGTGAGCAATTCTTCCTTGCGCGTACCCGAACGGTTGATGTTAATCGCCGGGAACACACGCTTCTCGGAAATTCGGCGATCCAGGTGAATCTCCGAGTTGCCCGTGCCCTTGAATTCCTCGTAGATGACTTCGTCCATCTTCGATCCCGTGTCAACCAGTGCCGTCGCAAGAATTGTCAGGCTACCGCCCTCCTCGATATTGCGTGCAGCACCGAAGAATCGCTTGGGACGGTGCAATGCGTTTGCATCGACACCACCGGTCAGGACTTTACCGGACGACGGCACAACAGTGTTGTAGGCCCGCGCGAGGCGTGTGATCGAGTCAAGAAGAATGACAACATCACGCTTGTGTTCGACCAGGCGCTTCGCCTTCTCGATGACCATCTCGGCAACCTGCACGTGCCGACTCGCTGGTTCATCGAACGTCGACGAAATGACTTCACCGCGTACCGTGCGTTCCATCTCGGTGACCTCTTCGGGCCGCTCGTCGATGAGCAGCACCATCAGGTCAACCTCGGGCGAGTTCGCAGAAATTGAGGACGCAATGTTTTGCAGCAACATCGTCTTGCCAGCTTTCGGTGGCGACACGATCAAGCCGCGCTGGCCCTTACCGATCGGCGCGATCATGTCGATAATTCGTGCCGTTAAGTCTTCGGTGCTGCCATTGCCCTGCTCGAGCACCAATCGCTCGGTCGGGAACAACGGCGTCAGATTTTCGAACAAAACCTTACTGCGTGCGTTCTCGGGCGAGTCGTGATTGATCTGCCCGACTTTCACCAGCGCGAAATAGCGTTCACCATCTTTCGGCGGACGAATCAGTCCCGCGACCGTATCGCCGGTGCGCAACGAAAAGCGCCGAATCTGGCTCGGGCTGACGTAGATGTCATCAGGTCCGGCAAGATAAGAACCGTCGGATGCCCGCAGGAACCCGAAACCGTCTTGCAGGATCTCAAGCACCCCATCACCGTAAATGTCCTCACCGTTACTGGCGTGCGCTTTCAGGATCGCGAATATGATTTCCTGTTTGCGAAGCCGCGCGAGGTCATCAAGGCCGAGCGTCGCACCCAGATCCACGAGATCGGCAGGCGGCCGGCTCTTAAGCTCGGTCAGGTTCATGACGTTTTTGCTCTGTTCGAGCTGCTCGGGTGGAATGACTTCCAATGACCCTTCGTCATCGTCAGGAAAATGATCCTGCGGTGGTCGCCGACGCCGTCGACGGTTGGGGTTGCCCTTGCTCTTGTTGCCGGACTTTGGCGGCCGGCTTTTCGTTTGATTACCCAAGTATCCTCTCACAGATTGGTTTCCAGGAATTCAGTCAATTGTGACTTAGACATGGCGCCGAGCTTTTGTGCATGCACGTTGCCGTCTTTGAACAGCATCAATGTTGGGATGCTGCGTATGCCGAACTTTTGCGGAATGTTCGGATTTTCATCAATATTCAGTTTCATCACTGCCATGCGATCGGCGTATTCGACGGCCATCTCATCGAGCAGCGGCGCGATCATTTTGCAGGGCCCACACCATTCGGCCCAAAAATCGATCAGAACAGGTTTCTCCGATTGCAACACGTCAGCTTCAAAAGCGCTGTCACTGGTATGCACGATGTGATCGCTCACCGGCTAAATCCTCCATACAAGATCATGGTTTTGTTAAAAATGGATGACGCTGCCGTGTGGTTCAGGCAATATGTCGCAGCTTTCTCGCGGCTTCTAACTGATTTCGATGATTGCGAAACTGGCGGGTGCGACGATTGTCGCGTCGGTTAGGGCAATTTGACCGCGTCGCGAGCCAATTTGCAAGCCTAATATGCGCATTTTCCCGGTTTCACACCTATGACAGATAACCATCTGAGCGACCTCAGATTCGACTCCCTCGCTTTGCACGACACTGTGCAGGCGGGCATCCGTGATGCCGGGTTCGAATTCTGTACGCCGATTCAGGCCAGCGCACTGCCGATCGCGCTCAAACAACATGACGTCGCAGGCCAGGCACAGACCGGAACTGGCAAGACCGCTGCCTTCTTGATCGCGACTTTCGAACGGCTACTTGCAACCGAGCCCGTCGTGGAAGGGCAGCGACAGCCACGCGCTTTCATGCTCGCCCCCACTCGCGAGCTAGCAGTGCAGATCGCCAAGGACGCAGAGGCGCTCGGCAAGCACACAGGTTTCAAGGTCGGTTTGGCGTTCGGAGGCATGGGTTACGAGCAGCAGCGGAGAACAATCCAGGACGGCATCGACCTCCTGATCGGTACGCCGGGCCGTATCATCGACTACTTCAAACAGGGAGTCTTCAAACTGGACCAGGTTGAGGTTGCGGTACTGGACGAAGCTGACCGCATGTTTGATCTCGGCTTCATCAAGGACATCCGCTACTTGTTGAGGCGACTACCTCCGCCTGACAAGCGCTTGAACATGTTGTTCTCGGCAACCTTATCGCACCGTGTCATGGAGCTCGCCTACGAGCACATGAACGAGCCAGAGCTCATCCGCATCGAGCCCGACAAGATCACCGCAGATCGTGTGCGCCAGGCGATTTTCTTTCCGTCGAACGAAGACAAGATGCCATTGCTCGTCGGGCTGATTCGTGAAATGGGTGCTGGCCGCATCATGGTGTTCGTCAACATGAAGCGAGAGGCCGAACGTGTCGAGTCATACCTGGAAGTCAACGGCATTCACGCAAAGGCGATTTCCGGCGACGTTCCACAAAATAAACGCCTCAAAATGCTGATGCAATTTCAGGCCGGCGAACTACCGGTGCTGATCGGCACCGATGTCGCCTCACGTGGCCTGCATATCCCCGACGTGCAATGCGTCATGAATTACGACCTGCCACAAGACGCCGAGGACTATGTACATCGCATCGGTCGTACGGCGCGCGCTGGCGCGTCAGGCGATGCGATCAGCTTCGGTTGTGAGACTTACGCCGTGTCATTGCCCGACATCGAGGCATTTATCGGACACAAGATCCCGGTCGCCAACTACGACCCGGCGATACTTCCGGAACTTATCAAGCCGAAGTACAAGCCGCGCAAGCCATCGGGTCCGCGGCGAGGCAAGCCCAGCTCGGGTCGAGGCAGGTCGCCAAGAAGATCGTAGGGAGCTGCCCACGGGGCAGCTCCTCACAGAATCTCGGAAACTCCTTCAACAGCGACGTAGTCTGAAATGTCGCGCGGCGGCTGAGTCGTGTCGGGGCGCGTGATGGCGATCAGGTGTTTTACGCCGTAGGTGGCCGCACTCTTGAGGACCGCCGGGTTGTCGTCGATGAACAGGGTCGTGGCCGGGTCGAACGACGTCTGCTCTTGCAGTATTTGCCAGAATTCCTGCCGCTCTTTCGCGTAGCCGATCCTGTGCGAGGTGTGGACGCTATCGAAGTACTCCGTCAATCCCGTCACCTCGTCTTTCAAATCGAGTGTGGCCTGATGTGAATTCGTCACTAGCAGCACCTCGATATCCGCCTTACTGACCTGTTCCAGGAAATTCCGCGCACCGGGCAGATAGTCGATAAGGTGGTGATTGTCGCGATGCAATTGCGCCACATCGAGACCAAGATGCTCACTCCAGTGGTCGAGGCAGTACCAGCGTAGATCACCTTCTGCAGCGCCGAACTTGCCGAGCAGATACTTGCGGGCCTCGTCAATTGGCATGCCGTTTTGCTCGGCCCACCGCTCGGGCACGTGGGTCATCCACATGTAGTTGTCGTACGCCAGATCGAGGATCGTGCCATCCATATCCAGCATCAGAGTGTCGCACTCCTCAATTGCGGTTTTGGGATCGAATGTCACTGCTTTATACTGCGCGCCCCTGAAGGCCATAGGAATCTCTGGTGAATCTCGAAGAATTGATCGAACCGATTGCCGCTCTTGCCGTCCAGGCAGGTAAGGCAATTCTCGAAGTCTACGCCACCGATTTCGACGTTCAAAGCAAGTCTGACAAATCTCCGCTGACGCAAGCCGATCTTGCATCGAATCATTGCATCGTTGCAGCCCTTGCAGAATTAACACCGGACATTCCGATCATCTCGGAAGAATCGGGTCTGCCCGAATTTGATGAGCGTCGGCAGTGGGATCGCTACTGGTTGATCGATCCTCTCGATGGCACCAAAGAGTTCGTCAATCGAAACGGCGAGTTCACAGTCAATATCGCACTCATAAAGTCGAATCAACCCGTTTTCGGCGTCGTTCACGTACCGGTTCAGAACAAGACCTACATCGGTTGCGAAGGTCACGGTTCGGAACTGCGAGACGGCAACCAGGTAACTGTAATCCGCGTTGCCAATTCCAGCAGCGTGCCCGTTCGAATCGTAGGAAGTCGCTCACACCGCGGCTCCAGCCTTGATGCTTTTCTCGAAAAGCTGGGCGAATCTGACATGGTGCCAATGGGCAGTTCACTCAAATTTTGTACGGTTGCAGAAGGCAAAGCCGATATTTATCCGCGGCTCGGTCCTACCTCCGAGTGGGACACGGCGGCAGCCCAGGCAGTAGTTGAACAGGCCGGCGGACAGGTACTCGAACTTGACGGCAAACCGTTGTCTTACAATAAAAAATCCGACATCCTGAACCCTTGGTTTGTAGTCATCGGAGCGACCGATCATGACTGGCTGGCGCTACTCGCAGACGGCGAGTAGCATGGGAAACGATGACCGGCAAAGTCGATACTGAATCCTTCAAGAACCTCGAAAGACTGCGCGAACTGCGTGTTAGTCACAGAGATCTCGACTACCTGATCGGCCGCTTGCAGCATGATCCGATGGTCGATCAACTTCGCATACGTCGATTGAAAAAACGCAAGTTACTCATCAAAGACATGATCACGTCACTCGAAAGTGAACTCATTCCCGACCTCGATGCGTAAGTTACAGGCTGGACTCGGCGATCTTCCCGCTTCACTTAAGGCACATGCCGAACCTGGGGCCTTTCCCCTTCACTTAATACTACATGCGCTCAGGGGGAAGGCCCCAGGCCCGACATGTACAGAACAGTGGGCGCAAGCGTGCTTGCACTGAGTGAATTAAAGGCAGTCTGAGCGAAGGGGAAGCACGCTTGCGCCCACTGTTTTCCGCCTCATCGAGGCCCGATGTGCTTGTCGCCGCATTGTTTGGCCAAATCGACCTGCCGTTTACGTTCTTCGAGCCGCTCGGCGCGATCGTCGTCGAGTTCGTTGATGCAATGCGGGCACGAAACGCCCTCCCGATAGTCTGCTGAGGCAATGTCGTCGCTGGACAATGGTCGGCGACAGGCATGGCACTGCACGTAGCAGCCTTCGGCCAGGTCACGATCAACCGCGACGCGCTTATCAAATACGAAACACTCGCCGTCCCAGCGATTTTGTGCGTCGGATACTTCGGTGAGATACGCCAGAATGCCTCCCTGCAGGTGGTAGACCTCGTCGAATCCGAGTTCAAGCATCAAAGCCGTTGCCTTTTCGCAGCGAATACCACCGGTGCAGAACATCGCAAGCGGGCTGTCTTTCGACGTTTCGGCAAGTTCGCTCGCGAAGTCCGCGAATTGGCGAAAATTATCGGTGCCCGGATCGATCGCTCCCGGGAATGTTCCGACGTCGACCTCGTAGTGATTGCGTGTATCAATGACGAGCACGTTCGGATCGTCGATGAGCGCGTTCCAATTCTCCGGCAGCACATGGTTGCCGGTTTTCTCGTGCGGTCGAATGTCCGGACACCCTAGCGTAACTATCTCCTTCTTGTGTCGTACGCGCATGCGGTGAAATGGTGCTTCTTCGGCCTCAGTCCAACGACCATCGATCGGCGCATCAAGTGCACAGTCTTTTTCGATCCAGACAAGAACCGCCTCTATGGCCGATTGTTCGCCAGCTATCGTCCCGTTGAACCCTTCGCTGGCGACAAGAATTGTCCCCAACACCGCACGTTTTTCACATTGAGACTGCAACGCATCTCGAAACGACTCCGGCTCCGACAAATCCAGGAAGCGATAGAACGACACAACTTTCATTCGTCCGCCGAATCCTCTAGAACAGTCAGCGACAGAATACTGTGACGAATCTCTTCGCCCAGTACGAGACGGGCGTCCGCGCCAATATCGATAAGAACTTCGTCGAATTCCAGCACCCCTTCATCGTTACGGCGTAGCACTTCCTGGTCCTGCAGTTTGCGGATAAAGTCCTTGAACAATGTCTTGTTGAAGAAGTCGGGTGAATGCAATCCGTAGATCATCGACAATCGCTCGGCACTCCACTGGCACATTCGTTCGAGTCGCACACGCGATAGCGTTGCAGACCCGTGCCGGACGAGTAACACCACGACGAGATAGAAACGCTGCAGCATCGGCACCATGGACTGCCCGAGCATCAGTAACTGGTAAGCCTTCGCGGACCCGGCAGGTGGGCGCACCAGCGTGTCATTTTGCCGGGACAGCAATTCGAGGTCGACGAGTGCATCGACGGCGCTTATAGTGACATCGTCAATCTCCTCATCGCCCCACTTCAGGGTGAGTTCTTTTGACATGAACGGATAAATAAGCCGGATCAATCGTTGTATTTCTTCGAGTTCCAGTTCCCGCCCCTGGATAAAAAAGCAGGCAACCGACGCCGGTACTGACAACAGATGCAGAATGTTGTTGCGAAAGTAGGTCATGAGCACGGCGGTCTCTTCAGTCATGTCGACGATATCGCCCATCGGGTGTGCCGTTCGATTGATGACATTCAGCTTTTCGCCGTGCGCGATGATTTCCGCAGGTTTCCAGTCCGGACAAGTGACGGAATCGGAATAGCGAAAGCGATTCATCAGATCGACGCTAAGCAGTAGTTGTGACTCGAGCTCTCCGGCCCCGATTTTTTGCTTGGGCGTGGCCAGCAGGACGTAGGCAAGCAGGCTGATCGGCGTAACTGCGGCTGCCGAGTTGATGCCAATCATGATTTTCAGACCCAATTCGTCGATCACAGAATTGAGCCACTTTGGACGCTCGCCCCCCTCCACCGAAATCTGCCGCCAATTCGCGTCGGCACGATCGAGAAGTGGCTCGATATCAATTGGGTCAGCGATATTGACGTACACACGGCCAAAATTTCCGCGCAATGATTTGATCGAGCGTAAGAGGCCCAACAGCGATTCTGATTTTTTCTCGGCGCCACCGAGTTCGTTGATGAATGAGTCGCCTTCAATGAGCTTTTCGTAACCGAAATAGACAGGCACGAAAACAACCGGCCGTTTCGGGTCTTTGATGTAAGAGCGCACCGTCATGGCGAGCATTCCGCCTTTTGGCTCGAGTAATCGCCCGGTGCGACTGCGCCCGCCTTCGATGAAATACTCGATCGAATGGCCACGTACGAGAATTTGGTGCAGGTAGGCATCGAATACGGCCGCGTACAGGCGATTGCCGCGAAAACTGCGTCGCAGAAAAAATGCGCCACCCCGACGCAGGATCGGCCCGAGAATCGGCATGTTGAGATTGATGCCGGCCGCGATGTGCGGCAATTGCAAACCCTCCCCATAGCCGATGTAGCCGAGCAACAGGTAATCGAAATGACTGCGATGACAAGGCACATAGATCACTTCTTTATCTTTCGCCACTTCGTGCAGCCGCTGAACGTGATTCAGCTCGATGCCATCGTAGATACGATTCCACAGCCACTTCAGGAGTCGATTGATGACGCGAATAGTCGGATACGAAATGTCCGCAGCGATTTCCATCGCATAAGTTCGCGCCTTTTCCCGCGACTCTTCTTGCTTGATCGGATCGTCGCCCGCCTCGGCAAAAATCGCTCGTCGGACCCCAGGTGCAAGCAATACCTGATTAACCATCGTGCGCCGGTGCGACAGATCCGGCCCGACCGTCGCCGCACGTCGCTGGCGATAATGTACGCGCAAAATGCGTGACACTTTTCGAAAGGCTATTGCCGCTTCGAGGCCTTCCTGGATGATCGTATTTAGCGGCAACGCGCTGCTGTAGCGCAACAAGGTATTTCGCCCGTGCAGGATCGTCGCAAAAAATTTGCGGGTGCGCCCAACAACATCCCAGTTTTCCGAGAACATCAATTTGAAAAAAGAATGTTCTTTGTCTGGCGACCGACCCCAGTAAATCGCGACCGGAATCAGCAACAACTCATCGTCGTTACCCTTCGCCGTCTCCACTATTTGGCGCAAGAGACGCGAGCCTTCAGGCGATGGCCGGCGAAACAAAATTCCGCGCGATGGGCGAAGTACAACAAAGCGGCGTGAAAACCGTTTGCCGCAAAACTCGAACGGCTGATTCGGTGACGGTAGGCCGCTCTTCTCGCAGGCACGTTCGAGCGCCAGTAAGTCAGCGAGACCGCCGTATTCGAGCACGTAGCAAACGGCCGCTTCGCTGTCGGTGATCAGTTCAGCGGGCGATTCCGGCTGGATCGCTGGCCGGGCCCATACCGCGAATAGCTTGCCGGCAAGCCAGTAAAGGGGACGAACTATGATGGTGACGAATGACATTCAGGTTGATTCGGGGCTAAAGCCCCTCCCACGAGCCGCTCCCACGAGCCGATCCCACAGCTCGGCTAATCGCCGGACGCTTCTTCGATAGCCCTGTCGAGGTCTTCCGCCGCTTCAGCAAGCGCCTCCTCAACCTTTTCGGCTTTTTCAATAGCGGTGTTGATCGACTCCTGTAGCCCGTCCGCGGCAGTGTGCATGTCGTCCTGCGCATCTTCCTTGTTGACTGAATCGTCAGAGGATCCGCCACATCCAGCGAACGCGGCTACGATTAGAATCAGTAGAAACCTCATAGCGTGCCTCCTGTTGTTCTTGTGCTTACCGGGTCAGGGTCTCAATAAATCGCTTCAGATAGTAGTTGATTTCGTCGATGTTTGCGGTCAGACGGTGGTCGCTATCAAGTATATG
>SMVB01341564.1_pt1 | contig 32393 bp, 26 predicted proteins | sample 2456461 | NCBI WGS metagenome assembly SMVB01 (sample SAMN11095934, study PRJNA526329) | marine sediment metagenome | biome: Marine sediment; feature: Surficial sediment; material: Deep marine sediment; isolation source: Hadal surficial sediment | place: Pacific Ocean | collected 2014-05 | depth... | reverse complement strand
CGCTACGGGCGCGAGAATGTGCTGGCTACGGACATCCGGATTCCCGACAACGCGGCCGTCGACGGACCGTTTGCCCTGGCCGACGTTACGATCGGTGATTCACTGGATGCGGCGGTGGCCCGCCATCAGGCAGACACGATCTTTCATCTCGCCGCAATCCTGTCGGCGGTCGGAGAACAGCGCCCGCAGAAGACCTACGAAGTGAACATCGGGGGTCTGGTCAACGTGTTGGAGGTGGCTCGCGCACGTGACTGTGCCGTGTTTACGCCGAGTTCAATCGCTGCTTTTGGCCCCGGCACACCGGCCGATCCGACGCCGCAGGACACCATCCAGCGCCCCAACACGATGTATGGAGTGACGAAAGTCGCCGGCGAATTGCTGTGTGATTACTACCACCACCGATTCGGCCTCGACACGCGCGGAGTGCGATATCCCGGCCTCGTTTCGTGGCGGACCCAGCCCGGCGGAGGGACGACGGATTATGCCGTGGAGATCTACTTCGAGGCCGTGCGGTCCGGGCGCTACGAGTGTTTCCTGTCTGCGGAGACTCAGCTGGACATGATGTATATGCCCGATGCGATCCGCGCGGCGATCGAGCTGATGGAAGCGGATCCTGCCCGGCTGGTGCACCGCAATGCGTTCAACGTGACCGCGATGCAGGTGACGCCGGCGTCGCTTGCCGATGCGATCCGGGTTCATCTGCCGAAGTTCGAGCTCACCTGTGAGGTGGATCCCGTCCGCCAGGCGATCGCCGATTCCTGGCCGCGCCGGATCGACGATACTGTGGCTCGAGCCGAGTGGGACTGGGAGCCGGAGTTCGATCTCGCCGCCATGACCACCGACATGTTGGCCAACCTTCAGACAGGCTGACCGATGAACGACATGCGTACCCCAGGCCGGTTCCACGTGCCCCACACGCTGGTCTTGCTGTTCGGGATGATCGTGCTGGCCTACGCGATGACGCTTGTTCTGACGCCGGGCAGCTATCAGCGATTCACGAACGATGCGGGTCGGGAGCAGGTAGTTCCAGGCAGTTATGAGCAACTGGCGGACGTCGAGCGGATGCCCCCGACCGAAGTCTTCACGGCGATCCCGCACGGTTTCGAAGCGGCTGGCGAAATCATTTTCTTCATCCTGATCATCGGCGGCATGTTCGGGGTGTTTCGGGCCACGGGGGCGGCGGACGCCGCGATCGGTTCGATGTTACGGCGGTTCGGTAGCCGCCCGGCACTGCTGCTCGGCGGAACGATGGCGATTTTCGCCCTCGGCTCGGCGACGATCGGCATGGCGGAGGAATACATCCCGTTTATCCCGCTGCTCGTAGCGCTTACGGCTGCCCTCGGGATGGATGCCATCGTGGCTGTAGGGGTGGTGTGCATCGGCTACGGCGTGGGGTATGGCGCTGCTCTGATCAATCCGTTTACGGTGTTCATCGCCCAGGACATCGCAGGTATTCCAAAGGGTTCAGGCCTCGGCTTCCGGGCGATTCTTCTGGTCCTGTTCTTCTTCGTCGGATTTCATCACGTGTGGCGGTACGCCAAGCGCGTACAGGCGAACCCCGAGGAAAGCCTGGTGGCGGATATCAAAGCCGATGTTCAAATCAAGCCGCGCGATGACCTGCCGCTTACCGGCCGCCGTCTGGGCGTGCTGATCGCGCTGGGGCTGGCGCTCGTCGCGCTGGTCGTCGGCCTGAAGTTCTGGGACTGGTATCTGGTCGAGATGGGAGCGCTGTTCCTGGCGCTGAGCATCGTAATGGCTGTGGTGGGCGGCGTTTCGACGGATGATGCCGCCAAACAGTTCGGGATCGGGGCATCGGAACTCACGATGACGGCGATGCTCGTGGGCTTTGCACGATCGATTCAAGTCGTACTCGAGCACGGCAAAGTCGTCGACACGATCATCGCTGGGTTGGCGAGCCCCCTCCAGCGACTCGGGCCCGAACTCGCCGCGGTCGGAATGTTCATGGTGCAGAGTGTGCTCAACTTCTTCATCCCATCGGGCAGCGGGCAGGCCTATGTGACGATGCCCTTGATGGCACCCCTGGCGGACCTCGTCGGGGTCAGCCGGCAGGTCGCGGTACTCGCCTTTCAATTCGGCGACGGATTCACGAATATTCTCATCCCGACCAATGCGGTGCTGATCGGCATCCTGTCGATCGCCGCCGTTCCGTACGATCGCTGGATTCGGTTTCTGATGCCGTTCATGTTGAAAGTGTGGCTGCTCGGCTCGCTCGCACTCGTCATTGCCGTCGTGATCGGGTACAGCTGACGAGGGTTGCGGACAGGTCGGGAGTCCGCAAAAAAGTGCATCCAGGGTCGTATTCTGGCAGGGTGTGATATAGAAGCCGCGCCGTCAACATTTTGCAATAACGTTATTTAACACATGAAGCTCATCTGGTATGATGGTTGCACTGCTTCCTGGTTGGACCATACGCACCCGCGACGGGCCGTATGGCATAACCGGGATGTGGAATCATGCTTCAACTACTTCGAATCAGCCGGATCGCGGTTGCCTCGCTCGCACTCGGCGGCGTGTACCCTGCCGCAGTTTCGGCACAGGAGGGTGGTCCGCTCCTGAAGAGCGATCTCGTACGCATGATGACGGCGTCGAATTATTCGGGCACGGAGATGGCAGCGCTCGTTCGAACGAACTGCATCGGATTCGAGCCGACGGCACGAGACCGCAACCAGCTCGCGACCCTTCCGGGTTCAGAATTCGTGATGGTCGAAATCGATCGATGCGTGTCGAAGTCCCGTCCTGCCACGGGGTCCGACAGCGATCGTGGCGTCGTCCCGACGGCACCCGTCGAGAACCGGATCGTGCGAACACCGCCGAGACCTGACGGCGAAATCGTACTCGTCGATCTGGCTGTCGAGCCCGCCGGACCGGTGGCGCCGGTGTTGCAGCCTCCACGTACCGCTACCACTCTTCGGAGCGCAGAGATTCCGTCACTCGTCAGCCGCCAGACCAGGCCGAGGCTCACCAACTGGAACGAGGTCACAACCGCGTTTCTGCATGAGTATCGGCCCAGGGTTCGCTCCTCAGGGACCGTCATTCTGTCGCTCACGGTCGGCACGGACGGCAGCGTGCTTCAAGCAGCGGTCAAGCAGTCGACCGGCGATCAGGCGATGGCCGAGGCGGCGCTGCGCGTCACCCGGATCATGAAATTCCAGCCGGCGATGATGCGCGACAAGGCGGTAGAGAGCCTCACGGAACTGCCGATTCACTTTTCGCCCAAATAAAAGCCTGCCGAGGAACTGGCCGACCATGCCACTCCGGCTTACGATTCCCGCGTGATCCATCCTCCGCTCGACTGCGGGTGGGGGATTTCCGGTAGACCAGGTAGCCCCCCGGAGGTGTCGCGTGGAGTGGCGAGTCTACAGCCGAACCGGCCGTGTATTCGGAGCCGAACTCAAGGATCCTGCCGTAGTTCAGACCAATCAAGGCCTGATCGAAGCTGAATCCGGCGACTACGTGATCGTCGACGAGGAACTCACGCAGGTCCGCCACATTCCGGGCGGATATTTCGAGCAGTTCTTCAGCCATGTCGAGCGGGCAATTCCCCTCAAGGCCCTTACTGAGTTATCAGAGATCGCCGTGTCGTGTGTGGCATCCCAGGCGGCTGACCAACTCAGGCCCGACTGCGAACGGTGTGGCCGGCAACGGACCAACCGAGAATTTGAAGGCGTGCCCACCTGTTCGGCTTGCGAACTGTCGATCCGAGCAGGCCGCGAAGAGCGTGTCGAATGTCGCCACGACGGAACCTTGATGGAAAAAGAAGTACTGGAGGACATCATCGTGGACCGGTGCCCCTTGTGCGGAGGTGTCTGGTTCGATGGTGGAGAACTCGAGGTACTGAGCGCGGCCATTCATCGAGTTGCAGAGCCGGGAATGCCATCCGAACTGGTATCCCGCCTGCTCGACAGTCTGCTGCGCTCCCGCCCCGAATAACCAGCCGAATAGCCAGGAGGCTTCATGGCGAGCAATACGTTTGTCGGACGAATGATCGGTGCCGCGATGCTGGACGTGCCCACGTACGAGGCAGTCGAGCACGACACTACGCTGACTGGTCAGGCGGCGGCGGTCGTCGTGTTGGGGGCGATAGCCGCGGGTATTGGTACGAGCGATACGGTGATTGGGGGCACCATCGGATCGTTGATCGGCTGGTTCTTCATGGCGGGCACCATCTACCTCATCGGTACGCGATTGTTCGGCGGTACGGCGACCTGGGGAGAGGTGCTCCGCACGATGGGCTTCGCGTCCAGTCCCAGTATCCTGCTGGTCCTGGCGGTAATCCCGTTCTTCGGTTGGCTCATCCAGGTTGTTGCGGGCCTGTGGGCGCTTGCCGCCGCCGTCGTCGCCATTCGCCAGGCGCTCGATGTGTCGACCGGCAAGGCCATACTTACCGGTATCCTTGGCGTGTTATCCTGGGCGCTCATCGGTGCCGCGCTCGCAGGGATGTTCGTCGCCTCCTAGGTCGGACGGCTGCTACTGGGCGCTCCACATTGCTGATTGGGGCCGGAACGCGGTCCACGCGAACCAGAAGTGGTTGCCGTGCGGTACGGGCGTGAGGCGCGCGCCCGCGAGCGGACCTTCCGTGGCCCGTCCGGCCAGGTCCCAGGTCGTGCCTGTCTCATGATCCGTATAGAGGTGGTCCCCGATTTTCTCGAAAGTAAGCGTCCGTCCGTTTACGATCCGTGAAAAGGCTGCCGTCTGGCCTATGTCGCGGCCAGAGGCGATGCGGGACTTGTCGAGCGCGCTGGCCGTACCGGGGGCCCAGAACACGACGAATTCCCGACCTTCCAGTTTGCCATGTGCCGTACCCGCCTTCTTGAGATCAGAGAAAGAAGCGGCCCACCCGCTCCCCTCGTTGATTGCCACCACGCGCTCCATCGCCGGCAGATCATCCGAAAAGCTTCCCTGGAAGAAGCGCTGATACGGACCGCGCCGGGAGTCGTAGTTCTCATATGGATTCTGTCCGTAACGACCCGAGGACATGTACGACGGAAAGCCGGTATCGCGAGAGAGGACACGCATGTCGGGGTACAATTGCCGGGCCCGGTCCCAGCCGAGCGTAACGGCCGGGATCATCGTGAGTCGCTCGCCGGTCAGTGTTCCGACGATTGCCTCGCCCACGGCCTGCTGCCACCACGATTCGGTCTGTCTGTCGTACATCACCATGTCGGATTGCCGCAACCGACCCGTGGTCCCGAAGTTCAGCACGCGTTCACCGAGCCGCCCGTCGAATACAAGCGCGGTGTTGCACAGCGGGCAGAATGTGACGATCAGCGGGACACCGGCCAATTCATCATTGACGATCTCGTGCCAGATGAGGATCCCGAGGGGGTAGCCCTTTGTGGTACCGTCGATATCAACGACGAGAATCGGATCCCGCTTGCCGAGCCAGCTGCCGGCCGCCGCCACGGTCTCGAATCGGGGCCGGTCGATGGCAGGAATGCCGTCCTTCGGTGGTCCGCCCGACACGATTTCAGATAACGGCACGGATGCCACGGAGAAATCAGTCTCCCAATAGTCGGATCCCCGCAGGCGCGTTTCATCGTGGGACTGAGCACAGGCAGTCTGTACGGCAGTCAGCGACATCAGAACGAGAACTCCGACCCGAACTATCACGTTTCGCAACATTCCATGGAAGGTGAATCTTCGACGCCCCCGATCAACCGCTGCGCTGGTGTCGATGTTCCGATCCACCGCTCTGGACCCTTGCGACGGATGAGTGGTACGGGCAGACTGCCGCCAACTATCAGGGAGGGAGATCACATGGTGACGCACCATACGGATGGACCCTGGATCGAAACGGTAGAGCCGGAGGGAGAGGCCAGGCTGGCTCACATTCTGGCCGTTCAAACGCTCCACCCGGACGGGCTCGATGCGCACGTAGCCAACTATCGCGCGATCATGTTCGGCCAGTCGCCGCTCAGTCGGGCGGAACGTGAGGCGCTCGCCGTGGTCGTGTCCGCTGCCAATGACTGCTTCTATTGAGTGCAGCATCACGGGGCGGCGCTCCGTAGACTGATGGATCATGAGATGGCCCTGTCCCTGGCTGCCGACTGGCGGACGGCAGACCTCAGCCCCCGGTTGAGGGCGATGCTCGAGTATGCCGAGAAGCTGACCCTGTCGCCGGCGGAAATGTCAGCGGACGACCTGGTGCCGATGCGTTCGTCCGGCCTGTCCGACACAGCGATTCTGAACGTTTGCGAAGTTGTGAGTTACTTTAATTTCGTGAACCGGATGGCCGACGGGCTCGGCGTTACGCTGGAGTCAGACTGGAGTGAGCCCATTCTTCCGATGGGCAGGGAATCCGAGGACTAGCAGACCGGAATGAGTGAACCGATTCAAGCGGACGGTTATAATGCCGGATACGCCGAGCAACTCGTCGAACGCGAGCTCCGCAAACGCGGGCTCGTGCCTCCGTCTCTGGCAGATCTGGTAGGAAATGGATCGCCGCTGATCCTGCCTGCTCAAGACCCGGCCGTCGGTCTCAGGGCCGATCCGGCGACGCCTGTGCACCTGCTGCGGTCGGCAGCTGCCGCCGGTGCGCTGGCCGAAGATTACCGCACGCACGGCCACCTTCTGGTGCCGGTGGATCCATTGGGTTCGGAGCCGCCCGGACATCCCGCCGTCCGTCTGGCGTTTCACGGGGTCACCGAAGAGGATCTGGCCGAAGTTCCGGCAGCCGCAATCGGCCTCGACCGCCTGGGCGATACGGCGCTGGATGTGATTCGTTCGCTTCATCGCACATACTGCGAACGGATCGGTTACGAACTCGACCAGATGGAGGACGTCGATCAGTGGAACTGGCTGGTCGAGTACATCGAGGAAGGGCGGCACCTCGGGCCGCTGTCCGTTGAGGCCAAACTTCGGGTCCTGGAAATCCTGACGGAAGTCGAAGGATTCGAGCGCTTCCTGCATCGGGCATATCTCGGCCAGAAGCGGTTCTCGATCGAAGGACTGGACATGCTGATTCCGATGCTCGGATCCGCTGTCCGCCTCGCGGTGAAGGCTTCGACGAAGCGTGTATTCCTGGGCATGGCACACCGTGGCCGTCTCAGCGTTCTGGCCCGGCTGATCGGAAGGCCGTACGAGGCGATAATCGCGGACTTCGAGGGCGATCATGGCCAGGGCATGCAGATGGAGATGACCGGTACGGGCGACGTGAAGTACCATCTCGGGGCCACGGTCACCGTAACGACGTCGGCCGGCGAGGTCGAGGTGCAACTGGCGCCGAACCCCAGTCATCTGGAGCACATCAATCCGGTCATCGAGGGGATGGCCCGGGCGGTGCGAGAACAACTCGTACAGGCCAGAACGTCGGAGCCCGACGGCGACGATTGGCAGTTCGATGAGGCACACGGCACAGACGTGCTTCCGATCCTGGTCCATGGAGATGCGGCGTTCATCGGCCAGGGTGTCGTCGCGGAGACGCTGAACCTGTGCCGGCTTCCGGGCTACGAGACCGGCGGAACCCTGCATATCGTGGCGAACAATCAACTGGGGTTCACGACGAATCCCGAGGACACGCGCTCCACTCGCTATGCCAGCGATCTCGCGCTCGCGTTCCGGATGCCGATCCTGCACGTGAATGCTGATGACCCGGAAGCTTGCCTGGCCGCGATCCGGCTCGGAATGGACTACCGTACGGAGTTCGGTGAGGACATCGTCATCGACCTCGTGGGCTACCGGCGGTACGGGCACAATGAGGGTGATGAGCCGGCGTACACGCAGCCCCGGATGTACGAGAAAATCAAACATCATCCGACCGTACGGGACCAATGGGTCGACCGACTCGTCACCGAGGGCACGATTGGCCGTGAGGAGGCCGATGGACTGGCGGAGCAGTTCGAGCAACGGATGCAGGCAGCCCGGAAGACGGTCACAGACAAGCTGGGCTCCGTCGCCGCGCCCGAGCCTGAAGTTATCACGGAACTGGCATATGCTGCCTGTCCGGCGGTGGGAACGACGGTACCGCCAGCCGACCTGGCGCGGCTGAATGATGCCATCCATTCCTGGCCGGACGATTTCACGGTCTTTCCGAAGCTCGCTCGGCAACTCGAACGGCGGCACAAGCAGTTTGAAATGCAGATCGACTGGGGACACGCCGAGGCTCTGGCGTTCGCCGCCCTGCTCGAACAGGGCGTGCCGATCCGATTCTCGGGTGAGGACACACAGCGCGGAACCTTCAGCCACCGTCATTTCGTCCTGCATGACGTGAAAACGGGACGTGAATACGTGCCGCTGACCGACCTGTCATCGACCCAGGCGTGGTTCCAGGTTTGGAACAGCCCCCTGTCAGAGGTAGCCGTGCTCGGGTTTGAGTATGGCTACAGCGTACTCGCTGAGGATGCGCTCGTCCTGTGGGAGGCGCAGTTCGGCGACTTCGCCAATGTTTCCCAAGCGATCATTGACCAGTTCATCGTCTCCGGGCGGTCGAAGTGGGGCCAGGAATCACGGCTGGTGATGCTGCTTCCGCACGGATATGAAGGTCAGGGTCCGGAGCATTCGAGTGCCCGGCTCGAACGATTCCTGGATCTGGCTGCCGAGGACAACGTGCGGATAGCGAACTGCACTACGCCTGCGCAGTACTTCCACCTGTTACGACTCCAGGCTCTGTGCTTCTCGCGCCGCCCGCTCATCGTGATGACGCCCAAGAGCCTGCTTCGGCATCCGGCGGCCCGCTCGACGGCCGACTCTCTGGCTACCGGCTCTTTCCATCTGGTGCTGCCCGGTGTCAGAGACGGAAATCCTGCGGATATCACCCGACTCCTGCTGTGCTCCGGAAAAGTGTTCTATGACCTGATCGGTTCGGATCGATGGGCCGAAGCCAAGTCTATCGATGTCGCCAGGATAGAGATGCTCTATCCGTTCCCCGAGGCGGAGATCCGTGAGCTCATTCGGGGGCTTCCGTACCTCCAGGAAATCGTCTGGCTCCAGGAGGAGCCGGCAAACATGGGCGCGTGGCGCTATCTGCACGAAAAGCTGCGCTCGATCGCTGGCAGCAAGCTGACGCTCGGCGTCGTGGCTCGGCCCGAGCGCGCGAGTCCCGCACCCGGAACAGCCAGCATGTTTGCCCGGGAGCAGCAGGAACTTCTCGACACGGCGCTCCGTCGTTAGAAGCCGGATTATCGGTTTCGGGAACCTCGGAGCGTCCTGACTCGTTGCCACCGGCAGAGATTACAGGGTTGGAAACGAGGCAAGGGAGCAGCAACAGGCTATGGATGTGCGTTGCGAACAGGCGCTGGAGAGGCTCTGGCCACTGACAGAACCGGGTGGGATAGACTCACCGGAACTGGCAGCGGCCCGGGATCACCTCCAACGATGTAGTGACTGCCAGGCCTTCTTCCGGCGTGATGCCACCCTCGGAAGGCGTGTGCGAGATCTCAAGACTGCCCGAACAATCGAGCTGCCCGAGGCGTGTCGGGCCGCGTTGCGGATGCAGCTCATGGGCGACGCCGACGCGACCGATTCCGGTTCCGACCCGGACGTCAAGCCGATTCGATCGATTCGCAACCAGCGCTGGCGGGCCTGGACCGCGGCCGCAGCCGCCATCGCCTTGCTTGCCGGCGGTCTGGTGATCTCACGCAGCATCGAAGCTCCGCTGTCCGACGGAGCCTTCACGGCAGACTTCATGCTTGCGGGATTGCCCGCCATCGAATCGGGCGATCTGTCGCCCACACAGGTCATGGCATTCTACGCAGAACAGTTTGGGGACCGCATGGATCCGGCCCGCATGCTCGATGCCAGGGTGACACGGGTTGCCGTGTGCATAGTGGGAGGTCGGCGGGGTGCTATGGTGGAGTACGAGCTTGGCGGTGAGCGGCTCGTGTACTATCAGATCCCGGTGGGCAACGGGCGAGCAGCAAGCGATTTGCGCACCGGCAGGGAAGACGGCCTCAACGTCGCTCGCTGGGGAGATGATCGCTCAGAGCATGTCTTGGTGTCGGCGCTTCCCATCGAGAACCTCGAAGAATACGCCCAGCAGCGAATCGACTGATCGACTGATCAGCCTGCTTTCTAGGGTCCGAACGAACGCTTGCCCGAAATCAGGGCCTCATGGATCGGCAGCTTCGGCGTCAAGCTCGCGTACACCGAATAACACAATCCGAACAGTCCCATGAATCCTATGGCGATCGCCATTTCCGGCCATCCGAATGGGGGCCCGTCTCCGTGCCATATCGATGGGACGACCAGGTTGTACCGTTCGAGCCAGAAGCCAGCGAGGATGATCAGTGCGACGAACGACAGGTAACGCGAGTCCATTTTCGGTCGGCGCCACAGGAGCAGAGCGAAGGGCACAAGGAATACGAGGATCATCTGGGCCCACAGCAGGGGTCCGAATCCGTTCACCGTCCGCAGCTCGAAGAAGATCGTCTCGCGACCCATGTTTCCGTACCAGATGGGCAGGAACTGCGCGAACCAGATATACGCCCAGAAAATCGTGAAGGCGAACATCAGCTTTCCGAGGTCGTGGAATTCCCACTTGCCCCAGACATCTTCGAGGTTGTGACGCTCCTTGTAGCGATGCGCGAGGATGGCCATGAGGGACAACAGACAGACCCAGCCCCCCATGAAGTACAACGGTCCCCAGATTACGCTGATGAATCCCGGCATGAGCGACATCGTGAAGTCGAACGACAGGAAGCTGAACACGAGGACCCAGCCCCCGATCAACAGCGGTCCGAGCCAGACCATGATCGTGCGAGAATGCGCCGCTTCTTCATCATCGCCCCGCCAGCCGCGTGTCAGTCCGCTCAGGACCTTGTGCCGCCAACCAGTCTGGCGACCTGCGATCAGCCGAGCGTCCGGGCGCAACGACACGCGCATGAAGTAGAAACTCGCCAGGTAGAGGGCGGCGAGCATGCCACCATTGCGCAGGAACACGCCGTTATGCGTGAGCCAATCCAGATTGATGTGGCCTTCGACCGGTCCTTGCACCCACGGAAAGATGTGTTCGGCGCCGAAGTACATCGTTCCGAATATGAGCAGGGAAACCGGCAGGAACGCGCCCGTGGCTTCGGCGATGCGGCGGAACGGCTTGCCCCAGTGCCCCTTGGTGACGATGAGAATGGCGCTGAACACGATGCCAGCCTGCGCAATCGCCGTCCAGAACAGGAAGTTGACCCAGACCGCCTGCCACACGCGTTGTGGCTCGGCGTCGAGTGATGTCACGACACCGGCGACACCGACGGCGATAGCGGCGAGCCACAATCCCATGGCGAGACCGCTTACCCGGCCCGAGATGGTGTCCAGGATGCGTTCCGGCGAGACCTGTGTTGATTCAGCGCTCAATGGGCTATCCGTTGATCAATCCGCCGCGGGCCGGGTTGCCGAATCCGTCGACATACCCTGCAGCGAGCGGACGTAGTGCACGAGATACCAGCGTTCGTCGGCCGGGACGCGCCGGTAGGACGGCATGAGACCGCGTCCGTTGCCGATGATTCCGAAGATGTAACCGTCCGATAATGCCAGGGCGTCCGGCCGGGTAAGGTTCATGGTCACGAAGCCGACCGGGAACCGATTCTCTCCCACGACCGGTCCGTCACCTGCACCGCTCTCACCGTGGCACATGATGCAGAACTGCGTATACAGAATCTGACCGCGCTCGATGGCTGCCGGCGTGCCGGCGACCGGGTTCGTCAGCAACGAGTCTGCCGCCGCAAGGTCGTAGTGGATCGCGGCCCCGAGCGGTACCGCCCCTTCAGCTGGAAGCAGCGCCGGTGCCTCGTATGTTTCCACTGCTACCTGGCGGAACATCGTCTTGAACCACGGCACGCGCTTCACCTGGTCGTCGCAGCTCACCGTGCCCGCGACCAGCAGCAGCAGCGCAAGGATTCCGAACGTCCGCTTCGACTTCACGCCCCGACCTCCTGCTCGACCGTCACGGCGCCCGTGTCTCTCATGATGCTCTCGACGGCTTCGGAGCCGGATTGTCCGGGCACGAAAACCCCGTACCGATCGACGGAGAAAGACTCCCGATAGGCCGGCGAAATCCGCCGCCGGGTCTTGTGCGTGTGGTACAACAGGCCGGCGAACCCGAACAGCCCCGCAAACAGGATGGTGAGTTCGAATATGATGATGAAGTACGCGGGCAGCGCCACGATCGGCTTACCCTGCGTAATCAACGGATAGGCGAGCGACGTAAGTGCCGTGAGTGCGTACGCGGTCACGAAGCCCGTAATGCCGCCGATCAGCGCCCAGCGTCGAATCGGGCTCGAGACGATGCCCATCGCCTCCTCGAGCTCCTCGTAAGGAATCGGGGAGAACACGTCGAGGTCGTCGTGTCCGGCGGCCCGAAGCCGTTTGACGCCGGCTATCGCTTTGCCGACGCTGTCATACTGTGCGAGAATGCCGCTCATGGTCCATGCTCCTGCTGGTGGGCCAGGTGTTCCTTTACCTCAGCAATGCTGATCGTCGGCAGCGTCTTTGAAAACAGCAGGAACCAGAAGAAGAACCAGAAGAAGCTGCCGAATATGATCGTGAGTTCGATCAGGGATGGTGTGTAGACTCCCCAGCCGCCCGGCTCGTAATCGTGAGCGATTGATCCGACGATGATCACGAAGCGCTCGTACCACATGCCGATGTTTACCAGGACGGAGATCACGAACAACGCGGCGAGACTGTTCCGAGTGCGCTTGAACCAGAGGCTCATCGGCACGACGACGTTACAGAACACCATGATCCAGAAGGGTCCGGCATAGAATCCCGCCGCCCGCCACCGGAAGCTTTCGATTTCTACCGGGTCGGCCGACCACCACGCCAGGAAGTACTCCATCGCGTAGGCATAGCCCACGATCAGCGACGTGAACAGCAGCAACTTCGCCATGTTGTCGAAGTTGTATCTTGTGATGTACCGCTCGAGCCCGAATGCCCAGCGCAGCGGGATCATGAGCGTGATCACCATGGCGACACCCGAGAAGATCGCGCCGGCCACGAAATAGGGCGCGAAGATCGTCGAGTGCCATCCGGGCACGATGCCCATGGCGAAATCCCACGACACGACGCTATGCACCGAGAGCACGAGCGGCGTCGCAATGCCCGCCAGGTACAGGTACAGTCGCCTGTAGTGGGCCCAGTCACGTACGGAGCCTTGCCAGCCCAGGGCCAGTGTGCCGTAGACCTTTTTGCGCAGGCCGGTGAATTTGTCGCGCAACACGGCGAGGTCGGGAATCAGGCCGACGTACCAGAACACGAGACTGATCGTGAAGTAGGTACCGATGGCGAACATGTCCCACACCAGCGGAGATTTGAAGTTCGGCCAGATGAGCCGTGACGAGGGGTAAGGGATCAGATAGTAGAAGTACCAGACACGGCCGAGGTGGATGAGAGGGAATAGTCCCGCCGTCATCACCGCAAAGATCGTCATTGCCTCCGCAGTGCGGTTGATCGTGGTGCGCCAACCGGACCGTACGAGGTAGAGGACAGCAGAAATCAGCGTACCACTGTGCGCGATTCCGACCCAGAACACGAACGTGACGATGTAGACGCCCCAGCTGACCGGATTGTTGATGTTGGTGACGCCGATGCCCAGGCGGATCTGGGTCATCCAGGCGAATCCAGCCGCGGCAATTCCTAACCCGCAGATCGACAACAGCAGCCAGAATCGCCACACCGGAGTTTGGATCGGACGCGTGATGTCCTCATTCGCGTCCGCCAGGGTGAGTGGCGGTAGGGCTGGAATCTCGTGTTCAGCAGTCGCCATATGGCTAGGAAGCCTGATGAGGAACTGGGGCGATCCGCGTTACGCGCGCCACGGGTCGGATCCAAGGCGGCGCGACGCAGGCATAGCCAAAGCTACGCATAGGAGCACCAACGAAGGAGACGGCCCTGTGCCGCCGTAACCCTTCGGGCGAGTGGTGATTGCGCGGTTGATAGTTCGTCTCTCCTCCTCGCCGTAGCGCTGCTATTGCTCGTCGTCGTTCCTTCTCTGAACACGCGCAAGCTTTACTCGCCCGGCCACCCCAGTTCCTCATCAGGCTTCCATCAGGCTTCCTAGTGGTCCGCTTCGCCGCCGCGGGCGCCGTCGTGGCCACCTTCCGCGACGTGCGCGTAGGTAACGGACTTCAAGTAGGTGATCGCAGGACGGGTATTCAGCTCGCCGAGCATTCCGTAGCCGCGGGATCCCTTGGCGATGCGCGACACGGCGCTCGCCGGATCCTTCAGGTTACCGAACGTGATCGCCTGCGTCGGGCAGGACTGCATGCAGGCGGTGACGATCTCGCCGTCGGAAACCGGCCGCCCGTCCGCCTTTGCGTCGATCTTCGCCCGATTGATTCGCTGGACGCAGAACGTGCACTTCTCCATCACGCCCGTAGAGCGGACCGTCACGTCAGGGTTCAGCTGCAGGTTGAGCGGATACGGATCTTCGTAGGAGAACCAGTTGAACCGACGAACCTTGTACGGACAGTTGTTCGCGCAATACCGGGTGCCGACACAGCGATTGTAGACCTGTGCGTTGAGGCCTTCGCCGGTGTGGTACGTCGCGAACACCGGGCAGACAGGCTCGCACGGCGCATCACCGCACTGCTGGCACAACACGGGAACATGGACGGTCTGGAATTCGCCGTCTTCCGTTTCTTCGTAATAGCGCATGATCTGCATCCAGGACATTTCGCGTCCCTGGGCACACAAATCCTCGCCGACCGCCGGAATGTTGTTCTCCGCGTAGCACGCCGTGACGCAGGCTCCGCAGCCGTTGCACGCATTGAGGTCGATCGTCATGCCCCAGCGGTAGGGACTCTTGGGGTCGGAGTCCCATGCGGCCTCGACGAGCTCTGTGAGGTCTATGTGGTGCGCCTGCGCCGCATCCATCGCCGCATCGACGTTGATCAATTCACCGATGGACCGATCCAGGTCGATGTCGCTGCCCTGCATGATGGCGAGTCGACCCCGACTGCCGACCGCTTCGAGCTCCGCCGCCGCACCGGAATAGGCCAGCGCGCCACTTCGAGAGTCCGCCGTGCCGTCGAGCAATGTGAGCGCATTGACGCCCTGTCCGGCGGCGATCCGGCCGTACTCGGTGTGTCCCTGGCCGAGCGGAATAGCGATCGCGTCCGGGCGAATGCCCCGATACAGTACCGCGGGCGCCTCCAGGGATCCGGTGGGTGTCGTAACGCGCACGAGGTCGCCCGTCTCGATTCCCAACGGTCCCGCTGTTTCCGGGTGGATTTCCACCCACGAGTTCCACACCGCCTTGGTAACGGCGTCCGGAAGCTCCTGCATCCACGATCGGTTGGCACCGCGTCCGTCGAAAAACTGCGCCGTCGGGTAAAGGATCAGCGACAGGCCGTCCGTAGCCGAGGGCAGGGTGAACGTGTAGTTCGCCGCTGCCGCGGTCAGCGGAGGCGCAGCCTCGGACTGATCCGAGTCACGTGTGATCACCTCGCCGTCGCTCAGGACACCATGCCACCAGCTGTCGAAATCTGGTCCGGCTTCGTTGCGCCAGGCGTTCTGGAGGTATGTCTTGAAGTCCGTCGCACCGAGATCAGCGCCGAGTTGCGCGGCGATCTGCAGCAGGATGTCCTCACGCTGTCTCGTGTCGAACACCGGCTGCATGGCCGGCTGTGCGATTCCGAATTCGCCAGCCCGGACCTCTACGTCGCCCCAGGACTCCAACTCATGATGTGCAGGAAGAAGCCAACCTGCCATCGCTGCCGTTTCGTCCATGTGCGGATTCAGCGACAGGTGATTCGCCACGTCCATGAGTGCGCTGGCAAAGCCGGACGCTTCCGGAAGGGCATAGGCCGGGTTCACTCCGGCTGTAACGACCGTACGATAATCACCCTCACGCATCCGGATTGCGACTGCACGGATCTCGGCGTACGAAGCTGCCTGGCCTCTTCGGGGTCCACCCTGGAACCTGACGGTGTTTCCGATGGCGCCCGACACGTAGTTGAGCAGGCCGACGGCCAGGTTTACTTCCGTCGCGTAAACCCCCTGACCGGACACATCCGGTGGCAGGGCCACTGGAGCCCGCGCTGCGGCAATTTCCTCTCCGAGCGTGCGGATCTTTGCGGCGTCCACACCCGACGCTTCCGCGGCTGCTTCCGGTGTGAACGGCGCAAGCATTGCCCGCACGCGCGCAGCCTTCCCGCCGCCCTTCCGGCGTGCTACCTCGTGTGCAACGGCCAGTGCCACGGCGACCTCACTGCCCGCCCTGGCTGGTAGCCAGTGATCGGCATTCATGCCGGTGAGCGACAAACGCGGGCCCACGAAAGTCAACTTGGCCGGTCGCCCGTCATCCATGGAGCGTGCCTCGGCAAATCCGCCGGCTAGCTCGACCGGCGCGAGCCAGGTGGCCATGAAGTCCGCACCGAAGGAGACCACATGGTCCGCCGCGGCCAGGTCATACCGCGGCACTTCAGACCGACCAAACCCTATTTCGTTGGATGCGCGCATGGCTTCGTGGCCCAGCGGCTCCCAGGCGACCCAATCGGCTCCGACCGCTTCGGCCCAGGCCGCGTACAGCGTGGCTGCCGTGCCGGTCACCGGCGGCGTAATCAGCAGCGTGCGTCCCGACCCGATCGTCGCAGCTGCCGCTTTGATCGCGTCGTCCCAGCCGGTATCCGACCATTCACCATTCGTCTTTTCGCGAGGCATCGGAATGCGATCGGGATCGTACAGATCCTGGAGCGTCGAATGCGCCAGCGCGGAGAGGGCGCCACGATTCGGGAATTTCGGGTTGCCTTCGAGCTTAATGATGCGGCCGTCGCGTACCCACGCATGGACGCCCAACGGTTCCGGGCCGGCACCCGTCAGGACGGTCGCGTAAAGGACGTTCGTTCCCGGGATGATGTCGTCTGGTGGGACCAGGTACGGGATGAGCTTGTCGCCCATGTCCGGCGGGCCGCAACTGACCGCAGCCGCTCCTGCCCCGGCTACGCCGAGTACTTTCAGGAAATGACGCCGCGAAGTCTCCGCCGCTGGTTCTGTCCCGTTCTTCTTCGTATCGCCGTTGTTCATGCGTTCAAATGCCGATGGATCAGTAGTGGCAGGCAAGGCAGTCGATCGGACCGCGGCTTGCTCCGTATTTCGTGTCAATCGAGCGCGGGTAGAGACCTATGGGCTGCCGGCCTTCCGGCAGCGGTGGCGGTATGAACTGTTGAGCGAGCAGCCGGTCGGTTGCGTAATCGGATTCTTCGCCCTCGCCCATGTGGCACGCCAGGCACCAGCCCATCTTGAGTGAGGAAGCCTTGCTCACCCTGTCCATTTCTTCGACGGCACCATGGCACTCAGCGCAGGCGAGGTCGTTACGGATGTGTGCATCGTGTGGGAATTGGACGAAATCCGGCAGCTTGTAAACGCGCTCCCATGGAATCCCCTCATCGGAATTCCAATAGCCGCGCAGATCCTGAATCGGCTCGAGCTGCGCGCCAACGATTAGATGGCATCCCATGCATGTCGCTACGGCCGGCATCGTCGCGACGGGCGACGATTCCGTACCGCCGTGGCAATAGGCGCACTGCATGCCGATTTCCTGAACGTGGAATCGGTGATTGAACGGAATCGGTTGCACCGGTCCGTCCGTTGCCGCGGCGTGTGCTTCGATCGCTTCTACCGCCGTCATGCCGGGCGCCGTGTACTGTTCGATGGGCAACAGGGGAGGCAGCGTTTGCGCCTGCAGGGACTCTGTCGACGGGAGTCCGCTGGAACCGGCGGCATCCATTGTCTCGGACGTACCCAGACCGCCAGCGGCCACAGCCAGCCCCGCGAGTCCGCCAACGGCCAGCAGGGCGGCAAAGAACCTGTAGGATGGGATCATTCTGTATCGTTTAGCGTTCGCCAACAGGTAGTCCAAAGGTGCCAGAAGGTATCACGATGCGCACCGGATGCAAGACAATTTCAACGTAGACTGACGCCCCATCTTGGCGTGGCCAGTCGCACAGACAGGGACCCGGTGAATTCGGTTCGGTCGTCGCCCTCGATATTTGCGTAGTCCGAAATAATCGACACGCCGGCGTCCCATTCGATATCCACACGGAATCTGCCGGGCTGGATCCATCGACCTGCGAGGGCGGGCCTCAGGGTCGTTTCGGATATGCCGATGAAGAGTCTTTCGAGATCCGGAAGCTCGTCGCCCGGTGGCCGTGGCTGCCGGAAGTCTCCCTCTCCGCGGACCTGTAGATCGATGCGTGGGCTGAGCCTCAGGGCGGGCGAGGCATACCAGTCCGCCTCGAGCGATGCCAGGACGAGGTCGCTCTTGTCGAAGCCGAAGCCTACGCGGTTCAGGGAATACTCCTCCCAGGGAAGCGAGGTGCGATAGGCCAGGCTCTGGATGATCGTGCCCTGCGCTCGCACGAGAAGTCCCGGCGCCAGATCGGCCAGCTCGATTCCGATGCTGCCGCCCATCTGGCAACACGAGCCCTCGAAGTTCGTCGCGTCCGCCAGCAGGGAACCAGTCAGGGCGATGCCACGGGAGGCCCGCCACCAGATATCCGCCTGGCCGAGCTTGTTGTGAGGGATCTCTCCGTCGTCGAGCGCGATCTGCCAGATGCTGATGGGGTTGGCGAGGGCGAACTGAAACCGGCCATCGGGACCGCCGTAGACCACGGATTCCGATACGGCCAGTATCAAGCGATCGCTCGGGCGCACTTCGAGCCGGTGCATCGCGACGTAGCGCACGGTGTCGGCTCCGAAGTCTGACGGCGCCGAGATCGATCCAATAAGGAACACGCGGTCCGTTCCGAACCGGTAGGTGAGTTCGTCGGCACTGTATGGATTGGCCGACCGGAGGAATCCACCTGTGGCCGCAGGCCCCCAATCACGATCCAGGCGTCCCACACCGATCCGGAGGAACGGGATCTGAAGTTCGACATAGCCTTCTTCGACTCGAATCGAGAGGTCGTCGGTGAACAGGCCGTCACGTCTCGAAGTAACCTGTCCGTCGGGGAATCTGGGATCGTGCCGGTAGATGCCGTCACGCCGGATCTGGACGCCGCCGGCAAGGTAGCGGGACGAACCGGTCAGAATCACCGCGAACCGCTCGAGCACACGCTCCTCGCCGAACGCTCCATCGAGGACCGCTTGCAGCGGGTCGGGGTGCGTCTGGGTCACGAACCGTCCGCCGGCTTCCAGCCTGACGTCGAAGTAGCCGATGGCTTCTTCTGCCGGTGCTGCTGAGGTCGTCGCGCCTGTGGTCGTCGCGGGTCGAGTCAGCTCGGCGACGAGGCGGTCCCGGATGCCGGTCTCGGAGGCCGAAAGGTTGGCGCCGTCAAGATTTTCTGCCGCCCGCAGGACGTCTGAGACGCGATACGGTCTCGTGAACGATGACAGATCGGTGACGTCTCCGCGTGCGATCCACAATTCGAGCACCGGATAGGCCCAGTGATCCAGAGCCAGGTAGGGAGAGGCGTCCTGGCCCGGCAGGGATATGGGGGCCAGCAGCAGGAGGGCCGTGAGGAGCGTGGCGGCAGTGCTCCCGAGTCGGCGGGTCGATCGTGCGTTCCGGAGTCTCAGCATCACAACCAGACTCGCCAATTCACAGTGCGTCGGCAAGGCGTGTGTACAGGTGTACACCTAGAAGAATCCGGTCAATAAAGTCGGGGCGCCCGGATTTGAACCGGGGACCTCTGCGTCCCGAACGCAGCGCTCTACCGGACTGAGCCACGCCCCGAATTTGTTGTCCGCAAGCGGGTGACCGGGATCGAACCGGCGACCTCAACCTTGGCAAGGTTGCGCTCTACCAGCTGAGCTACACCCGCGGAGCCACCGGTCGGAATTGAACCGACGACCGCTCGATTACGAATCGAGTGCTCTACCGCTGAGCTACGGTGGCAGTGAGAGTGGAGCCGGCGGGGGTCGAACCCGCGACCTCATGAGTGCGATTCATGCGCTCTCCCAACTGAGCTACGGCCCCAGCAAGCAATGTCATGGAACTACGGGGCTGACGGGACTCGAACCCGCGACCTCCGGTGTGACAGACCGGCACTCTAACCAGCTGAGCTACAGCCCCCCGACGAAACAAAACACTTTCCTGGCGCCGCAATATGGGGCCTACTGGACTCGAACCAGCGACCTCTACGATGTCAACGTAGCGCTCTAGCCAGCTGAGCTAAGGCCCCCTCAGACGCAGATGAGCGGGGTCCACACGGAACCCCGCCCACCAGAAGACGAAACGTATGATCCGGATCGGTATCGGTCAAGCGAGTTTGGCGGGTCGCGGGGCGTAGCCAGCGGTGTGGCGCTGAACCGGCAAGAAACGGCCGTCAGTGGGGAAACTTTCCCACAACACACAGCACTCGAATCCGGCTCGTCCTACTATCAAAGGAACTTCGATCGCGGCGCGATCCTTGCATGTGTAAACTTAGACTTTCAACTCAGCTCAGCAACCTTCGACTGGAGTTTCTTGACGATGTTTCGACGACTTACCACAAAGATTTTCCCACTCGCAGCGATCGCCGCCGTATCGGTAGTTGCGGCGTGCGGCGACGATACGGGTCCGCAGGACGGAACGGCCCGTCTGACAGTGGTCCTGACGGATGCTCCGGACCCGATGTTCGCCGAGGCCGTAGTGGAGATCGGTTCCGTGAGCCTGATTTCGGCCGATGGTCCGCCGGTCATGCTGACGGATGCCGGTGGCACTCATGACCTGCTGATGCTCCAGGACGGCGTCATGGTGGATCTGGCGACCCTGGACATCGATCCGGGACGCTACCTCCAGCTGCGCCTCGTCGTGCTGTCAGCGACGGTGACCCTGGCCGAAGGATTCGAGTTCTCCGACGGGACCATGGGGCCGCGCGATCTGTCCGTGCCAAGCGGAGCCCAGAGCGGCATCAAGATCAACCTGAGGAACGCCGACGGGAGTGCGGGTGTGGACATCACGTCCGGCGAGTCGATTCTGGTGGTTGACATGGACGTATCGCAGAACTTCAAGATCCAGGGCTCGGCTGGTACGCCCGCGGGGATTCGCGACGTGAAATTCACTCCGCTCCTCCGCGCGACACTCCGAGAGGTGGCAGGAAGCATCTCGGGGGCCGTGACGTATCCGTCGGCTACGCCGGCAGACGAAACGGAATTTGCCACGATCACTGCCGACCTGGATCCGGCGACCTCGTCCGTGCTTGAGGAAATGCAGACCACGATGGTTACGGCCGTGGCGGGTGCGGACAGCACCTACAAACTGTGGTTCCTGTCGCCAGGTACGTACGACGTATCAGCCGCAGCGACGATTGGTAGTACCGAATTCACGGGCGGTCCGGAGTCCGTATCCGTGGGCGAAGGCGAGAACGTGACGGGAATCGACTTCTCGCTGTAAGGGCGTTGCGCTGTGGCTGGCCGATAATCCGCTTCAGGCAACGTGAACTTTGTAACTAGCAGAATAGACGAAATTCACGTTGTCTGAAGCTCTGCTTGCACCACGCATCGAATCCTGACGCTTCTTTCCGCCGGTGATTCCAGCTTCCCCACTCCTATTGAACCGTGATCGTCGCTCCCAACATGGTCCCGGGGTGGAGCTGGCAAAGATACTCCCAGGCGCCTATTACGCCCGGGACAAACCGGAATCGCTCTCCATTGCCCACGATGCCGCTGTTGAAGGCGACGCCGCCCGCAGGCTCCATATTTGACGTGATCGTGTGCGTAACATTGTCGAGGTTGACCCACTCGATCGTGTCGCCTACGACTACAGTGACCGCCGCCTGGCTATTCTGACGGCCGGTCGGGTCGACGAATGCGATCCCCTGAAGGCGGATCAGCATGACGGTAATCTGGCTGGTGAAGATGATCGGCGCAGGCCCTGCGGTGCTGGCCGTTACAGTGTTTACACCGAGGGCAGGTCCTGGTATGTAGTTGACCGACGTCCGTCCCTGTGCGTCGGTCTGCGACGCCGAGGCCGACAGGATTCCACCTCCGCCCGTTACCGCCCAACTCACGGATACGCCGGGTACCGGAAGGCCTTGCGGATCTTCAACTGCGACAACAAACGAGTTCGGCAACTGCTCCACCGTCTTGCCGTTTTGGTTGTCACCTGACACGACAGCGAACGTTGCGGGCGTTCTCCCGGTCGCCGTGAATGTGACTGGCGACCCGGCGAGACCCGTGGATGAAGCCGTCACGGTGTTCTGCCCCCCGGCGGAGCCGACCGTCAAGCTCACCGATGCTTGTCCCGATCCGTTCGTCGTCGTCGAAGTGGCGGAAACGCTGCCACCACCGGCCGCGACGCCCCATGTGACGCTGACCCCGGAAATGCCAGCACCCTGCGCGTCTGTGACCCTCACGACCAGGGGGGCGGTAAGGGTCGCACCCGTCACTATGATCTGAGCGTCACCCGATAGCTTGGCAATCGTTGTGGCTTGAGCGCCACCACCGCCACCTCCTCCTCCACCACCACCTCCGCCTCCACCTGCTGGGGCGGTTGTGTCTCCACCACAACCGAGAAGGCACACAGCTGGGATCAATACAACTGAGCATACGCGCTTCAACATGGTGTGACCCTGCCTTTCATGTGGGTGTTGGCAGAACACGCGAGGGTGACGTTTCGCCGGTCTCAGCTCCCTGCAGCGACCACGACGATCTCCCCCACCATGAACGGGTGCGGAATGCAGTGGAACGTGAAACGTCCGGGCGAGTCGAACGTCACCTCGAAAACATCACCCGGGCCCATACCGGGCGAGCTCCAGACGGGACGATCTCCGTCTTCGGTGCTCGTGTGCACGACGGGATCCAGATTGACCCACCGTACCGTCGTCCCCACCGGAATCTCGATCGCGGCCTTGCCGAACTTGAATCCGCGAATCTCGATCTCGACTACGCGGCGGTCATCGGCACGGCGGGCATCCGTGCGCATTGCATCGGAGGTAACGCTCGTTTCCGAAGGATCGAAGATCCTGCCCCAACGGGCGAGGCCGCTGAACGGGACGGTGAACTCGAATCCCCAGTACATGGCGCCGTCGATTCCCACCGACTGTCCCTCGAGCGTTCCGCTACTGACATTCGTGGCGACGATCGACAGACTGTGCGGTGTGAACGGGATTCCAATGCCCAGGGAGGCGCTCCAAGCGGTAGGGAAGTCCGACTCGCTCACTACATCCGCAACGTCCGCCGACAACGTCAGGTACTTGTTGATCCGGAAGCCCGCGCCGCCTGCCAGTGCCACGGCGGAAACGCCATCGAAGCCGGGACGCTCGTAGCCGTTCGAGAAGCCTCGCACAGCTCCCAACAGGATGAACCGTCCCGGGTTTGATTGGACGGCCAGTTCCGCGTCAAAACTCTCGGCAGCCGAATTCCACGCCCCAGTCAGCGCGACTGACGGCCGAGATCCGCCCCGGTTGGTGAGTAGCGCGGCCTTCACGAACGGTTGCCACTCGTTGACACTACCGGCGATCAGGCTGTTGCTGCTGTAGCGGAAGCCAAGCATCGCACCTTCGAACAGACCATAGCCGAAGTCGAAAGTCGGGTAATTAACGATCTTGGCGCCATCGAACAGATCGGTGACATCCACGTCATTCCCGACCACCTGAAACCGGTGGGCGAATTGAAAGTGAAGGACCTTCGGCGCACTGATCCATGTGCCGTTGAGATTGGGGGAGCGCTCGGTGACGGGCTGTGCCGTGAGCGTGCCGGGCACGGCAGTGAGCATGGCGGTTGCTGCCACGAGGCGGACTCCAGCCCTCAAGCCCGTCAGCTGTACGCGAGACCGTCGCATTACGTCTCCCTAGCTCAGCGTTACCGTGAAGCTTGCCGAATCGGACCCACCATTGCCGTCGTTAACCACCAACGTCACCCTGTACGGAGCGGCACCCGGGAACGTGACCTGGGGGATAGCGCTGGTCGCTGAGGATCCGTTGACGAACGTGCCGCTCGGCACCGTCCAGCTGAACGTCAACGAGTCCCCGTCGGGATCCGTCCAAGCCGAACATTTTCGGGGCCTCCTGACCTGATTTTGCGTGCAAGCGCCGTACGGCTTCCTGATCTTATATACAGCAATTTACGAAGAAGCGTTCCCGATCGGGTTTCCCCCGACAATCCCGCCCCCGTAAATTCTCCCTATGCGACTCCCTTCGATCGATCAGCTGATCGCGCATACCTCCGCTTCGGTCCGGCGGTTCCCGTACGTCATCCTGGCGGCGACCCTGTCGGCTCTCATTCCGATGAGTTGGCTGGATGGTGCGGCCGACCTTCTCGCCGTTCTGACGCGCTCGGGCGACGGGGACGATCTGCTCGTAGCTACCACGCTGGCCATTCCCCTGTATTTCGCCCTCCGCCTCGCGCAGGAACGCGGGTTAGTCTCACGGACTCTGGCAACCGCTCTGCGTATCGGTTTCTTCGTTGCGCTGTACGCCGTCGTATGGCAGTGGGCCGGCTGGGGTGAGCAGGTGCGAGCGCTGCGTTACGCACAGTTGAGCCTGGGCGCCCACCTGCTCGTCGCATTCGTTCCCTTCGTGCGGACGGGCGAGCTCAACGGCTTCTGGCAGTACAATCGGACGCTGTTTCTGCGCGTCTTGATCACGGGCATTTATTCGGCCGTGCTGTTTGCCGGCCTGTCGATCGCGCTGGTCGCCATCGAGCAGCTGTTCGGTGTCGACTGGTATCACGAAGTGTACCTGGACCTGTTCCTGACGATCGCATTCATCTTCACGACCTGGTTCTTTGCGGGGGGTGTTCCGCGGGATGTGGGGGAACTCGAATTCCTCGACGACTATCCACGCGGACTCAAGGTGTTCGCGCAGTTCGTGCTGATTCCTCTCGTGACGATCTACCTGACGATTCTCACGGCGTATTTCGTCAAAGTGGTGATCACGACCGAGTGGCCGAGCGGCTGGATCGGCTGGCTGGTATCGAGCGTGTCCGTGGTGGGCATCCTGTCGATCCTGTTGACGCATCCGATCCGAGGCCGGGAAGAGAACCGCTGGATCGCGACATACGGTCGCTGGTTCTGGCTCGTGATGCTTCCGGCAATCGTTATGCTTCTCTTGGCGATCTGGAAGCGAATCGCGCAGTACGGAATCACCGAGCCGCGCTACATCCTCGTGGTGCTGACTCTCTGGCTGGCGGCGATGGCCGTGCTGTACGGCATCGTGCGTTCGCAGAACATCAAGCTCCTGCCGCTCAGCCTGTGCGCGCTGGCGATTATCACGTTTGGCGGCCCGTGGGGCGCCTACACCGTGTCGCGCAACAGCCAGACCCAGCGGTTTGCCGAGTTGCTCGAGCGAAATGGCATGCTGGACGACGGTCGGGCCGTGGCTGCTTCCGCGGACGTATCGCTGGAAGATCGGCAGGAGTTGAGCGGATCGCTGAGCTACCTGCTGGCGACGCACGGCACGAGCCATCTCACCGAGCTCCTGGGACCCATCCTGGCCGTCACGGACTCCCTCGGCGGCACCGATGCGATGCGCAGGTGGGAGGCCAGGGATAAAGCCGGCGCGATCCTGCGGACGCTCGGCCTCGAGTATGTCGAGGCCAGGACCGGCCCGACGTCGTTCTTCAACTTCCACGCGGATCCACGCGAGAGGTTGTCGCTAGAGGGCTACGATTACTCGTTCGAGACGAACGGCAACACGATATCGGTGCCGTGGGCTGAAGACTCCCTAACGATCGAATTGGATCAAGATGCCACCAGGTTCGACGTGCGCAGCTCTGCGGGCGTGGTGCTGTTGTCCGTCCCGCTAGCGGGGATGATCGAGCAGGCAGACGAACATGACAGGTCCGGTAACTTCGACTCGACGCACACGGTGCCGCGCGATCTGCTGCACGCGGAGGCAGCAGGTGGTGGCCTGCGAGTCGCGGTGTTCGTGAAGTCGGTTCATGGTGAGCGCACCGACGACGGGTACAGGGTTACCGGCGTGGCGGCGACCTGGTTGGTTAATGTGGTGGTGGAGCATGCGCCCGTCGCGGCCGATTCGGCCGCAGCGACCCCTCCCTAGTCCCGACCGCCTAGCGGACCAAACCTGATGACACGAATGAGCGTTGGAGACAGCACCCACGACGGAGGCTTTGGCAGGGCCCCTCACATCCTGCTGGTATTCCTGCTGCTCCTGTTGGCCGTGCAGCCGATCGCGAATGTGGCGGGAGGACTGCTCGTTCGACTCGCATTGGCCGCAATTTTCCTTGCGAGCATTGTAGTCGTTTCGTCCCGACGCGGCTTCTTCATCATCGGGTTAATACTCGGTGTTCCGGCTCTGGGTTTTCTGTTCGTGCCTGGCCGAATTCCGATCGTTCTGGGGGGGCTACTGGCGATCGCAACGCTCGTATTTATCTGCTATGTGCTTCTCTCCCGCATCGTCAGGCATCCAGTGGTCACGTCCGCGACAATCAGCGCCTCGCTGGCGGTCTATCTCATGTTGGGCGTCATTTGGGCTCAAGCCTATCGACTGGTGGAGCATGCCCGTCCAGGTTCCTTCAGCGGGTTAGCGGAAGGCACCGTTGCCGAACTACAGCGAGATTTGTTCTACTTCAGCTACGTTACTCTTACCACACTCGGCTTCGGGGATATCAGCCCAGTGGGTGCCGAAGCTCGTTCGCTGGTAATAACGGAGGCTATCGTGGGCCAGTTGTACCTCGTCGTTCTGGTGGCGGGAGTGGTAGGCGTACTCCTGGCTCAAAAGCAGGCGAAGAACGATGGGTGACGGGACCAGTGCCGCAGGGTAACTTTTAATCGTGCACACACTCTGAAGGAGGCTCCATGAGTTCCGATCAGCAGGCGGCCGAAGACAGGGCCGTCAAGCTCTCAATCAACATCGCGCTTCGCCTTGTGTTGGCAGGGCTTCTTGCCGCCTGGTGTTTCATCATCCTGGGTCCGTTCGTAATCCCGGTCGTGACTGCCACCATCCTGGCTGTCGCCTTCAAGGGGATCTACGACAAGCTCGTGAAGATCATGGGAGGACGTAAGGGCTTGGCCGCGACTGTCTTCGCTCTCGTGGGAATCGCGCTCGTCGTGGGTCCCTCGTACAAGATCGCGGAATCTCTACTGGGGAGCACACGTGACCTGAGGACCGCTCTTGAGGCCGGCACCCTGCAGGCTCCGCCGCCGCCAGAAAGCGTCCAGAATCTCCCGGTCATCGGAGAGAGGGTGTATGCAGCCTGGCACCTCGCCGCCGACGACATGCAGCAGGCCGTGGTTCAGTTCGAGCCGCAACTGCGGGCGGGCGGGCGATGGGTGCTCACGTTCCTGGCAGGCATGGGCGGTGCGGTGCTCCACATAGTTCTTGCATTGATCATCGCGGCTTTTCTGCTTTGCTACGCGGAGCCGGCGACCCGAATGCTGAGGGCGGTGAGTTCGCGGTTCGAGGGCGACATGGAGGAAGGGTTCGTGGACATGGCCGCGGCGACCATCAACAGTGTGGCGCAGGGCGTTCTCGGCATCGCGATCTTTCAGGCTGTCCTCCTGGGCGTGGGCCTGTTCGTGGCAGGGATTCCGGCCGCGGGACTGTTCACGATCGCCGTTCTGATCCTGGCCGTGGTACAGGTTCCCGTGTTGCTGGTGATGATCCTTCCGATCGTCTGGGCCTTCTCCAATATGACGATGATGTGGGCGATCGTGTTCGCCGTTTTTGCTATTCTCGGAAGCGCGTCGGACATGCCGCTGAAGGCCGTGTTCCTTGGACGAGGCGTCTCCGTGCCCACAGCGGTCATTCTTCTCGGTGCCATCGGTGGCATGGTGAGCATGGGCATGATGGGGCTGTTCATCGGCGCGATCGTGCTCGGGCTCGGGTACAAGTTCTTCCAGGTATGGCTCGAAGCTGGCCGGATTCCGGAAGCGCCTGCTGAGGCACCGTTCGGCGAGTGAGCGAGTCCAGCCCCGGCCCGGAAGAAGCCAAGGAAGAGACCACGGAGGAGGCCAAGCAGGAAGACAAGGCTCGCGACCCAGTCCGTCTTGTAACATTGGTCGTACTGGCCGTGTGCCTGGTGTTCTTCCTGCTCTATATCCGCGCGGATCGGGTCATGCCATACTCGGATCAGGCCCGTGTGGTAGGATATTCGGTTCCCGTGGTCCCGATGGTGTCCGGATACGTGACCGACATCGGCGTGGACCTTCATCAGGTCGTTGACCCCGGGCAGGTCCTGGTTCGGATCGACACGGTCCCATCGCAGATCGCATTGCGTTCCGCGCGCGCGGCTCTGGACAACGCCATCCAACAGCTCGGCGTTCAGAGCGAGGCAGTGCAGTCGGCCGCCGCACAGCTCGCCGCGGCCCGCGCACAGGAGAGCATCGCGCGTCAGGACGCCGAACGGATACGGCAGATCAGCGACCGCAGTCCGAATGCCCTCTCCCAGGCTGACCGGGACCGATCCACGGCCGCCCTGTCCCAGGCGGAGGCACAAGTCGCCGCTTCCATGGCTGAGGTGCGCCGTGCCCAGGCCCAGCTGGGGGTAGATGGGGAGATCAACCCGGCCGTTCGCTCGGCAATGGCAGCCCTGGAGCAGGCGGAGTTCAATCTTGCCCGGACGGTGGTCCGGGCCCCGTCTCGCGGCGTTATCGAGAGCCTGAGTCTCGACGTGGGCCATTTTGCGGCCGCCGGACAGCCGCTCATGACCTTCGTATCCATGAGCGATTTGTGGATCGAGGCGGACCTGCGTGAGAACAACCTCGCCAACCTCAAGCCCGGGGACCCCGTCGAGATACTGCTTGATGTAGCGCCGGGTCAGGTGTTCCACGGAGTGATTCAAAGCGTCGGCTTCGGCGTCTCCCAGGGCCGGTCAGGCTCGCGGGGCGAGCTCCCCGAAGTGAAGCAGACCACCGGGTGGCTCCGGCAACCGCAACGGTTCCCAGTCGTCATCACCCTCGACGACGATGTCCCGCTGTCGCTGCTGAGAGTCGGCGCCCAGGCCACAGTGATGGTGTATACCGGGAGACACCTTCTGAATCCTCTTGGACGCGTTTTGATGAGGTTCTTCAGCGTGATGTCGTATGTGCGCTGAGGCGGTAGCGGCCGGTGTAGCCGCGCTGCAGGAGGCCGAGAGAAGGCGTACAGCCCAGATCTTCCGCCTCGCCTCTGGTATGACCCTGTCGGCGGGAATCGCTTTTGGACTGGCCTGGCCGCTTGCCTTCATCACTCCGGTCATGGCGGCCAAACTCCTGACCCTCCCCAGCGTGCTGCCTGCCAAGGCGGCGGCGGGGTTTATCGGCGTGCTCGGGGTATCGTTGTTTCTGAGCGCTCAGTTGCTACTCCCCACGCTCGCCTATCCCGCTGTTCATCTTCTGCTCACGGCACTGATCCTCTTTCTGCTCTTCTATGCGAAGGCGAGCGGTACGAACCCTTTGCTAGTCGTGCTTCTCATGCTCGGGGTCCTGATCGTCCCCCTGCTGGGCACTGTGTCCCAATCGCTGGCCGCTGCGGCCGCACGGGGGATCGTGTTTTCGACGGCCGTGGCAATTGCCGTCGTGTACGTCGTGTCGGCTGTTTTTCCGGACCCGGCGACGGCTCCTGCCGGGAAGTCGGACGGACCTGGCATCGGGAGTGACAAGCCAGATCTCCTGCCGCAGTCCGAGCGGGTCGCCTTGGCCGCTCGAAGCCTGGTGGTCCTCTATCCGCTGGCCGTCATGTTCCTGTACTACTCCCTCGTGCCCAGCGCGGTGGTTCTGGTGATGGCCAGCTTCCTGGCCATGGAACCGACCTTCGGCAAGCACCTGGCGGCAGGCAAGGGACTCATCCTCGCCAATCTGCTGGGGGGGCTTGTGGCTGTCGTGATCTACAACCTCCTCGTCTGGGTTCCGGCGTACCCGTTCTTTCTGCTTCTTGTCCTGCTGGCCGGGTTGTTGGTCGGAGGCTGGATCTTCTCGGATCGGCCACTGGGAAAGCTGTTAGCCGCTGGGATCACGGCTGTGTTCCTCATCCTCGGACCCGCGGTGACGGGGGACGCCGAAGCGGGGGCGAAGCTGTATACCAGGGTCGCGTTGATCATGGGCGCGGTCGTCTACGTCGTACTTGCGTTCGGCCTCCTTGAGCGGCTCACCCGCGGCCGGAGGCGGGTGGCGTGACGCATCGGATGGCCCGGAAACCAGGTCTGGTCTTCGGCGTAGCCGCTCTCGTCGTGATGACGGCCACCTGCACGATGGGCCCCGACTACGAGCGGCCTGAAGTAATATCGCCTGAGGAATTCCGGGGACCCATGCCGGCCGGCGAGTCCGTTGCCAACGTGCCGTGGTGGGAGCTCTACCAGGACCCTGTGCTTCAAGACCTGATTGAGACGGCACTCGAAGACAATCGGAATGTCCGCGAGGCTTTCGCCCGCATCAACGAGTTCAGGGCCAATCTTGGCATCGCCAGGGCGGACCGGTATCCAACCGTGACAGGCATCGGCGTCGCGTTCAGACAGGAGACGAATAGCTCAGACTCGACCAGGCAGTTTGACAACGTCAAGGGTGCTGTGTCGGTGGGCTACGAGATCGATCTATGGGGTAAGGCGGCCAGATCCAATGAGGCGGCCTTGCAGGGACTGCTCGCCACGGAGGAAGCGTATCGCACGATCACGATCAGTCTCGTGTCAGGCGTCGCCGAAACCTATCTTGTCATGCGCGATATTGATGCTCGGTTCGAGATCGCCGTGGCTACGGTGGAGACCCGACGAGAGTCGCTTGCACTACTGTCGGCCCGCGCCGAAGGCGGCCTTGTGGCGATGGTGGATGTCAATCGGGCAGAGGTCGACCTGGCCGACGCCGAGACCATGGTTCAGAAGCTCAAGCGAGCTCGAGCGCAGACGGAGAACGGGTTGAGCCTGTTGTTGGGCCAGCTTCCTTCGGAGGTGGCCCGAGGTTCCTCGCTCACAGAGCAGACTTTTCCGCCCGAGGTTCCCGTGGGACTTCCGTCTGAACTCCTGGAGCGAAGGCCGGATGTCCTGGCTGCAGAGCGTCAGCTTCACGCGCAGACCGCGAAGATCGGTATCGCCCAGGCCGCCCGCTTTCCATCCCTTTCTCTCACGGCCAGCGGAGGTGGCAAGAGCTCCAGTCTCGGCGAGATCACCGCGTCCAACTCCTTCCTCAACATCGGAGCAAACCTCCTTGCTCCGATCTTCGACGCGGGAGGAAGGAAGGCGCGGGTCGAGGTTGAGCGAGCCCGAACGGAGCAATTGCTCAATCAGTACGAACAGGTCGTGTTGAGTGCGTTTCGCGAAGTGGAAGATGCTCTCATCGCCATAGAAACGTATCGGCTGGAGCACGAGATTCGCCTGCGGCAGCGCGAGTCGGCCCGGGAAGGTTTGGAAGTGGCCCAGGCGCTCTATGACGGTGGACTCTCGAGCTATATGGAGGTTCTCGATCTTCAACGCGCCGTCTTCAGCACGGAGTTGATGGCGTCCGAGGCGCTCCAGCTTCATCACTCCTCGGTCGTCCAGCTCTATCGGGCACTCGGAGGCGGGTGGACGGTCGAAGCCGAAAATGAGACAGGATCCCGGTAGCGCTCAAGATGCAACAACCTGCCACTTTCATCCACGCCGGCGGTGTCCCCGCGGACTCGGCGAACATCTGAGCGGCCCTGCCTGCGGTTTTTCTGGAGCAGGTTCGCCGACGGCTCAGAATCCTCGTTCTGCTGTTGCTGGCTGCGTTGTCCACCGACCTCATTATCGCAGCGGGATCCTTGGCCTTGGCGGTGCTCACCGGCAGATCGCTGCCGCCGGAAATCGTAGACTTGAGCGTATTCCTCTGAGCAAACGTGGCCGCCATCGTGGCTTCTCTGGTCTTGAGTGAAGCGGTCACCGGCTCAATATCCAGCAGACGGTAGGGTTAGCGTTCCTTGGCGGGCGCCCGTATCTTCTGCGCCCGGAAACATTAGCGGCTCCTTCCTAACCAGTGTGCGAGATTTTGTGCGACATTGGGAAGAATTAGCCCCGGATTTGCAGTTCTAAATCCGGGGGCACACCGAAGCAGTCCGCATCTTTCCGCATCGGGGCGTGGCGCAGCACGGTAGCGCGCCTGAATGGGGTTCAGGAGGTCGCGAGTTCGAATCTCGCCGCCCCGATTGCAGGAAAGCCCGTCAAATAGCGGGTTTTCGTGCGTTTGGACACTTCGGTTCTCGGTCGCACTTGCACGAACTGTAACGGTAGCTGTAACGTTCTTGCAGCACAACTCCCCCCATTCAGGAGTGCCCGTGGGCTACAAGCTTTACAGTCGCAGCGGTCGCTGGTATGGCGATTTTCGTACACTCGGCGGAAGACAGATGGCGTTGATTCCTCCCGGAACAAAGCGGGCGACTACCGACAAACGCATCGCCAGAGCTTTGGCGAGTGAAATCGAGAAAGAACTCCTTCACTACCAACTCACCGGAATCGTCACCGGCAGAACGAAAAGAATCTCATTCGCTGAGTATGCTGAAGAACACTGGGAGACCAAGGCGAGCCTTGGGAAAAAGCTCTCGGCTTCTCATTTAGACGACTTGGCGAAGCGTCTGGAGGTAGCATCTGAATACTTCGGGTCAAATACCGCACTTGACGCTATCGACGGTGAGGATGTG